>Ga0066704_10000395_pt1 | contig 15236 bp, 14 predicted proteins | sample GraSoiAngelo_153_FD_66458 | JGI IMG/M metagenome (GOLD analysis project Ga0066704, IMG submission 66458) | Grasslands soil microbial communities from the Angelo Coastal Reserve, California, USA - 14_1009_12_40cm | ecosystem: Environmental > Terrestrial > Soil > Grasslands | place: USA... | reverse complement strand
TCGCATTCGCCGACTAAAAACTCTTGAGGTAGAAATTAACTGGGGCGGCAAAGGCGCGAAAAAACGCATCAAGTTGGTGCGGGCGGACGGACCAGAGGACCTTGTCTTCCAATCCCTCCGCAATGGCGCTCCGATGCGCGATGGCAACGTATTACGCCGTCACCTGCGCCCGGCAGCCATCAAGCTGGGCATAGACCCCAAGAAAGCAACGTGGCGCTCGCTACGGACGTCCTGTGCTACATGGATGATCGAAGCAGGCGTAAACCCAAAGGAAGTGCAACATCACATGCGGCACTCTCGCATCTCGACTACCATGGACATCTACGCTCAACGCGTACCCGACAGTCAGCGACGGGCCGTGAGCAAGATGATGGACATGGTGGAGTCACGGCGGGTGGAGATTGACCCGTCGAAGAGCGCAACCATCAACTGAGTATTGGAACGTAATGGAACGTGCTTGGAAAAAAGACGGTGCTAAGTGATTGAAACTATGGTGGAGCTAGTCGGGATCGAACCGACGACCTCATCGTTGCGAACGATGCGCTCTCCCAGCTGAGCTATAGCCCCAGTTGTGTCACCGGATTGACATGTAATTTTAGCAGCGTATTGAGTTGAAGACCAAGCATCGAGGTGGTTGGCTTAGTCCTTGGTCGTCCGCCAACGACCATCCTCCCACCGCTATAATGTTGTTGTGAGCTCGATTCGACAGATTGCCTCGGCCGACTTCCCCACCCGCTGGGGCAAGTTTCGGATTTTGGGGTTTGAGGGAGACTTCGGTGCCGACCGGCGGGCCGAGAGTGCGGTCGCTTTGGTGATGGGAGATGTGCGGTCCGCGCCACCTCTGGTGCGGATTCATTCTCAGTGCCTCACCGGAGATGTGTTCGGTTCGCTGCGTTGCGATTGCCGCGGCCAACTAGAGATGGCGCTTTCCATGATCGCCCAGCAAGGTGCCGGCGTGCTTATCTACGAACAGCAGGAGGGACGGGGCATTGGACTGATGGCCAAGCTGCAGGCCTACGAACTGCAGGACACGGGGCTCGATACTGTCGAAGCCAACGAACGCCTCGGTTTCAAGGCGGATCACCGTGAGTTTGCCATGCCGGCGGAAATCCTGAAGGCGCTGGGGGTCTCCAGTGTGCGGCTGCTTTCCAATAATCCCGATAAAGTCGCCGCGCTGGAACGTGGCGGCATCGAGGTGAGAGAGCGAGTGCCGTGCGAAGTTGCTCCCAATGCTCACTCCGCGGATTACTTGAAAACTAAAAAGGCCAAGATGGGGCACCTTTTCTCTTCCCGCTAGCTTGATCTTTTCCGCGAAGTCTTCAACCAAAGAGGGCACGAAGTACGCGAAGAAATTCCTTTGTGCAGCCTTGTCCTCTGGTTCATTTCCCAATAACGTCACGCTGGCCAGATTTGCAGGGCGGTGCGGCTGAGGATTTGCTGTTGGATTTCTTGGGACAATGGCAGCGCGCGGAAGTCGTCGAGGTTTGTCTTAACATCGGCCACGCCCGGGCCGGGCCAGTCCGTGCCGAAAAGTGTTTTGTGAGCGATCTGCTGCAGCCGCGGAAAATATTGCAGCAACGTCTTGGGCGGAATGCCGCTGATGTCCAGAAAAACGTTGGGGTGGCGGCGGACAAGAAAAAATGCCGTCTGCATCCACAGCGGCCGGCCCCCGTGCGCGAGCAGGATTTTCAGCTTGGGAAAGTCGACGGCGACGTCATCGATGTAGACGGGATCGCCATATTTGTTGCGCGCGCCGGGAAAAATAGAGGTCCCGGTATGAAACATCACCGGGATGCCGTTGGCCTCAGCGGCGCGGTAGATGATTTCCAATTCCTTCATTCCGGTCAGGTAAGCATTGGGGAATAGAAGCTGATGCGGGGGATGGATTTTGATCATGCGGATACCCAGCCGCAAGAGCTGTTCTACGTCAGCCATGACGTTCGAAGTATGACGAGGATGAAGACTGCCGCAGGAGATCAGCCGCTTAGGATTCTCTTTGGTGTAATCGGCGACGAACTGATTTACGCCTGAGGTGAAGCCGATGACCTCAGGAGCCACGTAGTTGATCAGCACAGCGCGCTCGACTCCCGCGGCGTCGAGATATTTGAGGAAAGCCTGGGGAGAACGGCAGAATTCGGCAATCTGATCAAAGTTAGGCCGCTGCTTTTTCATCAGTTCCAGCGCTTGCGGCTTGAACATTTCTATGGGCTGGATGTGAATGTGGCAGTCGGTGATCATAAGGCAGTTGTCAGTGGGCAGGTGTCAGTAACACTTTATCGGATGCTCTACGGTCGTTACCGGCCACTGACCACTGGCCACTGGCCGCTGATTTCCAACAGCACTCGCTTAGTGAACACCCGAATCATTTCCCGGCGATACTCCGGGGTGAGCGCAGATGTGGTCAAGGGCTTGGCAGTTTTTGCCGCCAATACTGCGGCGGCATCGGCTAGCTGATCATCTACCGCTTTGCCGTGCAATAACTGTTGAATGCCTTTGACCAGCACCGGCGCAGGGTTCACGGCGGTCAGGGCTATCTGTACGTCTGCGACTTGGCCATTGGATCGTTTCATCACGACTGCAACTCCGGCGAGCGGGTAATCAATCGACCCTCGAACTCGCAGCTTCCGGTAAGCGCCGCGATAGTCCGCCAACGATTCGGGCAAGAACACACGAGTCAACAATTCGGCTGGCTGCAACGTCCGGTATGTATCTCCAAGGCCGGTGTAGAAATCGCGCAATGGCATTCGTCTGACGCCGGATTCGCTTGCGAGCTCTATTTCTGCGTTGAGGCACAGCAGCGCTGCCGGAGTGTCTCCGGAGAAGGCAGCCCAACATTTGGTCCCTCCAGGAGCAACATGGCACAAGTCGCCGTCTTTCTTGATGCAGAAACCGCATCCTTTGCGCCAGGTGAGCGACTGGTTGTACCACAGGCAGCGCGTGTCCAAACAGATGTTGCCGCCAATTGTGCCCATGTTTCGTAGGACCGGAGACGCGACGGTCGCGGCCGCTTCACTAAGAACGGGATAGTGTTTGCGAAGAAATTCAGAGTGCTCGACGGAGGTAAGGGTGGAGAGAGCGCCGATAGAAACTCCTCCGCCAGGGTGGTGATGAACGCCTTTCAGTTCGGCGAGCTGCTGAATATCGAGAACATATTCGGGTTCGAATAATTTCTGGCGCATGGAGGGAATGAGATCGGTGCCGCCGGCTAGCACGCGGATATTTGAGGCATGCTTACCGAGTGCTCCGACGGCTTCTTGCAGCGTGCGCGGTCGCAGCAGGGTGAATTGTGGGAGACTCAATCGTCCCCTCCTGTTTCAGCCCTGGTTTCCCGCCGCGCCGGATCGAGAGCGTGGCGTTCAGGTCCTTTGCCCCGGAACCAGAGCGCGCCACCGTGTTCACGGAAATGAATTGGAGCGGTGGGATCGACTCCTTCCGTCAGATCAATTTTCTTGTGCGCGGTTTTAGCTCGCAGGGCGGAGAGCACTCGCTCGGGAGTGAAGGGAGCTTCATGCAAGCGAATCCCAACCGCGTCGTAAATAGCATTGGATATCGCCGGAATGGTTGCTGCGAGCGACCCTTCGCTGCATTCCTTGGCGCCGAACGGGCCCTCGGGATCGATGCTCTCAACGATAATCGGTTCCACCTCAGGAGATTCGACGGATGAAGGACTGCGATATTCGAGCAATCCAGGATTCATCAACATGCCATCTTTCCAGACCATCTCTTCGGTCAGCGCCTGGCCCATTCCCATCCACACCGATCCGATGATTTGACCCTCTACCGAGACCGGATTCAAAGCGCGGCCGCAATCGTGCGCGGCCCAGACTTTATGGACGGTGACTTCGCCGGTGTCTTCGTCCACGGTGACTTCGGCTACTTGAGCTGAATACGAGTACGCGGGAGAAGGCCCGACGCCAGCGCCTTTGTGCTTGCCACCACGTGCTGCGGGAGGTGGCGCGTAGGAGCCTGTTCCGGTTAGAGCGCCGTGGAAGTCGATGGCGGCGACTACGGCTTCCTCGAAGCTCATCGAAGTTTTCGGGCCTTCATCTTTTCGTTTTTGTTGCAGGGAACCACGAAGAATCTGGCCGTCCACGTGGCCGCTGACGGTTGGTTGATTCTCGGCGAGATCCGCGGGCGAGGGCGCCCGCGCCACACTTGCGTCTTTCCTGGATACGACATCGTTGCGGAAGATTAACTCTTCAACCGGGCAGTTCATTTTGCGTGCTGCTGCTACGGCGATTTGCTTTTTTATTTGTTCGGCGGCGCGAAGGGTAGCGTTGCCAGCCATGAAGGTCACGCGACTGGAGTACGAGCCAATGTCGATCGGAGTGAGATCGGTATCGGCAGCTACAATCTTTATGCGTCCCAGCGAACAGCCCAGCGTTTCGGCCGCAACTTGAGCCGTCATGGTGTCTGAACCTTGACCGATTTCAGACGCGCCCGTGTAAACCACGACTCCACCGTCGCGATCAATCTTGATGTTCACCGTGGAGTGTGGCATGTCGGAGCGGATGATCGAGTTGGCAGCGCCGCTGACGTAGTGGCTGCAAGCAATGCCCAGTCCGCGACCGCGCGGAAGCTTTCCTTTTCGTTGTTTCCAGCCTGAGCGCTCCACCGTTTTCTCGATGCACTCCGGCAGGCCGTAGCTTTGAACCCGAAGGCCGTTAATGGTAACGCAAGGAGCCTGAAGCAGATTGCGTTGACGGATTTCCGCGGGATCCAGGTTCAGTTTTGCCGCAAGCTCGTCCAACTGGGTTTCGAAAGCAAAGCGCACGTTTACGGTGCCATGTCCGCGCATGGCGCCGCAGGCGGGCTTGTTGGTCAGTACCCGGTAGCCGTCGTATTGAATGTGAGGAATGTCATAAAGCGCGCCCAGCAGCGCCCCGGAATAAAGAATCGTCACAACGCCATAGGAGCAGTATGCTCCGCCGTCCTGCACCACTCGTGCTTTGACCGCAGTAATGCGGCCGTCCTTCGTGACGCCAGTCTTCAGATCAATGATTGTCCTCGGACGCCCGCGATGTGCCCAGAACACTTCTTCGCGAGTGTAGGTGATCTTCACCGGGGCACGAGCGGCGCGGGACGCAATCGCCGCAATGATTTCCAGCGGGATTACTTCACTCTTGCCGCCGAATCCGCCGCCCACCAGCGGCTTGATCACGCGAATCTGCGCCATGGGCATCTCGAGCACCAGCGCCAATTTGTGCTGCAAGTAGTACGGAACCTGGGTAGATGACCAGACCGTCAAGCGTCCGGGCTTACCGGTCTGCGAATCGATTTCGAATGCGGCCAGGGTTGAGTGCGGTTCCATGGCGGCATGTGTGACTTCATTCGCGATGTAGCGCGCTTCAGCCACACAATCTGCTTCAGCAAAGCCTTTTTCTGGGTCGCCAAAGACGTGGTGATAATCTTTTTCGATGTTGTTCAGCTTGTTCTCATGGATGAGATTAGTTTCCGCTTTCATTGCTTCTTCGGGATCGAAATAGGCAGGCAGCACTTCATACTCGACGTCGATCAACTCCAAGGCTTGGTCGGCTGTGGCCTCATCGATGGCAGCCACGCAGGCGACGTTGTCACCCGCGTACCGGACTTTGTCGACAGCCAGCGCATGTTCGTCGTGGCCCACCGGAAGAATTCCATAAGGAGTGGGAGCGTCTTTGCCGGTAATGACGGCTACGACTCCTTCCACCTTCTCGGCGCGGCGGGTGTCAATGTGCTTAATGCGCGCGTGGGGGAAGGGCGAATGCAGGATTCTTCCCACCAGCATGCCGGACATGGTGAGGTCGTCGGTGTATTTACCGGCGCCGGTGGTCTTGCCTGCGGCGTCCACCATGGCGATGGGTTTCCCGATGATTGAAAAGTCGTCGTTGGTCATTGGTCGTTCGTCGTTGGCAAGGGCAAATTCATTATGCTCTGGAAGGTTGTCAGGACTTTACTTAACGACTGCCATTCCCTTCTGTTCGGCTTCAATTGCGGCTTTGATTGCCTGATACATCTGGCTGTAACCAGTGCAGCGGCAAAGATTGCTGCTGAGCGCGCTGCGAACCTCGGCTTCCGTAGGATCCGAATTATTGGAGAGAAGAAACTTGACTGTCATGATGAAACCCGGCGTGCAGAAGCCACATTGAGCGCCTCCCCAGTCGCCATATGCTTTCTGAATCGCGGCTAAACTGCCGTGCTCGCTCACTCCTTCGATGGTGGTGATCTCCTGTCCTTCGCAACTAGCGGCCAGCATTGTGCACGAGAGCATGGGAATACCATCCACCAGCACGGTGCAAGCGCCGCAGGATGAATCGTCACAGGCACGCTTGGAACCGGTAAGCTGCAAGTCCTGACGCAACGCGTCCAGTAGCAACTTGGTGGGTTCGATTGCCAGCTCGTGCGAGCGGCCGTTGACGCGAAGTTCGATGAGTTCTTTCTTCATTTCGGCTCTTTCGAAGTCTTGGCTGCATCCTCGAACTTAATAGAACCAGCACAGACGTCGCCTTCCGGGATACCCTTTACCCATCTTCGCAATTGTGTTGTTCGTTCCTCGGTCAATCGAGTTCGCTCGTGAAGGTCGCACATATAGCAATGTTTCTCTGCTGCAAACGTGGCTGGGCTTGTCATCAGAATTAACAGAAGGCAGCATTTAGAGATCATGTGTCCTTCCTCAGTACAGCGGAATCTTCGGATCTACCGTGCGCGCCCAGCCGTCAATTCCGCCGCGAATGGATTGAGTCTTATCGAATCCTTGCTGACGGAGCCAGTTGGTGACGCTCAGTGAGCGTACGCCGTGATGGCAAATCACTACGATGCGTTCCTCAGGATCCAGTTCCTGATTTGCCCGCGCTGGGATTTCTCCCATTGGAATATTCTTGCTGCCCTCGATTCGAGCTTTCTCCAATTCCCAAGGCTCGCGCACGTCGAGCAAGGTGAATTTCTCGCCTTGCTTGAGCATGGTGTTTACTTTTCCGGAGCTGATTTCAAAGTCCATGGGAAAAAACTCGGCACTTAGCATTCAGCACTTAGCCATTCCTGGTTCATGCCGCCTTTATCCAGTTCCCAGCAGTTTCGGAGGCAAAATGCTAAGTGCCAAGTGCCAAGTGCTGCTTTTTCAATATCCATAATCTGTCTGTGCCGCATATGCGTGTTGCTTCACGGCCAACTCTTCGACGCGGCAAGCGCCCAGTTGATTCATGTATGCACGGCGATCTGGCACGCTGTAAATCCATCGTTCGAGCCAGGCATCGCTGTCTGCTTTTGTTTTCGTTTGCTGGTGATATTGGCGGAAGAAAGCATTGTCACGATTGTGGTATCCCTGCACCGGGGATGGATGTGCACCATAGCGACAATGAACCACGGCGCTCACCATAAATCCGGGGATGACCGTACGATTAGGATCACTGGCAATCACCTCTGGCTCAACAATTTCTTCCGCCACTACAATGAGTCGTTTGGCGGCGCGAACACCCTCCAGCAGCACGCCGAAGTTGCCCCAGCAGTGCGCGTTTCCTTCGGCATCTGAGCGTTGGACGTGCACGATGGTGACTTCGGGATTCAACGCGCGAACCGCCCACAACGGTTCCTTGGGCGTAAATGGGGAAAAAATCTGGTAGAAAAAATGGTTTCCCTTGGGCACATCGCTGCCTAACGCAGTGCGCGTGGGAAGAAATGGGACTCCCATTGCCCCGGCCTGGAGAGCCAGCGTCACGGTGAAATTGGTCATGTTAAAGATTTTCAATTCATCCTGTTCGACAGCGCGCCGGAAGTTGTAGGCCGATCCCATCATCACATTGCCAACCCAGGCGGCAATCACCTGCTCGGCGCATCCGGCGGCGATTATCTGATCAAAGAGAATGTCTGAGATGGGACCGATGAGCGTCAGGCCGCGCTTTTTTTGGCGGATGATCTCGTGTCCGGCAGCAAAAGGAATCATCTGCTCCATCTGCAGACCGAGAGCGACCGAGGCGCCATCAGGGACGAAGTCAGAGATCGCCCCGGGCATGGACAGGAGCTTAGACATCTGCTTTCTTCTCCGCAGTGCTGCGTCCGCGAGATAGCGCGACCACCAAACTGGCGATCGCCGCCAAGGCCCACAGTGCTGACGAAATTTCCCTTACCTTGCGAACCATCTCGAAAGGAGCCTCCGCCCACACCGCGAGTACAAATCCCAGTGTGAAGTTGGCGAATACCAGAACAAAGAAAAGACGTTCACGCAGGCAGCGAGTCTCACTGATCAGCCCTGCGATCAGAAGTACCCAAACCGCGTAAGTCACGATCGACAAGAGATCGTGTGACCAAGTGAACTCTCCCTGACGCACATGCGCATAGGACACATAGGCCAGATACGAGCACAGTATCGCGCCGCAGATACCCCACAACGGCATACCGCACATCAGGTGTGCTGGCTTAACGCGGCGCGGTTTAGTGGTTGGCGTTACCTGCCCTTCCACAGCGGTTCCCGTTTCTGAAGGAAAGCATTGATTCCCTCTTGTGCGTCCTCGGTCGTCATCAGATCGTCGAGATAAATCTTTTCAGCGCGCGCCAGTCCCTTGTCGAAATGAATTGAGTCCCACGCATAGATCGCTTTTTTGGTGACGGCCAGTGCCGCTGAACTAAGTTTTTTGAGATGCTCGATGGATTCCTGCAGCACCGATTCGACCTCTTCACTGGAGACGGCTCGATTAGCGAGCCCGATATTTGCCGCCTCTTTACCACTGATACTGCGGCCGGTCAGTATGAGATCGGCGGCATGCTTTTGTCCGACGACCGCGGCCAGCGCTGTCACCGCAACTGGCGGATAGCATCCCAGTGTGATTTCTGGGAAGCCCCAGGTAGCGGATTCGGCCGTATACACCAAATCGCAGACCAGGGCCAGCTCAGCGCCTCCACCCAGGCAATGGCCGTGCACGGCGGCGATACTTACCTTTTTCGAGCTTACCAGCAAGTGAATTACGGCGTGAAACTTGGCCAGCATCGCCTCAACTTTATCCGCAGTGTGAGCCGCGATATCGACTCCAGCAGAGAAGTGTTTGCCGGAGCCGGCAAACACGATGACCAGGACATCCGGGCGGGCCTCGATTTCTACCAGCGCTTCTGCCATTTCCTCCATCATCGCAATATCAATCACATTCAACGGCGGATTTTGCAGGGACACATGTGCAACTGGGGGGTGATAGCTGAGCGTTACTCGAGAGAACTTCGTAGATGTTTGTATCGCCATTCGTTAATCCGCAGGGTCAGGGTTCGCGCTCGAGGGATTCACTTAGTCCAGAATCCATCTTTATCGTAGTCGCGAATTGCTTTCAACTCTGCTGCACTGGGCTCGGAAGTCTGGCTCACATGTTCAGCAATCCGCAATTTCCACCCGGTGTTGCTCAGAACTTCATCCAGCTCGATGCCGGGATGCACCGACGAAAGATAAGCTTCTCCATCGTCTGCAAAACGCAGGACAGCTTTGGTAGTTATCACCGCCGCTGGACCGCCACGAGGCAGGCCCATACGTTGCCGCCAGCCCTGTCCGTCTCCGTAACCTGGACTTGTGAGATAAGAAACTCGCTCGGGCAGACGCTCGCGGCTGTGCTCGAGCAGCACGACGAAGCGCTGCGCCAGAGACGCGATGTCGCACGCTCCGCCTGAGCCAGGAAGGCGAGTGCGTCCTTTCGGCCCACGCACCTCGGTGGAGTTCAGATTGCCCAAGCGATCCACCTCAGCCGCGCCTAGAAATCCCAGATGGACGCGACCGGACTGTAACAGGCTCATCACTCCCAGCATGTCCAGACATTGCGTGGCGCCGCGAATGTTCGGTGGATCGGCCATGGTGTAGATCAGCTCCGGCGCGGCAGTTGAGCGAATCACTCCATTTTCGAATAATCCAACTGCATTCGGAGCGTGAGTTCTTTTTGCCACGACAAACGCGATCAACGGCAGTCGCATTCCGACGAACACCACTTCAGCCTCCTGAATTTCACGGGCCGCAATCGCGACCATCAGCTCGCCCAGGCTATAGTCGGATGACGTGGCGCCGAGCTGCCGGGTGTTGGTTTCGGAAATAGTCGTCACCACGTATCAAAACCTGGACAGGCGAGTCGCCTGTCGCTACGTGAGTCGATAAGATTTGTCACAAATTAATTGCCGATTTTCGTGGCTCACCAATCGTGGCTAGAGGATCGCGTCCACCCTCTTTGGCAACGATCCACTTTTTCTCGTTACGGATGATGTCCAGCAGCAGAGTCTTATCCTCCGGAGTGGGCATGTATTCCTTTAAATGCTGCTCATAGGCACGGTCATCCAGCGGCTCGCCGGTCTGGGCGTGGAACTTCAAGCCTGCCCAGCGGCCGATGGCGCGATTGAACTTTATGTCCGGCGCATACAGTTTGGGCTCTCCAGGTTTCAAAACAGTGTTGAAACGCTCGATCAGTCCCGCTACCTCGTCACGATAAAGCTGACGGTTGTAGTCGTTTAATTCGTCGAGCTTCGCCTCCTGCTCATTTTTCGGCTCGTCATAACGGCCCTTGATCCCCCACACGTAGGCCCAATGCGCCGACGAGGAGTGGTCCGTACCAAATAAGTCGTATGAACTTGATATCCACTTATTCAGATATCGCTGGATCAGCCACGCTGGAATCACGCCTGCTTCGACGATTCGCCTCAATCCATCGTTTCCGGTGCCCATGTGGAACGCTTCTTCGCGCAACATATAAGACATGGAGCGGCCGAGCGGAGCGAACGCGGAATACTTCAGCATCTGCAACTGAAACTTTCCATCGCGGTCGACGAAGTCGGTGTAAGTGAAGAAATCCATCCAGTTATCAACATCGACGTTGAATGCGCCGAGCAGCCGCTGGTTATCGAAGGCGCGGCGCTCGAGCATCTTCTGGGCTTCGACCTTGCCCGAATAACCAAAGTGATCCACCAACAACGCGCACATCTGCCAACCGTGGCGCATCTCTTCAATCATCACGCGGGTGAGCGCGCGCCGATCCCAGTCGGTAGGAGCGGTCTCGAACAGTTTGCGTTGCTGCTCCACGCTGGCAAATTCGGTATCGCCCTGATAGACGATCAGATTGATTAAGGCGTCGCGCATCTGCTGCGTGGGCACCTGGCGAAGATTCTCCCACTTGCGGCGTCCCTTGAAGTGGCCGAATTGAATTTCTTCGGTTTCAATCGCGCCGTAAAGCGTGTCGAATTTGAAGTCGGCGATCTCGTCATGATTGACGCCGATCTCTTTGCGCCAGTCGTCGAACATCCCGACCCAATCGCTGAAAGTTCCGATTTTTGCAACTTTACCCGGCATAAGTCCTCTTTATAAATTCAGCCATACCGTTTTCAACTCTGTGTAGTGCTCAATCGCGTGCATTCCCAATTCACGTCCGAAGCCTGAACTTTTGTATCCGCCAAAGGGTAAGGCGGCGTCCATCAATCCGTAGGTGTTGATCCAAACTGTTCCAGCTTTGAGCTGGCGGGATACCGAATGCGCTTTTTTTATGTCGCGGGTCCAGACTGCCGCTGCGAGGCCGTACTGATTGCGGTTGGCGAGGTCAATCACCTGGTCGATATCGTCGAAGCTTAACGTCGCCAGCACGGGGCCGAAGATTTCTTCCTGAGCAATCTTCATGTCGTTGGTGACGTCGCCGAAGATGGTGGGCTCGAGGAAAAATCCTTTTCCGCCATCGACGGAAACGCGGTTCCCGCCGGCAATCAGCTTCGCGCCTTCTCTCTTTCCTGTTTCGACGTAGCTGAGCACAGTTTGCATCTGCTCCTGGCTGACGATGGCTCCTAAACGAGTCTTGGGATCGAGCGGATCGGCGGGCTGCAGTTTCTTGGCGCGAGCCACAAGCTTCTCGAGAAATTCGTCCTGAACTTTTTTTTCAACGAACAGCCGTGAACCTGCATTACAGACTTCGCCTTTGCCGTAAAAAATCCCGTTGATGGCACCTTTGACGGCGCCGTCAATATCGGAATCAGCGAAAACGATGTTGGGGGACTTTCCGCCCAGCTCCAGTGTGACCCGCTTTAATGTGTCCGCCGAGCTACGCATTATTTCTTTGCCGACAGCAGTTGATCCAGTGAAGGCAATCTTGTCGATTCCGGGATGGCGCACAATGGCTTTGCCGGTTTCTGGTCCACCGGTGACGATGTTCAGCACCCCCGCGGGGACGCCGGCTTCGATCGCCAATTCTCCAAACCTAAGAGTGGTCAGGGGAGTCTGCTCCGCAGGCTTGAGCACGATGGTGTTGCCGCAGGCCAGCGCTGGGCCAAGCTTCCATGAAGCCAGCAACAACGGAAAGTTCCAGGGAATGATCAGGCCCACCACGCCGACGGGCTCCCGCAACGTGTAGGTGAATGCAGTCTCGAAGGTGTTGACGGTTTCACCGTGAATCTTTGTCGCCCAGCCCGCGTAATAGCGGAGAACGTCAATGACCATCGGCATGTCCACGTAGCGCGATTCGAAGATTGGTTTGCCGTTGTCGATAGTTTCAAGCTCCGCTAGTTCGTCGATGTGCTTCTCGACGAGATCGGCCAGACGCCAGATTAGACGTCCGCGTTCGCTGGCTGACATTTTGCGCCAGGCTCCGCTGCGGTCCTCAAACGCCCTCCGCGCTGCCAACACCGCACGGTCAATGGCTTCTGGGGAAGCCTCGACAACCTGTGTCAAGACTTCGCCCGTGGCGGGATTGATGGTGTCGAACTTCTTCGCGCCATCGGTCCACTGCCCGTCGATCAACAGGCGGCCGGACTCGAGCTTTGCCTTGTTAGCAGTAATCATCATTTCCTGTCACAGTTATTTCCCGGTAAAGGTTGCTGGACGTTTCTCCACATAGGCGGCCAGGCCCTCTTTGGCGTCGTCGCTTTGGAAAAGCAGTTGCTGGTTCTCACGTTCGACAGCCAGGGCGGACTCCATGGGAATTTCCCAGCCCGTCTGTACCGCACGTTTGATACGTCCTACTGCCTTGGCCGCTTTGTTTGGGGGACAGAACTGGCGGGCGTACTCCATGACGTTCTCCATGAAGTTTTCCCGATCGAAGATATCGTTGATGATGCCCAGCTCCTGCGCTTCTTCAAAAGAGAAAGTATTTCCCGTGACCATCAATTCGATGGCCTTGCTCTTGCCGACCATGCGGGAAAGCCGCTGCGTGCCGCCGGTGCCGGGAAGCACGCCCAAGTTGACTTCTGGCAGGCCAATCTTGCCCGCATCTTTTCGGGCAATACGAATGTCCGCGGCCATGGCGATCTCAAGACCGCCCCCGACGCAATGTCCGTTAATCGCCGCGATTACCAGTTTGGGAGTGTGCTCAAGACGAAGCAGCATTTCATTGGCGTGCAGGCAGAAGTAGTACTTGAAAGTGGGATCGACGCTAGCCAGCATTTTAATGTTTGCGCCGGCGGAAAAGAATTTGTCGCCTGCACCGGTGAGCAGGATGACGTACGCGTTGTTGTCCATGCGCGCCTTGAGGATCGCCTCATCGAGTTGCCGGTTCATCTCGTAGGTATAAGTGTTGGCCGGTGGATCGTTCATCTCGATCACTGCCACGCCAGCATCGACGTGATAGTTAACTAATTGCTTTGTGGTCTCGCCGGCGGTTGGCTGTACTGTGGTCGCCATGGATAAGACTCCTTTTCGCAATCGCGAATTCGAATCGTTAAGATGTCAAATCAGTTCGCTAGGGCCGATCGTTTCTTCCTTGTTTTGCCGGGAGCGCAGATGCCTTGCAAGAAAATATCTCCCATCTGACGCGACAGGTCTTTGGCGTTGGCATCGGCCCGGGGGTTATACCAGGTATAAATCCAGTTCATCATTCCGAACAGGCTGAGCACTGCAATGCGACCAGAAAATTGTAATCCTCTGACCCTTTTGAAGTCCTCCAGCAACTCCATGCAGATGCGGTAGTACTCGCGCTTGATGCCGGCAATCTCGGATCCGTAGCCATTCTTCAAAACGTCATCCTCGTGCGAGAGCACCTTCATGGCTTTCTGGTTGGCCAGAAAATATTCCACGTGATTCAGGATGAAAACCCGGATTCGCTCGGCGGGATCTTCAACTTGATCCAGCCGTTCGCGGAGACGCTCTACGATGGTCGTGAAAGTGTGCTTCTGAATGAGGTAGAGCAGCTTCTCTTTGGATTCGAAATAGTAATAAAGCCCGGCCAGGGACATGCCACTAGAGCGCGAAAGGTCGCGCATGGAGGCGCCTTCGTATCCTTTTTCGCAGAAGACATTGGTGGCGTGGGCAAGAATTTTCGCTAAACGGCGGTCGAAGCGTGTCTCCGTAGGCGCCATCTCTCTCGCGCGGCGCGGCAGGACTTGAGGCGTGGCTGGCGAAGAACTAGCCATAGTTCGAACGTTCGTTCTAATAATAGTGCATTGGATAGGGAGCCACAAGGGGCTTGATCCAATTAATTCCGGATGTCTGAAAGCAGGCGTTCCACTTCGGCCTTCAGATCGGCGGTGAGGGGCAATAGAGGCAGCCGTGCGGCTCCGCCGAAGTAGCCGTTGAAATCCATGGCGTACTTCACGCCGGGGATGCCCAAGTCTCCAGCGATTCGCTCAGCGGCTTTGGCAATGCGCTCCTGCTTCAAGCGGGCTAGTGCGGTGTCTCCTTCTTTCCAGGCCGCGTAGATTTCGTAGCAAGCGGTTGGAGCTGCATCGGCAAAAGCCAGGATTGCACCCACCGCACCGGCTTGTAGTGACGGTTCCAGCTTCTGGGCTGAACCTACGAGCAGCTGGAACCCAACTTCTTTTTGTCGCGTCTTTACTTCAGAGATCACGCTCACGGCCGATGAGGACGGCCGGGACGCCCCGGATAGCGCCGTCACGGGGACCAGTTCCCCGCCCTGCCCATTGTTTTCTCTACGCGGCTCCAGCATGCGGGGTGTGACTGCATCGAATGTTTCTGTCACCGCGGCAGAGCGCTTGATCCGGCGAGTCCCCTCGACCATTTTTCGGACCTTTTCCACATCGCCGCTTGATTCTTTGATGCCGATGAGATTGGGATGCGCCGCCAGCTCGATTACCAGCTCAGCGGGCATGTCGTAGCCCGTGGCCTGCGGGAAGTTATAGATCAGCACTGGCAACGGCGAACGGTCGGCGACGGCGCGATAGAAAGCCAGCAAGTTGGCTGGCTGCATCTGTTTCTTGTAGTAATGCGGCGTACGTACCAAGGCTACGTCGTATCCTAACTGCGCCGCGTATTCTGTGAGCTTCAGGGTTTCGGCAGCCGACTCAATTCCGGTTCCGGCTATCAGGACTTTATT
>Ga0066704_10000392_pt1 | contig 15258 bp, 9 predicted proteins | sample GraSoiAngelo_153_FD_66458 | JGI IMG/M metagenome (GOLD analysis project Ga0066704, IMG submission 66458) | Grasslands soil microbial communities from the Angelo Coastal Reserve, California, USA - 14_1009_12_40cm | ecosystem: Environmental > Terrestrial > Soil > Grasslands | place: USA... | reverse complement strand
GCCGGATGGCCGCTCCATTGCTGCCCTCGCCGTCATAGTCATGAAGCAGGCTGATGTGGCTGCCAAACGCGAGCACGATCGCGAAGACTGGCAGAAGCGAGGTGTAGGCGGTTTGGTCAGCGCTGTAGATGCAACGACAGGGAACATCACCATCACAACCGGCGCATTCGTCGGGAACCGGAACCTCGTCGTGCATACCAGCAAAGAGACAGTGCTGCGCCGCTACCCGCCCGGTTCTGTACGGTTCGACTTTGCCAAGCTCGCGCCCCTCGACCAGATCAAACCGGGAGATCAGCTTTGGGCTCGCGGCACGCGGAGCGAAGACGGCAGCCAGCTTACCGCCGAGGAAATCGTCTCGGGGACATTTCGTAATATTGCGGGAACCATCGCCACGGTTGATCTGGCAGGCAACTCCATCACAGTACAGGATTTTATTCACAAGGGTGTCGTCGTCGTGAAGATCTCACCCGACTCGCAGATGAAGAAGCTGCCCCAGCAGATGGCGGAACGTATCGCCATGAGGTTGAAGGGCGGCAGCTCCGAGGAGGCACGTTGGAGTCCGGGGACCCGAAATGGCGGATTTCCCCGCGACGGAGCGATGGCCGGGTCCGCATCACAATCGCCCGGCCCAGCCGGCGTCACGCAGGGCGACCAAAGGAATGGTCCACCCGATTTTCAGCGGATGGTGAGCCGGCTGCCCGGCAGCACGCTGGCGGACCTGCTAAAGGGGGATGCCGTCATGATTGTTGCGTCCTCCCCCGGAGACGGACAGGCCGTCACAGCCGTCACGCTGTTGGCGGGTGTGGAGCCGATTCTGGCTGCAGCACCGAATCAAAGCGCATCCATGGTTCTGTCACCGTGGACGCTGGGTTCCTCGAATGCAGAGGCTGCGTCTGAGCCCTAACGAACCTATGCATATTCCCGAGCGTGATTTGAAAAATGCAATGGCTGCAATCCTCAGATATTTGCCCGTTTTAATAGTAACGGTCTTGTTGCTGTCGTCCTTTTCTTCCGCGCAGGCGCCGACTGGAACTTTACGCGGGCAGGTTACTGACCCGTCCGGTGCAGTGATCGGAAACGCCAAGGTAACGGCAAGCGGAGGCAGCGGTGCCGCACACACGGCGAACGCCGATGGCGCCGGTAAGTTCGAAATTGCCAATCTGCCGCCGGGCAAATATAGCGTCACCGTCGCAGCCCGCGGCTTCGCAACGCTCGTCAAAGACATGCAGGTAGTGTCAGGCCAAACCCAACAATTCAACATCTCGCTGGAAATCGAGGTGGAAAAAGAGAAGATCGAGGTCCAGGGAGAAGAGGGAGCGCAGGTCCAAGTGAATCCTGCCAACAACGCGAGCGGGATCGTGATCAGCGGCAAGGACCTGGAGGCTCTCCCCGATGATCCAGACGAATTGGAACAAGACCTCCAGGCACTCGCCGGACCCTCAGCGGGACCCAACGGCGGGCAGATTTACATCGACGGCTTCCCTGGGGGGCAGTTGCCTCCCAAGTCGTCAATTCGCGAAATCCGCATTAATCAGAATCCGTTTTCGGCCGAATATGACAAGGTGGGATATGGCAGAATCGAGATCTTTACCAAGCCGGGTACGGACAAGTTCCACGGACAGTTCTCCGTCGTGGGCAATAGCTCGGCGCTCAACTCCCGCAATCCTTTCCTCCGCGAGGAGCCGCCGTATTACTCGGCCATCTACATGGGAAACATCGGCGGTCCGCTGAACAAGAAATCGTCTTTCTTCTTCGATTTCCAGAGGCGGAACATTAATGAGTTGGCGGTAGTCAACGCCGTCGTGCTCGATCCAAATCTGAATCCCACGCAATTCAACGCAAGCGTCTCCAATCCTCGAACGAGAACCAATCTCAGCCCGCGTCTCGACTACCAGCTCACTCCGAACAACACGCTCACGGCCCGCTATCAATATTTCCACGATACACAGGACAATGCGGGTGTCGGACAGTTTGCGTTGGCTTCTACCGGTTACGACGCCTCCTCTGCGGAACATACCCTGCAGGTCAGCGACACGCAGATCTTTGGGACGAAGGTGGTCAACGAGATGCGGTTCCAATACATCCGGCACAACAACTGGCAGACACCGCTGACCACCGGCCCGACCATTAACGTTATCGGCGCTTTCACCGGCGGAGGGAGCAACGCCGGAATTCTGGCAGATCATACGGATCACTACGAGTTGCAAAATTATGTTTCGCTGGGGTTGGGATCTCACTTCGTGAAGTTCGGAGGCCGTCTGCGGGCAGTACACGAAATAGAAAGCTCCGGCGCAGGGTTTAATGGCAGCTTCACGTTCTCTTCCCTTGCTGCGTACCAGAGCGCGGAGCAGACCCTGGCATCCGGCGCAACCACTGCGCCAGGCGCTAGCCAGTTTTCGATCACTGTACCTCCGAGCGGCGGGATTCCTGCCGTCGCTGCCACTGTGGCAGATGCCGGCCTATACGCGCAGGACGACTGGCGCGTGCGTCCCAACATAACCCTCAGCTACGGCCTGCGGTTTGAAACGCAGAACGCCATTCACGATCATGCTGATTGGGCGCCACGCGTGGCTATTGCATGGGGCATGGGCGGCGGAGGGAAGAACACGGCAAAGACGGTGCTACGTGCAGGCTACGGAATCTTTTATGACCGTTTCGCCGAGAACCTAGTCCTCAATTCAGAGCGCCTGAACGGAAGGACGCAGCAACAGTACATTGTCGCGGCAACAGCGAACACTCCGATTGATTTTTTCCCACTCGTGCCACCGGTCAACACTCCAGCCTTGCAAACAACACCGACGATCTATCAGATCGATCCAGCGTTGCATGCCGCATACATCGTGCAGGGCGCCGTCAGCGTAGAGCGCCAGCTCACGAAGAATGCCACCCTGACGGTGACTTATCTGAACTCGCGCGGCGTGCACCAGTTTTTGGCGAGGAACATCAATGCGCCGCTGCCCGGAACCCCGTACTCCACCGGCCCGCGCCCCGATCCGAACGCAGGCAACATTGATCAGTACACATCAGAAGGAACACTTCGGCAAAACCAGCTCATCACGAATTTCAATATCCGCTTAGGTCAGAAGCTGGCGTTGTTTGGTTTCTACTCTCTGAATTATGCCAACAGCAACACTTCAGGCGCATCCAACTTCCCGTCCGATCAGTACGATCTGGCCTCGGACTACGGCCGAGCCTCATTCGACGTGCGACACCGGCTCTTCCTGGGCGGCAGCATCAGCCTGCCCTACGCGTTCCGGCTGAGCCCGTTTATGCTTGCCAATTCGGGTTCCCCTTACAATGTGACTGTTGGCCAGGACTTGAGCGGTGATGCGTTATTCAATGACCGGCCTGCGTTCGCGGCGAATCTTTCCGGATCATGCCTTTCGTCAACCGCGGCTTGCCACTACACGGTTCCCACACAGGCCTACACTCCAATTCCAGTTAATTACCTGACGGGACCGGCTCACTTCACGTTGAATCTGCGCTTGAGTAAGACCTTCGGCTTCGGACCGGAAACTTCGCGCGCTAGCGGCAGGCCGCGAGGAGATGGCCCGCCCCGGGCCGTTTCACGTGCGGGAGGCGGAGCCTTCGGCCGGCCCATGGGTGGCGGGCCTTTTAAGTTGGGAGGAGAAACGAGCTCGCGCCGTTACAACCTGACTTTCAGTGTCAACGCTCGCAATGTGCTGAACCGGGTGAACCTGGCGACTCCGATCGGGCATCTTAATTCGCCTCTCTTTGGCGAATCGAATTCCCTGGCAGGCGGTCCCTTCGCCAGCGCCGCCGCCAATCGAAAGCTCGAATTGCAGGCTGCCTTCAGCTTCTAGCCAACGGTTCAGCACTGGCGTGATCCCGTTTACTTCCTGCGCCAGCGTGCCCCGTCCTTGGTGATCTCCACGATGATCCCGGCGGCATGGAGTTCCGCACGGATAGCATCCGACTGCTTGAAGTTCCGGGCACGCCGCGCCTGCTCCATCTCGGCGACCTTCTCCTCGACCTCGGCATCCGATAACTGCTGAGCGTTAGCCGCCGCGATTACCTCCTGGCTTGCTTCCTTCAGCTTGCCTTCCGTCCTGGCCCACTCCAGAACGCGCTGAATCTTCGGCTGGTCGTCATCTTTCAATACCGCAAAAATCTCGTCGAACTTCTCAACTGCACACAGCAATGGCGAAATATCATCTTTCCTCATCTGGCCGGCATCAGCTGCCGCGTTGGCCCTGCGAACCATCTCAAAAATTGCCCCTTGGGCCTGCGCCGTGTTGAGATCGTCTTCCAGAGCGGCCCGCATGCGTTCGATCGTCTCTTTCGCCAACTCTGAAATGCCTTCGCTGGCACCCTTGGGAAAACGCTCGGTCTTCAAACGCAGCGCAAAGGTCCGCAGACGGTCGACTGACTCGGCCGCCTGCTTCAATCCATTAAACGTAAAGTTGAGCTGATTTCGGTAGGGAACCGATGCCAGCAGGTAACGGATCGACGACGGTTTGTGACCCTTGAGCACCAAGTCGCGCAGGGTAAAGAAGTTGCCCAGGCTCTTGGACATCTTCTCCCCTTCCACCAGCAGAAACCGCGCATGAAACCAGAAGTGGACGAACGGCTTACCGGTCATGGCTTCGGATTGGGCTATTTCGTTCTCATGATGCGGGAAGATCAGGTCTTCGCCGCCGGCATGAAGATCGAAAGTCTCGCCAAGCTCCTCCATCGACATCACCGAGCATTCGATATGCCAGCCCGGTCGCCCGGGACCGATGGGCGTCTCCCAGAAGGCTTCGCCCGGCTTGGCCGCTTTCCACAGCGCGAAATCGCGGGCATTGTCCTTGTCGTACTCGTCGACATCCACCCGCGCGCCGTCTTCCATCCCGGCAAAATCTTTCTTGGAGAGCTTTCCATAATCGGGGAATTTCGCGATCCGGAAATAATAAGAGCCATCGTCCGCGCGGTAGGCAAATCCCTTCTTTTCCAGCAAGGCAATAGACTTCGCCATATCCTGAATGTGATCGGTCGCACGCACCAGTTGCGGCCGCTCGATATTCAGCGTTTCCGCGTCCTCCAGAAAAGCCTTCTCGTACTTCTCGGTGTATTGCTTGACGCTGACACCATCGCGCGCGGAGTTGCGGATAATCTTGTCGTCCACGTCGGTGATGTTCATGACGTGGCGAACCTGATATCCGCTCTGGCGCAGGAAACGCCGCAGCCCGTCCACTGCAATAAAAGTTCGGAAGTTGCCGATGTGCCCGTAGTCGTAAACCGTAGGACCGCAGGCGTACATGCGCACCTGGTTGTCCGCGAGCGGCCGAAATTCCTCAATTTTTCCAGACAGTGTGTTGTAAAGGCGCAGCGGCATAGAGAGTTCGGAGTGCTGTGCGTCGAATCTTCAATTCTAGGTGGACGCGAGAAAAGGGGTCAAATCGTGTGGGGGGTTAGATGGGGTTAGAGAGAGGAGAGGGGATAAGGGGCCAGGGGTGTCAGTTAATGGTGCAGAGATCCGGCCCGGCGCCTGGGTGGGGCGTTCGGTCACGCGGGAGCCCGATAAAAACATGGTGTTGTTATAGCCGGAAGGCGATCTCGATATTGATCATAACCCTTACCGGTTGACCGGCTTTCATAGCAGGCGTAAAACTCCACCTGCTGACAGCCTCGATCGCTTTCTCGTCGAGTCCCATCCCTATCGAACGTGCCACCCGGATGTCCCCAGGCCGTCCATTACATTCGACAATCATCCATAACACCACTGTTCCTTGGTATTTCGCTCTTCGCGCCTCTGCGGAATACTCGGGATCAGGTGCATAGATCAGCTTCGGAGGACTCACACCGCCACCGACTTTGTAGACCCAACGGCGGGCATCGACTTGCATGGAAACTTCAAAGGATATCTGGCTGATACTGGTCTTTTGATCTGGTTGGACATTGTTCAGCTCTAGCCCTGTAATCCTGAAAAGACCGGATCCCTGCTCAATTTGTTGCGAGCTTGATGGGGTTCCTGCGATTGTTCCTTCCGTGGGCCGTCCCACACTGGCGGAAAAGGTGAATTTTCGGTCTTGTGGGAGCTTCTTCAGTTCCTTATCGTACTCACCAGCCTTGCTGCCGGTCTGAAGACGCGAAATCTCGATGACCGGAGCAGCGATTTGGGTATCGGGTAACGGCATCCAGAAAGCAGGTACCGACCGGGCAAGATTCTCGTCGCTTTTATCCCCTCGGATCGCTATTTGCCATCCGTCTGATATAGGGACCAGTTCGAAAATCAATGTGTGACTCAACTCACAGCGGTAAATCTCCCCTGCATGTACTCGCCCCGAGAATGCAAACTCACTCCTACAAGGGTCACTCACGTGTTTTACGGAGCAGGAGGTCGGCTCGCTTGCTGGCATGCGCGCAGGCTGGGATGCTTGTGCCCACACTGAAGAAATGCACAGGAGAACGGTCGAAAGCGTGAGCAACTTTTCATTTCCCCGTCTGCAACGGATGTGTCTAAGCATATAGCGATCATACAAGCACAGTCTGGCACTTCGGCAGCAATAGAAGGCATAAAGGCTAGATTGAAGACAGCGGCAGATCGCAAGGCAACTGGGAAATTCTAAAATATTTACAATCGCAAGGGGAGCTACAAATGAAAAAGGCCATCGGGGTCTTAACCAGCCTGTTGGGCGGTGCGATCATCTCCGTCCTGGCAACGCTGCTGTTTTTAGTCCTGACTGCCAGAATAACCGAAATCCGAAGCGGGCCGGTATTTTCGCAAGTAGCCGACGACCCCGGCAGGGAAGAGGCCGACAGGCGCTCGGAAAGTTTTTTGCACTATGGATATCGGACAACGATGGCGGCAGGGTTTGTGGGCGGGACGTACTTAACCTGGAGACTGCTAAAGCGCAGAGTCAAGCAGAGATAGGTATATCGCGCTACGATCTATTAGCGTTCGGGCGCGTGCGGCGAGCGGGCGTAGGGCGTGCGGAGTGCGAGTGCGAGGGCGCGTCAAATCGCGTGGGGGGTAGCGGAGAGCACGGGAAAAAGTACCCCAACCGCTCGGTCGGTATATCGTGTCACGATTTAATAGCGGCGCGATTAGAGCGCGGAGCGCGTGCGGGCGGGGCTCGGGAGGGGGCAGAGAAAGCGGACGTCACGAATCCTCAAAGAACGGCAGCTCCGCACGTCCTAGAGCTGGTGGCGGAAGCTGCGGCATCGCGGAGTCTCGTAAGGAGACTGGATCAAACGGGGTCAAATCATGCAAAACTCGTACTCGATCATGGTTCCGGCGGGGGGCATGCAGGGCTCTGATCAACGAAGGACATCTCGATGAATACCATTATGTATGAGGCACAAAAAGGTGGGGCACTCGCCCCACCTCTGGTCACCACGAAACCGAGCTTTTAGCGGTTGTCGTCGAGCCACTTGCGCCCGGCGTCAGTGATCTCCCAAACTCCTCGCGGAGAACTCGCGCTTATCAGCCCTTCTTTCCGCATATTGCTCAACTGCCGCGCGACCCTGTTTTCCTACCGGATGAAATTCGAGTTCGGCAGTTTCTTGCGGTCGGCTTCAGTCAGAATGCCATTCATTTTTTGGCCAACTAGCTGAATGACCCTTTCACGGCGACCCCGACCACCAATCTCTACAAGGATTTGTAAAATCGGTTTCCAGTAAGTTCTGACGGGTGTGGAGTTCTCATCGTCAAGGTCACCGGCGAGAGTACTGCCAGGTGGCTGGTCCGGGGGCTGGCTGAATCCGGTCAGCTTGTCAAGGGCCCTGATTTTGTCGCGTTTTTCGTCAGCCGGAACCGCCTTCTTGGTTTTGAAATCGCGTCGGGCGCGTCCCGCCTGTCCCGGTCGGCGAGTAAGTCGTTGGAAGTATCAGTTATTAGAATTGTGTCAGGCATCGGTACGGTGAGACGACTGGGGCAATAAATCATTAAGTGCGTTCAGAAATCCGCACTGGTACATAAACGCCCCACGAAAAATACGGTTTTCCCCGCATGGACAACCGCTCACTTCAGGTCGAACATACCGTTTCTTTGTATCTACTCGGGAACTCTCCAGGAGAGAAGAGTGTCCGAGGATCGCATCGCGTCCATACCGCATGGCAAGGGTTTCGGTCCTAGGCGCATCGATCATGGCGAGCCGGGACCTGCATGGAATTGGAAGCAAAAAAGTGGTCTCCGACTACTTTTTTGCTGCAATGCATTTTGAATTGAATTCAAGCCGAAGGATGCATGGCGAAGAGTGCTCTGCAGCGCGTTTCTACCAATAAGCCACAGCTAGCCCTGGCTGATGAGCTGGCGCGAATTGCGCGGCGCGTGCAGACGTCAACCCTCGCCTTCGGAGCGGCCATCGCGCTTTTGCAGCCTGAAACCGGCGATTTTGTCTGCCAGGCGCGCAGTGGCTCAATGGCCCCTCCACTGGAAATGCCTCTACAAAAAGAAGGCAGCTTTACCGGACTCTGCATTCAGAGCGGAGAAGCATTGCACTGCGAGGATTCGGAAACCGATGATCGCGTCGATACGGGGGTGATTCGTGCCCTCGGCGTCCGCTCCATCATCGCGGTCCCCATCAAGCATCAGGAGACCGTGATTGGGGTTCTCGCAACTTTTTCGCCTGTCCGCGGGGCCTTTACCGACATCGAAGTGTCTGCGTTGAAGACCGCGGCGGATCACGTTGCCGGACTGGTCCAAGGCGATGGCTTTCTCAGCAGACCTCCCATACCCCAAGACACAATTGTCAAACCTTCAACCGCAGAAACAAGGCTAATCCTGTCTCCGACGGTGCAAATATTGCGCCGCACGGGTCTATACCTGGCCCCTCAAGCGCCTAAAACAACGCCTAAAACAACGAGGGTGCGCCCAATTAGCTTGTACCTAGGGGCGAGGGCAGGGACGCTATTCCTGATTGGCAGCATCGCAGTCCTGCTAACGGTTGGCGTCACAGCCTATCTAAGACCAGGTAAGCTGAAGTGGCGTGCCGCCAGACACCATGCGCGGGCCGCATCCAAGCAGCCGGCAGCTGTATCCCTGCAGCGCGTACCCATTCAGTCGGCCGCTTCACCTCCGACCTCGGACCAGGTAATTGAGGAGCGGCTGGCAAAGACCCCGATCCCACCAGCAACTTCTCTAGAGACGCCGATTCGACCCTCAGCTTCCCCGCGGATTCAGATTGGGCAAAGCGCGAAGCATGCCGAGACTGAGCCTCAGGTGAACTCCCCTCAAGCATCCGAAACTTCGGCGCGGATTCAGATTGTGCAAGGTGGGCAGCATGCCAAGACCGAGGCTCAGGTGGAGTCCCCTCGAGTATCCGAAGCTTCGCCGCGGATTCAGATTGTGCAAGGTGCGAAGCATGCCAAGACTGAGGCTCAGGTGAAGTCTCCTCAAGCATCCGAAGCTTCGCCGCGGATTCAGATTGTGCAAGGTGCGAAGCATGCCAAGACTGAGGCTCAGGTGGAGTCCCCTCAAGCATCCGAGGCGCTCCCAACCATCGCGTCCACAGGTCAACCCGCAGTCGCGTCCACGGTTCCGCCTCCCAGCCTGGCTTCCATTTCCCCCAAGGGCGGCCTCTCAGCAATTTTTGGGGCAGCTCCTGACTTGCCTCGACAAATCCACGAACTGCAGCCGCCTCAGTTAGTTCGCAGCGTTCCCGCCGTATATCCGGAGTTCGCAAGACAGAGGCGCATACGGAGCGTGGTGCTAGTCAAGGCCACGATTGCAAAGGATGGAACGGTGGCCAAAGCGGAATTTGCAGGTGGTCTGCCCATCTTTCGAGACTCGGCGCTGGATGCGGTTCGGCACCGACGATACAAGCCGGCTATGCTCGACGGTCAGCCTGTCGAGCAGCAAATCGAGATCCAGTTGGACTTTCATCCTTGACTGTAAGTAACCGGTTCCACGAGAGCAGCCGTTGAGTCTTGACTCCGGTCGTACTGGTAAAGGAAAGAACATGAAACAAAACAGAGGTTATTGCGCGCTCTTCGCCAGCTTGTTGGCTGTTCTGATCGCCCTGCAGTTTGCACCTCCGGCGTGGTCCGCGGATGTCGGAAGCCGGTTGCGCTGTACTGTGACCGACGAATCCAAGGCCTTCGTCAGCGGGGCTCGGCTCACATTGACCGATGCCAACAACAAATTTACCGCGGAAGGTACTAGCAATGATCACGGCGAGTACACGTTTATCAATCTCCCCCCGGCGACGTACCGCCTTAAAGTGGAACGAGATGGTTTTTCGCCGAAGTTGGCCGACGACATCACTCTCGACCTCAATGAGGTACGAGTGCTGAACATCACCTTGGGCGTGGGCGAGGAGCGAGAGGTTATGGAAGTCACGGGTCCCAACGTCAGTATTGTTCCGCAGCAAACATTTCTCCGTGGCCTGCTCGATCCGTTGAGGATGGTGGAACTACCGCTGAACGGCCGCAACTTCGCGGACTTGATCTTCACCCAACCTGGTGTTACGCGCGACAGTGTAGGGATCATTGGAACCGGCCATTCGGTGGGGGGTGCCCGCACGACGTCCAACATTTTTCTGCTGAATGGCGGCGACAGCACGGACCCGGGTGTCCCGTTATTGTCCGGTCTGAACATCAACACCAGTGGCGTTCCACTGGACGCGATCGAGGAATTCAGCGTCATCACCAGCGACGCTGGAGCGGAGTACGGGCGCAACGCCGGCGCGATTGTCAATATCGTAACCAAAAGCGGCGGAGAAAAGACTCATGGATCAACCTGGGAATTCTTCCGCAATAGCGTGCTCGATGCCCCAACATTCTTTAACACGCCCGGGCATAAGGACCCGTTCCAGCAGAATCAATTTGGTGGTCAATTGGGCGGGAAATTTCGAAATACTTTTTACCTGGTGTCGTACGAAGGGTTTCGTCAAAGACAACAGGTTGCTTTGAACGCGCTGGTACCGTCAGCCGACTTCCTGGCCGCGGTCACCAATCCAGCTTGGAAGTCCCTTCTGCAGGGCTTCTATCCTGCTGCCAGCGAGGCACCTCTACCGGGCTCAATCGCTGGAATTTATCGCTCGCATCTCAACAACCCGCGCAGTCAGGACGACGGCTTCCTTCGCCTCGATCGTTCCCTTGGCTCCCATAAGATCTTTTTCAGTCTGGCGGGCGTCAACGGCGATCTGGTCCTTTTGGGAGACGGAATCCCTGGCACAGGAGAAATTGGAACACAGCGGAACTGGAATGGAGTTGTGGCCGACGACTGGGCGCTTCGACCGAACTTCTATAATACGTTCCGCTTTAGTGCGAATCGGATTAACGACAATACTCAAACGGAAGCTCCACCTGCGGCGGCGCTCCAGGCTGGAATGGCGCGCTTCGCCGGACCATTCGCCGGCCAGCCCTTTAGCAGCCAGGATGATTCTGCCAATGGATTGCCCTTCGTTCTCACTTCCACGGGTGTCTTCAGTCCGGCAGGCGGCAATTTCTTTTTCCCACTGGTCCGAAGCGATAACGTTTTTCACGTGCAGGACTCTGTCGGCTGGATTAGAGGAAGACATCAACTCGCAATGGGCGCCGAATTCCGTCGCATTCAGTCCAACGACAATTCCGAAGCCTTTATTCGTCCCAGCCTGGCGGTTGTCAGCAGCGATCTCACCAGCTTGCAGAGCGGGCTGATCGGCAGCCAGCTGCAAAATTTCTATACCTTCAGCAACAGTGGAATGCGCGGATTGCGAAATTCCGAGTTGGCTATTTTTGCCCAGGATTCTGTCCGAATGTTTCGCCGCTTCACCCTGGATTTAGGATTGCGTTATGAATTGAACCTGCCGGTGCACGAAATTCACGGCGGCTTGAGCAATGCCTTTGTCATGCAAGATGGCAAGCCCCTGGCGTGTCAGTCTTTGCCCCTGGGCGCGGGAATGAGGAATGTCGCCTTAGTGCCGACGGCACAATTCCATATCGATCCCTATTGTGCAGATAAGGCCAATCTGGCCCCGCGCGTGGGCTTTGCCTGGGACATATTTGGGAATAACACGACCGTGCTACGGGGCGGCTATGGCGTGTATTTTGACCGGATCTACGGATTTGTACTCGACCAATTCCGCACCAACGCTCCCTTTGTCACACCCAGCGTGCTCAATCTCTTTCCTTATGACGGGAGGCAGGCTCCTGCCGCGCTGGACACGACATCGGTCTACGAGGTCAATAGTGTCGATCCCGGGATTCGTACACCGTACACGGAACGCTGGCACCTGACCCTCTCTCGCCAGCTGACCAAGGACATGCTCGTGAACGCCAGCTATGTGGGTGCCAACGGCTATCGATTGGCCCAGCTCGTGCGCCCCAACTTCGGCGACGGTTTTGCCGACGCCTTCCGTCCTAGCAACGGCGCCAGTCCTACTTCCATTCCCAGAGATCCGGCCGACATTGCCAACCACATCATTGCCCCGCCGTTTGCCGCATTCAACCATTTGGTCACGGACGCGATCTCCCGCTACCACGCGCTCCAGCTCGACCTCGTCAAGCGCTATTCCCGAGGGCTGACGCTGCAGGCGTCCTACACCTGGTCGCATTCTCTGGACACCGCCAGCAACGCGCAGATCACCATCTCGACTCTGGGGGTGCCTGATATCAGCCTGCCGCCGGCCACGCTCAACAATGGCTTGGCGCCTCTGTTCGTTCCGGGATCGTCCTGCCCCGGCGCGTTTTCCGTCGCTGTGCCATCCGGATTTCGCAACGCTGTAGCGTGCGCCACTGGAAATTCCGCCATCAGCATAGATGAGGCCGCGGCAACCTTCGTGAACCAGTACATTTCGCCCGGGCGCAACGCTGATAACTACGGCGACTCCCTGTTTGACGCGAGGCATCGCTTCACCGCCAATGCGATTTACGAACTGCCATTCAAGCCGCAGAGTAAATTACTGGGCGGCTGGCAGCTGGCCACGATCCTGGAAGCACAATCAGGCTCGCCCCTCCCGATTTTTGCCGGAGTCGACTCCAACTTTGATGGCGACGCTACGGATCGCGCAGTCGCCACCGGAGACCTTTCCGCCTTGTACTATGCGGGAGGCGGCGTAGGCGTTGATTCAAATGGCGCGCCACGGCAGTATCAGTGCACAACCATGAACGGCATTTGCACCAGTCCGGTCGGCCCAGGCTTGGGCATCATCGATCCTCGCCTGCGACTGGCACGCGGGCGATTCCGCCAGCCCGGACTGGTCACCGTTGACGCCTCATTGTCCAAACGTTTCCGATTCCGGAAGGAATCCAGTCTGCAGTTCCGCAGTGAGTGCTTCAACCTGCTCAACCGTGTGAACTTCGCGCCGCCCGTGCAGCAGATTAACAACCCAAGTTTTGGGGTTTCCAACAGTCAGTTGCTGATCAACAACACCACGTCGCGCCAGATCCAGTTTGGGCTTAAACTGGAATTCTAAACTGTGCCACGAGCAAAACTGCTAGAGGCGGATGGCCCAGGCCGACGACGACAGCAACTGAAAGTGATGAAGTGCAGGTCGCCGTGGCGGTAATAACGCCCGCGATGGGGAGACAAGCAATAGCGTAACTCCTCGAATTACTCCCAGACGAGCAAACCCGGCCCGTCTGGAGTACCCCCCCTCTCTTACCTGGGCCACCCGCCCGGTTATTCTTTCTTGTGGCGCGGGCGTCCCGCCCGCACCTCGGGCACCACACCTCAATACTTCAGCCACAGATCTCACGGATTATGATCCGTGTTTCCGTGGCGGCTTTTCCTAACTAGGCAAGGGCTCCGCCCTTGGTATCCCACAGAGGTCAAGATAAGGAGTACTCGGAGAGAGCGTTCAGCAGCTATGCTCCTGGTATCTCACCACACAGGAGTTGGCCATGAACACTTTCTTCGAGCATCACCAGCATGGCATCCGGTTTGGATATACCGTTGCTTCGACAGAATTCTTCTCAACGGCCTTATCCAACCTTTCCAGCAACCCGAACGCGTAGTCGGTTTCTCTGGCACCTATCGGAATCAATATCCGGTCAGCCGGGATCTATTGCGAAACATGGCCGAACAATTTCATAACTGGATCCGTGCTGGCTCGCGTGCCTTGAGGATGACGACCACCTGGTCGGGCTGGGCACGACCGGAAGTAGGGTTCGACAGAGTCGTCCCCTCGGGCCTTCGGGAGCGTCCAGGATAGGGATGTTTCGTTTCGCCGATCGGTTCTTCACCCCTTGTTCTACTTTGCCTTGCCCTGTGGATAGGGTTGATTTGAACACCGATTTCCGAAATTACTTTAGTCACTTGTTGCCGTTCGGAGTAATTACTACGATTAGCGAAAGTTGGTGGGGTCTTGTTCCGAACTATCCAATTCGCGGCACTTGTCGTGTTGTTGCTAGCTATCGCCCAAAGCGCCAAAGCTCAAGGCGACTACGTCGTTGAGCCGGTTGGCAACTCCGGTACAGTCACAGGAACCGTTAAGTGGTCAGGGCCTTTACCGCATCTTGTTCCTTACCCAATTATCAAAGACCCAGAAATTTGCGATCCCGAATCCCACAAAAAAGTTGATCTGGAACGACTCATAGTGGGTCCGCAGGGTGGGGTCGCAAACACGGTCGTCTTCTTGAAGAATGTCTCTAAAGGAAAACCGATGCAGGTTCCAGAAAATAGGTGGCACCTCGATCAGAAGCACTGCCGGTACGAGCCGCATATATTGTTGGTGCCTGCGAAAACGGCGCTTCAGATGAAGAGTTCCGATGCCACTCTGCACACGATCCACATGGACGGGGCAGCCACGTACAACCTGCCCTTCCCCTTTCCTAATCAGTTGATTTCACGCGAAATGCCGACCACAGGCCTGGTTACTCTGAAATGTAACGGCGGGCACGTCTGGATGAATGCAGAGCTCTTCGTGATTTCTCACCCCTACTACGCCGTCACGGACGATAGTGGGAAGTTTACCTTAACTGAGTTGCCACCTGGAGATTACCAGATCGTTGCGTGGCATGAAGGCTGGAATCGCGCAGGCCTGGAGAGTGCCGTCGATGTCTTAACTCAGCGTAAAATTCAGCGCCCACTCTTCACTTCCCCCAGAACATGGGAACAGACGATCTCGGTAAGGACTAACCAGGTGACGCAGGCAAACTTCGTCATTTCCGAAAGATAGAATGCCAAGCCTTGGCAGGCGCCCGCCGAAGATTGGCATCCCAGGTAAATCGATAACCTGTTCGTTCAACATGTAAGTCAAGCGCCCTAGACCTAGCCCGAGTTTACCAGCCACGGACAGAAAAAATGCTGCAGAGCCGCTCCTGGCGCGGGTGCGAGAGGCTTGGGAACGTATGACCTAACTGGTGCGATAGCGCTCAAGGCCGAGGGTG
>Ga0066704_10000386_pt1 | contig 15369 bp, 12 predicted proteins | sample GraSoiAngelo_153_FD_66458 | JGI IMG/M metagenome (GOLD analysis project Ga0066704, IMG submission 66458) | Grasslands soil microbial communities from the Angelo Coastal Reserve, California, USA - 14_1009_12_40cm | ecosystem: Environmental > Terrestrial > Soil > Grasslands | place: USA... | reverse complement strand
CAGCCGTGACGCTCCGCCAGCGCGCGCGTTGGGTCGCGGCGTTGCCTGGGGGGCGGGCGCGTGTTACAAACGGGCACTCCGTGGCGGTGCGAGCCGAAGCGCTTCTGGCGCCGAGGCGAGCCAATGGACTGGAGGCGTCTCGATGGATCTGAATTACTCGCCCGAGGACGGCGCGTTCCGCGACAAGACCCGACGCTGGCTCGAGGCCAACATGCCGAAGGACGACCTCAAGACGCTCGCGGAGCGCAAGAGCTGGCACCGCCAGCTCTACGAGGCCGGGTACGTCGGCATGCTGTGGCCCCAGGAGTACGGCGGGTGGGGCGCGACCGCAATGCAGCAGGCCATCGTGCAGGACGAGATGGCGCGCATCGGCGCGCCGCCGGCGATCAACGGCCTCGGCATCGGCTTCATCGGGCCCACCATCATCGTCCACGGCACCGAGTGGCAGAAGCAGCGCTATCTCAAGAAGATGCTGACGGCGGAAGAGATCTGGTGCCAGCTCTACTCGGAGCCCAACGCGGGCTCCGACCTGGCGGGCCTCAAGACGCGCGCGGAGGACGCCGGCGATCACTTCGTCGTCAACGGCCAGAAGATCTGGACGTCGAGCGGGCCCATCGCCGACTGGGGCATCCTGCTGGCTCGCACCGATTCGAAGGTCGCCAAGCACAAGGGCATCTCGTGCTTCCTGCTGAACATGCGCCAGCCCGGCGTCGAGGTGCGGCCGCTCAAGCAGATCAGCGGGCACTCGCTCTTCTCCGAGGTCTTCATGACCAATGCGCGGGCCGACAAGCAGGATCTGATCGGCAGCCTCAGCGAGGGGTGGGCGATCGCCCAGACCACGCTCGGCTACGAGCGGGGCGGCAACTCGCTGGGCCGCGTCACCCGCTACGCCATCGCCTTCCACCAGCTGGTGCGGGCCACCCGGCAGCTCAAGCGTAACGGCAAGCCGCTGCTCGACGATCCGGTCGTGCGGGCGAAGATGGGCAAGCTCTACGCCGAGCTCGAGGTGCAGCGCTATGCCGGCCTGCGCGTGCTGTCCACGCTGAACAAGGGCGAGCGGCCGGGGCCCGAGTCGTCGATCACGAAGCTCTCCTACACGGAGTTCGAGAAGCGCTACTACGAGACCGCGCTGGAGATCCTCGGCCCCTGGGGCCAGATGATGACCGCCCGCGAGGAGTTCGAGGAGATCGACACCTCGTCGGGCGAGGCCGGCACCTGGGCCACCGCGTTCCTGTGGTCGCGGGCGGGCACGATCTACTCCGGCTCTTCCGAGATCCAGAAGAACATCATCGGCGAGCGCGTACTCGGGCTGCCCAAGGAAGTCCGCGCCGATCGCCTGAAGGCTTGACGCCATGGACTTCTCCTTCACGCCCGACCAGACGCTGCTCAAGAATTCCGCCCGCTCGTTCCTCGACGAGCATTGCAAGCCGGCCACCGTACGCCTGCTCTGGGATGACCCCCGCGGCGAGAGTCCCGCGCTGTGGAAAGAGATGGCCCAGCTCGGCTGGCTGGGCCTGTCCCTGCCGGAGGCCCACGGCGGCAGCGGGCTCGGCATGGTCGAGACGGCGCTGCTGCTGGAGGAGCTGGGCCGCGCGGCCTACCCGGGACCGCTCTGGCCCACCATGCTCGTGGCCAGCGCCATCGCCTCCCACGGCACCGACGAGCAGAAGAAGCGCTGGCTGCCGGCCGTCGCCAGCGGCGACGCCCGCGCCGCCGTCACGCTGCTCGATTCCGACCTCGACTGGAATCCCGACGCGGTGAGCACGCGCGCCGACAAGACCCCGACCGGCTGGCAGCTCAGCGGTCTCAAGCGCTACGTCGCGTGGGGCCACGTGGCCGACGTCCTGCTCGTCCCCGCGCGGGCGCCGGAGGGCGTGTCGCTCTTCCTCGTCGATCCCTCCGCCGCGGGCATCGGCTGGACGCCGATGATGAACATGGATCCGGGAACGCGCCTGGCCGACCTCAAGCTCGATCGCGTGCCCGTGCGCGGCGAGGACCGGCTCGGCGCGCCCGGAGCCGGCACGCCGGCGCTGCTGAGCCTGTTGCGGCGCGGCGCCGCCGGCGCGGCCGCCGAGATGCTGGGGGCCTCGCGCCGGTGCCTGGACATGGCGGTCGGCTACGCCAAGGTCCGCGAGGCGTTCGGGCAGCCGATCGGCTCGTTCCAGGCCATTCGCCACAAGTGCTCCGACATGCTCCTCGAGACCGAGAACTCGCACGCGGCGGTCTACTACGCCGCCTGGGCGCTGGACGCCGGCGCCGAGGACGCCGCCACGGCGGCCTCCATCGCGAAGTCCTACGTCGGCGATGCCGCACGCAAGGTGTGCGGCGAGGCCATCCAGGTGCACGGCGGCATCGGCTTCACGTGGGAGTACGACCTGCACATGTACTTCAAGCGGGCGAAGGCGCTGGAGGCGCAGTACGGCGACGCCGAGTATCATCGCGAGCTGATCCTCCGGCACGTGGCCGCCTGAGGGCGGCGCGTGGCTTCCAGCGGGCCGCCGCTCGACGGCATCCGCGTCGTCGATCTGACGAGCTACATCGCCGGCTCCTACGCCGCGATGATGGTGGCCGACCTCGGCGCCACCGTCGTCAAGGTCGAGTCGCTCGAGGGCGATTCCTTTCGCGAGCTGCCGGGCTTCTTCGGCTGGAATCGCGGCAAGCGCTCGATCGCGCTGAACCTCAAGACCGCCGAGGGGCGCGAGATCGTCGAACGGCTCGCCCGCGGCGGGGACGTGCTGATGGAGAACTGGCGGCCCGGCGTCGCCGATCGTCTCGGGGTCGGCCACCGGCACCTGGCGCCGCTGAACCCACGCCTGATCTACTGCTCGGTGACGGCGTTCGGCTCCACCGGGCCCTACGTCGACCGGCCCGGCTTCGATCCGATCCTCCAGGCGCTCGGCGGCCTCATGACCCTGCAGGGCTTCGGCGGGCCGCCGAAATATCTCCGGACGGCGCCAACCGACTACTACACCGCCGCGCTGGCCGTGCAAGCGGTGCTGGCCGCGCTCTTCGTGCGCGAGCGGACGGGGCGCGGCCAGCGAATCGAGACCTCGCTGCTGCAGGGCGTGATGGCGCTCCAGTCCGGCATCGCGCTCGACTATCCGGACAAGCCGACGCTCATCCGCGAGAACCCGACGTATCGGCTCTACCAGGCCAGCGACGGCGAGTGGTTCTTCCTGGCCTGCGGCAACCAGTCGTTCTGGGCGAAGCTCTGCAAGGCGCTCGGCATGGACGAGTTCGCCGACGATCCGCGCTTCGGCTCCTGGATGCTGCGCCTGCGGAACAACGAGGCGCTGCTGCCCATCATGGAGCAGCGCTTCGCCGAGAAGCCGCGCGCGGAGTGGCTCGAGATCCTGGCCACGCACGACATCCCGGCCGGGCCGGTCAAGACCGTGCAGGAGTTCATGGACGATCCGGCCGTGCGCCACCACGACATGGTCCACGAGTACGATCACCCGGAAGTCGGGCGTCTGCGCGTGATGGGCCAGCCGCTCGTCTTCGCCGACACGCCCACGAAGGATCCCGGTCCGCCGCCCACGCTGGGCCAGCACACCGACGAGGTCCTGCGCGAGGCCGGCTACGACGCCGCGACGATCGCCGAGCTCCGGGCGCGGAAGGTCGTCCGGTGAGCGTCGACTACCAGGCCATCCGTTACGACGTCGCCGACGGCGTGGCGACGGTCACGCTGAACCGGCCCGAGGTCCACAACGCGATGAACGAGGCGATGCGGCGCGATCTCTGGCGCTGCTTCGAGGGCCTCGGCACCGACGACGCCGTGCGCGTCGTCGTGGTGACCGGCGCCGGCGGCAAGGCGTTCTCGGCCGGCGCCGACATCCGCGAGTTCACGGCGCCGCAGGTGCCGACGGTCTTCCGGGAGCAGCGGCGGCGACTCGACTTCCGCCAGCTGATGGAACGCTGCTCGCAGCCGATCATCGCGGCGATCGGCGGCCACTGCTTCGGCGGCGGACTGGAGCTGGCGCTGGCCTGCGACATCCGGATCGCCGCGGCCGACTCGCGGCTCGGCCTCACCGAGGTCGATCTGGCCATCATCCCGGGCGGCGGCGGCACCCAGCGGCTGCCGCGCCTGGTCGGCCGGGGCAAGGCGCTCGAGATGATCCTCACCGCCGCGCGCATCGACGCGGCCGAGGCGCTGCGCATCGGGCTCGTCGAGCGCGTGGTCCCGGCCGGCGAGGCGCTGCCGGCCGCCCGTGAGCTGGCGTCGTCGCTCGCCGCCAGGGCGCCGGTCGCCCTGCGGTACGCGAAGGAGGCGGTGGTCAAGGGCCTCGAGCTGCCGCTGGCCGACGGCGTCCGCCTCGAGACCGACCTCGCCACGCTGCTGCGCACGACCGAGGACCGCGTCGAAGGCGCCCGGGCGTTCCTGGAAAAGCGCGAGCCGCGCTGGCAGGGGCGTTAACCTCAGCAGGATGCCGTTCTCGTATTACGCGCGCCTCTCGCGCTCCCAGCAGGCGATCTACCGGAAGAGCGACGAGATCGTGGAGGTGCGGCTGCCGCAGCCGGCCGCGCTCCACCCGGCGGTGGAGTCGCTGACGACGGCGCTGGCGTCCGAGGACCGCGTGACGGTCCAGCACGCGACCGACCGGTTGATCCGAGGCCTCACCGACGCCCTCGGGTTGCCGGCCGTCGAGGTCCAGGTCCTGGCTGCGCGCCCGCACGCGAAGTGGGGCGAGCTGCACGGCCTCTACACGGTCGAGCGCGGCAAGACCCCGACGATCCAGCTCTGGATGCGGACGGCCAAGCAGCGACGCGTCGTGGCGTTCCGGACGTATCTGCGCACGCTGTTGCACGAGGTGGGGCATCATCTCGACTACGCGCTGCTGCACCTGCGTGACTCGTATCACACGGAGGGCTTCTACAAGCGCGAGTCCAGCCTCTTCAAGCAGCTCGTCCCCGAACGGCGTACGCCGTGGCCCACCGTCGACGCCTGGTTCCGCCGAAGTCCCGACGAGCGCCTCGCGCGGCTGGCCCAGACGCCCGATCAGATCCGGACGGCGATCGCCGGGCGCGGCGAGGCCGCGCTCGGACGGCGACCGGCCCCCCAGGCGTGGGCGCCGACCGAGATCGTGTGCTACCTGCGCGACGCCGAGGAGATGTTCGGGCGGCGCTTCGCCGACATTCTCGCCATGGACGAGCCCGCCCTGCCCGAAGCGGGCCCGGCCGAGCGGTGGGCGAGCGAGCGCCAGTACCTGCGACACGACCCGGCGCTCGCGCTCGCACACTTCCGTCGGCGCCGCGGCGAGACGCTGGAGACGCTGATCGCGCTGGCGCCGGAGGCGTGGCAACGCGGCGGCGAGCATCCCCAGCGCGGGCGCCTCACGATCGACCTGCTGGTGGCGCTGATGGCCTGGCACGACGACAATCACCTGGAGCAGCTCACTCGAGCCCTGGAGGGACGACCCTGATGCCGACCATGGAAGAGTACGCGAAGCAGCCGACCGCGCAGCGCCTCGAGCGCCTCACCCGCACCGGCGAGCAGCTGGCCGCGGCCATCAAGGGGCAGAGCGACGCCGCGCTCTCCAGGCGGCCCGACGGCAAGAACTGGGCGGCCAAGGAAGTCGTCTGCCACCTGCGCGACACCGAGGAGTCGTTCGGCGCGAGGTTCGCGCAGATCCTGGCCATGGACACCGATCCCCGGATGATCGGCGCCGACGCCGACCGTCTGGCCGAGGAGCGGCAGTACCTGCGCAACGACGCCGGCGAGGCGCTGGCCGCCTTCCGCAAGCGCCGCGAGGAGACGCTGGCCACCCTGCGCTCGCTCGTCGGCGAGCAGTGGAAGAAGGGCGGCATCCACGCGACGCGCGGGCGGATGACACTCGACGACTTCCTCACGCTCATGGCCTGGCACGACGACAACCATCTGGACCAGCTCCAGCGCGCGCTGGAGGGCAAGGCCTAGGGGTCGCCGGGTGCTCGCCGAATGCCCGCCGTCGTCGACGCGTGATACAGTCGCGCCGTGCCTGTCCGCATCCTCGTGACCGGCGCCGGGACCGGGCTCGGCAACAACCTGATCCGCAGCCTGCGAGCGGCGGACGAGTCGTTCGTCGTGCTGGGCTGTCACGACGACCGGTTCGACCTCAAGAAGTCGGCGGCCGACCGGCACTACCTGCTGCCCTCCCCCGGCGATCGCGCCTTCCCGCAGCGCCTGCGCGGCCTGATCACGAGCGCGCGCGTGGATCTCGTGATCCCGACGTCGGATCGCGACGTGCGCGCGATCGCGCGGCAGCGCGCGCGCCTCGGCCGGCGGCTCTTCCTGCCGAGCGCACGGACGATCGAGCTCGGCCAGGACAAGTACACGCTGAGCCGGCGGCTGCGCGCGCGCGGCGTGCCGGCGCCGGCCACCTACGCCGTCCGCGACCTGCGCTCGGTCGCCGCGATCATGCGTCGCTTGCCCGGCCGGCGCGTCTGGTGCCGCGTGCGCCGGGGCAGCGGCGCATTCGGCGCGGCGGCCGTGCGAACCGCGGGGCAGGCGCGCGCCTGGATCGCGTACTGGTCGACCATGCGCGACGTGCGCGTCCGCGACTTCACGCTCGGCGAATATCTGCCGGGGCGCGACTTCGCGTGCCAGATGCTCTGGGACCGTGGCCGTCTCGTCCTCGCCAAGACGTTCGAGCGTCTCAGCTACGAGGGCGGCCGCGGACGCGCCGGCGGGGTCTCGTCGGTCGCCGCGCTGGCCAAGTCGGTGGTGGAGCCACGGGTCGTCGACGTCTGTGCCGCCGCGGTGCGCGCGCTCGATCGCCGGCTGTCGGGCCCCTGCTGCCTCGACCTCAAGGAGAGCGCCGCGGGGGTGCCGTGCGTGACCGAGATCAACGTGGGCCGCTTCAGCCTGTCGACGGCCCTCTACGATCTCGTCGGCAAGCACAACATGGCCGGCACGTACGTGCGCCTGGCGCTCGGCGAGCCGCCGGGCGTCGACGAGGTGTACGATGCCGCGCCCGATCATTACTTGATCCGAGACGTCGACACCGTGCCGGCCGTGGTGCACGCCGACGAGCTGTTCGACGGCATCATCGATCTTCGGTAGCACCGACGGAAGGGGGGACAGCACCGCCAGGACGCAGGCTCCGGGGTCCGACACTCACACTTGGTCACAGGGAGGATGCGATGCCGAGGCCACCGAAAGCGGGCGAGACTTATAGCGCCGTCATCAAGGTGAAGGGACCGGTCAGCTCCGCGGCGTACCGGCGATTCCGCAGCGCCGCGAAGGCTGTCTCGAAGGGCAACGCGAGACCGAAGGAGTCGTTCCGTCGCGTCAAGGCGAAGCGGAGCGCGGGAAGGCGTCGCCGCCGGCGGTGAGGAGAAAGCCGCCAGCATCGCCGCGGTCTGCCGACACGATCCGATCGATCACCGTGCGATCGGTCGGCGACCGCGGCGATCTGGAGGCGTTCCAGCTGGAGATCCGGCGGCTGGCGCGCGAGCACGGCCTCGAGGTCGTCGACGTGCGCCTCGAGCCGGCGCGCCGCCCGCGGGCGCGCCGCTCAGACTGATTCGAGCAGCTCGGCGTCGCTCCGTCCGGTCCAGCCCGTCATGTCCGTCGCCGCGAAGATCGCGCGGGCCGCCGCCAGGTGGGCGGCGGCCGCGTGACCATCACCGACCTGGTGCTTCACGCGGGCCAGGTCGACGTGACATTGCCCCACCAGCGGTTGCATGCCGAGCCCTTCGGCCAGCTTCAGCGCCTCCGCCAGCGCCGCGGCGGACGTGACGACGTCGCCCTGGCGGGTGGCGGCGGCCCCGGCGACGCGCGAGGCTCGCGCCTCGTATCCGCGCTCGCCGTGCTCGCGCGCGAGCGCAAGGGCGCGCGCGGCCAGCACCGCCGCCTCGCTGACCTGGCCCGCCGCCAGGCAGGCGGCGGCGTGGTTGCCCACCAGGAGCGACAAGCCGCCCACCAGACGCATCGCCGAAGCGCGCTCCACCGCGCGTTCCGCCAGCGCGCCGCCGTCGGCCTCACGGCCGGCGCGGGCGTAGGCCAGGGCCAGGGCCGAGGCGACGCGCGGGAACCACAGGGGGATGTTCCACTCGCGGATCAGCGCCAGCGCCGGCTCCAGCACCGAGATGGCGCGCGCGGCGTCACCACGGCCCAGCCAGGCGACCCCCAGCCCGGCGTAGGCCACCGTGCGGCTCAGCGGCTGATCCGCCGTTTCCGCGATCGCGACGGCTTCGCCGGCGCGCTCCATCGCCTGCCGGAAGTCGCCGAGCGCGACCAGCGCCCACACCAGGCACGTCCGCGAGTGCACCGACGGTAGCTGGGGCAGCCCGAACCGCTCGCGTGACTGCTCGCCGACGAGCGCCTCGACGTTGGCACGGAAGAAGTCCGCGGCCCGGCGGTAGTCGCCGAGCGAATGGAGCACCTGCCCGAGATAGGTGTTGATCGTGACGCGCAGCGCGACATCATCGAACGTGTCGCGCAGCTCGAGCGCCCGCTGGCCGGCCTCCCACGCCTGGGCGTGCGCGCCCATGAAATAGAGCTGGCCGATGCGATACGCGGCCAGCTGGGCCAGACGTCGCGGATCGCCGAGCTCGTCGGCGAGCCGCTCGGCTTCCCGGACGTACTGGAGGCCGCGCTCCACCTCGCCCAGCGGCAGCAGCGCGGTGCGGAGCTCGAAGCGCAGGTCGATGGCCCGGCCGATCTGCTCCGACGTCGGCGGCAGCTGGCCGAGCGCCGCCAGCGCCCGCTCGAAGCAGGCGACCGCCTCGCGATGGGCGCCGTCGGCGTAGGCTTTCACGCCCGCCCGGCGCAGATAGGCAAACGCCTTGTCCCACACGGCTCCGCGGACGGCGTGGTGGGCGGCGTGGTCGAGGTGCTCGCCGATGCGCTCGCCGTAGAGCCGCTCCAGCTCGTGCAGGATGCGCGCGTGCAGCGAGCTCCGCTCGTCCTCGGCCACGCTGCCGTAGGCGACCTCGTGCGTGAGCGCATGCTTGAACGTGTACTCGGGCTCGGCGCTGCCGCCGCTCTCGTGCACGAACTCCAGGCCTTCGAGGTGCGCGAGTCCCCGCCGCACCGCCTCGGCGGCCACGCCCGCGATCGCCTGCAGCACCGACACCGGAAAGTCCTTGCCGATGACCGCCGCCGAACGAAGCAGTCCGCGCTCGGCGGCCGGGAGCCGGTCGATTCGCGTGAGCAGGACATCCTGGACGGTGTCGGGCACGACCGGCTGCTCGATGCCACCGGGATCGCGCATCGCCAGCGCCAGCTCTTCGAGGAAAAACGCGTTGCCCTCGGCCTTGGCGAGGATCAGGTCGACGAGCGCGTCCGGCACCTCGCGCTCGCCGAGCACGCCGCGCACCACCCGGCGCGCCTCGCCCGCGTCGAGCGGCTGGAGGGCCACCTGGGTGGCGTACGATTTCTCGATCCACGGCGGCCGATAGCCGGGTCGGTACGTGCAGATGAGGACGATCGCCGTCCCGGCCAGACCGTCCACGAGCGAGTCGAAGAATTCCTGGGACGTGGCGTCGATCCAGTGCAGGTCCTCCACGACCAGGACCAGCGGCCGCTGGCGGGCGCGCCGACGCAGCGATTGCCGCAGCACCTCGAAGATCCGTGTCTTCAGCGCCTCGTGGTTCTGCACGGCGAGGTCCTGGCTCCCCTCCTTGACGCCGAGCGCGTGCAGGAGGTAGGGCGCGAGCTCACCGCCGTCGAGTCCGAGCTCCTCGAGGGCGCGCCGGAGCTTTTCGGAGGTCACCTCCGGCGTGTCGCTCTCCGAGAGACGACACGCCGCCCGCAGGAGATCCAGCACCGGCAGATAGGGCACGACGCTGCCATAGGACAGGCACTGCGCCTCGAGGCAGTCGACGTCCCGAGCCGCCAGCGTCTGGCGGAACTCGTAGACCAGCCGCGACTTGCCGATGCCGGCCTCGCCGCCGAGCCCGACGACCTGGCCCTGACCGCGGACCGCCGACGCCAGGCGGCTCTCGAGCAGCTCGAGCTCGTGCTGGCGGCCGACGAAGGCGACCATCCGGGCCCCGGGCCCGAGGCCCGTCCGCTCGCGGCCGACCAGCAGCTGGGTCGGCGCGCCGCCGGCCGGACCAGCGCCGGGCGCCAGGCCGAACCGGCGCGTGAGCAGCGGCGCCGTCACCGCGCTCACCGTGATGCCGTCGAGCGGCGCCCGCTCGACCAGCTCGTCGAGCAGCGGCCACAGGTCCCGGCGCTCGTCCATGTCGAGCTCGACGCCGCCGCTGGCGAGGCTGACCAGCGCCGGCGTGGCGTGCACCCCGAGCTTGACGGCGACCTCGCTGCGCTTGTCGCGGCGGGCGCGCTCGACGGCCTTGACCATCGCCAGCGCCGCGTGGGCCGCGCGGTCGGCGGCGTCGCCGACGGCGTCGAGCCCGAATGCGGCCACCAGCCCGATCGGCCCGATGCCCTCCACGCGCCCACCGAACGTCCGGACCTTCTCGACGATCTCCTCGAGCGCGCGCGCCGTTTCCAGCGTCGCCTCCGGCCGCGCCGGCGGCACCAGCGCCGCGCGCAGCAGCGCGATGCGCCGACGCTCCCACCGGCGGCCGGAGGCCGGCGCCGGCACGACGCTCGGGCGCGCGGCCGCCGGCGCCGACGCCGCCGGCGGAGTGCTGACGACCCGCGGGCGCGCCGCCGGCCGCGGCGCCGTCTCGCGCTCGCGCAGCCGGTACCTGTCCATGCGGGCGCGAAGCGTGTTGCGCGAGATGCCGAGCAGTGCTGCCGTCCGCGAGATGTTCCCGCGCGTCTGGCCCAGCACGTCCACGAGGTGCTGGCGCATCGCATCGTCGAGCGAGACGGTCTCCGTCCGCGCCGGCGCGGCGGCCGCGGGGTCCTCGGCGACGCCGAGCGCCTCCGCCGTCAACTCGTCCGAGGAGGATTGCAGGACCGCCCGCTCGATCACGTTGGACAGCTCGCGGACGTTGCCGGGCCAGGCGTAGGCGCGCAGCGCGGCCACCGCGCCGGGGGCGAGCGTGCGGCGCGCGACGCCGTAGTCGACGCACACGCGCGCGAGGAAGTGCTCGGCCAGCGCGACGACGTCGTCACCACGCTCACGCAGGGGCGGCAGCATCACGGTCAGCACGGCGAGCCGGTGGTAGAGGTCCTCGCGGAAGCGCCGCTCGCGCATCGCGGCCCGCAGGTCCTCGTTCGTCGCGGTGAGGATCCACACGTCGATCGGCTCGTCGCGCGTCGCGCCGAGCCGCCGCACGCTGCGCTCTTCAAGCACCTTGAGCAGCTTCGCCTGGAGCGCCTCGGGCAGGAGCCCGACCTCGTCGAGGAAGATCGTGCCCCGGTGGGCCGCCTGGAACAGGCCAGGCTTGGAGCGGCGGGCGTCGGTGAACGCCCCGCGCTCGAAGCCGAACATCTCGGCCTCCAGCAGCGTGTCGGGGATCGCCGCGCAGTTGACGTCCACGAAGGGGCCGTCCGGGCGAGGGCCGGCGCGATGGATCATCCGCGCGAGCAGCCCCTTGCCGCTGCCGGTCTCGCCCTGGATGAGGATCGGCGGCAGCCGCCGGACCTCCTGCTGGCGCTCGAGCAGCCGGGCGACCTTGTCGCGGACGGCCCGTATGCCCGGACTGTCCCCCAGGAGGTCGGTCAACGCCTTCATGCCCCGGCATCTTAACCCTCACCAGCGCTCGCCGGGCGGCTTGGTGTTCAAGTGTTGACCACCCCGGGCCGCGTTGACCCCCTGACCACCAGCCAAGTACTCGATCTGATGTGGATCTCCTTTGGTACCCGGCTTGCGTGGGTCAGCGCGCCGTGAGCAATCAGGCGATGGGCGACGAGAACGTGAGCGCGTCGAGCGAGGCCGACATGGCCGAGTCGTGGGTGACGCGGTGGTACACGCCGCTCGTCGCGATCGGCGTGGCGCTGCTCATCGTGCTGGTTCTCGCGCTGGCCATGGTCGAGTTCCTCGTGGCGAACGCGCCCGAGGTGACGGGCCCAGCGGCGTGGACGATGCCGCTGGCGCGCGTCGACGAGGCGCTGACCGACGGCGACGTCGCCCAGGCGCTGGCCTGGTGGCGGGAGGCGCGCGTGGCCGCGCTGCGTAGCGGGCAGTGGGAGGCCATGATCGAGGTCGGCGATGCGTCGCGCCGCCTCGGCGGCCGAAGCGGCTTCCGCCACGACGGCGACGCCCTCGCCCGCCACGCCTACCTGACCGCCCTTGCCCGCGCGCGCGGCCTGCACTCGGTCGACGGCGTGCTGCGCGCCGCCATCGCGTTCGATGAGCTCGGCGACCGCGACCGCGTCGCGCACGCGATGCACATCGCCGAACGTCAGGCCCGACGCGACCCCCGCGCGCGGGAGCACGTTCGCGCGGTCGCCGATCGCTGGATGACACAGTCGGTCCGGGGACAACACCCGACTTCGGGAGGACAGCCATGATCACGGAGACGACGCGCCCACTCGAGCCGTGGACCGCGCACCTGGAGGCGATGGACGTCGCGATCGCCGCCAACAATGCCAGCGCCGCGGTCCTGGCGTGGCGGCACGCCTATGCCGCCGCGCTCGATCAGCCGGGCTGGCGCGGGCTCGTCGAGGTCGCCGGCGCCGCGCTGCGGATCGGCACGATTCCCGGCTTCAAGAAGGCCGCCGAATCGCGCGCGCGCGAGAGCTACTGGACTGCGCTGTTCCGCGCGCGCCGGCAGGGCTCGCTCAACGGCGTGCTCGACACGGCCGAGGCGTTCGGCACCCTGGGCGATCGCGTGATGGTCGAGCAGTGCATCCGCATCGCCGAGCGTCTGGCCGTGCTGACCGGCGATGCCGACGCCGCAGATCGTGTGCGGGGGCTGGCGGCCGATCTCGCCCAGCGCTACGTCGAGGTGGACCCGACGACGCGGCGGCCGTGAGGGGGCTCAGCCCTCGGCGGCGATCTTCGGGAAGGCCTGACGCTGCGCGTGGTCCGCGCACACGATCAGGACGTCGCCCGGTTGCAGCGGCCACCGCCGGCCCCACGGTGACTTCCTCGACCGGAGTCGAGAAAGTCGCCGACGAGCTTGCGGAGCGCCGGGCTCCTGGACCGGATCGACCTCGATCACGACGAACGGCGTGCGGGTCGCCAGCAGCTCGCGCGCGATGGCGCGGCCGGCCACCGCCGCCGACGATGATGTGCCGGTTGAGCGCGGCGATGCGTCGTGCCGAGGCCCAACACGATGAGGATCATCGTGAACCCACGGCCGGTGGTGGAGAGGGGATGGACTTCCATGTAGCCGACCGACGAGATCGGGCTCCAGCCTTCGATGAGCTGGTAGTCGAGTGTGCGAACGCGATCACTCCCACGAGCAGGATGACGATCTGCAGGAGGCGCTCGCGTGGGCTCACGCGGGCGCGAGGCTAGCGGAAACGGCAGGGGGTCGCCGGTCCGCTCAATACCGGCGGTCGCCTCGCACCGACGGCGGTGTGAGGTCGCGCGCGTGCGGATCCTTCGGCTTCTCGGTGCTGCCGCCGGGGTTCACCGCGACCCAGCCGAGGTTCCGCATGCACGCGTCGTCCACCTTGCCGTTCCGAGCGCAGGCCGCCCAGTCGCGCTGAAAGTCCTGCCGCGTGTAGCTCGCGTCGAGCTTCATCCACTGCCGCTCGTCGCTCACGCAGCCGCCGAGGGCCGCCGCCGTCACGACCACCGCGAACGTCCCGTCACGCCATTTCATTGCGCCGCATTGTACCGGGTGTAAGGTCAGAAAAGGAACCCCGCTATGAGTGACCGCTGGGCAGGCGAGGTGTGGGTCGGACTCCTCCAGGTGCGCGAGCGGTTGCTCGCCATCGTCCCCGGCCTGCTGGTCATGTTTACCCTCGTGATCCTCGGGCTGATCACCGCCTGGGTCGCGCGGGTCGCGGTGTCCCGTCTCGGCCGCGCCGTGGGAATCGACCAGGTCTTCGAGCGCTGGGGCGTGGCGCCCTCGCTACGTCGTTCCGGCGTCGTCCGCCCCGCGTCCGACGTGCTCGGTCTCATCTGCTTCTGGGCGATCTTCATCCTGTTCGCCAGCGCGGCCGTCGACGGGCTCGCCGTGCCGGGCGCACCGCTGGCGACGGCGCTGGTGGTGGCGTTCCTGCCGCCGCTCTTCACCGCTGCGCTCATCCTCATCGTCGGCTGGCTCGCCGCGAACTTCCTCAGCCAGGGCGCCCTGATTGCCGCCGTCAACGCGCGAATGCCGGAGGCGCGGCTCATCGCGCGCGGCGTCTACTGGGCCGTCCTGCTCTTTGCGGTGGCGACCGCGCTGACCCATCTCGGCATCGGCAAGGAGATGGTGCTCGTCGCATTCGGCGTCACCTTCGGCGGCGTCGTGCTCGCGCTGGCGCTGGCCTTCGGGCTCGGCGGTCGCAGCATCGCCCGCCACATCCTCGAGCGCCGTCTGCGCGCCGAGTCGCCGCCGCCGCAGGAGCGCATAAGTCAGTTGTAGATGGGGGGCCACGAACGGGCCCCCCAAACCCCCCCGACGTTCGGAGCGCCCCGGCACAGCCGTGGCGCTCGATGTATTACATAGGGGCCCCGACATGGCCCCCAAACCCCCAACGTTCGGAGCGCCCCGGCAGAGCCGTGGCGCTCCTCTATACCCCCGGAGGTTCGAAATGCCCCCGTCGAAATGCCCCCGAATGACGAGGGTCGTCACGGCTCCGCCGTGACGGCCCGAGCGATGGGGGTCTGGGGGCCATGTCGGAGCCCCCAGGTTCAATGGTCGGGCGGGAAGAGCACGTAGCCGATGCCGGTGCGCTCCAGCCATACGCGAGCCAGTTCGTCGGCGTGGTAGCGGCGCGCGACGCCGCCCGCGCTCGCCGCCGCCGGATCGTTCACCAGCACCTCGTCGCCGTCGACGCCCGTCAGCACCAGCAGATGGCCGGGCGTCTCGGCGACGGCGGCGCCGCTCAGCTCGCCCTTCGCGTAGCGGACGGAGGCGATCACCGGCAGGCCCTGCTCGAGGCACCACGTCGCCGCCGCCCAGTCGGGGAATCGCAACAGGTAGCCGGCGACGCCGTGACGGCCGGCGGCGACGATCGCGGCCGGCCATATACCGTAGAGATCGGTGCCCGGGTGGAACATCTCCGCGGCGAGCGCGAGCGTCGGCGCCGGCCGGCGCCAGTAGTCGAGCACCATCGCCACGCACGTCGGCGAGCAGATGCGGCGCCCGAGCGCGGGATCGACCTCCATCTGGCTCAGCGGCGGCACGGCCAGCTGCACCCCGCGCGCGGCGACGAGGCCGCGTCGAGACGGCGGCGGCGCAGCACTCGCCGAGAGGCTCAGCATCCGCGGCGCGGCGACGATCGCGTCCGGCGCCGCCGCCGGGCGCAGACGCGCACGCACGCGCACGGCTTCGAACGGCGTCGGCGAACGAAACACGTCGATGTCGACGGCGAGGGGCGCCGAAGACGGGAGCGGCTCGAACGGGTCCGGACCCAGCGATGCGCCG
>Ga0066704_10000382_pt1 | contig 15403 bp, 15 predicted proteins | sample GraSoiAngelo_153_FD_66458 | JGI IMG/M metagenome (GOLD analysis project Ga0066704, IMG submission 66458) | Grasslands soil microbial communities from the Angelo Coastal Reserve, California, USA - 14_1009_12_40cm | ecosystem: Environmental > Terrestrial > Soil > Grasslands | place: USA... | reverse complement strand
CCTTCCACACGCATGCGCGCCGTTGACCTGATCCGCAAGAAACGTGATTCCGGGGAACTCTCCCGCGAAGAGATTGACTTTCTCGTCTCCGGCTACACCCGAGGCGAGATTCCCGATTATCAGATGGCCGCGTGGCTGATGGCCGTTTGGATTCGCGGAATGAACCGAGCGGAACTTGTGGCCCTCACCGAGGTGATGCTGTATTCCGGCCAGGTGCTCACGCACGCCGACATTCCCGGGAAAAAAGTGGATAAGCACTCGACGGGAGGAGTGGGAGACAAGACGTCGCTGATTCTAGCGCCCATCGTAGCTGCCGGCGGCCTGACGGTCCCGATGATCAGCGGCCGCGGGCTGGGACACACAGGTGGCACGCTCGACAAGCTCGAAGCCATCCCGGGCTTCAACGTGAACCTTTCTCTCGAGGAATTCCGCCACGTGCTTCGCGAATGCGGTATGGCTTTGATCGGGCAAACCGCGCAAATCGCACCGGCGGACAAGAAAATTTACGCGCTACGAGATGTGACAGCGACGGTGGAGAACATCGGACTCATCTGTGCTTCGATCATGAGCAAGAAACTGGCGGAAGGCATTGACGCGCTGGTTCTGGATGTGAAAACGGGCTCCGGTGCTTTCATGAAGAAAGAGGAAGATTCGATTCGTCTCGCGGAGGTGATGGTCGAAACCGGGAAGCGCATGGGCAAGAAAGTCGTGGCGCTCATTACCGACATGGACGAACCGCTGGGGCGCATGGCAGGGCATTCGAACGAAGTATTCGAGTCCGTGGAAGTGCTCAAGGGTCGCGGACCTGCCGACCTCCGCGACCTGAGCCTGGAACTCTCCGCCTGGATGTTCTATTTGGGTGAAAGAACCAAGAGCGTGGAAGAAGGCAGGCACCTTGCGGAAAGGATGGTCGCCACAGGCCAGGCGCTCGAAAAATTCAGAGAGGGGATTCGCCTGCAAGGCGGGGACGAACGAGTTGTGGATGCGCCGGAACGCCTCCCGCAAGCGCGCTTCCGCGCGGAAGTCGTCAGCTCAGTTTCAGGCTTCATTACGGCCACCAATTGCGAACAGTTCGGCACGGCACTGGCCATGCTCGGTGGCGGCCGTGAAAAGAAAGAAGACAAGATCGATCACGCCGTGGGTTTGGAATTTCACAAGCGCATTGGTGACTCCGTGGAGAAGGGCGAAAAACTCGTCACGATTTATTACAATAGCGACGCCAAACTTGCGGAAGCAAAAACACTCATCGCTGGCAGTTATGTTAGTGGACAGAGCGCGCCCTCCGAGAAGCGCGTTCTCATTCGCAGCATCATCGGTGCATAGTTTGGCCTGGGCCAGTGGTACGTAGGAGGACGAAGAGGAAAAAGGAGAGTACATGGGAAAACTCGTTGGATTGCTCGGCCTAGCCACAATGATCGGTCTCGCATACCTGTTCTCCACGGAACGCAAGGCCATCCGGCTGAAAACCGTTCTCTGGGGACTCGGCCTGCAGGTTTCCTTTGCCTTCTTTGTTCTGCGCTTTGATATTGGCCGCAGAATCTTTCAGGCCGCCGGGGCAGCAGTGAACCGCCTGCTGAGTTTTTCCTACGTTGGCTCTGAATTCGTTTTCGGCGAAATCGGAAAGAAAACTTCTCTGTTCGGCTTCTCCTTCGCCTTTCAGGTACTCCCCACCATCATTTTCATCGCTGCTTTTTTTGCGCTCCTGTACCACATTGGCGTAATGCAGCTCATCATTCGCGCTGCCGCTTGGATCATGACGCGGGTGATGGGCGCGAGCGGCGCGGAGTCGCTCAACGTTGCCGCCAGTATCTTCATGGGACAAACGGAGGCGCCACTCACAATCCGGCCATTTCTCAGCAAACTCACAAAATCGGAATTGATGTGCGTCATGACCAGCGGGATGGCCCACGTTTCCGGTGGCATCATGGCGGCCTACATCGCTTTTGGCATCGAGGCTAAGCACCTCTTGGCCGCAGTCATCATGACGGCGCCCGGGACGCTACTCATGGCCAAAATGCTGGTGCCTGAGACGGAGCAGTCTCTCACGGCCGGCAAGGTGGAAATGCCGGAAATGGAGAAGGAGCCGAACGTTCTTGGAGCCATCTCGCGCGGCACGGTGGACGGTCTTCACCTGGCTCTCAATGTTGGCGCGATGCTGGTGACTTTCATTGCGCTCCTCGCGCTGGTGAACGCCATCATGGGATGGGGCCACAACCACGTTGCGTGGTTTCCCGACAGCCTGCAACGCGTATTTGGCTGGGTTCTTGCTCCGGTTGCCTGGGTCATTGGGATTCCCTGGCATGACTGCAAGGTCATGGGCAACTTGCTCGGCACCCGCATGGTCATCAATGAGTTAGTGGCCTTCCAGCAACTGGGGGCCTTGAAGAACATGCTCGATCCGCGTTCGTTCACCATCGCCACGTTTGCGCTCTGCGGCTTCGCCAATTTCAGCTCCATTGGCATCCAGATCGGCGGGATCGGTGCCCTCGCACCCGAGCAGCGTGGGCAGCTCGCCAAATTCGGCATCCGCGCCATGCTCGCCGGCACCATGGCCAACCTGATGTCCGCTTCCATCGTCGGAATGTTCACATGAGCCCAAAGAAACCGCTGAAGAAACCCGCGAGAAAAAAACTCGCTGCCAAGAAATTGCTGTCTTTCGCGCGAAAGCGTGATGCCCTTCCCGGTGAATTCGAACGCGCTGGGCTTGCCGCTGATTTTATTTTTTCCCGGACAAATCTTCGGCCGCGAATTGCACTAGTTCTTGGCTCAGGTCTGGGCGCCTTTGCTGACGAATTCGCCGGCGCAACGAAAATTTCCTACGCGGAAATCCCCTATTTCCCTCAATCGACCGCCATCGGCCACGCCGGTCGGCTCGTCGTTGGGAGAGTGGGCGTAGTTCCCGTGGCCGGGATGCAGGGCCGCGTGCATCTTTACGAAGGTTATTCTGCAAAGGAAGTGGTGTTTCCGATTCGCGTCTTCGCGCGCATGGGCGTTAAAGCCGTCATCTTGACGAACGCGGCGGGTGGCATCAGGCGCGAGCTCTCACAAGGGCGGCTGGTCGTCATCAGCGACCACATCAACTTGCAGGGCGTCAATCCGCTCACCGGACCCAACGACGAGAGGTTTGGCTTGCGCTTCCATGATATGACGGCGGCATACGACCGACGATTCCGCGAAATGGCCGTTGGCGAGGGAAATCGCTTGGGCATGGGAATGTACGAAGGCGTGTACGCAGCCGTTCCTGGACCAAGCTACGAGACGCCCGCCGAGATCCGCTACCTTCGCACCATCGGCGCTGACCTCGTTGGCATGTCCACGGTGCCGGAAGTGATCGCCGCGCGCCACAGTGGCATTCGAGTGCTCGGTATTTCTTGCGTGACGAACGCGGCGGCGGGGATTCTCGACCAGCCGCTGAATCATGTCGAAGTGCTGGAGACTGCGGAACGTGTGAAAGGGCAGTTCATCCGCTTGCTGAAAGCGGTGCTCCCGCAGATTGCCGATGCGATCGCGTAGAATCGGTCCAACGTGTCCCAAGAAAGGAGAAAACGTGGGCGAAAATGACTTGCTGATCTCCGCCGCGAAGCGGGCGAGGGAGAACGCTCATGCGCCATATTCAAACTTTCGCGTGGGAGCCGCGCTGCGCGCTACCTCAGGTAGAATTTTCGGCGGCTGCAATGTGGAAAACGCGACGTACGGACTCACTATCTGCGCTGAGCGTGTTGCCATTTTCAAAGCCATCAGCGAAGGCGAACGCGGTTTCGACGCCATATCCGTGGTCACCGACACCGACGCACTGACGCCCCCCTGTGGCGCTTGCCGTCAGCTCATCTGGGAATTCTGTGGTGACGTGCCGGTAATCCTGGCGAATCTCAAAGGCAAAATCGAAGTAACCCAAATGAAAGAACTATTCCCGAAGCCATTTGATTCCACGCACCTCTGAAATGCCGGACTACAAACCATGAATAAACACTGGACGAAGAAAGAGAAGCTCTTGAAGGCGTGTGTTTTCGCGATGGCTTTGTGCTGCAGCGCGATTGAGGCCAGCAGTGCGCCACAAACAGCGGAAAAACGAGCCGGCGGATTCGATCTTCTGGTGAAGAACGGAACTATCGTCACGATGGATGGTGAACGCCGCATTATCGAGAATGGCGTCGTCGCGGGGAGGGCTGACACCATCATTTTTGTAGGCACGGAATCCGATTTCACACTCCGCTATCGGAAAGGCGTCACGGCAAAACAGACCATCGATGCCCGGGGGAAACTCGTTCTGCCAGGGTTCATCAACGGCCACACGCACGTGCCGATGACCTTGCTTCGCGGGTTGCGTGACGACGTGACTCTCGACGAGTGGTTGCGGAAATACATCTTTCCGGCGGAGGCGAAAAATGTGACGGAAGAATTTGTCCGCTGGGGCACACGGCTGGCCGCGGCGGAGCAGATTCGCGGAGGCGTGACCACCTTCGCCGACATGTACTACTTCGAAGATGCCATTGCCGAAGAGACCAAAGCCGCAGGAATGCGCGGCGTACTGGGCGAAACGATTCTTGATTTTCCAGCGCCGGACAATAAATCCAACGCCGCCATGCTGGAGTACACCGAGAAATTTCTGAAGCGCTGGCAAGGCGATGCGCTGATTCACGCCGCGGTCGCGCCGCATTCGATTTATACGTGTTCGCAGAAGACGCTTCAGGATTCGGCGGCGCTGGCGCGGAAGTACAGCGCACCGATCCTCATCCACGTCGCAGAAATGAAAAAAGAATTGGATGACAGCCGCGCGCAGAACGGCACCACACCGGTGCAGCATCTCGACAAGCTCGGAATTCTCGGGCCGGACATAGTAGCGGCGCACTGCATTTTTGTTGACGAGACGGACCGCAGGATTCTGGCGCAGCGGCAGGTCGGGTGCGTGCACAATCCTTCGAGCAACATGATGCTGGCGAGCGGCGTTGCTCCGGTGACCGAAGAGCGCGCGGCCGGCGTGGCGGTGGGGTTAGGCACAGACGGCCCGGCGGGCAGCAACAACGACCTCGACTTGATGGAAGAGATGGACCTGGCGGCGAAGCTCCAGAAGATCACCAAGATGGACCCGCGGGCCCTGGGAGCGAAGGCGGTCGTCGAAATGGCCACCATCGAAGGCGCGCGGGCGCTGCACATGGAAAAGGAAATTGGTTCGCTCGAACCAGGCAAGAAGGCCGATTTGATTCTCATCGGACTGGACGCGCCGAATGCTGTTCCTCTGTATGACATATACTCGCAATTGGCTTATGCGTTGAAAGGCAGCGATGTGGAAACGGTGATCATCGGGGGGCGTGCGGTGATGCGGGACAGGAAACTATTGACGCTGGATGAGCCGATGATCCTCGCCAAGGCCCGCGAATACAAAAACAAGATCGAGGCCTCGCTGAAGTAGCCGCTGCGGGAGAATCAGAGAAACTTATTCGTCTGGCTGGTTACGAATGCTAGGAGTTTCTCAGGTAGGCCACGCCACAACGAAACATCCTTTGTTCTTTCAGCTCCAGCACGTGAACAACCTCTGCAGGCACAAATATATTCTGTGCCCCCGCCGAATAGGGAGCAGCCACTTCGACCTTAAATTTCTCGGTGTAGGGCTTGCGGCTTCTGAAGCGCAGGCCGCCCCGCGAGATGTCCTCGCAGGTGACAATGTCGTCCCCATGGGCAAAGCTCCGGACGCAGGCCTTGAAGCTCACTTTCGTACGCACATGTTTGCGTCGGCTTTCCGGGCGCGCCGCCGGGGCCGACGCCGCGACCGGCATGGGTGCCACTTCCAGAGCGGCAGGCACTGCGACAGGCGCTTGCGCAACCTCCACCGCGACGGGCACTTCCTCGGTATCCTCCGAACTCCGCTTCCAAAGAGTGGACGAGCCGCAGTGTTTGCAAAATCGAACAATTCCTTCGTTGACGAGGTAAACGTCCACTTCTAGGTCGCTGTGCTCGACCGCCTCGCGTGCTTTGCAACTGCTGCACTCCAGCAGCGTGACATTTGCTCTTTTTTCGGCATCGGATGGCTGCGGGAAACTGATGCCCCAGAAATTGTTCGTGGAGTCCAGAAACGCGACGCCGTAAGTGTAGATGTCAGATTCCACACCGATCTGGCCGACGACGCGCACTTCCGTTTCTTTATTGGTATCCAGGCGGCGAAGGATTAATTCTTGCTCCGCGGAAAGTTTATAGTGAGAAACGATGCCCGCACCGTGCCGGCTGAGCAAGACTGTTTTCGTTTCTTCCGAGAAAACCTTCCCTTCGGTGTCGCTGCCAACCAAGAGGATACCGATCTCTTTCGGTAGTCGACTGCTTCGACGCACACCTTCTGGCGACACCGGGATCACCCGCTGAGAGAGGAAGGCCTAAAGTGATGGTACTGGGACAGTTTCACGCCCGTCACCGTTTTTGTGTGGGAATGACACGCAAGCGGCAAGATTCATGGGCCAAGCTTCGCCCACAGTAGCTAGCGAGAGCCCAAGAGGATAGCTCTAGATTGGAGACGTCTGTGATTGGCAGACGCGCCATACGTGCTGCACGGAAAATCGGCAAAGGTGATTACCTTCGACGGCACAATGGAGTCGGGCAGCGTTCGTCAGTCTGAACAAATCAGTTACGACGGACTCTCCCTACATCTAGGCGGGAACAGGATTTTCGTGGTTCGTGGGGAAGATTAAATTTCAGCTAGCGCAAGAGGGCCAGTAGGGACTCGTTGATCTTATCGAGGTCCGAGTCGACCCGATAGTAGCCGGGGCGCCATCCCGCTGCGGTTTCATCGGGCCGGAAGCTGATTATCGCAAAATCGTTCGTGGCCTCTTGGCCAATGCCCAAGCGGGGAAAGTTTTCTCCAACATAAGTGGCCGGGTGCTGGAGGACGACTCGTTCACACTCATGCACGGAAAGAACTGCTCGCAGCATGCCTTGGTTTTTAGCGTGGGGTTGGCAAAAGTAGAGGTTTGGCATGGCGAGAAATCATCAATCATTCCTTGAGAAAGATATATAGTACTTTGGGACGGCTGGCCTGCGAATGTGACGAACAGGGGATGGAGGGTGCGGACATTTCACTAACCAATTTGGCGTCAACGACTTAGCGTGATTTCTGTTTTTCCGAAAACCTGTACTCTGACCTCCAACCCAAAGATGAATTGCGTTGCAGGATCAGAATTCTGGCGGTTCCGCCCGCCTCTCCCTTAGCAGAAATTCCGTTATCGTTGGGGTGGGTACGCCTCGCGCTTCAGCAGCCTCATCGCGGTCAATGCGTACGCGCCAGCGCACTCGATCACACGGCGAAGGTCGACGTATTCGTTGGGCCCGTGCGCGACCGAGAGGAGTCCAGGGCCGTATGCATAGCTCGGGACGCCCCTCGCGGCGTAGAAGCGCGTCTCCAGCAGGCCGGGGCACATTTCAAAATGAACTGGCGATCCCGTTATTTCATCAATCGCTTGAGCAAGGGCCTGGCCCACAGGTTCATCTTCGGAGAACGCTGCAGAGTGACCTTCCTGCAGGATCTCCCAATCGAGCGGTATCCCTTGGCGCTGGCACCCTTGAAGAACGCTGATCAGCCTTGCTTTTTCCTCAGATAGGCTTTCTTCCGGATTGATCCGACGGTCGATCGTGAACCAGCAGGTTTCCGGCACGACATTAAAGTTGGTCCCACCGCCGCTCTGTCCTCCGAGCATCAGGATCGAATTGCGCGCTTGCCCGGACCCGATGTTGAAGGTCGTCGAGCCGTCCTCCACTTCACGCTTCAACTCTTCAAGCCTCTCGGCCACGCGGTGCATCCGTTCGAATGCATTCTCACCCTGGTGCTGCAGACCCACATGCGCAGACTTCCCAAACACTCGCACGCGCAGGGAAAGAGCTCCGCGACTCGCGTTCCACACTACCCCGCCAGTCGGTTCCGCCAGCAGCATGCCGATACCGTCTTTGCCTAGCAATCCCTGCCTGGCCAGCCAGGCGGAGCCGCGCGCTCCGCCTGTCTCCTCGTCAGGAACCAAAATCAAGTTGACCTTGCCATCCAGCTCCGCGCCAAATTCCCTCAAGGCGAGAATCGCGAACAGCATGGCGACGATGCCGTTCTTCATGTCGCAAGCACCGCGTCCGAATAGAAAATGGTCCTTGCGCAGCGGTTGGAATTGTTGTTCGGATTGCGCCGGAACTACGTCGTAATGCCCATGAAAATAAAGCGTGTGTTTCCCTCTCCCATAGCCGACGGAAAGAGAAGGGGGATGGTCATCGGCGCGACCGTCATCTGGAAGTGGCACCAAGCGCTGGCATTCCAGGCCCAACTTGCCGGCCCGGCTCTGAAGCAGCTCAGCAAACTCACGATACTTTCTTCCCGGAGGATTTTCCGTCGGGACGGCAACAAGTTCGGCCAGCAGCGCGGCTAGCTCATCTTCACGCTGCCGCAGCCACCTGATCAACGGCTCCACATCCTCAACTGTACGCGTTCTCTCGCTCATTCTCCATCATGCTAGAGTCTTCCGAAGAACCATCCAAGCTCCATATTGGAGGCTGTGATACGCTTTGGCGGATTCGGGATGGGAATCGGAAATGACATGCCGCCGGGCACGCCAATTCTTGCCATTGTGAGGTGGGCTGCTCTGCTGTGGCTGCTGGCTTGGCTGCCTCTCTACATCTGGGCCTGGGGCTGGCAAAACATGCTGCACATCTGTGATGTCGGTGTGACGGTTGCTTGCCTCGGCCTTTGGTTTCGGCAACCCTTACTGATTTCCAGTCAGGCGCTCCTTGCGCCTCTCGCGGGGGTTCTCTGGGGTCTGGATGTCTTCTGGCGCATGTTTACTGGCCATCACCTGTTGGGCGGAACCGAATACATGTGGGACACGCATTACCCGCTCTGGATTCGGCTGCTTTCGAGTTTCCACCTCGTTTTGCCTTTCGTCTTGCTCTGGGCGATACGCATGCTCGGTTACGATCGGCGGGCCCTGGCTCTGCAAACGGCGATTGTAGCGGCCGTGCTGATCCCTTCGCGGTTTCTCTCCCCGCAGCTCAACATGAATTATGCGTTTCAGGATCCTCTGCTGCACCGAGCGTGGGGGCCCGCTCCTGTGCACCTGGCCGTCATTCTTGCCGGGTGCGTGGCGATCTTCTTCTGGCCCACGCATCTGGTGCTCATGCACGCTTTTCCGCGGCCTGGCCGCACTGAGTGAACGAACGTACGAAGAGAGGAGGATTGCGGGAATGGCTGCGGGCCCAAACGAAAACAGAGACAAGTACTTTGCGATGCTGCAAACCGCGCTGGCAGAGGCTCGGGCCGGTCTGGCTGAAGGAGGGATTCCCATCGGGGCCGCGCTCTTCAGTCGCGAAGGAAAGCTTCTGGGGAAAGGCCACAATCGCAGGGTGCAACAGGGAGATCCATCGGCCCACGGCGAAACCGACGCTTTTCGTCAAGCGGGGCGCCAACGGACTTATCGCGACATAATCATGGCCACGACCCTGGCGCCGTGTTGGTATTGCAGCGGATTGATCCGTCAATTTGGAATCGCCACTGTCGTCGTCGGGGAGTCCGTGAACTTTCGTGGTGGGATGGATTGGCTGCGGGAGAACGGCATCGAAGTGATCGACCTCGGATCCCGCGAATGCGTCGACTTGCTAGCGAAATATGTGAACGATCATCCGGAGGTGTGGAAAGAGGATCTCGGAGAAGAATGAAATAGTCGGCGTTATGCAGGAAAAGGCAAGCTCTGGCGATGGACTTCGCCAACCTTCTCTGGTATCTCTAAGGCGTCTCTCGCCGCAGGGTTCGGGGATGCGCTTCGGCTCGATCTCCCATTCCCTTGCGGAGCAGCTCATTCTGTTTTCTTTGACCTGCATCGAGCACGTCCTGCAAGGACCGCCGGCGGCAGAGAGACGGGAGGAGTTTATGTTTGAGACGCCTCGTGAGATTAAGCCTTCAGCTTCAAAGGGCCTGTGGATCGGCATTGCCGTAGTAGTGATTGTAGTTGGACTTGGCGCTTATTTCTTAATCACCTCCAGGGGAAACGCAAATAAGCAGGCAAACACAACTGCCGCGGCCGCGGCGCCCACGCAACCCAAGGGTCCCGCGGACCCAGTTCGCGACTTGAAGGTCCAGCGCGTCACCATGAACAAAGATCGCACGGGCACAACTGCCGTTTGGCTCGTGACGATCGAGAATAAATCCCCGGCTTACACCTACAGCAAAATCCAATATGAAACCACTTACGTCGGCGCTAACAATAACGCCATTCTCATCAACAAGGGCACCATCGCCCAATCTATTCCACCGGGCGAACAGAAAAACTCAGAAATCAACGACGCCCTCTATCCCGCCGGCACAGTCTGGTACAAATTTCGAGTAACCGGCGCTACACCTTCCGCTCCCTAGCGCGATTGTGGTAGCGGGTCGAAGATGACAGCTACTTCCAGTGATTCTTCCTTGCCCGCGGAAATTCCGGAGCGGTTCAATATCGCAGAGCACTTCCTGGACGCGCAAGCTGCTCGGTGTCCCCGTCACGTGGCTGTCGCAGGCGCGCCCTCCCAGGTAAGCTATGCCGAGCTAGCGGCACTCACGAATCGTGTTGGAAATGCCCTCTGGGAACTAGGGGTATCCCGTGGTGATCGCGTCCTGATCGTGCTTCCGGATTCCGCCGAGTTTGTCGCTTCCTTTTTCGGCTCTGCAAAAATTGGTGCCGTGGCTGTGCCGGTGAATCCCTACGCACGCTCCACGGATTTCATTCATTACATTGAGAACAGCGAACCGCGCGCTGCAATCGTTCATGCCGAAGCGCTTGAAGCGTTTTTGCCCGCCTCTGGTGAGCGGCCCCAAATGCCGATTGTCGTCGTGGGCGAGGGGCGGATCGAAACACACGAGGTGACGTGCGCGATGTGGAGGGATTGGATCGAACGCGCGGCCGATGCACTTGCGCCCGCGGAAACTTCCTCCCGCGATTCCGCTTTTATGCTCTATACCTCCGGAAGTGGCGGGCTGCCAAAAGCCGCAGTGCATCGCCATGGAGACATGTTGGTTGCGACCCGCAATTATGCGCACGGCGTTCTCCGATTGCGCCCGGACGACGTGACCTTCTCCACGTCGAAACTATTTTTTGCGTATGGCTTGGGAAATGGCATGTATTTCCCCCTTTCCGTGGGCGCGCGCACTATATTGAATCCCCACCGCACCACCATTGATGGGGTGATCGACCTCGTATCACAGCACCGGCCCACGGTCTTCTTCGCTGTGCCCACGTTGTATGCCGCCATCTTGAGGGAGGCGGATCGCGCCAGCCATCGCCCAGATTTTTCTTCCGTTCGCCAGTGTGTGTCTGCCGGTGAACCACTGCCAGCGGAGATTTTTGACGGCTGGAAACGGACCTTCCGCCTCGACATTCTGGATGGCATCGGCTCGACTGAGATGCTTCATATCTTCATCTCCAGCCGGCCCGGGAAATGCAAGCCGGGGAGCTGTGGCTTCCCTGTGTCCGGCTATGACGTAAGGATTGTCGATGATGCCGGCGATGAAGTTCCCGAGGGCGAGATCGGCAATCTCTGGGTGCGCGGCGCAAGCGCGTTTGCAGAATATTGGCGAATTCCGGAGTTGACTGCGCGCACGAAACGCGGCGATTGGGTTATCACCGGCGACAAGTTCGTCCGCACGGCCGACGGATATTATCAATACTGCGGGCGCGCGGACGATATGCTGAAGGTCGCGGGCATGTGGGTCTCCCCCGTGGAAGTGGAGAATGCGCTCCTGGGTCACCCGCACGTTGCGGAAGCGGCGGTAGTTGGGACAACGGATGACCGCGGACTGACCTACGCCGTGGCTTATGTCACCTTGCGCGCCGGGTGTGAGGAGTCGGGCGAACTGGCCGCGGAGATTCGCAGCCACGTTAAAGCACGGCTCGTCTCGCACAAAGTGCCTCGCGAAGTGCGTTTCTGCGGCGAATTGCCAAAAACGGTCACGGGCAAGATTCAGCGCTTCAAACTCCGCGCGAACGTGGCGCAAAGCTAAGTCCCTCGTACGAAAACCAGTATTTAATACCAGGGTCGCTTGTTCAGGCGGAGGCTTTAACTCATAAAGGGCGTCCAATCCGGTGGCGGGAAATCCACGTTCCAAAATTTCGGCATCGCATGAGGAAACGTGATCCCAACTTCGCTTTTGCCGCCGAAGCTCCCGCGCACATGGACCACACGGAATTCTTGTTCCTTGGCTGTTCCCCAATTCCTTACAGTTAATTTTTGGCCAGGGCGCACCTTCATGGCCAGCGCAATCAGCGCACCATGTGCGTTAACTTCCAGCGTGGTGGTGTCTTCCTTGATAGGCAGGCCGTCCTCGAATTGCGCGCTCACCATAATCTGAATTCTTAAGAGAATGCGTTGGGAGCGCCGCTTGTCAACCGAGCCCCCGTAGTCTTTGATTGGTGTGCCGGACATGACACGCCACAGATTAACAGCGTGAGGTCCCTAGAAGAACCTGTTTGTGGAAGTCACAGTCTAGGTTTTGTTTCTTTTTGAATTCCTTCCCGCATGGGCCAGGCCGCCGGCGGGGCAGAGCCGCAGACTGTCTACTGCGTCCTTCCTTAAGAAACCTCGGGCGCAGATGGTTCTGCCGAATGTAGAATGAACTTGCAGATTCCGGCGGAGGAAACCATGGCGAGGAAGCCCACAGTCGACGAAGCAAGGCTGATTCTGGAACTCTACAACCTCAGACGCGAGCCCGAAATGCGCAAGGCGCGCCAGTGGTGGCTCACCACGTTCTGGCCAGCCAGCGCCGACGATTTCATGAAAGTGGCCATGGACTTCGGCTCGCAAGAAAACAACTGGCTCCGGCAGGTGGGCAGCTACTGGGGAATTGCGCTTTCCTTCGTGCTGAATGGCATCGTGAGTGAAAAGCTATTCTTCGAGCCTGCCTTTTGCGGTGAAGCGTACTTCATCTTTGCGAAGATGCGCCCTTTTCTGAAGGAAGTCCGCGAGAAGACAAAAAACCCCGATCTGTTCCGGCTGATGGAGGCCGCCATCCTCGGATCCAAGATTGGCCGGGCACAATTTGAAAAAGTGGAGCCGCGCGTGGCCATGCTGCGCCAGCAACGGGGAGCCTGAGCTTGCGCGCCAGGCATTGCATTCGAGAACGACTCAGCCTTTGGTTGTGCATTCTCCTCGGATTGCTTTCCTTTCCCGCTCTGGCTGGCGCGAAAATCCCGGCAACGTGCGTTCCGGGAGTGACTCTGAAACTGAGCGCCCCCGAGTCCAGCCAGGGCAGCCTGCTTTTGCTCGAAGTCCGAAGCCGCATGCCGATGTCCGACTTGTCGGGCGAATGGAACGGCAGAAATGTAGCATTCTGGCAGGCTACAAACTCGCAGCCCGAATCGAAGACCGCAACTGGCGACCTTCGGAGAGCCCTTCTTGGCGTCGATCTTGAAAAAGCGCCAGGAACGTATCCAGTGGTCGTTAATGTGCGGACGCCAAGCGGGAAACCCGCTACCTGTACGGTCCAGATTCCTATTCTCAAGGGGAAATTCGCCACCGAGAGTTTGCACGTCGAGAAGGAATTTGTCGAACCCAATCCCGAGCAAATTCAGCGCGCGAACGAGGAACGCGACCGCCTGCGAGCGATCTTTGACCAGGTGACGCCCCAAAAGCTATGGACCGGAGAGTTTCGTGTGCCACTCGATGGCGTGACCACCGGCAGCAATTTCGGAAAACGGCGCATCTTGAACGGCCAGCCCGGCTCGCCTCACAGTGGCGTGGATTTCCCCGCCCCGACCGGAACCTCTGTTCACGCAGCTCAGAACGGACGAGTGGTTCTCGCGCAAGAACTCTTCTTTGCCGGAAACACTGTCGTCATTGATCACGGGCTCGGCATCTACACCTTCTACGGGCACCTTTCCGAAATTGACGTGAAGGTCGGAGACGATCTGGAATCGGGCCAGGTGCTTGGAAAGGTGGGAGCGACAGGACGCGTCACGGGGCCCCACCTCCATTGGGGATTGACCATCGAGCGTGCGCGCGTGAATCCACTTCAGCTCGTCAAGCTCCTACAAAAGCGCGTACAGGTAAACTCACAGCCAAGTGCCTCCCCTGGAACGTAGTCCCCCAACCCTGGGAACTGCTCATGAAACGACCTTCGGACACAGTCTGTCTTCGCATGAAGCAGCGCGTCTCTCAGCGGATTTCTGGGCCGCCTCCTTCAGGCAGGAAAGCATTTAGAATCAATGGGCTACGGGCACTCTGTTTCGGGTTAGGTTGGCGGAGGGAAAAGATCCTCCCTGCCTTACGCCCCACTTCCCCAGCGCCTGGGGAATGGGGGGAAGTACTAGGGTACTGTTTTCGAGCGCGTTTTGTGGTACCGTTCTGCCATTGTCTCAAAAGAACCTGGTGGGCAGTATGGGGCTGTGTGGGCAAGGTTCGTGCTAATTACCTCTCTGCTGCTACTCTTGCGCTTTAGCACGCTGCTGACACGACACTGTAGGCGAAAAATCGTGGAGTAGACGCTGGTCGATTAGCCTCAGTGGATCCCTGAATTTGATTAGAGGTCTTGCAGAAATGTCCCTGCTTCACTTTCGTGTCAAAGAACGTCGCCGGACTCTACGCGTAGCTCTCACGGTGCCGTTGACAGTCCATGGCAAAACAGACTCCGGTGAGCGGTTCTCTGCGCAGACTATTTCGCAGTCTGTTAATCGCAACGGGGCGCTGTTTCACCTCGAAGAAATCGTCCTGATGGGGCAGGTTTTAGTCCTGGTTAATGATCACACGACACAATCCATGGAGTGTCGCGTTGTTTCGACCCACCGCGCTCGTGACGGCAAACAGTATGTCGGGATTGAGTTTCTCTACCCGGAAACAAATTTCTGGCACATGCAATTTCCGAAACCGGGGACGAGACCCCTGCGCCGCGTTCTCCCGACCAAAGCTTCGGCATAACTCGCAAATTTGCGACACGTAAACCGCGCCTCATCCTTTCCTATTGATTCCCCATGGGAGCGGTGAGACGATATCCATCTCAACATCGGCAGGGGCGAGTTCGTCTCTATCGCCGGCCCTTCCGGATGCGGCAAGTCCACGCTCCTTCCATTCTTGGACTCCTGGATTCCCCGACCTCAGGCGAATACAAATTGAACGGGAAACCCGTTTCATCGTTGGGACTCAGCGACCGCACGCGAATCCCCAATCGCGAAATCGGTTTCATTTTCCAGTCGTTCAATTTGATCGGTGATTTGACCGTGTAGGAAAATGTGGAGCTCCCGCTTACCTATCGCGGCATGGGCTCCGCCGAGCGCAAGCAAAAAGTGCAAGCCGCGCTGGAACGCGTTGGCATGACGCAGCGCGCAAAGCATTACCCCGCGCAGCTTTCCGGGGGACAACAGCAGCGCGTGGCCGTGGCTCGCGCGTTGGTCGGCGATCCGCTGATTCTTCTTGCGGATGAGCC
>Ga0066704_10000381_pt1 | contig 15404 bp, 12 predicted proteins | sample GraSoiAngelo_153_FD_66458 | JGI IMG/M metagenome (GOLD analysis project Ga0066704, IMG submission 66458) | Grasslands soil microbial communities from the Angelo Coastal Reserve, California, USA - 14_1009_12_40cm | ecosystem: Environmental > Terrestrial > Soil > Grasslands | place: USA... | reverse complement strand
CAAATCGAATCCCACAACTCCCCGCTCGCGAAAGTCAACAGCGAGTTCCGCCATTTCGAGCGACACGTCCATATTGCGCATGGCACAGATAATTAACCCCGAGGAAATTCCAAAGTCTTTTCTGCCTCGCTCCAGGCCCTTCAGGACGGCAGAGACCACCTGTTGGTGACTCAATCCCTTCCGAGTATGGAAAACCGGAGCAAAGCGGGTCTCAAAGTAGACCACGCCATCCCGGCTGAGGTCTTCCGCTTGTTCATAAGCCACTCGCTCGAGCGCCTCTTCGGTTTGCATAACAGCGATTGTGTGTGCAAAGCCTTCCAGGTACTTTGGCAGGCTTCCCTGGTTGGCCCCTTGGTGGAACCAGCGTGCCAGCTCTTCGGGATCTTCAGTCGGAAGTTGGTCGTATTTTAGGCTTCTTGCCAATTCAAGTATGGATTTCGGTCTCAGCACACCGTCCAGGTGTTCGTGCAACAGAACCTTGGGGAGACTCCTCAATAATCCGTGATCCAGTTTCATGGAGGCCTCCGGTTTCCTCGATCACTGCCACAGAATAAAACACTGTCGACCCGTGGAAGACTTGTCGTACAGTGCCATCGCTCGCGAATCTAGATTTTGGCGAAAATACTAGTTGGCGACTCGCCGTGCTTCGCGGAAATGATTGCGACCGCGCGCCATGACAACTTGCGGGCCTTCAAATCAAAATTCTGACAATAATTCTTCGATTTCGTATCAGCTGCTCCTGGCCTTCCGTTCGCGGTGACTCTACGGCAAAGTATATCGAAATAACCGCGGCTCAGATCCAGCTTTGAAGCTTTTCATGCTTTGACATCCGCCCCGGCCTAAAGTCCGGAGCGGTATGGCCCACCGGTAATCCAGTTAAGCCTGGACTGATCGTCGTGAACGCCAAGCGGAAGCCTTCAAAAACTCCGGCGGCTGCGAATGCCTCTGGCGGGAACTCCAGATACATGCGGGCGCGGTCCGTTTGACACCCAATCTCCGTCGGCCTATAGTCGTGCACCTTTTTATTTAAGGGGAAACTTCTTGCTCGAGCGCGTCTTTCATCTTCAAGAAAATCAGACCACCGTGCGTCGCGAGTTGCTCGGGGGGCTGACCACCTTCATGACCATGGCCTACGTTGTCGTGGTCAACCCGCGGATCCTCGCTGAAGCGGGCATGCCTGTTGACGGCGTTCTGTTCGCCACTTGTATTTCCGCCGCGGGGGCCACGCTCATCATGGGCCTTTGGGCCAACTACCCGATCGCGCTGGCGCCGGGCATGTCCCTCAACGCCTACTTCACCTATTCAATTGTTCTCGGCCGCGGCGTGCCCTGGCAGACCGCTCTCGGCGTTGTGTTCCTTTCCGGACTTCTCTTTCTGCTCCTGACGCTTAGCAAAATCCGCGAACAGATCGTCAACGGCATTCCCGATTGCCTTAAATACGGCACCGCCGCCGGCATCGGCTTATTCATCGCCTTCATTGGCTTGCGCAACGCGAATATCATTGTCGCCAATCCCGCCACCTTCGTCGGACTGGGCAAATCCTCCGACCCGCAAGTGCTTCTCGCAGCCGCTGGACTTATTCTCATCGCCATTTTGATGGCCCGCGGCGTTGGCAGCGCTATTCTCCTCGGAATCGTGGTCATCACGTTCGCCGGCATTCCTCTCGGACGCAGTCACTGGCCCGCACATTTTTTCTCGCTGCCGCATCCGTCCGGCACATTTCTGAAGTTGGACTTGCGCTCGGCTGCAAAACTGGGCCTTGGCGAACTCATCTTCGTGTTTTTCTTTGTCGACCTCTTCGACAATGTGGGCACGCTGGTTGGCGTCTGCGAGGAAGGCGGCTTCCTGCGCGACGGGAAGCTGCCGCGCGCGAGCCGCGCGTTGCTGGCCGACGCTTTCGGCACGCTGTTCGGTGCCCTCACCGGCACATCCACAGTCACTAGTTACATCGAAAGCGCTGCCGGAGTCGCGGCTGGTGCGCGGACAGGACTCGGCAATGTGGTCATCGCCGCGCTCTTCCTGATGGCGATGTTTTGCGCGCCGCTGGTCGCTGCGATTCCCGCTTACGCTACCGCTCCCGCCCTCATCCTCGTTGGGGCGCTCATGTGTAGCGCTGTTGCCCGCGTCAACTGGCGTGATTTCAGCGAAGCCTTTCCCGCCTTCCTCACGCTCGTGGCCACGCCACTGACCTTTAGCATCGCTACGGGCCTCAGTCTTGGCCTCCTGTCCTTCACCTTCGTTAAGCTCGGGACCGGAAGACACCGCGAAATCAGTCCGCTGATCTGGGTTCTCAGCGTGCTCTTCCTGCTCCGCTACGCCTTTCTTGGCGCGGAATAAGTTGCACCTGCCGTTGTTATTGGACCAAAACTCCGCCAGACCTTGGACCTGGTTTGCGTAACAATATTACAGCCCACTCCACATGCTATTCATGGCAAACAATTCTCGAATTTTGACGCTTGACAAGAATGAACATGGTTTGGGAAGGCTACAAGTGGAGCCGAACCCGCGATGAAATCGAAATGAGGCCGGGAATTACACCGGAACCCTGGTGGAGATGGCCGCAGCTATGTTATTGATTTCAAGTCCGCCGGAGCTTTGGCGAAGGACAACATGAGCAAAGCAATGAAAAGCCTGAATCGCCGTCAATTCCTGCGCACCAGTGCCGCAGCTTTAAGCTTGGCGACACTGCCTCGCGCGCAACAGGTTGGTCCTAAAGCGAAGCGCGTCGGCCTGATTGGATGCGGTTGGTATGGGAAGACGGACTTATTTCGGCTACTCCAAATTGCGCCTGGCACCACTCCCGTCGAAGTTGTCTCGTTGTGCGACGTGGACCGGCGCATGCTAGCGGAGGCGGTCGAGTTGGTTGCCGACCGACAAGATTCGAGAAAGAAGCCCCGCAGTTTCAATGACTATCGGGCCATGCTGGCGGAAAAGGATCTGGACATCGTGTTGATCGCGACTCCCGATCATTGGCATTGCCTGCCCATGATCGCAGCGGTGAAGGCGGGCGCGGATGTCTACTGCCAAAAGCCCATCAGCGTTGACGTCATCGAAGGCCAGGCCATGTTGGCAGCGGCCCGCAAATACAACAGGGTGGTGCAGGTCGGGACGCAAAGACGGAGCACGCCACACTTGATTGATGCCCGAGACAAAGTGATCCGCGAAGGCAAATTGGGGAAAGTCGGGCTAGTGGAAATCTACTGCTATTACCACATGCGGAACGAAAGTAATCCACCGGACACGGCTCCGCCCGACTACCTGGATTATGAAATGTGGACCGGTCCCGCTCCCATGCGGCCCTATAACCCGCTTATCCACCCGCGAGGTTGGCGGGCATTCATGGAGTATGGCAACGGCATCATCGGCGACATGTGTATCCATATGTTCGACATGACGCGTTGGATGCTAGAGCTGGCCTGGCCCAAGCGCATCAGTTCGAGCGGGGGAATTCTGGTGCAGCGCCGCAGCAAGGCCAACATTACAGATACGCAGATTGCTACGTTTGAATACGATGACCTAAAGATAGTGTGGCAGCACCGTACCTGGGGGGATGCTCCGGACCCGAAGTATCCCTGGGGCGCGACCTTTTACGGCGACAAGGGCACACTGAAGGCCAGCGTGTATAGTTACGATTTCAACCCTTCGGCAAAAGGCGAGCGTCCCATTCATCAAGACGTTGTCTACGAATTGGATCAGTATCCTGAGGACAAAACAGAAAAGGATCTCGAGAAACATTGTGCGCCGGCGATTCGCCAGCATATGAAGGACTTCATGGCCGCAGTGGCGTCAAGGGGAAGGTCGGTGGCCGACATTGAGCAGGGTTATATCTCCACTGCCAGTTGTATTCTGTCGAACATTGCCATGAACCTAGGGCGCACACTGACGTGGGATGCGCCAGGTCAATGCGTGGTGAGTGATGATGAGGCGAATCGAATGCTGCGCCGCGAGTACCGGAGTCCATGGCTACACCCGACCGCCGACACCGTCTAACCGGGGCGAGTTCGTCCAACGTAGGAGAGGCGATGCGACCTAGCGCTTCGCTGTCTTGCAGATATATTTTTCGAGCGGTTGTGCTGGCTATGACGAGCTGGGCGTGCACCGGTGTGCTGGGTGTGCCTCCTCTGTTGCGCGACGCACAGGCCGCCACAGCCAAAACGGGGGCTTATCTCCCGGCAACGAGAGAGAACTACTTGAAGTGGGCGGACGAACGGAAGCGATGCTGCGCAAGGATGTGCTGGAGGTGTGGTTCCCGCGAACGGTTGATAACGAGAACGGCGGATTGCGCTCCAATTTTGCGCGCGACTGGACGCCACTCGCGAGAGGTGACGGAAAATTTTCTGTTTTTCAGGGACGCATGACCTGGATTGCTTTACAGGTGGCTATGCGAAGGCCCGAGCTAAAGGAGCAGTTTCTGGCCATCGTTAACCGGGGCGTGAACTACATGAGCGACGTAATGTAGGACAAACAGTACGGCGGATTTTACTGGGGCCTCAGCGATAAAGGTGAGACCTCTTCGTACTGCACCGATGGAAAGTGGCGCTTCATCAAGGAGGACCAAATCGATTCCCAGTTCCACGGCGTATATGAGTTGACCGGCACAAATGGGAAAGCGACGTCTCAAGATAAAGGGCGAATCTGGAAAGCTGCATACCATGACGGTCGCGCGCTGCTGAATGTTACGGAGCGCTTGAGAAGGCTGGCGAGACCAGCACCAGGTGAGTTACCGAAAGGTGGACCGTGAGAAGCGCTGGATGGCAAAGTTTTAATACCTGCAGGCGTGCTCACTGAGTCTATCACTATCGATAGGACGTGCCAGAATCTTGAACTTGTGCGACCCATCCAACCGTGCGGGGTAAAGGTTTTGTCCCAGACTGTATAGGTTAACTTCACACTCCATCTTGAACTGCATTGGCGGGTGCGCGCCGTCTTTGGATTCAAGTACGCCCTGGCCGACTGTTTTGACTGCTGATTTGGCCTGGGAGCGGGTGGCGGCAGTGACTGTTAATGTAAGCGGATAGTCTTCGGTCCGCTGGTCCATCGTTGAGCGGGTTGTCAAATTGAAAGCCTGACCGGACGACAAGAGATAATAGGATGCTCCACGGTGTTGCTTCCCATCATGAATTACGACCTGACCGCCGACGACGAAAAAGGAATCGCGATGCACAACGATTGCCGCGCTCTCATCAATTCCGATCCCCAGCAGTTCTGGGTGTGCCGATATGACGGCACCGAGGTCAGCTCTGCGACCACGGGTGTTGACGTGCTGGTCGATAGCAGAATTGGGCAGCAAACCGAAGCCTGTTTCATGTCCGGGAGACATCATAATAGTGTTGTCGCCATTAGGGTTTCCAGCATTCCCCGGTGCGCCTCGAACTAGGAATGATCCCTGAATGGTCGCCCCGGCAGACCCGCCGCCTACCACACCACCCCGCGCGACGAGAGCCTTAATCTCCCTTTCGACGGCTGTGCCGAGGTAGGCGTCCACAAGCCTCCATTGGCGTCCACCTGTCACCCATACACCTGAAGCATGTCGCAGGGACTCAACAAAACCCGCAGAGTTTGCCTGCGCGCGGTCTCTTGTATGCAGAACGGCGATATGCCTTATGTCATACTCGTTCTGAAAAGACTGTCTGAGGTTGTCCACGTCGATTTCATTATCAGAAAGTGCTGTTGGGATGACTACGAAGTTGGCTTGTGGTCCGCCAGCCAAGGCCACGAAACGCTCTTTGACCTCATTCGTCACTGCACCGCCGCCTTGAATTATCAACCAGCCGTTGGTCGGGCCGACCGTTTCAGAGCCTGTTTCATCCTTTGCGGTGTATCCGTCTGGGCGGCTAATGGCCTGCAGATGCGCGATGGCAAGCGGGAAGAGCAAGAACGCGAATCCGAAAAAGCGCGATACGGTACTGTTCATAATGATTGCTCCTGACTATTCTCCACGATCGCCAAGGCACCGAGCAACTCACAATGATCTGGGACAAGACTGTCGAGGCAAAGACTTAGGGAACTGCGTCGAATTGTTCTGGAAGTTTGCTCGCAAGAGCGGCGGCGCTAAAACGTCAGTCGACCTCCGAGCTCAATCAGTCGCGCATTGTACTGGGACGCGCCGATATACGACCACAGGTGTACCACGTTGCCATTCTGATCTTGTGCCACGACGCCAGGAGAGAGCACCGCTAGCAACGTGGGGACGTGGCTCATCGAAGGCAACTCGGCGAGTTCTTGAGACGTGATGACGGTGCCAGAGGTGGCGGAAGTTGTGTCGATTAGTGGTGTTGCCGAGGTCACTACGACCGATTCCATGGTCGAGCCGACTTCGAGTCCGACATCAATTTCTTTGCTGTCCGCCGTTTGCAGCGTGATGCCGCGACGCTCCATAGTTCTAAACCCGGATGCCGTCACGGAGAATTGGTAGGCGCCGGGCAACAGATACTCGACAATCCAGTTCCCTTGAGCGTTGGTTTGGGTCTGCCGTTTGACCCCGGTATCGTTCGACATCACAACTACGATTGCGCTCGGCACTGCGGCACCCTGCGGGTCGGTAACTCGCCCGCTTAATGTTGCTCGGGCCTCCTGCGCCAGCGCGTGGCGTGGCACGCAAAGGCAAAAAACCGCTAAGTGACCCAACGCCAATAGGCATCGGACAGTCGCTTTTCGTCGAGCAACTCGGTCTGAGAACGTGAGCATGGGGCAACCCTCGGCTTCGTTTCCACCATGGACGATGTCGGGCGCGCATACTTTGTAAGATTCTTGCCGCCTGTCAATCCGTACTTTCCCCTAATATGCCGGCGGTGCTTTCCCTGACGCGGAGCAAGCGGCGAGGACCACGCTATGCGGGTTGGTTTTAATCCGGCGGCTGAACCAGGCAATGTGCCCGGCGAAGAGGACTTGCCGCCGTGGCCGCTCGCAGGTTTTACCCGTGCAGGCTGGTTACGGGAAGCCTGCGGAATTGGGGACTGCATCTCCAGGATTGGCCAGACCCAGAAAGCACGATTCACTTCCTCAGACAGGCAGTGAGGAAAGTGGAGAAGATTACCCTGGAATCTGCCTCGGAGAAAGTAGCTGGAAAACGCGTTGTCCGGGCCAGATGCTGATCACGAAGCAGGCCCTCGATGGTGCCCATGAAACCCCAGCGGAGCGCTTGGATGGGAATGTTCGGTGCGAGTTCGCCCTTAGCGTCTCCTATCAGCACAGTTTGTCGCTTTCCCCAAGCATGCTGGTAGGGAGCAGAGGCGGCCACCGGAAAAGCGAAGGGCGCCGGCATGAAAGCCAGCGCCCCAGGGGAGGCTCAACATCAGATGACTTACTTCTAGTCGCTGGTGCCAGAAGACATGGAGCGCTTGACCACCTTTTCGGCAGCCATGGTCGGCATGGTCATGGTGTTGAAGAGTGGCCCGCGAACGGAAACCACGTCCCCAGGCTTTAAGGAACTAAGGCCGGAAAAGGTTTGGTCTTCTTCCGTTTCGAACTGCGTGGTGGCCAGGACGTCCACCTGGATCGAGGTGATCCCCGCGTTCGTGAAAAACGACGGGAGGTTGCCCAATGTGAATGTCTGGGGGTTGCTGCCGGTGTTGACGGCTGTGACCGTGCCGGTCACCCTTGACGGCTCCAGCTGCACCTGGTCAACCGTGACCATCAGGTTGGGAGGCGTGCCGGTCGGTGCCCCAGTCGGATGAAGGCGGACCTCCTGCCCGACCATGAGGTCAGCGGTGCTCGCGAAGTTGAGTCCTGACGGAAACATGAAGCCGCTGGTGTCGATGGAGAAGGTCGCCTGGGGCGCGAGATTGATGGTCAAAGGAGCGCCCATCGAAAAGCTTCCCATCTCGTCGCCACCGCCGAAGGACTCCTCATCAAAGAGAACGATCTGGAAGCTACTCGCTCCCGCACTTACCGAGGTGACCGTGCCTGCGAAAGAAATCTGATTGGGAGGCTGAAAGAATTTCACCTCGAAAGCAAGGAGTGAGCCATCCGGCTTCATTTTGGCGTCCACCTTGACAATTTGGCCCGTTTGCAAGCAGGAGAAATTCTCGGCGCTGCAAGACGTTCCAAAATCGAAATGTGTGCTGCTATCGGTGGCGATAGTGAAAGAAGGGCCGTTCATTCCGCTCTGAATGGTGAAGGTATGCATGGTTTGGTCAATCGACGCTACCTGGCCGATCAACTCCATGTCCTCATCGCCCTGGTCTCCGCCGCTGGAATTCGGCGGTGGGAGCTGCACCAGACTGACCGTGGGAGTTATGGAAAGGTCGCTTTGTTGAATGGAGGTGTCTAAATTAAAGTCCAGTTTCAGAACCACCGGGGAATTCATGGTCAGAGTAATCGGGAACGGCGTGGTTGGAGCTTCGACGGTCACCGAGGATTGATTGAGCTTGGGATCGAACTCACACACTTGTTGATCGGAGCAAGTTTTAGTTCCGAGAGTGAGCGTCGTTCCAGTCTGGTTTTGGATAGTCATTCGAGGGTTTGCAAACGAGACCATCAGGCCGCTGTAAGCCCCCGTTGGGACATTCCGGCTCGCCAAGAGTGCCGACTCTGTTTGCAAATGCTCGAGCTCAATGTCCTCGGGCTCGCTGAGCATTGAAACCGGCTGGCTGCTGGAATCGCTGGGTTGAAGAGCAGCGCCGGTCACCTCAATTTCAAAAGAGAGCACGGTCACGCCCATCGGCGGATTGTCGTGGATCGTCAGAGAAACCTGGGACATGCTTGCGCCCAAAGGTGTTTGCGTTGAGCTCATACCGCCACCACATCCGGCCAACGCAATGGTGACAAGCAAAAGCGGTCCGAGACACGAAATAACCTTGCGCATAGATGCTCCTCCTTCGAAAGGCACGCCAAGAATTCGGAAAGAGGGCTGTTGCTGGGTAGGATTTACGCATTCTAGCCCGGGCAAATCATTGCCGGCAAGGAGCTTTTGGTACAGGCCAAGGACAGGTAGAACGTCGAGGGGTAAGAGCTTTTTCTGGAAGTTGTTGGACAAAAGAAGTAGGCTCTGCGCTGAAACGATTGACCTTCACTGATTATCCCGCCCCATCGTGGTGATGGCCGGGAGGATGTTTATGTGGGTTGTCCTCTTATTTTCAGCTGTGTGCATTACCATTGTTGCGGTCCGCCTATTCTTTGCCCTCAAGCCGGCCCGCTCGGCGCCGGTTCGGAAGGAACTCGATGACACCAGGACCGCTGCTGCCAGCGCTGGTCAGGCGGTCAGCAGCAGCGCGACCGCCGACACCTTGCCGGGCGCGGGCGCCCTTCAGGATCAGAAAACACCGAGAGAAGAACAGGCGGTTCCCGCCAACACAGGTGGGTCTCTTTCGGGCGCAGATGCTCGCGGCCTGACAGGCGTCGAGGTTGCAGCCGCTCCGGCTGTCTCCACTGACACTAACCGGGAGAAATCTGCGAGGAAAGGAATGTGGGTCGATAGCCACTACTGCTGGGTGGTGCTCTGCAAGAATCATTGGTTTCATCTTCGGCAGAACCTTTTCTTCAGGCATCGAATCCCCCTTGCCGAAACCGATCCCCTCGCCCCTCGCCCTTCTCTCGATGGCCCCTTCAGGGTCCGGTGCGATGACTGCCGCAAAGAGTATCTCTATAAACCCTCGGCAGTGCTCAGATTCGAACAGGAGCTTCCTGACTCTTTCACACCGCATCCGCTATTTCGAGATTGTTAGGGCTGGTGGAGCAAACCCGCACTGCTTTCTTCGCGAGGCACCGTTCGCGTAGTTTCGTCGTCCAGGACAGCCGCCGCCTGACACTTACATCTTAACGGAAGAACGCGCCACGAAGTCGCGCGGCCTCAACTGGCATGGAGCTCGCCAGGAGGCGCAATCGCGCGGTGCGATCGCGATGGTGCTGAAAACCGCCGAGCAGCAAGCCTTGTCGTAATGTACGATAACGGTCGATGGGGGGGCTCGCGAGCGGCACCCCAGGAGGGCCGATCGCTGCGAGCCAGGTCTTTGTCAGCCTAGAGGGCCGGTGCTGCACCTGCCCTAACCTGGTTAGAGGAGTCTAAGAAGTAGGGCCTCCGGAGAGTTCACTAGGGGAAGAATCCAAAATGAGAAATTCAAAGGCGAAAGATTTCTCGGCGATGCTCAAGAAGATGAGTTTTGAGATCGGGATGGCTGCGCTGCTTCTGGCCTGTGTGCCCGGCGTGCGGGCGCAATCGGAATCCATCAACGCAACGATTCGAGGACGCATCACGGATCCCACCGGCCAGTCGGTGGTGGGTGCCGCGGTGTCGGCCGTGAACGACGCAACCGCGTACGCACGAAGCGTGCCTACAGGCGACGACGGCTATTACGTGATTCCAACACTGCCCATCGGCACCTACACGCTCACGGTGACCAAGGACGGATTCTCAACGCTGAGATTTCCCGGGATTGTTCTTCAGGCCGGGCGAGAGGCGGTCGTTGACGGCGCCCTGAAGCTGGGTTCGGTGAACACTTCGATCGAAGTGAACGGCGGCGTCCCAGTGCTAGATCTCGCGCGAACCAACATCAGCGGAACGATCACCCAGACCGAGGTCCAAACCCTGCCGCTGACCTCACGGAACCCTTATAACTGGATCATGTTCCAGCCGGGCGTTAGCGGCCACCCCAATCCCGAGCTGGGAATTCCACGCACCTTGAATACCAACGGCTTCGTGGACCGCATCAACTATCAGATGGACGGTATGGTAGATACGGAAAGCGATCGTTACGGGCTGCGGCTGTTTCCCATTTCCTCCGTTTATGTGAGCGAGATTCAGACGGTCAGCAACAGCTTCGCTCCGGAATTCGGCGGCACCACGGGGAACATCTATAACGTGATTACTGGATCAGGCACGAACAATTTGCACGGCATGTTTCAGTGGATCCGCGGGCCGGTGGACACCAGCGCGCGGCCCATCCTGCTATCTCCCACACGGCCGAAGCCTAATCTGCTGATGAATTCCTACGGCATGAACGCGGGCGGACCGATCAAGAGGGATAAGTTTTTCATCTTCGGCGCGTACGAGCACCTGTACCGCGCGCTGCCCGTGGCGAACACGGTGAGCGCCACAAACCAAACGGCCCTGGAAGCCATTGGAATTCCGGCGTCGCAATTTGACACTGCCCCGTCCGTGCAACACGCTCAGTTCCTGGACGTGCGCGGCGACTGGGATATTGACACGAAAAACCATGTCTTTGTTCGGGTGAATTATTTCCGGAACACCTACCCCTTCAACACGGCTGTCGGCGGGATGAACACGCTGGCTGCTGAGTCCGACTTTAAGGACCGCGCCCACGTTGCCGGCCTCCAGTGGGTCGACACGCTTTCGTCAAATTGGCTGAACGAGTTCCGGTTTTCCTATCCCTACCGGAATGAGAAACACATTGCGGGATCACTGACCGGGCCGCAGCCGGCGGTGACCATCTCGGGGGTGGCGAACATCAACGGGAGCACCAGCGTCGGCGATGTATTCGCGGAGAAGATTCCCAGTTGGAACGACAACCTGACCTACATTCGCGGCCCACACACGTACAAGGCGGGATTTGGATTTTCGCGCATCATTGACGTGCAGGAAGGCGACACGTTTACACAGTATGTTTTTCCATCTATCCCTGCGTACCAAGCAGCGTTGAACGGAACCGACCCGAAGTCCTATTCAACGGTGAACGCGCTGATCGGCAATTCACGGGTGGGCTACATTTCCAATTTCTTCAACTTTTTCGTGCAGGATAACTGGCAGGCGCGGCCGTCTCTGCTGGTGAGCTACGGCATCCGCTACGACCGGTTTCTTTCACCGGCGGCGAACCCGACTGCGCCGTACCCGTTCTCGCGCAGCTTCAACAATCCCGCGGGGAACGTATCGCCGCGACTGGGCCTAGCGTGGAGACTCGGGAACAAAACGGTGCTGCGCGCCTCGTGGGGAAAATTCTACGACGCCCCGCCAACCAATCTCTGGTACAACGCGCTCTTCAACGACGGATCGGGCACCGCGTTCAACGCATCGCTTTCGCCGGCGTCGTCGGGTGCCCCTTCCTATCCTCAGGCCCTAACGTCGGCCACGGCCCCGGCCATTCCATCCGTCTTTACGGTTACTCCCAACTTCAGGAACGGCTATGCCATGACGACCACGCTCCAAGTTTCGCGGGAACTGACGAGAAACGACGCGATCACGCTGGCTTTCGTGAATACCGGCGGGCGGCAGTTGCAGTGGCTACACAACATCAACCTCATCAATCCAATCGCTGCTCTGGCAGATGGCCGTCCGGTTTTTTCCCCCACCGTGAGCGCCAGCACGCGGGCGAACCCGGCCTTCAACAACGTAACACTGCAAGATGTGGGCGCGAGTTCGGGCTATAACGCGCTGGAAGTCAATTACGAGCACCGCTTCTCCCACGGATTCTTGGTGAGCGGCCATTACATCTATTCGCATACGATCAGCGACGCTCCGGACGTGAACGGCTTCGAGCAGAACCTCGTTTACGTCGAGGATCCCACGAACCGGCTTCGTGATCGAGGCAATAGCTACATCAACCGGCCCCATTCGTTTACCGCCAGTACCGTCTGGTCGCCAAGCGTGAAGATGGGGAACACTTTCGCCAACCGGCTGGTGAATGACAACGAATTCGCCGTGCTCACAAACATCGCCTCGGGGGATGAGCAAAACATTGTCGCGCCCCTCAACCTGAACAACGATCCGACGGTGGCCGCGAGCGTTACGCGCCCAGTAGGTATTGGACGCAATACCGTTCGTGGACCGAAAGTTGTTCAATTCGACCTCCGTTACACGCGCACGCTGTTCACGCTGAAGGAGCGCCTGCGGGCTCAGTTCATAACGGAAGCGACTAACCTTTTCAACCACCCAAACGTGACTTCGCTAAACACGACGATCCTAGCAGCTAACTTGAACCATACAGGAACCCCCGCAACCAACCCTAGCTACGGCACAATCCTCGGACCGCTGCCAACGAGCTTTCCCTACTCAGCCACGGTGCTTCAGGGCCGGATTCTTGATTTCGGCCTGGGCGTGAGGTGGTAGGGGTGAGCCGTGATTTCGCGGCCTGCCGTCAGCTCAGGCAGGAGCGGGCCGAGGAAGAGAATTGCGGGATGACTTTCTTCGCCACTTGCGCCGGGCGCTCAGCGACTGTAACGGCTGCCTTGTCTTTCAGCAAAGGGTGGGCGCGATGAAAGATGCGGGCCGTCCGCCACTGTCGTCCCCTACTTCCGAACGATTTCCCGCCCCAGTTTATTCCGAAACCGTGCTGGCAGTGAACTTCGAGGACGCCAAGAAGCATTTTCTCGCTGCGCTTCTCGAGATTCACGCGGCGCACACGCTGATGCTGAGCCGGCAGGGCATTATCCCCGAAAGCGACGCGCGCGTGTGTCTGGCCGCGATCGAAGGGCTGGACCGCGGGGCGATCCTTGCGGCTCGTTACGACGGCCGATGCGAGGACTTGTTTTTCTACGTACAGGATTTGCTGGTTCAGATGTGCGGCGAGGATGCCGCGGGAAAGATGCATACGGCGCGCAGTCGAAACGACATTGACCTGACGCTTTACAGAATGCAGCTGCGGCTCGAGGTGCTGCGAATCGCAGAGGAAACAGCGCAGGGCCGGCAGGTGCTGATGGAACTGGCCGAGGCACACACCGATACGGTGATGCCGGCCCACACGCATACGCAGCCGGCGCAGCCGACGACGTTGGCGCATTACTTGCTCGGCGCCGTCGAATTTCTGGGGCGGGACGTGCAGCGGCTGCGCGCAGCGTTCGCCACGATCAACCGCAGTCCATTGGGTGCCTGCGCCATCACGACGACTGGTTTTCCGATTCACCGCGAGTACACGGCGCGGCTGTTGGGGTTCGATGGTTTGCAGGAGAATTCCTACGGAGCGATCGCGGCGACTGATTATGTGTGCGAAGCGGCTACTTCGATCGCCGTGCTGATGGTGAGCTTGAGCAAGCTGGTGCAGGACCTGCTCCTGTGGTGCACGGAGGAATTTCACTTTTTGCGATTGAGCGACGCTTACGTGCAGACCAGCAGCATCATGCCGCAGAAGCGAAATCCCGTGGCGCTGGAACACACACGCATCCTGGCGAGCAAAGCGTTCAGCCAAGCGCAGGCCGTGCTGGTATGTGCGCACAATACTCCGTTCGGCGACATCGTGGACAGCGAGGACGACTTGCAGCCGCTGGTTTTTTCGATGTGCGCCGACGCTTCGCGTGCACTGAGGCTGTTCGCAGGACTGATGAGCCACGCGGAAGTGGACCGGGAACAAATGCGCAGAAGGGCAAGCGGGAGCTTTCTGACGGCAACGGAGCTGGCCGATACTCTGGTGCGCGAGGAAGGGATCAGCTTTCTTGCCGCGCACCGATTGGTTGCCGCCGCTGTGCAGGCTACGGGGAGGGAATATTCGCCTGAGCGAGTGGCGGCGGAACTCGAACGGCTGGCTCCGGAAACGCTGGGAAGGGCGCTGCGGAAACGGAGCGAAGTGTGGGTGCGGGCGCTCGATCCGGAATATTTCGTGCGCATTCGCAACATCGCGGGCGGCCCCGCTCCCGAAACTGTGAAGGCGCAAATCGCAGGCGCCAAGAAGGACCAAGCTGAAGCGCATGAATGGCTCGCCGCGAAGCGTGCCTTGCTCGAAAACTATCCACACCTGATTCGTGATGCCGCGGCAGCAGTCCAGAAACCCGCCGGATGATGGCATCGATTCCTGAATTCCGGCATCCCGTGGGCAGCTCTTTGCCGACAGAAAGCGAGTCGCGCAGTCACCTAGGTCGATTCGCGGGATGGGCCTCGGCCGCGACGTGGCCTTGGCCACATGATTGTCACCAGTTCTGTCGTCGTGGACAGATGCGTCAGAAAAACGGAGAAGCCTGTGCGGGGATGCCTGAAACGCGCAATGGTGCGGTCAGTCACCGGCCGGTTGATTAGGCTACCCGCCCCCTGGCAACTTCTCGCGTAAGTGTTTTTGGTTGTTGGGGATTATAGGGCGTGTGCTGTTCGGATTCCTCTAGAAACTGACCCGCACGCCGAGTTGGATTTCGCGCTTCGGGAACGCCGAGGTGAAGCCCAGCGGCTGGCTGGGCAGCAGGGCACTCGTTCCCGATACGTTGAATGTCGTGGCGCCTGCGCCACCCATTGCGAGAGGAAGACCGAAACCAGGCCCGACTACGTTGTTCACGCTGGCAAAGTTGGTCCGATTCAGCAGGTTGAATCCCTCGGCCACTAGTTGCAGCCCGGCCTTTTCGCTGAGCTTGATCGTGCGGGAGAATCGCAGATCGAAGTCCGCGTAATTCGGACCCCGCCCGGTATTCCGCCCCGCCCCGATAGGCCTGTCGTTCGTGGAATGGCGATCTCCATTCACGTCCGCCCCGGCAAGAAGGTTGAAGGGATGGCCGCTGCTAAATCGCACGATGGGAGCCAGCGTGAACCCGGACAC
>Ga0066704_10000369_pt1 | contig 15501 bp, 7 predicted proteins | sample GraSoiAngelo_153_FD_66458 | JGI IMG/M metagenome (GOLD analysis project Ga0066704, IMG submission 66458) | Grasslands soil microbial communities from the Angelo Coastal Reserve, California, USA - 14_1009_12_40cm | ecosystem: Environmental > Terrestrial > Soil > Grasslands | place: USA... | reverse complement strand
GCTGAGACTCTCGGTCCGCTAAACGATAGAGCTATGGTTCTTGTTGTTGATCTCTGCCGCTGAACCTTTCCAAGTGTTCTCAACCAGCTCCACAACATCGGCCAGATGAGCGCCCAACTCTCCAAGCCGCTTCCCCGTCTCCGGGTCGTCCTCGCCGAAGAAAGAGCTGAGCCTGCCGAGAATAACCATACACTTCCTAATCGTCGCCACCTCGTATCGTATCTGTTCGCCGACCGCCATGTCCCAGAGGATGGCCCTCCGCTTTACGACAACCTCCGAAGCCTCAGCCTCAGAATCTCCCTCTGTCTCTAACATGCTCGCAGAATCGGAGCCGGTCCGCGTTTAGAACCCGTGTAACTCTATCGCGGATTCTAAAGTGACAACGCCGAAACTCTGCTTCTCAGGGTCCCAGCTCAAATCCTACGTTGAGACGAAAGAGAAGGCGTTTTGGAAGTGCAATCAGGCTCGGTTACGAGACACTAATGGGCCACAGGGAATTGCATTCCATGACGGAATGAAACCTCTGAACCTGAAACTCGCACTGCTTCTAATCACCATGGGAACTGTCTTGCTAATGATTGGGGTAAGCCCATACCAATCAGCAGGACTGGGATGTAGAGCAACTCAGGACATCTGCGCTCAGGTCGAGGCACAGGAAGCGACAGCGCATTTCTTTGAGTTCTTACTTTATGGAATGGCTCTGATGAGTATCGCGGTCATCTTCCTGATAATGGGAAGGAACCAAGCCCCAAGCCCGCCAACGAGCCCTCCTTAGCCATCCTTCTCGCCTTCTTAACGTCGCGTCGCGAAGTACCAGAGGTTCCCTTCAGGGTCCCGAGCTGAATACTCCCGCTGGCCGTACGGCTGGTCTGTAGGTGGAGAATCGATTGTGGCCCCAGAACTTTTCGCATGACGATAATGAACGTCCACATCATCGACGAACACAACGAGACCGCCTGGCTGCGCCGGCAGGGATCTGGCCGAGACTAGGGCGTGTTCGGGGTCGACGCGGTGGATCCAGATTACGGAGTCTCCAGTGTGGACCTCAGCGTGGAACGGCCGACCGTTGCCATCACGAATAAGTCGACCTTCCTTGAAACCGAAAACGTCCACGAGGAACCGCTGGGCGGCTTCTATATCCTCGTACACTCGCAACGGAATGACAGGCTGGGCTCCCATGTTAGAACTTCATTCAATGATTTGGTAACTTAAGGATGCCTATCTTCGTTAAATCCCCAGTTCTACCCGAAGAAAATCTTTGACACCATCCTTCCCAGTTGCCCTAAGCCAGATAGGCCCATGATCATGCTGCAATTCTAGAGTTAGGGTAAGGAAGGGACAGCAGAGCTGCTCCAGAGCAGCCCACTCCGACAACGCCGTGAAAAGCGACCGGTTGTTCGGAAAGCGAAACCCATACCCATCGGGTAGTTCCCGAATCTCAAGATGCTTCGGAAACAGGTCCCTTTGCTAAAATGTCATGTCGTCTTCTCTGTTCCTGGTCCAAGGCTGCAAGGTTGCAAGAAAAGGCGTCCACTTTACTTCAGATGATCAGTTTCTTTCCAAAGTACATAAACGATGAAGTTCCTACGCGGTAACTTGCTTACTCAACAGTTAGGATGATCAAGATGAACGAGTGCTCAGATAGGCACTGTTGGTCAGAGAAACCCTCTTAGCGCCGTCGAATCGCGAAATACCAAAGTCCGTTGACTCAGAAAGTAAAATCCCAACCGCCTTTCAGATTGTCCAACCATATCTGATTCTGCGCATCACTGTGATTCTCAAAGAGTAGTTTACCACCATAGTCGGCGATCTCACCCAGGTTCCACAGGTGTCCGTAAAATTCCAGTACATCTTGGTCGATAACAGTATCCCTGGAGAAGACACTGTATCCTTTCATAACCGGTTCAACATTATCCTTGAAGAACAAGAGATCCTTTTCTTTTGGACCAAAAATTGGGTCATCCCAATCGAGAAGGTAAATTTCACCATTGCTAGAAGACAATACGTTGCCGGGTGATGGCTCGCCATGACAGTTAACAAATTCGAGGTTCATTGTTCTTACCTTATGCTGGAGTTTTTCCAGAGTTTCTAACTCTCGCATGAACTTCTGTCTATGGGGTTCGAGGAAAAGCTTGAGTCTTGTCCTGTATTTGGTCGACTTTCCAGATATATGTGACATGTCATCAAAAATGGAAAGGAATCTATCTTTGAAGGGAATTGCAAAATTCTCTCTCGCCGGGTATTCGCCAATTGTCGTCTTTGACTGATGGATCTTGGCAAACAATTCGCCGAGTCTTTCCAATTGCGTGTCAGTCAACTTGTGCTCTTGGGCCGTTTTTCCAGATGTCCAATCAAAGAGCGCAATCTGAAAGTCACGAATGTGTATCCGCATCTGACCATGGCTAGTTGGAATAGGATGCGCGATATTCACAATACCCGCTTCGGCGAAGAGATCGTCGGCAAACCTGAATGCAGAGTCAGGTATTTTATCATCCCAGTAAATCTTGAGGAAGAAGCTCTTGTGGTTTGAGCTCTCAATTATGTACCCTCTTGCAGCGTTCCATTTTGGGACAAGGGTGAAGTTGACTACATTGATTCCAAATTTCTCCTGAATGACGTCTTTCAGTAATGGTTTGTCTACGTTGGACTCAGTCAACATCTTACTCTACCTCTCCCTCACAGCTTTCCTTAGAAAGGCAGTTCTGCGTCGCGAGCATCAAGTGCAATCGGGTATGTCTCGGCTGGTAACGGGTTTGGTAACCGTGAATGGTAACAAAATCCTCCTTTGAAAGTTGGAAGTCCGGCCTCTTTTTGCAATACTTTCTCTCCCTCTCTCACGTTTCTACTTCGAAAACCTCCACTTGGGGCCATGCAGAGCCTAGATTACCGGGTCTTCTGTCAAACCTGCCATGAACTAACGTATCGCGAGGTCCGATACCGCTCCGACTTCCAGTTTGTTGGTAGGTTGCTAGTCTGCCGGAACTGTGGCGAAACAATCTTCGAACCAGTCGGGTCCGAGACAGTGTGCCAAGACTGTTGACACGCCTAGAAGACTTGTGGCTGTTGGACCTGCGAGAACGTCCAGAAGAAAGCCGCTATAGATCCATACGGGACCATCGAAGCAAAAGGGGGTCCTCGAAACGGAGTGTCACACACATGACAGAAACGGAGAGGCTGAATCTGCCTAGAGGTAGAAAAGTATAGTTTTCCAAGATGGCCGTGGATATTCGTTGGTCAACTTCCTTTTCCTTCAACGGAACGGATCATGACGGAGCGATTTTGGGCAAGCTCTTTAAGAGATGGTGTCGCCTCGTCACCATTCATTATTGTCAGTACTGACCCTGTCTGATGCTAACAGAGCACTTACAGAGGCCGTGGACAAGTCAAAACAATACGAATGGATGTCTGCCGCGGACGCGTACAATCGGACCGTAGATCTCTACGGAAAATCCCTAGATCCTGTTCAGGTTTCTCAGTTGCGGAAGGCCGAAGCTGACTGTTATTTCGAAGCAGCTTTTCAGAGCGAGAACCGGGCAGAGTTCAAACGACGGATGAAACTTTCCCAGTCAACGTACGACGAGGCCTCCGCACGGTACGCGGAATCTGGCAGATCAGGGGTTTCTGACCTGCTCAAGTGTAGAGCTCTCTTCTCGACCTATTGGCTGACGGACGAGGCTACGGGGAGAGCAAGCATCATCGCCCAGATCCTACCTCTGGCGGAGACAGCCACAAAGCAACTAGAGGAAGACGGAGACGACTACAACCTTGCAGAATCTCTCCGAAAGCGCTTAGATTTCTATTTCGAAGCACTCGGACTAGCGACAAAGTCAGGACAGACAAAAGCTAGGTTCGAACAGGCCGCAGAGCTCGTTGAGAAGGCCGTGGCGAAAACCGAAGAACTGAAGGATGACATGCTTCTTCTCGAAGTCTTGGAGACTGGTATCCTCATTCTAGTTGTCTTGAACTCTGCGACCGACGCCGAACGATATAAGATTCATGCGAGCAGAGCAATAGAGCTAGCTTCCAAAGCAACTGAAGTATCTTCAAGGATTAAGACTCCCCGAGCATTGGCTATTGCGTGCCTTGCAACAGGGATAGTTACAAGCTACCTCAAGTCCGACCCGATTACCGGATTATCGTATGCTGAAACAGGTCTGAGAGAAGCTCAAACGACAAGAGATTCTTTCCTAGTCGGGTTTCTCGCTGGGCTAGGCTCATTCGTCTCTGGGTTAGCAGCTATGATGGAGGAGGATATCGACAAGAAGCGGGAACTATTCCAGAAATCCCTTGCCCTTGTGAAAACGGCCATCGAGAATCTAGAGATTCCCAGGGAGGGAACAATTCTCGGTTGGACCTGGTACTGGTACGGCGACTGTCAGACGATGATGGCGATCAACGCAGAGACAGCAGTAGACACCAAAAAGGATCTAATGGCGAGAGCTGCCGCAACAGCGGAAAGGGGGATCGAGTACGAGAGTTTCGGGGCTCCATTCTCGGGACCAGAACTTGCACTAGCTAAAGCACTCTACTTCTCGGCGATAATCGAGTCCGAGCCAAAAAAGAAGGCTGATCTTTTACTTCGCGCCCTACGATCGAGCGAACGGGAAGTAAGCAGAAGATCGATCCGATACCCAAACTCTTGGGACTTGGGGATCGCCTTCTACTACCTAGCAATGACAAAGTCTCAACTTTCTGAGATCAGTCCGAAAGAGAACCAGATCGAGTACCTTCGGGGCGCTGTCGCCGACATGGACAAGTGCGTCAGGTTCTGCGGCGAATGGGGTCCAATGATGGGCAGAACCCACATCCTGGCCCGTTCCGAGGAGTCCTATGGCGATATCCTACTACAGCTCCACAGAGTCGTCGAGGAGCGGTCTGTCGCCGAAGCGGCTGCCCAAGTTTACGGGGCGGCTGTGAATCATCTTACGCAAACGGGACTCGTTGGAGCGTCAAGCTCTGTTCAATGGAAGCTCGCCAGGACTTATGATACGGCAGGAGACTTTGAACGAGCCTCATCTGCATTCACGGTTGCCGCAGAGATCTGCAGAAAGGCAGCGAAGAAACTCTTGAAACTCTCGGGCTACTTCGAGGATCTAGCTTTCTACATGGAGGCCTGGGCGCGGATTGAAGACGCGAGGGTCCACCATAGAGAAGAACGATATTCCATTGCGGCTCAGAACTACACTAAGGCGAGCAGCATACTCGGGACGACAAGAAACTGGAGCTATCTGGCAGGTCATTACGCAGCCTGTTCTCTCTTGGAAGAAGGCGAAGCGCTGAGCCGAAGAGAGAGACAGGAAGAGTCGATCGACCGTTTCCATCGAGCAGCTGAGACATTCGAGAACGCCAGGGCTAGGCTGGCGATTCGGGCCGAGAATTCGCTAGAAGAGAGGGAGAAGGGGGAGCTTAGTGATTGGCTGAGTGTCACAAACGGGAGATTACGTTATTCTCGCGCGATGGCCGATATGGAGGAGGCTAGGCTTCTCGACAGGAAGGGGAAGAACGAAGCGAGTCTGGTCAAGTATCGTTTAGCATCCAAATCATTCACTGAACTTCTAGGGCCTCGAACAAGAACCGCCAGCAAGAGCGAGCTAGAGACAATGACGTTGTTCTGCAAAGCGTGCGAACGAATGAAGGAGGCAGAAATCAGAGGTTCCTATCTACTATACAATAACGCATCCCGGCTCTTCCTTGAAGCAGAGAAGACAGCTCCAGACCAGAGGTTCCGACCCCTCGCCATTGCTAACTCATCAATATGCCGGGCCCTAGCATTGGGCACGCGCTTTCGACGCTCGAAGAAGGCTCAGCTATACTCAAAGATCAAGACGCTTCTTGAAACCGCGAGCGATGCTTACGACGGCGCCGGGTTCGACAGAGCAGCAGCGTGGACCCGAGCAACACAGAAGTTCTTCGACGCTCTCGCTTTCTACTCCGATGCCTCCACCGAAAGAAACGCTGAGAAGAAAAGCACCCTTTACAGGCTCGCGGAGAAGCAATTCGAGTCAGCCAGCAGACTCTACGCGAAGGCCGGCTTCCTCGGCAGGGAGACCGAGGCGAGGCGGCTCTTTCAGAGAGCCAAGGAAGAACGGAATATCCTGTCACCCCTGCAAATGTTGGGAGATAGCCTGATCGCGCTTCAACGATCGACTCCCGCTTCACTCCTGAAAGACAAACCGCTGGGTCTTGAAAGACTCGAGTCCGCCCACATTGTCGGAACCGTCAAGGTTCTAGTGCCGAAATCAATCCTTGGTTCAGCAACCTGCGTAGAGTTTGAACTGACAAACTTGGGTAAGCTTCCTGCGACATTGATCTCCGTGAAGGACTATGCTCCCACGGAGTTTCTGATCGACAAAGAGCGATCACCCTACCCACTGCATGAAGGTTCTCTCGATCTGAGAGGTAAGAGACTGGACCAATTGAAGACTCACAATTTCAAAATATTCATGACAGCGCGTCAGACAGGGCTCTTTGAGCTGAAACCTCAGGTTGTGTTTGCTGACGACAAAGGGAGACAGGGTCTCGCCCAACTTGAGCCAGTCATGATCGCGGTCCAGGAATTTGCTAAGGAGATTTCTCGGAGAGCTCCGAGAGTATTGGCTGATCGAATTCCGCCCGCTCCTGAATCCTGGTTTGAAACCGGAAGAGCGAGGGATGTATTCCAGCATCTAGCCACAGTATTCCTAAGGGACTATCTGTCGCAGGGACTCATCGCCGACAGGGCGGGCTGGCGGAGTCTGATGGATCTCGTCCGAGACCTCGGTATTCCTAGGTCTGCGTTCTACGGCCCCGGCGGACGCGACGGTGCCGTCATTGTAGAGTTGGAGAAAAGAGACCTTGTGGAGAGAAAAATATTCCCAGAAGAACGCGGCAGAGGCGGTGCAATAACTAGGATCCGTGTGGCCTACGAAAACCCTCCTGTGAGGACGCTCGTGAAGCAGGCTCTAGTGGAGAGTCTGTAGGGCTGAATATGGGCAAATGAATATTCGCAGTCCTCCAGACCAACGCCTGATTCATGATATTAGCGCGATTCCCTCTTAAAACCGGCATTCCAGTCGACTTTCACTTTGGACCACTACGAAACGGGCTAAACTTGAGGAGCATCGCAAGTCTACGGCCGATTCTGCATTTCCTAGGGCCGAAAAAGAGAGAGATATTTTTCACACCTCTACGTCGTATAGGTCTGAAATGAACACGAGAGCTGATAAGAATGGAAGAGAAGCTACGAAGCGCAATCGGACCCGCAGGCGGCGTTCAGGATCGAAAGACTTCAGAATTCCTAACAGAGTAGTGTTGGGAATAACTCTGAGCTTGGCCAACTCAGGACTATTGCTTCACGTAATCTTCAGCGGGCTTGGGATCTTTGGCGCGCAACCGACTGGGGGCATGTAAGTTGCAGGCTCAACCTCCTCCCTCCAAACATGGGAGCCCAGCGTTCCTCGCCCTGGCAGTTGCCCTTGTAGTGATTATTGTGACAGGCGGAATAATTGCTGGATTAGTCTATTTCACCCAGCCTCGGACTCCAAGCAATTCGAACGACTCTAACAATTCGAACAACTCGAATAATTCGAACAGTTCTCACTGCTCAAGTAGTTCAACCGGTTCGGGTCGCTCAAGCTGCCCAGACAACACGACTCCGCCTCCCCGGCCGACAAGTAGTCCGATTTACGACAAACTCTGGACCGATCCAAAGGAAGGCGCCTTCTCAGTACAGATGCCCGATGGGTGGTCCGCCTCTCCCAACAGCGGCGTAGCTAGACCATATTTCGGCGCAGATTTCTACTTCAACGCCACAAATAGCAAGGGCACGATCTCAGTCTTCTTCGAGAATAACGGCTACCCAGACTTTGTAGAACCTCTTCCATCCACCTCGTTCAGCTGTTCCGGGTTGATAAGCCTGGGACTTCCACCAGACCCACTGTGCAATCAAGGATCATGGTGGACCCCCATCTCCACGTATCCGTCATTCTCCGCCTACATCTGGCCATACGTCAGCGCACAAGACTTCGCGAAGTCCTTCTTTCTCCACCATCTGCAAAAAGGTCATCCTGAAGCGACCCTGATCTCGTCTTCTGACAGACCCGACCTAGCGAGCTCGTTTGTTGATCTAGTGTTAACGCAGACTCAAACCGGAGCCGACGCACTCTACTCCTACACCGTTAACGGCGTATCTTACCGGCTGGGATTGGTGATCACTACCCTCAAGCTCAACGTTAACACCTACAGTGGGGATCCGTTCACGATGTGGTTCTACGCGTATACAGGCGTATCATCGCCTGCCAGCGACTTTTCCAGCGGTGCAAATGCAACTGCCCTCTACTCGCAGATCATACCCACGGTTCGAATCAGCAAGACATGGCTTCAGAAGGAGATTCAGAATCAAGCTACCAACAGCCAACTAATCTCACAAACCTTCAGCAGAATACAACAAATGGACTATCGCACTTTCATAGACACTAGCAACAGTAACTATGCAATCGGGAGAGCCTGGGGCAATGCGTTAGGTGGTGTCCAGGACTACGTAGACTCATCTGGGGCCGTGCATACCGTCGACACACCACCCCTAGGTTATGACTATGTCTGGGGAGACTCAACAGGTGGCGTAGTCTATACAGCCACAGATCAAAGTCCCGGTAGCGGCTTCGTTCTCTGGAATTCATGCGGAATCTCTAGCACAAGCTGTGGAGTCTAACAATGAGAGGCAAGACAGGCATGAATGGTTGCCAACCGTTGCGCCTCTATGGAAAGAAGCTAGCGATTTTGGCGGTACTGGCCATTTTCATTTTTCCTATGATCTCACCCATCCGCGCCGGAGCCTCACCGAACGTCAATAGCGGACAACAGATACATCCGGCAAGTCTCTCCCGATCCCAGGCCAATTCTATCCCATCTCCGAAATCGATAGAGCCTCACACATCCTCGACCTTCAGACAACAAGTGGACAGGAACGGAGCCACTGATGCCGGAACAAGCGCTTTCTCGACTAGTGGTGCCACTTCGCTAGCCGGTAGCATCAGTCCTTCGAGCATCGGTCATCCCCACTTCTATCAGCCGCACTCCTTGGGTCAGAATGGAATCGTAGCTGGCCAGACTTCGAACATGGTCTATAACGGCGGGCCAGTTATGACCAATCCAACAATATACGCGATATTCTGGATACCCGCAGGCTACTCGTTCGAACCTAATATTGGTGGAAACGATACTAGGTACGAACTCCTCATTCTCAATTACTTTTTCGACGTAAGCAACACACCATTCTACAATATCCTAACTCAATACTACGGAAACAACGGCCTACAATATCCATCCAACATGACCACCTTTGGAGGCTACGTAATCCATACCGGTAGCTTTCCTAACAATGAGGGTAGTCAGACAAACCCACTCTTAGACTCAGACATACGAACAGGGCTCACCCTGTTCATACAAGCTCACCAATTGACGGCCGGATTGAATCAAGAGTTCTTCGTCTATACGCCCTACGGAGTCGAGAGCTGCTTTGACACTGCTCACACGGAGTGCAGTTTCCCAGCACCTAGGGAGACCTACTGTGCGTATCACGATTCTTTCACTCTGCCAGACGGTACGCCCGTGATATACGCAAACATGCCCGATGTTTCTGGGCTCGGTCTGCATTGCTCTGTTCCCTCCTCACCGAACGGAGATTCTATCGCCGACTTGGAGATTACTGCTGCTGCGCATGAACAATTCGAATCCGTTTCCGACCCAACCGGTGACGGATGGTATATCCCCGGGCTCCCTGGGCAAGGCTCAACTGAGATTGGCGATGCGTGCAACGGCGATTACGGCACAACCAACAGTGACGGAAGCAACATCGTCCTGAACGGGTATGGATACATAATCCAACACATATGGAGCAACTTCGCAGGCGGATGCGCCCAGAGCTTCCATCCCAACTTTGTCACAATAAAGTTGAACCCGGCCGACCCTTCAGGCCTAATTAGTTCCAGCGACTACTTTGACGTCGCGTTCAGCATAGGTCGCTCCGCTCTAGATTTGCAGTATCACGGACTTGCTTTCAACGCGACTGTTGATCCCAGTTCAACCATCCTAGTCTACGGCAACTCAACAAAATCTGGACCCTCAGAGGAATGGTGCTTCACACAGTCTTGCCAGAACATCAGCATGATGACAGCCACGGATCAGACCATTAGGATTCAGTATTCCTACTATGACATGCTGCCGGTGAAATTATCAGCTGTTTCCGCGCCGAGCGGCTCAACAATCACTGTGAACTACTCAACAGCTCCAGGCTCACCAAGCACTAACGCGTCTCCCACATCCAGCTCAATGCCCTTGGTCTCGGACAGACAGGTCTGGGTGCTGCGCGGAAGCTCCGTATCGACCTCGACGACTGCGCCAGCAAGTTGGCGATTTGAAGGTTGGGCTGGAACGGGAACAGGATCATATTCGGGTTCCGGCGAACTCTCCGCTGTAGTGAACGCTCAGATCACTGAGAAGGCAACCTTCTACCCTGGAATAACAATAGGTAGTGTTGGCGTTTCTGTCTCATACACCGACGGCTCTATTTCCGGCACTGTTCCAAGCGGAACCACGACAACAATCTACGTCCCGATTGCGAGCTCATTCACGAGCTCGACATCTACTCCTGATGGGTGGCAGTTTGAGGTTTGGACTGGGAGCGGGACAGGGTCGTATTCGGGCACGGGCCAGCTCTCCCTTAGTGTGAGCGGTCCAGTTTCAGAACAAGCGACCTTCTATCCTGGAGTAACGATAAGTGCAGTTGGTAGCGGCTCTGTTTCGTATACGGCAGGATCTCTCTCTGGAACCGTTCCTAGCGGAGGATCCTCAACGATCTATGTCCCGCTGGGGACTAAGGTTGTGGTAACTTCCAGCTCTTCGTCTCTACTCTACACATTCAGCGGGTGGAACGGAGCTAGCACGGGTGATAGCTCACAGACAAGCTTCAGCGTTACTAGTCCCGTTCAGATCGGCGCACGCTTCGGCTACAACTTCCTAACCCTCGGGGCAATTGGAGTGATTCCAGGAGCTGCAATTGGAGGAACCGTCTTCCTGGTAAGACGAAGGAGCAGCCAGAAAGCCAAAGCCGCAGGAATGATTCCACAGTACCAACCCGTCCAATATCCAACGGCTCAGTATCCTCCAGGCACCTATCCCGGTCAGCAATATCCTCCGGGAACTGCGCAGCCAGCCCAGTATCCATATCAGCCGGGACAGTATCCCGCCGGGCAATATCCGCCGCCGCAGACTCAGCTATATCCACCAAACCAGGCTCAACCGCCGGCCCAACAGCCCATTCCACAGGCACCGCCCGTGCAGAATCAACTCCCACAAGCTCTGCCTCCCCAACCATTTCAGACACAGACCGAGTCGATTCCCCTACCGCCACAACCTATCACGCCGGTCCAGCCAGTTCAGATCCAACAAACTCCAGCCCCACAAATCCAATCTCAAGTGTATCAAACACCGCAACTAGCTCAACCTCCGACCCCTCAGCAAGCGGAACCGCCAGCTCAGCTCCCACCGAGTACACCACCTCAAGTGTCGCCCTCGACAAGTCAATACGGCGCCCAAGATCGCAAGATGCAATTCTGCCCCTTCTGCGGCACACGGGTCGTCGAGGGAGCCAAATTCTGCCACTCATGCGGAAAACAATTCTGAAACTCAGAATATTCCGGTTCTCAGTTGCTCAATCACTTTCACAATATTTTCCCGTGAAATTCCCCTCTCCCACTCATCCACTTCGAACACCATACCGAGTCTCATGCAAACCCTCGATTGTAGAGTCTTCTGCCGAACCTGCCAGGAACCAACATACCGCGAGCTCCGATACCGATCCGACTTCCAGTTCGTCGGTAGATTGCTAGTCTGCCAGAACTGTGGCGAGACAATCTTCGAACCAGTCGGGTCCGGGACAGTGTGCCAAGACTGTTGACAAGCTTACAAGCAATGTGGCTACTAGACCTACGCGAACTACCAGAAGAGAGCGGCCGTAGACCCCAACAAGACCGTCGAACCAAAAGGATCCTTTCCAAACAGAATCTCAGTCACAGGACACAAACCCGCCGAACTGTCAACGCGAAAGCTCACTGAGTCTCTCGTTAGCCAGTCTCGTGGCCCCCTTTCTAGAGGGCTCTCCCAGTTGAAACTGATCTAGGCGAGTGCCACACTTCAGGGCGCAGGACAGAACAGTCCACCCTTTTCCCAAGTGCAAATTATCGCATGATCAAGCGTGAAAATCTTGCAGATCAAAATCGCCTTCCCCGAATTCTGATCGTCGAAGAGGCGAAGAGAACGCAAGTTGACAGGATCGACCTGGAGATACTACCAACAAACAAGATAGCCGTGATGCTCTCGAAGACTCTCGGCTTCGAAAGCCACGGACGGACCATATACAGCCGAGAACTTCTGCATCCATATTGAGGCATGTAAACGCTCCAACCTGGAGGAAGTCTATATCTCAAGCCATCCTAGTCAGGCTTGAGCTTCCACCATACTACAAAAATCATAAATACGCTACCCCCGGGCTACAGTGAACCTTTTGTAAGGTTTTCACAATGGGCTTGAAGTTAGAACGGTTGCTCCAACTTTTCGCAGCGTTGGCCCTAATGGCCATAATCAGCACATCCCCTGCCACGATAGCAGCAGCCCAGTTTGTTTTCGATACTCCAGACGTATCGAACCTCCTTATCCAAGATGATACGTCCCCGCCGATTATCGACCCGCAACTTGCCGGTGCCACCGGACCCGTCCAGTTGGTCGTTCAACTCTCAGCTGCGCCATTGGCCGTGGCTGATGGCGTAAACGCCAAGCAGTTGGGGAGCAATCTTAGTCCCGCCAAGCAGAGCACCTATCTCAGCCAGTTGTCCCAGTTGCAAGACGGGATGATGAGCCAGATCAGTAGCCTTGGGGGGCAGGTTGTCGCTCGTCTGGGCAAGGTCCTTGACGCTTTGATTGTTAATATCGACGCATCCCAGGTCAACGCGTTGGCGTCTTTTTCCAACGTGAAATCAATACGCCCAGTCCATGCGTTCGACATTGACCTGAGCGATGTAGTTCCGTACATCGGCGCCCAGGCCGTCCATAGCCTCGGCATTGACGGCACGGGCGTTAGAGTTGCAGTGTTAGACACGGGAATAGACTATACACACGCCGACTTAGGAGGCGCTGGCACAGCGTCCGCTTACACGGCTGCTTACGGCACTACGATTGATGATGCAAGAAACAGGAATACCGACGGGTTGTTCCCAACGTCCAAGGTCATAGGAGGCTTTGACTTTGTCGGGGAACATTGGCCATCTCCTGACCCTGCCTGCGGCCTTGATGGTGGCGGGAACCCGCTAGTCTGCCTCCGACCAGACCATGACCCGATCGACTGTGGGCCAGCGGTCATTCCCGCGCCCTGCGCCGGTGGACACGGGACCCACACCTCAAGCATCATTGCGGGCGTAGCTGGAGTGGCTCCCGGTGCCAAGCTCTACGCTGTTAAGGTATGTAGCGCCGTTTCCACGGCCTGCAGCGGTGTCGCTCTTCTCCAAGGCATGGAGTTCGCCCTAGACCCGAACGGCGACGGCAACCTGTCTGACGCCGTGGACGTGATCAACATGTCCCTCGGCAGCTCCTACGGCCAAGCGGAGGACGACCTCAGCGAGGCAAGCACCAACGCCGTCAACTTTGGCGTAGTCGTCGTCGCATCTGCTGGCAACAGCGCGGACCGGCCCTACATTGTGAGCTCGCCTTCAACCGCCCCCGGGGTCATCAGCGTGGCGGCCACCATGCACCCCTTGGCCAAGATGTATCTGTTGGAGACACCCACCACTCCCCCGGTGGGCTCGATCTGGCAATCCTGGTCGCTGGCTCCGTCCCTCGTCTCGGGAACCCTCGTCTATGACACGACCAGTGCGAGCACGAGCCTCGGCTGCACAAATGCCGCAGGCGGAAACCCCTGGGTCGGCACACCACACCTAGGACAGATCCTGCTAATCGACCGAGGCCTCTGCGCAGTAAGCCGCAAAGTAGCAAACGCCGGCGCGGCAGGCGCCGTGGCCGCGGTAATAGCCAACAATGTTGCCCAGGCACCTGGCGACCTCCCACCGACCTTCTCGTTCGGAGGCGGGGTCCAGACAATTTCAGGCTACACTATAACCCTGGTTGATGGGAACACCCTCAAGACAGGCGGGCTGGGGCAGACTGCGACGATAAACCCGGCCAACGCCGTAAGCCTGGTCAAGAACATGGCATCCTTCTCATCGCGCGGCCCCAGCTACAGCAACAACGCCATCAAACCCGACATCGGGGCCCCGGGCACGGACATCATCTCGGCAGAAGCCGGCACTGGCACGGGCCACACACCCTTCGCCGGAACCTCGGCCTCGGCCCCGGTCATAACGGGCACGGCAGCGTTGCTGGTTGAAGCCTATCCCACCCGCACCCCTATAGAGATCAAGGCACTGCTAATGGATACGGCGGAGACCAACATCGGAATCAACCCCGTAAGCCTTGCGGGCGTCCTTGCCCCAATTACGCGTATTGGCGGTGGCGAGGTACGAGTGGACCGGGCGCTGGCCACCAAGACCTCGGCCTGGGACAACGCCAACCCTGTGGCCGTCAGCCTGTCGTTTGGCTATCATGCAATGAGCATGTCAGCCCAGTTCGTAAAGACAGTGGCGGTCCGCAACTACGGCAGCACCACACAGACCTACTCGATTACACCCACCTTCCGCTATGCATCGGACGCGGCGAGCGGTGCAGTGTTAATCAGTGCTCCCTCAACTATCACGGTCACGGCAGGTAGCACCGGAACCTTCAAGCTGAAGCTGGCAGTGGACGTGACCAAACTGCCGATCTGGAGCCTCAACGGTGGCAGTAGAGGTGGCGACGGGTTCCGCCTGCAAGGAGTCGAATTCGACGGGTACATCAACATCTCGAACAGCATCGACAGTGTTCACCTGGCCTGGCAGATACTCTCCCACAGGGCCGCGACAGTCACGCCCTCCACAGCCACGGTGACCCTTTCAGGAGGAACGGGCAGTGTCACGCTGAGTAATGCGGGTGGCGCAGTTGACGGCCGGGTGGAAGTCTTCTCCCTAGTGGGCTCGAGCGGAAGGATACCCGTGAGCACCCTGCCACAGCCCGGCGACAACTTTGCCATCATCGACCTCAAGGCCATCGGAGTACGGCTGGTCACCGCCGGCGGGCAGCCCGCGGTCCAGTTCGCCATCAACACCTTCGGCATCAGATCGCACCCCAACTACCCCGCCGAGTTTGACATACTCATCGATTCCGATAACAACGGAACTCCTGACCACGTCATCTTCAACCGGGAGAATGGAGCCTTCGCGTCGACCGGCCAGAACGTGGTTGCTGCGGGGGCGCTACCCTCCGGCCCATTCCTGATCCGCTTCTTCTCAGACGCGGACCTAGATTCTGCCAACGTCATCTTGACCGCGAGACTATCGGACATCGGCCTGACGCCCACGACCCAGTTCACCTTCTCGGTCT
>Ga0066704_10000366_pt1 | contig 15537 bp, 9 predicted proteins | sample GraSoiAngelo_153_FD_66458 | JGI IMG/M metagenome (GOLD analysis project Ga0066704, IMG submission 66458) | Grasslands soil microbial communities from the Angelo Coastal Reserve, California, USA - 14_1009_12_40cm | ecosystem: Environmental > Terrestrial > Soil > Grasslands | place: USA... | reverse complement strand
GGCGTACGTCCTGGACAAAAAGTGTCGTCCCGTGCCGATCGGGGTTTTTGGAGAGTTGCATCTGGCCGGGGACGGACTGGCGCGCGGATATTTCAAACGCCCCGACCTCACGGCGGAGCGCTTCTTGCCCAATACTTTCAGCGCAGATCCGAGTGCGCGCATGTATCGCACCGGTGATCTGGTGCGCTATCTGCCGAATGGGGAGATTCAATACCAGGGCCGCATCGATAATCAACTGAAGATCCGCGGCTTTCGCATTGAGTTAGGCGAAATTGAAGTAGTTCTGTTGCGGCATCCGTCTGTGAAGTCCGCCGTAGTAGTGGCGCGCGAAAACCAGGGCGACAAACGTCTCGTCGCCTATGTGGTGCCAGAGGTGGGAGAGAAACTGAGTTCCGGAGAAATCAAAGCGCATCTGCGGGAAACTTTACCAGAGTACATGGTACCCAGCGCCTTCGTAACAATGGAAGCACTGCCACTAACTCCAAATGGAAAACTAGACCGCAGAGCGCTACCCGCTCCCCCGCAGGAGAATCCAGATCGAGATGAAGAATATTTGCGGGTTCGCAGTCCGATCGAGGAAGTCATTGCTGGCATCTGGGCAGAAGTGCTGAAACTCGAGAACGTGGGGTCCTCCGACGACTTCTTCGACTTGGGCGGACACTCACTGTTGGCCACGCAGGTGGTGTCGCGCATCCGGCAGGTATTCCAGGTGGAATTATCAGTGCGGTCGCTATTTGAAAGTCCGACTGTCGCGTCGCTGGCCCAACGAATAGGAGAGCATCTTAGGGAAAAACAGGGTGTGAGCACGCCGGCAATGAAACGGATTCCACGCGACCGTCGTTTGCCTCTCTCTTTCGCGCAGCAGCGATTATGGTTTCTGGATCAACTGGATCCCAATGCTACGACGTACAACATGTCGTGGACCGTGAGGATAAGCGGCGCACTTGATGTCCGCGCTTTTGAGAGAACTTTAAACGAGATTCTTCATCGGCACGAAGTGTTGCGAACAGCTTTCCAGATGGTGGATGACGAACCCCTTCAAGTAATTGCTCCGAGCATTTCGATTTCTCTACCCCTGATCGACTTGACGAATTTGCCAGGACCAGATCGGCTGCCCGCGACGCAGCATTTGGCAAAGGAAGATGTTCAGCGGCCGTTCAACCTGAGCGAAGCGCCAATACTGCGCGTCCAGCTTGTGAAGCTGGACGAATTTGATCACGTCATCATATTGACGACCCACCACATCCTCTTCGACCGTTGGTCTTTTTCTGTGTTCACAAAGGAATTGGCGGCATTGTACGAGGCGTCTGTGGCTGATCAGCCCTCGTCCTTGCCTGAACTGACCATCCAATACGTGGACTATGCTGTATGGCAGAGGCAGTTTCTGTCTGGAGGAATCTTAGAGCAACAGCTTGCTTATTGGCGGCGACAACTGCAGGGAGCGCCAGATGTTTTGGAGATTCCGACCGACCATCCGCGAACTGCGCCTGTGAACCAGTGGGCGAATCTCCACCACCAATCCTTGTCAGAAGAACTCGGACAAGAAGTGAAGAAAATGGCGCGGTCGGAAAACGCGACTTTGTTTATGGTTCTGATCGCAGGCTTCAATGTGCTGCTGGCACAATATTCTCAGCGAGAGGACATCATGGTCGGTACGGATCTTGCGAACCGTACCCAAGTCGCGACGGAGACCCTAATTGGCTTCTTTGTTAATCTGTTGCCGATTCGGTCGAAAGTCAACCCACATGAAACTTTCCGGAGTTTCCTGAAATCTGTACGAGATACCACATTGGACGCTTATGCTCATCAGGATGTACCGTTTGAGAAACTTGTACAAGAGCTGCGCCCCCAGCGCAACCGCAGCCATACTCCTTTGGTACAGATTTTATTCGTAATGCAGAACACCCCCAAGTTGACAACTGAGTTTGGCGGGCTCACTTTGAAAGCCCTCCCCGTTGGGATTAAGTCACGTTTCGATCTGGCCTTGTTCGCAAATGCCGACAAGCAGCCTCAGATCACATGGACGTTCAATCCGGCTCTCTTCGAGTTATCCACGATACGGCGCCTGGCAGACTTGTACCAACGATTATTAGCCGAAGCATTGGGCCACCCTGATGAAAGGTTGAGTACATTGATGGATCGAGTAGCTAAAGCAGAGCAGGAGCGGCTCGCGACTGGGGAGAAACAAGCCCGGGATCAGGATCTGGAAATGCTGAACAAGATCCGACAGAAAAGACGTACGCCGATAAAAGTGTGATTGCTCAGGCTGTCAGGATGTCTGAGCACTCACCGCACCGGCGATCCTTGGGTTGCTCCGCTAGCTTGTTCCAGATACCAGCGATGTTTGAGCACGAACGTGCCATTCCAGGGGACACGTCCAGTACCGTAGTAGTCGGAATCGATCACCTGGATGCGCGCTGCGTCATCAATCAGGTCGGCTTGTACATTGCCGATGTCCAGCCAGACTCGGATCGTGTATTCGCCGGAGACCAGGGTTAGACTGGGAATATCGCACACAAAAACCTGCGGTCCCACTCGCTCTCCGTGGGACCTGTCTGGTTCGAAAAAGCTATGCGCGGTGAATACCCTCTGGCCGAACATATTGTCGAAACCAATACCCACGTTGAAGCTGTCTGTAGGCCGTGGAAGTGGGAAATGCACATAAATCTTTAAGGGACTACCCAACGGCAAGCTGCCATTCAAGGGTCTATTCCCTCCAGTATAAAATTCCAAGCGTTCCAGAAGTTGGCGCTGCCCAGGATCCGCGCGCGGCGCATTCCTGAGGTCGATTATGTGTCCATGTGCCCCTTCGCCCGACACACTTCGCAGGTAGAAATCTACAGCGTCTTTCGCTGTCCCATCGAAGGTGAGCCTGCCCTCTGTAAGAACGATGCCCCGGCGGCATAAATTTTCGACCGCAGCCATGTTGTGCGAAACAAACAAGACAGTACGGCCGCCCTGCCTCACCTCACTCATCTTGCCCAAACATTTTTTCTGGAAGGCCATGTCGCCGACCGCCAACACTTCGTCCACTACCAGGATTTCCGGATCAAGATGAGCGGCTACAGAGAATGCAAGCCTGACATACATTCCGCTGGAATAATGCTTCACCGGGGTTTCAAGAAACTTTTCAATCTCTGAGAATTCCACGATCTCATCGAACTTGGACATGATCTCGGACCTGCGCATTCCAAGGATGGCTCCGTTGAGAAAGATATTTTCCCGACCTGTGAGTTCGGGGTGAAAGCCTGTTCCAACTTCCAGCAAGCTCGCGAGTCGGCCCCGCAATTTCATGAAACCTTCGGTCGGGTCCGTGATGCGAGAAGCAATTTTCAACAAGGTACTTTTGCCAGCCCCATTCCGCCCGATAACGCCGAGCGTCTCACCCTGCTGGACGTCAAAACTGACGTCACGCAGGGCCCAGAAGTTCTTGGGCGAGCTTTCTTCTTGCTTGTGTCGAGCACGGAAAGGTTTTTTTAGGCTCCGCATCAGCGCTTCCCGAAAATTATCGCTGCGGCGCGTGTTCCGCCCCAAAACGTACTCCTTGGAGATATTCCGAGCTTCCAATATGGGTGGCATCAAATAATGTCCGCGAACTTACGCTCCATGCGTCCGAAGACTAAGAGTCCAATCAGGAACAGAAACAGGCTTATTCCCAATGACAATCCCATCAGTTGCCATGACGCTGGACTGCCCAGCAGCGCGTGCCTGAATCCAAGCACGACTCCCGCCATGGGATTAAGGCCTGCCAAAATCTGCCACCGCTCTGGTACATAGCGGATCGGATAAATGACTGGCGTGACGAAGAGGCCCATTTGGACGAGGAAGGGAACTGCGTATTTTACGTCGCGATAGGTGACATTGAGCGCGGAAAGCGCGAGACCGATTCCGCTGGCGGATAGAAAAGCGGCCACAAGAAAAAGCGGAAGCAGCAGGCATCGGTAGGTTAGATTCCAATGGTAATGAATCATGAGGCCGAATAGAAGCACCAGGCTGAGGCACAGATCAATAAGTAATGCTCCAATGGATCCGAGTGGAATAAAGACACGCGGAAAGTAAATTTTCGAAACCAAGTGCTGATTTGAAACTAGGCTGTTGCTGGAGGCGGAAACGGCGTTGGAGAAGAAAGTCCACGGTATGAGTCCCGCGAACGCAAACAGAGGATACGGCGGTCCATCGCTTCGGACACCAGCAAGACGATTGAAAATAAAAGTGAAGACGAGCATTGCCAGTAAGGGCTGCAGTATCGCCCAGAGTCCACCGAGAAAAGTCTGACGGTACCGAATCTTGATGTCTCGCCAGATGAGAAAGCCCAATAGTTCACGGTGGAGGTAAGCTTCCTTATAGTTAATGGGTTGCCAACCCTTGCGCGGCCGGATGACGAGTTCAAACGTGGAGGTCATTCTCAGAGATGGAAAATATGTGGGGAGGCAATGTGCCAATATTCCAACGAGCGAATACGTGCGAAGGGCAAGCTGCTCCTCGACGGGCAACTCGCTGAGTCTTGACTCAAAAGATTCTCATACATCCGCATGCTTGTCCAGAGATCGATAGTCATGTTGCTTTGGAGAGCCAACCTGAAGCGATTCCAAGGGTTGTACCCCGCTGAGCCGTCTGCCTCGCGGGCCCGTCCAACCGCTTTTGGATTCTCGAGGCACAATTACCCATTCATTCATCGATGAGGTCGGAAATCTCCGCTTCTGAGCCAGCAACCACTCGAAAACTGTAGCCCGGGGCCAAGCCAGGGACTTGTCTGCGTCCTCACATTTGTAGTGCAGGCCACACAAGCCGAGGGTGACTCGCCCTTGTCCGAAAACGACCCTTCTTTTCCACTTGGCGTAGGCAATTCCTTGCATACAGGATCAGTGCCGATAAGTCTCCCGCAGCCAGTAACGTTACCGGCTAACTCCTTCCGAAATCGATTGATTGTCGCCCGGTTGCTGCTCGCATGAGTTTGGACCTGGGACTGCATCTCCTCACGTAAGGTTTGTTATTCGCACTAAGGATAGTAACTATTACTATCCCCGCCAGTAATGCGGCACACCGTGCGGCGTAACGATGTGCGAAGATTTCGTTGGGCGAAGAGTTGACTCTTCGAGATGCGTCGAAGCATGGAGTAAGTGAATGAAAAAACTAGAATTGTTGCTCATACTGTTTGGCCTGAGCTTACTGGTCAGTTGCGCTAATGGGGGGACCGGTGGCGGAGGCGGTCCGGTTTCCGTATCACTCACGCCGAACAGCAATCCTGTACTCGTTGGAGTAACCTTTACGCAGCAATTCACTGCCAATGTGAGTGGCGCGTCGAATCAAAGCGTTACTTGGAGTGTCTCGGGATCTGGATGCAGCGGTGCCTCATGCGGCGCCGTCGACGCCAATGGCCTCTATGCTGCACCCGCTGCGCCACCGAACCCCGCTACAGTAACCGTGAAAGCAATCTCGGTAGCCGATCCCAGCAAGTCTGGATCGGTAACAGTGAAGATTGTCCACATTTCCGTCACTGTGTTGCCCACTGCGACGACAGTCGCTTTGACTGGTACCCAGCAGTTCACTCCGCAAGTGAGTCCTCAGACCAGCGTTATCTGGAGCGTGACAGGAACAGGTTGCAGTGGCTCTGCTTGCGGAACGGTGGATAACAACGGGCTGTACACCGCACCCAGCAGCTTGCCCGGCCCTGCCGCCGTAAAAGTGATAGCGACGTCCAGCGTCGACCCAGTGGGAATGGGTTCGGCCAACGTAGCGCTGGTTGCATCTTTCGACAGCCGCCTGAAAGGCACGTATGCTTTTCGCTTCAGTGGATTTGATGGCTCCGGAGCTGTCTACTCGGCGGGAAATTTCCAAGCTGATGGCAGCGGAAATATTACCAATGGCATTCAAGACGTAAACCGCACTTCTGGAGTGCAGACTCTGTCTTTTACTGGAAGCTACTCGGTGGGCTCGGACAACCGCGGCACCATGACCCTGACCACGGTTTCGGGAACCGCAACTTATAAACTTGCCATAGCAGCCAACGGCGAGATCGAGTTTATCGAGTTCGATAACAGCGGAACCCGCGGCGCCGGGATCATCAATAAAGCGACTACACCATTCTCGGTGGCACAGATCTCTGGGCCGTATGTAATGCTCCTGTTTGGCAGCGACTCGGCCGGTAATCGGATCGGCTTTGCCGGCTTGTTCCAGAGTAATGCAGGTACCCTGACCGGTGGGACTGCTGATCTCAACGATAACGGGGCAGCTTCCGGTAGTTCAGCCATTAGCGGCGCCTTCACTGTAGCCCCCAGCGGCCGTGGCACTATGCAATTTGTAGCTCCTGGAGCAGGAACCTTCAACTTCAGCTTCTACATCGTCGACAAGGATAAACTCTACTTCGTCTCTACCGACGCGGCCGCTGGCAGTGATCGCCTAGGAGGGCTCGTTGTAAGTCAGGACACGGGAATATCCTTCAGTACTGCCACTTTCAAGGGCAATGCGGTTCTCAGTCTTTCCAGCGTCGAACATTCCACGCTGTCGAATGTGTCGGCTGTTGGGATACTCAATACCGACGGCGCTGGTGTTCTAGCCAGCGGCAGTATGTGCGACGAGAATAATGCGGGAGTGATCATTTCCCATCAGGCGCTCTCCGGAACTTACACCATGGGGAGTAATGGCCGCGGCACCATTTCGTTGTCCGGAAGCGTGCCGGCTGCGTCCTTTGCGATGTACGCAGTGACCCAGAACAAGGCTTTCCTGCTCGATATAAGCAGCCCTGCTGGGCTCACGGGCTTCCTTGAGCCGCAGGTCGGCGCCAACTTGGGCCCATCTACAATTCAAGGGGTTTTTGTCACAGGCACGATCGCCACGGCGAACAATACCACCGGGGTTTGGACGATGAATGGCGTGAACGGGTTGGTCGGTATCCAGGATGAGAGCACGCCTTTAGGTAATATCGCAGCAGAAGCGGTTGCCGGTTCGTACACGGTTGCGCCCAATGGCCGCGGCACGATAAGTCTCACGTCGCCAACTATGACCAACCGCGTGTTCTACATAGTTAACAACTCGGAATTCAAAGCCGTCGGAGTGGATAGCGGAGATTTAAAATCGACGCTAGTTGTTTCGCAGAGATAGATACGGAGTCAGCCGTCAGAAAGAGATCAGAATCGCGCGACAAAGTTTTCGAAAAAAGATAGGGAGGATATTTCAAGTCCTACCCCTTTTCGCAAGTGTTTTTTCAAAACCGTGGATTTTCGCTGATTTGCGGTTCCCTCGATTCAGAAGCAAATTTGCCACCTTGAAGGCCTCGTCTGACCAGCAACCGACTATGTGGCGCGCCGTCGGTATCTAACGAGACGATGGTAAGCTCGATACGTTCCGCCGAAGAGGTGAGGAAAATACTTCACCCCCAAAATGGCAACTTGTAATTTCCAGCTATTCACCGCGGTCACCGCGCGTCGCGCCGCTTGCAATGCCCCATCATACTCCCGTGCCAACAGAGATTTTTTCGCAATCTCGACGTCCAGTCTAGCCTGACACGCTGCAATTCGTCTGGCGATTATCTCTCTGTGCGCCAAGGAAATAGGTTGCGAAGCAACTTTCTCGTATACTGCGATCTGGGCATGCATCATAGCTTCTGGATCTGCTGACAGTCCGCTACTGTTCCGGCGATAATAGACCTGCACTCCAGGATCGTAGTCCATCCGTAAGCCACGATAAGACATTCTCAGCCAAAGGTCGAAGTCTTCGCAGCGCCTAAATGTGACATCAAACAGCCCGGTATCCAGAATCGCTTGTCGGCGTGCCACAACACTCGAAGTAACAATTTGACATTCCTCGGCAAGTAATGCCTCGAAGGTCACTGGATGCTTGCTGTTTCCATTCGCCCGGAATGCTTTCCTAATGGGGACGTCACCTTCGACCCATAGATTATTTGAGTGAACCAGCGATAAGGATCGGTCGGCTTGGAGTAGGTTCACCTGATTTTGTAGATGGTGCGGCAGCCAAAAGTCATCGCTGTCCAGGAAAGCGACGTACTCTCCGCGAGCTTCCAGAATCGCCGCATTGCGGGCCGCGCCAGGACCTCGATTTTCCTGCATTATGTAACGAACTGTTGCAGTATACGGCTTAAGAAGTCGCTCTAAAATCTCAGTATCAGGGGAACCGTCATTCACAACTATTATCTCGTAGTGTGAAAAAGTTTGCGCCAAGACAGAATTGAGGGCATGGACAATGAATGAGGGAGACTGATAAACAGGGATAACCACGCTTACAAGGGGTTCGAGGGCTATCTTGGACACTCTAATCTCCGAAAGGCCCATTTCCTGTAGTGTGGCCCGGCAGCTGAACGTCGGTTGGATGCATCAACGGAACACTTAAAATTAGCCGCGTTGTCTTTAATCCAACTTAACTAAGCACCCCGTTACCATATCACAAAAGCCTTAAATAAACCTTGCTCTTCGCGCACTTTCGTGGACGGCAACGTGCTCTACGATACGCTGGTATTACTTCTTATTGGTCAATACACTAGTACCAGCTTGAACACCAAATGGTTATGGAAAGCGCTGCATCCGTGAAATTCTCCATCGTGATCCCGACGTATAACCGTGCCTCGGAACTACGGCAAACGCTGGCCAGCCTGGCCAAGCTCAAGGCGTCTGCTCCTTGGGAAGTGATCGTTGTGGACAACAATTCGTCCGACGACACTCGCCAACTTGTGCAGCAAGCGGTAGATACTTTTCCCGCTACGCTACGCTATTTGTTCGAATCAAATGTCGGCCGTAGCTCTGCGCTTAACACCGGCATTCGAGCTGCCAATGGCAAGATAATTGCTACGACTGATGATGATGTTCGGGTTGAGTCCGACTGGCTTGATCAGGCTGAGCAGGGGTTGGAGCAAGAAAAGTGCGATTTCGTCGGGGGGAAAGTCCTTCCAATTTGGCTTGGCCCAAGACCGGCCTGGATATCAAATTATGGGGGGCGGCATTGGTCGGTGATCGCACTACTGGATTACGGGCCAAAACCAGTGGAATTCGGCAACCGCTATCCGCCACTCGGAGTGAATCTGGCGTTTCGGAAGCATGCCTTCGAGCGGGCGGGCCTTTGGGATTCCAAGATCGGCCGAAAAGCTGGCACCCTTCTCGGCCAGGAAGTCCGCGAGTGGGGTATGCGGGCGCGCGAGGCTGGGCTTAGAGGTATGTATGTGCCCGGGATGGTTGTGCATCACGTTATTCCACAGGATCGACTGAACAAACGCTATTTTCGCCGTTGGTTCTATTGGCATGGGGTAAGCCGCGCAATGCTGTACCAGCAACGTAAGATAGACATGCTTGCACCTGAGGAAACCGGCCTGGATTTTTCGAAAGTTCCCCACATTCTCGGTGTTCCTCGATATATGTACAGGAAACTTCTTCGCTCGGCCGGCGGAATTCTCGGGGCGAAATTAGCGGGTAAAAGTGGAGAAAGTTTTGACCACGAGCTCTGGGTGTGGTTCTTTCTCGGAATGTTCCGGCAGCGTTGGAAGGATCGCCATTTGACAGGACCACAAAGCGAGCCTTCCGATGTTTCGGAGTTACGCACTTGAGCGCAGAGGCGACAATGAGAGCAATCCTACTGGCGGCCGGCAAAGGTACTCGGTTGGAACAAGGTGCTGGCGAACGAGCCAAGTGTTTATTGAAGCTAGGGGAGCTGACAATTATCGAGCGTCAGATCTTTTATTTAAGGCAAAGCGACATTGAGGACATCGTGGTCGTCGTGGGATTTCAGTCCCAGCAGGTTCGGCAAGTTTGCGGTGCCGGCGTTCAATATATTGAGAATCCAATTTATCAGGAGACAAACAGCCTCTACTCGCTATGGCTGGCGAGACATTTTTTTCTGGATGGCTTCGTGGTGATGAATACAGATGTATTTTTCCATCCGCAGCTTTTGTTGGATCTTCTCACCGCAAGATATGAGGACGCGCTTCTGGTTGGTTATCGCGAGGATAATTCTTATGGCGATGAAGAAATGAAGGTCAAGATAAGCCGCGGCCAGGTGATAGAGATTTCCAAGGAAATGGATCCGAACCAGGCCGATGGCGAGAATGTGGGCATCGTGAAATTCGGGGTCTCAGGGGCACGAATACTGACCGAACAACTGGGTACCCTTATCAAAGATGGTGGATTGCGAAGTTGGGCGCCCAGGGCATTTCAACACTTCGCGAAACTACGTCCCTTGCATGCAATCGGAACGCGGGGCTATCCATGGATTGAGATTGATTTCGCGGCTGACTACGAACGTGCCTTCGAAGTCATTCTGCCGCAGCTCCCGATTCTTCCTCCAAAGGCATTCCAGGCAATACCTGGGCTAAACCAGAAGGGACGAGGTTCTTCCGGGAGCGATGAGACGGAATCAGATTATCGGCCGGGCGCGCCAGATTGATACTTACTGGCGACGGAGCTGGAACCCCGATGTCCGATGTGTACTGTTCAACGCCAGGCTGCCAATGGAGTACGCCATGATGGCTCCTTTGCATCAGCGCATGCGAAAGGACGAGCGAGTAAGGTTCTACTGCTCTTCGCCGGCCGAAGCCGGTGATCCGAACATCGTTTTCGCAGAGGCAAAAGATGGAATCCAGCGCATCAGCCCGTTCCGCGCGGCCCTTATGAAATTTGATGCTTATGTTGCCGCCGATTTCGTTTGGGCCACCCTGCCGCGAGGCACACGACGAATCCAGATGTTCCACGGCGTGGCGGGAAAGTACGGCAACATCTACGATCGGCCGGAGCGTTCGGTTCGAGAGTGGGATCGCCTGTTTTTCATCAATCAGCGACGTTTGGATAATTTTATTAGCAGCGGCGCTATCGACCACAACAGTCCAGCCTCTCGACTCGTGGGTATGCCGAAAGCAGATTGTCTGGTAGATGGTTCACTCGACCGCGACAAGATCATAGCCTCGTTGGGGTTAGATCCCGCGCGTCCCACTCTGCTTTATGCCCCGACGTGGACTCCTTACTCATCTCTGAACGTCATGGGGGAGGAGTTAGTGGCGGAACTAGTGCGGAGTGAGTTCAACTTGATCGTCAAGCTGCACGACAACTCTCTTGATCTCGATCCCCGGAATTCGGGCGGAGTAGATTGGCCGGGCAGGCTTACCCCGATTCTCCGTGCAGGGCGCGGACATTTAGCGAGACGCGGAACTATTGCGCCCTATTTGGCAGCCGCCGATGTCATGATTAGTGACCACAGTTCAGCGGGCTTTGAATACTTGCTGCTGGATCGCCCCCTAATAAGGCTCGAGATGCCCGAATTGATTGCGCGGACCAGCATCCATCCCGAATATGTGGCGCTGCTGGTCGAAGCATCTACTAGTGTTCGAAACGTTACACAGGCCGTTGAGGCAGTGGAGCGTGACTTGGCTGACCCAGTGCGCTTGTCGGTGCAACGCAAGGCCGTTGCCGACGAGCTGTTTTATAAGCCAGGTACAGCAACCGACCGTGCAGTTCGCGAATTGTATAAAGTACTTGAACTTAGTCCAGATTGCTAAATCTATGATTTTGCGACGTTTTGGAGTTTCGATTCGACACGACGGTTCAAACTGTGAAGGACGAATGTTTAGGAAACGATGTTTGTCACAAGAAGTTAACAGGAACTCTGAGCAACCGCCGGTGGCGGGTCCACGTCTGAATACAAGAAAAAGTATCGCGTGGGAGGCATTCGAGTGTATCCTGTTAACAGTTTGCGCCCGATGTCTCCCCTTTGAAACCTGCTCGCTGCGCTACCAACTAATACCCGAGGCCTTATGAGACAAAAAGTATTCAGCACCATATTTCTTCTGCCTGTAGTGTTTCTATTTCTTGCGTCGAGTTCCCGCGCGGCGGAGCGGTTATGTGACACGTCTTTTGAAGATTGCCGTGCGCCTCTCCTCGCGCTCATAAACAACGAGACGGTGGCAATCGATACCGCTTTCTGGTTCTCGGACGATCCAACGTTTGCTAACACCCTGATTGCCGCGAAAAATCGAGGAGTGCAGGTCAGAGTCCTGATGGACACGCGAGCCGAGGACGCTCATCCCCAAAATACGCAGATCCTCCAGCAGTTGGTCAACGCTGGTATACCCATGCGAGAAAGATTCGCAACCGGGATTTTGCACTGGAAGATGATGATGTTCGCTAGTCAAGGTACAGTTGAATTTAGTGGAGCAAATTTCACGGTTTCGGAATTCAAGCCCTACACTCCTTATTTGAACTATACCGACGAAGCGATTTACTTTTCAGATGATCCTGCTGTGGTCAACAGTTTCAAAAGCAAATATGACGACTGGTGGATCGACACAGTGAGCTACCGCGACTACAACCCCAACCCTATGGTGCCCCCACCGACTCGGTCTTGGGGGCCCGCGATTACCTTAAATCCGGAGTTGAATTTTCCTCCTTCCACAATCGCGGCGCACAATTACGGGCAGCGCGCGATTAACGCCATCAATGCAGAGAAGGTGAAGCTCGATATCGACATGTTTCGTATTACGAATGCGCCAGAGGCCGACGCCGTGATAAACGCCTTCAAGCGGGGAGTTGCCGTGCGGATGACTGTTGATACCGCGGAATATCGAAATCCCGCTCGAGTATGGGACTCGTACAATGTGGACCGTCTGTACATGGCCGGCATTCCGATCAAAACTGACAACCATCAGGGAATAAACCACGAGAAGGCCTTACTGTTTTACGGGCAGCCTGGGACACCGCTGCAGAAGATGGCAGTTTTCGGGTCATCGAACTGGAGTTTTCAATCCGCCAATAGTCAGCAGGAGCATAACTATTTCACCAAGACGAAACCATGGTTTTTTCAGTGGTTTGTGAATTCGTTTGAGCGGCGATGGAACTCGACGTTCACGAACCCCCCGGAATACAATCCTTTTGTGCCTCTCGGACCTACCACTCCGGTATATAAAAAGCCTCTGAATGCTGCCACTACGCAGCCCCTAAGCCTTACGCTCACGTGGGACGGCGGCCCTTGGGGGCAAAGATATGACGTTTACTTTGGCACTACCTCGAATCCGCCGCTTTTGGCTTCCGATGTGATCACCGGAGACCCTGCCCCACCCACACTCGAAACCTACAAAGTTTCCAATCTGTCTCCGGGCACGACGTATTACTGGCGGATCGTTGGGAAGACCATGGCGAACATCATTGCCGGCGGCCCGATCTGGTCGTTTACGACTACAACGCCGACCACTCCCGGCCCCGGCGCAACGGTCACTGCAGTTAGTCCTAATACTGGTCCTGTCAGCGGCGGGACAATTCTGACTATCACTGGCACCAATTTCGCAACTGGCGCAACAGCTAGTTTTGGCCAATCTACCGCCACCAAGACTGTGGTTGTAAATAGCACAACTATCACGGCCACTACGCCTTCGCACGCGGCTGCAACGCTAAATGTCACCGTAACTAACAAAGCGGGTGACAATGGCACTCTTCCCGGCAGTTTCACTTATACATCCCTAGCCCCGGTTTCTACCGCGCCGAAGATCAATGTTGTGTCGCCTAATACAGGATCTCCGAGTGGCGGAGATACGGTTACGATTACTGGCAGAAATTTTGTGTCGGGTCTAACGGTTACCTTCGGTGGCGTTCCTGCCGTAGTCAACAGCACTAGCCGTTTTGTGATCAAAGTTACGACGCCGGGCGGATCTGGACCGGTGGCCGTGGTGGTGAAAAATCCGGACAACCAGACCGCCACAGGCGCTTTTAACTACGCTGCGCCGGTGGGACCTCCGAGCGTAGGCTCGGTGTCGCCCTCGAGCGGATCCTCGGCCGGTGGCACAGCCATCACTATCGCAGGGAGCGGATTTGTTCCAGGCGATGTCGTGAGTGTAGGAGGGAAGAATGCGACCACTGCTATCGTGGTAAATAGCTCCACGATTACTGCAAATACTCCACCTAACCCACTTGGCGCGGCTGATGTAGTAGTGACCAGGGGATGTTATCCTTCTCCATGTCCGAGCAGTACTCTCACCGCCGGATACACTTACACGACTCCACCACCGCCCACCATTACCAGTGTGTCTCCCAATACGGGGACGGTGAGCGGGGGAACGAGCATCAGCATCAATGGTGCAAACTTTCAGTACGGAGCGACTGTCACGATTGGTGGACGTCCAGCAACAGTGCAGACCTGGACTGGTAGTTACATTTATGCAACCACGCCGACGGGACAGTCCACCGGAAGCTTTGACGTGGTGGTCACCAATCCAGACAACCAGAGCGTTACGCTGGCGGGAGGGTACGCTTACAACTAGATTCACCGTTGCACGCCGAGAGATATAGCCTTCTTCGCGTTATGAGTGAGCCAAAATCGGGTAAAATGGTTGGTGCGCGGCACGCCAGCTGCTTAGCTCCAAGGCGAGGAAATTGCTCTTTCACTGTATCCTTTCCATCAGTTCAGCGACTTGCCGATAGGCGTTTGTACCGGACCGAATCTGTTTCTCCGCCGACCTGAGTAGGGATCGCTTCAAATCTTGAGCCGTGCTCCAAGCGCGCTCGAGTGCAGCAGTCAATTTTTCTTCGAACCGGTTATCATCTGGTGCAATGACTTGGCAGCCGTCGCCGAATTGGTCTCTGAGGCCCAGGAATTTATTGAGGTAATATTGCGATCGCGCCAGGGCCACAGCTGGTATTCCTTGTCCCACTGCCAATACTGCCCCATGATAACTGCCCGTCACAACCAGCCGGCAGCGGGAGATTTGTGCGATGACTTTTGACGGCGTGTCCGGCCGAAGGTCATCGTCGAGATAATGGTCACAGCCCGAAAGCAATTGTCGAATGGCCTTAAGGTCGGAATCTTCTCGACAGAGGATCGGAATCGCAACAAAAGGCGAGCCATACTTTCTGGCTGAGTTCTGTAACGCGGCACGCACTGATTCGAGCATGGCTTGGTCAATTTGCGAATATTCCGCAATTCGGAGGTTCACACCGATAGCGTTGCCGAGGTTGTGAACTCGATGGTTGAATGCCAGCTCCAAGGCGTCGTCCCCGGTCCTAAGAATCCGATTGGACGGAACTCCTACCGATTCCAACAGCTGTGGCGTTATGAGATTCTCCCGAACAGCAATCAACCGGATCGTCGGCAAAACTGACTTCATTTTGGCCAGCAGTCTTGGTTCGCTAACTGGACCAAGACCTTGGCTGAACATAGCGGTGGGAATTCCCAGGCGATTAGCCATATCCAAGGTATCGAGTAGCTCGATAGCTCTATCATGGAAATGATCCGTGATCATGCCTGTGCCGGCCGAAATAACCAGATCCGCGCTCAGAATTTCTTCGAGAAACGCTTTCATGCCGCCGAATTCCTGGCGCCTGAGCTTCATCTTGAATGCGAGGAGAGAACCGACGAGGGTTGGCATTCGCCAGCGACAAGCCAGCTCGGCGGCTTCGACAATGCCCGACAAAGGCGAAGGCAGCTTATGTTGTAAACGTCCCGAGATATGGCCCTGAAACCAAGCTCGTTTTCCAGCTTCGGGTACAGGGATAGCCGTCGGGCAATAAGAGCGGAGGCGCTCCGCATCCTGTGTCACGATACCGATGCGAGCGTCTG
>Ga0066704_10000364_pt1 | contig 15575 bp, 15 predicted proteins | sample GraSoiAngelo_153_FD_66458 | JGI IMG/M metagenome (GOLD analysis project Ga0066704, IMG submission 66458) | Grasslands soil microbial communities from the Angelo Coastal Reserve, California, USA - 14_1009_12_40cm | ecosystem: Environmental > Terrestrial > Soil > Grasslands | place: USA... | reverse complement strand
AGCTTCGCGAACGCATCGTGTCAGGCGAGCTGGGCGAGATCTACATGGTCGCGTCCTTTCAATGGGACGGGCAGCCACCGAGCGCTTACTTCCGCACTCACAGCGGCGGGATCTTCATCGACATGGGCGTGCATGAGTTCGACCAGACGAGGTGGCTCACCGGACAAGAGTTCGGCGAGATCACGTCGCTTTTCTGCGGTGTCGCCGTCGAGCCGTGGCCAGGCGACCCCGAGAGCGCCCAAGCGATGGCTGAGCTCTCCGATGGCACCACGGCGCTGGTCTCGCTGGGACGGAGATTCCCGCTCGGAGACGTGTGCAAGGTGGAGGTCTTCGGCACCCGGAACGCTGTCGAGTGCAAGTTCCTGTGGCCCCCATCGGCCGACGACGTCTTCTTCGCGGCGCTTCGGAAGCAAGCCGAAAGCTTTGCGCGGCACGTTCGTGGCGCCGCCCGCGAAGGAGCCGGCGGCCATGACGCCGCAGCCGCACTGGCGGCGGCAGAGCGCGCGGCGATGCGGGCCGCGCGGGTATAGGGGCGGTGGCCGCGCCCGAGGTCGGGATTGGCATCGTGGGCTACGGCATGATGGCCAAAGCCCACTCGTACGCCTACACCGTCGCGCCCGTGATGAGGACGCTCCGCCACAGGCCGCGCCTGCGGATGATCAGCGGCCGGGACAAGGAGAAGGTGTCGCGCGCCGCGGCCGCCTATGGCTTTGAGTCCTGGACGGCGAGCTGGCGCGACCTGCTCGATCGGCGCGACGTCGACATCGTCGACATCTGCACGCCACCAGGAACGCACGCCGAGATCGCGTCAGCAGCGGCAGTGGCTGGTAAGGCCGTGATCTGTGAGAAGCCCCTGGCGGTGTCGTTCGCTCAGGCCGACTCGGCTGCCGAGGCCGTGCGCCAGGCCGGCGTCCTGAACGCGGTCGGCTTCAATTACCGCAGGCTGCCGGCGGTCTCGCTCATGAAGCGGATGATCGACGACGGTGCCGTCGGTGCGGTCCGCTTGGTGCGCGCGGTCTGGCTTTCGGATGAGTTCGTCGACCCGTCGATTCCATTCGACTGGCGCTTCGACCGGTCCATGGGCGCCACCACGATCGCCGACCTCGGAAGCCACCTCATCGACATGGCGACCTGGATGGCGGGCGGCATCGCGGAGGTGAGCGCCCAGTCGGCGACGTTCGTGCGGCGGCGATCGAACCAAGACGTGACCGTCGACGATGCCTCGTCGGCCTTGGTCCGATTCGAGACTGGCGCGCTGGGCGTGTTCGAGATGGCCCGCGTGGCCGTGAGACGTCCGTGCGACTTCACCATCGAGGTGAACGGCGATCGGGGCACGCTCGTCTTCGAATATCCGCGGCTCAATGAGCTGCGGTTTGGCGACGGCGCCGACCGACCGGGGCTCTACGGCATGCGCACCATCCGCGCCGAGCACGAGAGCCACCCGTACGCGCGCAACTGGTGGCCCGTCGGGCAGGGCGTCGGCTATGGCGCCAGTTTCGTCAACCATCTGGGCGACCTCCTCGAGCGATATCCCGAGGGCCCGTGGGAGCCAGACTTCGCGCAGGGAGCGGCCGTGCAGGCGGTTTGCGAAGCGATCGAGCGGTCCGCCGCCGAACGCCGGTGGGTCCGCGTGAGCGAGATCACGGCCGGCGTCGGAATTCGGCCTTGACGGATGCCAGGGGTTGGCATATGGTCTGGAACGCTCCAATCGGCCGTGATTTGTTGATGTTTCTTGAGTAGGGGAGGGAAGCATGGCGAGCTCTAGTGCTTCGATGGGGGGCAAGGCCGTCGCCGGCCAGGGGCTGTTCACTCGTCAGTCGTCGGGCCTCGTCCGAGAGCTCGGCATCCCGGCGGCCACGGGTATCGCACTCGCCTCGGTTGCCGTCGTCAACACATTCATCAATTTCAATGCCGGGCTGGTGCTGTTCAACCAGGCCGACATGACACTGCCGCTGCTGGTGGGCGCCGGCATCTGGCTGGTCGCGATGTTCGCCTACAAGTACCTGCTCGAGGCGATACCACGTGCAGGCGGTGAGTACGTCTACCTCTCGCGCATCGTCTCCCCCGCCCTCGGTGCGATGGCCGGCATCAGCATCTGCATCGCGTTCACCTACATCCTCGCCGCGAACGCCAACTTCACGGCCTCCTACACGCCCTTCATGCTCACCGCGCTCGGTGCGGCACTCAACAGCTCCGCGATCAGCGACGCTGCAAACAACGTCACGAGCCAAACGGCAGTCGCGATCATCAGCGTCGTCATGCTGCTCGTGGTGGCCGCGGTGTCGTTCGTGCCGCTTCGCCGCCTGGCGCAGGTCATCCTCGTATTGGTAGGCATCCAGCTGCTCGCCTTCCTGGTCCTGGGCTGGATCCTCGTCACACACTCTCACCAGGATTTCGTCAACGCGCTCGCGTCGTTCAGCAACCACCCGAACGCGTACAACGACATCCTCGGGGCAGCGGCCAAAGATCAGATCCCGCTCGGGGTGTCGATCGGTGCGTCTTTGCTGGCGGTGCCATTCATGGTCCTCAATTACAACGGTGTCCTCTACGCCTACTACATTGGTGGCGAGCTCAAGCGGCCCGGTAGGACCTACCTCTACGCCTCGGTCATCAGCATTGCGCTGCTGGTCGTCGTCTGGACCGGGGTCTGGCTGCTCATGCTCAACACCGTCGGGCTCGACTTCATGCAGTCGCAGGCCAAGCTCGGCGCCAACGACGCCACCGCTTACGGCGCCATCACCAGCCTGCAGTCGTCGGCCGGTGGGTTGGGTTATGGGCTCGTGCTGTCGGGCGACCCGATCAGCAAGATCCTGATCGGCATCGCCGTGCCCTCGGCAGAGCTCGCCGTCGACCTGGCCTTCGTGGCCGTGGTCGCGCGCGTCATGTTTGCCCTCGCGTTCGACCGCATGCTTCCCATCGGGCTGGCCAAGATCAGTGAGCGGAACGCAGTGCCCGTCAATGCCATCATCGTCGCGGTGGTGGCCGGCATCGGGTTTGCCATCCTGGCGGCGTTCGTCAACCTGTCGAACATCGTCGCCAACCTTGCGCTCTTCGTCGCTCTGATCATCGTGGCGGGCGGCGTGGCGGCGACAGCGCTGCCCTACCGGCGGCCAGACCTCATCATGAAGCCCGGCCAGACGGAGCTGCCTCGAATGGCAGGCGTTCCCGTTCCCGCCCTGTGGGGCGCGGCCACGACGATCCTTGCCTCGATAGTCGTTGTTCTGATAGTCACGCATCCCGAGGTCTTCGGAAGCTTCAGCGTGTCCTCGGTCGGAGCCCTCGTCATCGTCCTCCTGGCGGGTCCGGTCATCTACCTGATCGCCCGGCAGGTGAGGCTCTCGAGGTCCTCCATCGACCTGCGGCTCGCGATGCGGGAGCTTCCGCCCGAGTAACCATCAGGACATCAGATGTTCGGTAGCCGTCCGAAGAAGCGGGCCCTCCGCCTCTTCTTCGCGACCGACGTCCACGGGTCGGACCGGTGCTTCCGGAAGTTCCTGGCCGCTGCGTCGTCCTACGAGGCCGATGTGCTCGTGCTGGGCGGCGACATCGCGGGCAAGGGGCTGGTGCCGATCCGTTCGGACAACGGCACCCTCAGCGCGAAAGTGCGCGGCGAGGAGGTGAGCGTCCCGCGGGCCGAGGAGGATCGGCTGCGCGCGGAGATCAATCGCATGGGCTTCTACTCAGTGGTGACCGACGCCCAGGACATCGAGCGCATGGAGAACGATGCGCCGTACCTCGACGACGCGTTCCTGCACGCGATCGTCGAGCAGATCGAAGGCTGGTGCCGTCTCGCCGACGAGCGCCTCGCACCGAACGTGCGGTGCATCATCACCCCCGGCAACGACGACCCCAAGGCGATCGACCCCGTGCTCAAGTCGGCGCCCCGGATCGAATCGCCCGAAGGCGAGCTGTGCGAGCTCGGCCCGGTGCTGATGGCAAGCTGCGGCGACGTGACGCCCACGCCCTGGAACACAGAGCGGGAGTATTCAGAGGAAGATCTCGGCCGGCGTCTCGCGGCGATTCTCGACGATGCTCCCCCGGACCGCAAGGTGGCGGTGAACTTCCACTGCCCGCCGTACGGATCAGGGCTGGACTTTGCCGCTGAGCTCGACCCGCAGCTGCGCCCGGTGATCCGAGGCGGGCGTCCGAGCATCGTGCCTGTGGGCAGTAAAGCGGTGCGGGACGTTGTCAAGAAATACCACCCGGTCGTCGGCCTCCACGGGCACATCCACGAGTCGCGCGGCGCGCAGAGGATCGGCCAGACGATGTGCCTGAATCCGGGCTCCGATTACGCCGCGGACGTGCTGCGCGGCGCTATCGTGGACTTCGCCCAGGATGGCAGCTACATCGATTTCCTCTTCACGACGGGCTGAGGGTCCCCCTTGAGCGAACCGGTCGCGGTTCGCGCAGGCGCGCCGCTCGAAGATCCCATCCACGAAGGCCGGCGGCTGGTCGATGCCGCCACGCAGAGCGGGCTCACCCTTCGCCTGCTCGGTGGGGTGGCGGTATACCTCCAATCGCCTCCAGCTGGTCCCCTGCTCCCGAGGGCGATCGGCGACATCGACATCGTCATCAGGCGAGGCGGCCGGACCGCCGTCACGCGCCTGCTGACCACGGCCGGATACACGCCCGATGAGATGTTCAACACACTGCATGGAGCTCGGCGGCTCGCGTTCGTCGACGAAACGAACCAACGCAAGCTCGACGTGTTCATCGAAGAATTCTCGATGTGCCACGACGTCCCGATCGCCGGTCGTCTCGACCGCGACCCCTACACGATTCCGCTGGCCGAGCTGTTGCTGACCAAGCTGCAGATCGTGCAGCTCAATGAACGCGACCAGCGCGACATCTACAGCCTCACGTACCACCACCCCATGGCGAACGGGCGGGACCAGGGGGTCGAAGGCGCATTCATCGCCGAGATTTGCGCGAAGGACTGGGGCCTGTGGCGCACGGTCAAGGCGACGATCGAAAGCTGCCGGAAGAACGTCGCCGGCTATGACATCGATCCGGAGGCATCAGCGCTGATCTCCGAGCGGCTCGCCGGCCTGTGGGCGCGGATCGAGCAGGAGCCCAAGAGCGCGAAGTGGCGGCTGCGCAGCCGTGTGGGCGATCGCATGCGGTGGTACAACGAGCCCGAGGAGAACCTGTAAGGGCTACCCGGCGAACGGCTCCAGGTGCTCGATGTCGGATTCGTTGAGGGCCGCGAAGAGCGCCATGTCGTCCGCGCGGGAGATGAAGCGGATCGGCAGCACTACGTCTCTCTTGAAGAATCCCTCCGGCCGAATCACGACGCCGATCAGCTCGCCGTCGTGATAAAGGAGGTCCTGGACCTTGCCCAACCGGTGGCCGGTGGTGCCAAGCATCACGTTCTCGTCGCGGTCGATCTCGATCTGGTCCGCCGGCTTGTTGGCCACCTCTTCCACGTTGGCCGGCGTCCCAAGGCCGCCGAGCACCTCGGCTTCCTCGAGCGCCGCGTCGCCGACCGTGAGCGGCTTGAAGCGGTAGCTCAGGTAAGGCGGCTGCTTGCGCACGTCGGAGGCGGGTATCGAGAGCTTGACAAGATCATGGGTGGCCGACTCCACCGATGAGATCGGCACGACGAGCTCGTCGGTGACATAGAACTTCTCATCGGACAGCAGGCGACCGGCGATCGACTCCTCCTGCTTGACAACTAGCGCCCGCGGATCGAAACCCTGCTCCTCGACGAGCACGCTGACCAGGGTGCCGGCATTCTCGCCGTCGCTGCCGACGACGTGCGCGCCGAGCCGGAAGTCGCGAAGGTCGGGCATCGAATGAATTATCGGGTTAGCGGTCTGGCGAGGTCAGGAGGTCGACCCGACGCCGGCGGCCTCCTGCTTGCCGACACCCACGAGCAGCAACCACGCCCCAGTCACCATGAACACGAACGACGACATCATTCCGAGCCCCACAACATAGAGTCCCCACGCGCCGCCGAAGAAGAGCACGACCGCCCCTGCCTGCTCGATCACGAGCGTGACAAAGCTGCCGATGGTTCGCCACAGCACCGACGGGTCGGCACTCTCGGCGGCCTGGCGGATGCTGTTGTAGAGGATGACCTCGACGACGAGCAGCACACCGATCAGCTCGACGGCCACCGCCCGGTCGTTCTGTCCGGCCATGAGTACGAGCGCGCAGCGGATGAAGACCGCGGTCAGCCCGGTGAGGATCGTGCGCGCCCGATGGCGGTGAACGGGGTGGCTGGTGATGTCATCGAGATGCAGCGTCATCGCCACGAAGATGAGGCCGGTGAGCGCCGCGGCGCCTCCTCCGACCATCAAGAAAAAGTCGTGCCATTGCGCCGCTTGATAGGTCATCGCCGGCGGCCTAGCCTGATGGGTGAATGGTGACGGTGCATGCACAGGCCAAAGGCGACGGCTGGGTGTGCGAGGTGAGGCTTGACCACGGCGGCGCGCACACAACGCATTCGGTGAGCGTGGGCCGAAGAGATGTCGAACGGTGGGCTCGCGGCAGTGATCGGCAGGACGTCGAGAGCCTCGTCGCTCGCAGCTTCGACTTCCTCCTCGAGCGAGAGCCGCCGAGCGCGATCCTGGCCACCTTCGAACTGTCTGTGATTCAACGCTACTTCCCCGAATACGATTCGACTTTCACCAATCGGGCCAACTAGTACTCCAGCTGCGGACCCCACGTCTTGCCTCTTCCCTCGGGTGTGCAGTCGAGGATGCTCCAAACCGGCCACATGAAGTCGACGTGTCGCATGTCCTGGCCGGGATCGCCCCCCGCGAACCAGAGCTCGCTGCTCCACGAGTGACGGATCTTCTTTCCGCGACGCTGGAAGACATGAGCGAGCGGGAACTGCTGCCCATCCGGTCCTTCGGCCCCATAGTCGCGATTGAAGTCGTTGCTCGCCGACGAAAGCAGCCGCGCATGCCGCCAACCACGCCGGCGCGCATGCTCCTGGAGCTTTGCGATCGGTGCCTTGGCCACGACGACCATGTCGATGCGCTGGACAACGTGTCGCGCCGACCCGTCGACGGTATCGATGATCGACGTGCATGAGGGGCACGGCGTCATCGACCCCACCCGCTCCGGAAACATGAAGTTGTACACGAACAGGCTGCGCTTGCCGGGCGTGAACAGCTCGGACAGGCGCACGGTGCTGACACCGTCCCCGGCCGGATCCGCGGCGTCGAACTCGTAGTCGGTTCGCACCGCACCGCCGAGGGGTAGGCGGCGCCGCTCGGCGGCCACGGCTTCGATCTGCCGCCTGAGCTTCAACTCCGACCGGAGAAGATGGTTTCGCGCGCGCCGGTATTCGTCCGTCTCGCCCGGGAACCTCTTCGATCGCGCAATGGCCATGAGCTTCGCTCCCCTTCAATCCCGCGCTGCCGCGTTGCGACACACAGTAGTCGATGCTGGCTCCCTTAACCTTTATGCGTGCCAGGGAACTTCAAGGGATGGAAGGGGGACTTTCAGGGCTTTTTCCTCGGCCTTCGCATGAACAACTCAAAGGCTTATTTCGACACGCACCGCCGGCAGTACGAGGACGAGGTCAAGGCCCCGATGGTCGCGCTGCTGGCCGACCTCGAGCAGGAGTTCGGGCCGGCACACCTGTCTCGGCCCAACCGCGACATCCGGTTCGCTGCGGACAAGTCTCCGTACAAGCTGAACATCTACGCAGACGCCCGCAAGGGAGGTTACGTCGCGCTCGATGCCGAAACTCTGGTCGCAGCAGGCGGGCGCTACATGATGGACGCCGCCCAGCTGGCGAAATTCCGCGCGGGAATCGCGGCCGAACGTTCAGGCGCCGAGCTGACGAAGATCGTTGCCGGGCTGCGCGCGAAGGGCTACGACGTGGAAGGGCAGGAGCTCAAGCGGGTGCCTCCACCCCATCCGCAGGATCACCCGCGCGGAGAGCTGCTGCGCCACAAGCGCCTGATCTACTGGAAGCGCTGGCCGATCGAACCGTGGATAGCCACGGCAGCCGCACGGGAGCGGATTGCGAAAGTCTGGCGGGATGGCGCAGAGCTCAACGCATGGCTGGGCCGCCACCTCGAGTCGGCTAAGTAATGAGCTGGACCCGCGTAATCCCCGGAAGGCCGCGGGCGATCTGAGACCACGACCGGCCCCGATCGGTGGAAGCGAAGAGATTTCCGTCCTCGGTGCCGAAAGCTGCCAGCGAACCGTTAGGAAATGCGTCGAGCCACAGGCTGTCGACGTTGTGGCTGAACCAGTCGGGTAACCCCTGCGTGGCGCGCTCGAACGAGCGGCCATCAACTGAGCTCCAGTACACCCCGCTGTGGCCTCCGCGCGGACCGTCTGCCGCTGAGACGAGGACCGTGTCGCCGCAGACGGTCACCCCTCGGCAGTAGCTGCCCTTGAGGCCTTCATGGCTCGCACTCCACGTGTCTCCCTTGTCCTGGCTCACGTTCAAGCCTTGCGCGCCCGCGGCATAGACCCGCCCGTGGCCTGTCGTCACCCGATGGATGTCCGTGCCGATGTCGATGGTCGGCTGCCACGACTCGCCGTGGTCTGATGAGCGGAGCACACCGCCGACATGGACGTTGACATAGACGGTGTCGCGGTCTTCGGTGATCGAGCGGGTTTCGGGAGGACCACCCCAGGGCGTGAACCACTGCTTTCGCCCAGGCGCGCGTTCAAACGATCGCACTCGCTCCACACCCTTGCCGGCGATCCGGTAGAGGTGGGCGTCTGATGTGCCGAGGATCACACCCGCGCGGGTGTCGGCGATGCAGTTTGCCCGCCACCCGCTGAGGTTTGCGACGTGGAACCACCAGTCGACGCCCGCCGTGTGCACCACCTCCTTGCCATCGAGGATCGCCCACAGCTCCGATCCCTCCGGCGCGATGGTCGTGACCTCGCGGCCGGCGTGCTCGATACCGAGAGCGTTGCCGGAGGCGTCGAAGCGGTGGAGGCCGTCGCGAGTGCCGACGAGGATCTGGGCCATCGAAGAGGGCGCTAGCGGCGATCTCGCTCGACGACCAGCTTCGGGTCCCAGCCACGTAGTCGGGCACCGGCGGAGTACGTGCTCTCGCAGAAGTCGAGGATGGCCGCCTCCGGCGACGCGCTCCGGCGGACGTCGTCGTACAGCAGCGCGAACTCGCCCAGGCCCACGTCCCACCGCGCCTGCGCTGGTTGGATCGCCTGCGCCTCGATGCCGTCGGGTTTGGGATAGGTGTAAGCGAAGAAAGCTGCTTGCGGGAATTGCCGGCTGCCGGGCCAGAAGCCGGCGCAGATCTGCTCGGCGTCGGCACCCAACCGGTGGATGATGCCGGCATCCGGGGGCGGGTCGGCGGGCCGGCCGGAGAACCTGCTGTTGGCCAGGTCAAAGGTTCCCCAGAAGAAGTGGACCGGCGACGTTCTTCCACGAAACCTGGAGCGATGCTGCTTGAGGACCAGGTCGGTGTGCGACAGGACCCTGAAGAAACGATTCGCCCATTCCGGCTCGTATGCCGAGTGGACGGTGTCCTCCGCGAAGGGAATCGGATCGCTGACCTCGGACGGACTCGGTAAGAACCGGGCGACGATGCCGAGGCTGCTCAGGCTGGACATGAAGTCGGCGTAGAAGGCAGCGACCGGCCGCGCGGCCAAAGGCACCCGACGCATCTCGCCTCCGGTGGTCGTGATCAGAACCTGGTGGTCGAGCAGGTCGATGTCGACCTGGAATATCACTGGGCCGGACGCCATCGGCGTCGTTGTCAAGCCGTGCGCGGTCAGGTACAGAGGAACGTTGGCCCATTGCGGCTCCAACGGCGTCAGCGAGAGCCTGACCTTGCCCACTATTTGCGTGACCATGTGCAGGGTCTCGAGGGTGTCGTTCCACTCGCCGTAGGGCAGCTCGGGCCATACGTCCACTCCGGTGACCCGCCCTATTGTGCTCACGTGCCCAGTTTACGGACGGCCGATTAGTCGCCAGTGAGGCCCGGGGGGGTCAGCGGGCGCCGGCGCCTTCGAGGGGCGCGCCGCTGTCACTAGTGGGTGTCGCCGGCGTTCGCTGTATGCCGGCCGCGGCGAGGATCTGGTCCTCATCGAGGGAGTCGTCCTTCAAAACCGCGCGGGCAAGGTTGTCGAGCTGCGTGCGGTGCTCGGTGAGCAGCCGCAACGCGTCCGCATAACACTCGTCGGCGATTCGCTTGACCTCGGTGTCGACGTCACGCGCGGTTGCCTCGCTGTAGGGGCGCGCCAGCCCGAACCCGGAGCCCGCGCCGTCTTCCGCGAACGCGAGCGGCCCGATCTTTGGTGACATGCCCCACCTCACCACCATCTCGTGGGCGATCTGGGTCACCTGCTGGAGGTCGTTGGCCGCGCCGGTGGACACCGTCGTGTAGACGAGCTGCTCCGCCGCGCGCCCGCCGAGGGCGCCCACGATGCGGGCCCGAAGGTAGTCTTCGCCGTAGTTGACGCGATCCGCGATCGGGTTCGAAACGGTCACCCCGAGCGCTCCGCCGTGCGGAATTATCGTGACTTTGCGCACGGGATCGGCCCCAGGCACGAGCAAGCCAAGCAGGGCATGCCCTGACTCGTGATACGCGATGCGTTCGCGATCGCCGGGCGACAGCACCAGGTGACGCTCGGTGCCAAGCAGGATTCTGTCAATCGCTTCGAAGAAGTCGGCCGACGTAACTGTTGTCTCTCCCTTCCGAGCGGCACCGAGCGCTGCCTCGTTGACCAGGTTGCGGAGGTCCGCGCCGACCAGGCCCGGGGTGGCGCCGGCGATCTCATCCAGGTCGACATCCGGGGCGAGCGGCACCTTTGCCGAGTGGATCTTGAGGATCGCGGCGCGACCCCGCCGGTCTGGTGGCTGAAGTGTCACCCGCCGGTCGAACCGACCCGGCCGCAGGAGGGCCTGGTCCAGCACGTCGGCCCGGTTGGTGGCCGCGAGGACGATCACGCCCTTGCCAGGCTCGAAGCCGTCCATCTCGGTGAGGATCTGGTTGAGCGTCTGCTCCTGCTCGTCGTTGCCGCCGATCCGGAGGCCGGCGCTCCGGCTCCGGCCGATGGCGTCCAGCTCGTCGATGAAGATGATCGCCGGCGCTGACTGGCGAGCCTTCATAAAGAGGTCGCGCACGCGCGAGGCGCCGACCCCGACGATCGCTTCGACGAATTCCGAGGCCGACTGGCTGAAGAACGGGACCTTCGCCTCGCCCGCGACCGCACGCGCCAGCAGCGTCTTGCCGGTGCCAGGGGGACCGATCAGCAGGACGCCCTTGGGAACCATGCCCCCCAGACGTTCGTACTTCTGCGGGTCGCGCAGGAAGTCGACCAGCTCTTCGAGCTCCTGCTTGACCTCGTCGATGCCGGCGACATCTGCGAACGTTGTGCCTGGCGTCTCGGGGTTGTAGAGCCGGGCCCTGCTCTGACCGAAAGAGCCGAGCAAGCCGCCTGTGCCGCCGGCGCTTCCGATCCGCCTGAAGATGTACAGGACTCCGAGCACGATCAGCAATGTCGGCCCGAAGCTGAACAGAAGGGTTTCCCAGAATGGCGGTGGCGGGTTCTCGGGCTTGGCGTTGATGGTCACGCCGTGCTGCTCGAGCAGCGGTTCCAGGCTGTCATCGGCGAACGACGGCCGCTGGGTGGTGAAGTGAGTGGCGCTGACGCCGGTGCTGGTCTCTTTCACGGGAGTCTTGGTCACGCCCGTTATGGAATCGCCAGTGGTGGTCACGCTGGTCACATTGCCCTGAGCCACCTGCTCCTTGAAGACGTCGTAGGGCAGCGTGACGGTCGTCGGCTGGGCAGCCGCGAACAACAGATTGCTGACCACGATGTTGGCGAGCAGGAGGATGCCGAGGCTCACCCACAAGCGAACCGACCGCATCGGATTGGGGGGCGGCGCTGGTTTGGTCGCAGGCTTATTCGTCGCCACTGGCGTCTAGAGGTTAGACCCGTTCGGGCGGGCCTGTGCGATCAGGCTCCCGCCGGCAGCTGACGGCGCTCCCCCTCCGACAGCGCGGCCAACCGAGAGAGCTGGTCTTCCTGGATGTGGAGGTCGAAGACCTCCTCGATCACCGTGGCCCATCCGTGGATGAAGTACCGCCAGCCATCGTGGACCCGCAGCCCGCGCTCCACCCGCTGCCCCAGCGCCTGCCTCAGAAACTGCAGCTCGCCCCGATAGTTGACCTCCCACACGATCCCGTTCGCCGGGAACAAGGCTGCATTTGATACCGGCGAGCCAGGGGTGTCCTTGCCCATGCCGGTGGCGTTGATCAGCAGCGAGCCGGCGGGCAGATCGCCCATCAGCTCGTCGTTGAGAAGCGGGTCGGCGTTGCGGATGTATGCGACCTCAGCCAAAGCGTTGACACTGGCATGAATCGCTCGCATCGCATCGAGCCGCCCCTGGCTTCGATTCACCACCGTGATGCGTGTCCGCCCGAGGAGGTGGAGCGTGATCGCGATAGCCGACCCTCCGGCGCCGAGACACAGCACCTCGCCCGCCGTCTTTTGAAAGTGATCCACAGGTAGAAATTCATCGAGAGAGCGGCTGGCGGAAACCAGGTCCGTCGCCCGCGCGCAGAGCATCCCGTCGCGCTTGGACAGGCACGAAGTTTCGCCGCACAGGAGCGAGCTCTCGTCGATTTGATCGAACAGGTCGCGGCACGCTTCGAAGAGGTCGATCTTGTGGGTGGTGATGAGCGCGCCGCGTTCGTGCTCATCGGTCTTGATGCGCCCCACGAGGCTTCGGTATTCCTCCCGCGGCGCATGTATGGGCAGGTCGTGGCCCACGAGTCGCACATCGCGCAGGCCGAGCTCTTTCGCCCACGCGGGAAACAGCCGCGTGGCTGCCGACTGTCCTGTGGTGACGCCTACGAAGCTGAGGCGTTCCAGATCAGGTGGCGAGAGTTCGCGCCGCTCGGCGCGCGTGTTCCCGATATGCGGCCTCGAAGAGCTCCTCCGACCTCCGCCTGCCAACCTCGGCCGCGCTGGTGATGACGGGCGGCATCTTGCCGGCGGCCACGAGTAGCTCGGCGGTGCGGACCTTGATCGCGTCGGCCACCGCAATCGCGGCGAGGGTGGAGCCTGGACCGACCGGGGTCTCGGCCAGGCCTTCGAGGCGCATGAGCGCATCGCCCGCGGGCGTGCACAGGTCGATGACGATGTCCGCCTCATCGAGCAAACGAGAGCCGACCTCTGGCTCTACGTCGCCGGCCTGCGACTGCGCCACGGAGGTGACGGCGATCACCGGCAAGCCACGGCGCCGAGCCCCGCGCGCCATCTCCACGACCACCGCGCCGAGCCCGCTGGCGGAGAAAACGATCAGGGCATCTTTCGGCGCGAACTGGAAGTTGGCGAGGATCACCTCCGCCAGGCCGGACGTGCGCTCGATGAACATCGCCTGCCGCTGGCCGTTGGCCCCGACGACCTGCGTGTGGAAGGTCATGGAGAGCTCGACGATTGGATGAAAGCCAGGGTATGAACCGTAGCGGGGAAACATCTCCTCCACCGGGATTCGGGAATGGCCGGTGCCGAAAAGGTGAACGAGTCCCTCCGCCGAGATTGCCTCGGCGCAGACCTGGCTCGCCCGCTCGATCGCATCGGACTGCGTGCGCTCGATCTTTTCGAGAATCTCGATGCCCGCCTTGATCCAGCCCGAGCCTGCATGCATCGACGTCAGCCCGCGACCGCTGAGTCGACCTCGACCGGTTCCCAGCGTCCGCTCTTCATTGACCCGTAAGCAGCATCCAGGACGCAGTTGACGACATAGCCGTCGGTGAAGTTCTCGCGTGGCTGCTTGCCCTCGACGAAGCACTCCACGAAGTGGCGCATCTCTTCGTGGTATCCGTAGACCCTCGCCTCATCCGGAATCGGGAACACCCAGCCGACGTCAGCGTCGGCCTTTTCCATCAGGTATCCCGCCGGCTGTTGCAGGAAAGCGCGGATCCTCGTCGATGACGTATCGGTGATGATGCGGCCCATCGTGCCGTAGACCTCGTTGCGCAGCTCCATTCCGCCCTTCGCCGTCCAGGATGCCTCAGTCAATGAGGTCCTGCCATCCTCGAGGCGAAGCAGCAGCACTGCATTGTCCTCGCCTGTGGTCTTGTCCTGATGGACGAGAGTGGCGCCCCACGCGAACACGTCCTTGATGCGGTTCTCCTTGCCGAAGAAATACCGAGCAGCCTCGATGGTGTGACAGCCCATGTCCAGCAGCGCCCCGCCGCCGGCCATCTCCGCATCCCAGAAGTGGGGCGCGTGCGGACCCGAGTGCGCCTCGCGTGCGCGCACGGTCAGCACGCTGCCGATGCCGCCACTTTCGATCATGGCCCGCGCCCGCATCACGTCCGGCGAGAACACCTCTGTTTCCGCGTAACCGTGCATGACTCCGGCATTGCGCACGAGCTTCACCATCTCCGCGGCCTCGGCGCCGCTGCGAGCAAGGGGCTTGGTGCACACGATGGCCTTGCGGGCTTCGGCCGCCGCGCGGACAGCCGGAAGATGCAGGTGATTCGGCAGGCCGATCACGACGAGCTGGACCTCCTTGTCCGCGCACAGGTCTTCCATGCTGCTGTACTGGTGCGGCACGCCATAGCGGCGTCCGAACTCGCCGGCCCGCTCTTTTGAGCGCGAGTAGTTGGCGACGACCTGGGTGCCCGGGACATCACGCAGCCCGTCCATGTAGAAGTCGGCCACGAACCCCGACCCGAGCATTCCGATCCCGACCACGTCGCGCAAAAGATTAGCCTACGGATGGAGCGGCTTCGGCCGCGCACAGAGCGGCGCCGATCGCCCCTGCCCAGATGCCAAGCTCCGCGCCGACGATGTCGATGGCCGCGATGTCGGTGATGAACACCCTTCGCCTCAGCTCTTCACGCATCGGCTCGAAAAGGAGGTCTCTTGCGGCCGCCACCCCGCCGCCGACCACCACGCGGTCGACGCCGAGCAGCACGACCACGTTGCTCACCCCGATGCCGAGGTTACGACCAGCCGCGGTCAGCCCGTCCCGGGCGCGCCGGTCGCCGGCGCGGGCCGCCTGCACAGATTCGGCGACGGTCGGACGCCCGCACGCGGCGACGATCGCGTCCGCCTTGGCCAGCGTCTCCAGGCAACCCCTGTTGCCACACCCGCACAGGGCGCCGTCCGCCACGACCGTCTGATGGCCGAACTCTCCGCCGGTGCCGTCGCGGCCCATGTAGAGCGATCCTTCCAGGATCAGCCCACCGCCGACCCCGGTGCCGAGCGTGATGCCCAGCATCGAGTCCACGCCCCGACCGGCGCCGAGGCGGTGCTCGGCCAGCGTGAAAGCCCTCGCGTCGTTGATCAGTCGTGTGGGTGCGAGCACCGCGGCGCTCACCTGCGCCGCAACCTGGACGCCGGCCCAGGTCCCCGGCACGTTGGGAATGAACCTGGTCGCGCCGGTTACGGGGTCGTATAGGCCCGGCACGCCCACGCCGACCGATGCGATCCTGCCCGCGCGGTGGACTGAGTCCCCGGCCAGCGCAACGAGTTGTTCGACGACGCTTTGCTCGCCGCGGCTGGTGTCAGTGGGCACCTGACCGGTGTCCGCGACACGCGGGAGCCCTCCGTCTGTTTCGAGCACGACCCACTTGATGTTGGTCCCACCGAGGTCCAGACCGAGATGC
>Ga0066704_10000361_pt1 | contig 15622 bp, 14 predicted proteins | sample GraSoiAngelo_153_FD_66458 | JGI IMG/M metagenome (GOLD analysis project Ga0066704, IMG submission 66458) | Grasslands soil microbial communities from the Angelo Coastal Reserve, California, USA - 14_1009_12_40cm | ecosystem: Environmental > Terrestrial > Soil > Grasslands | place: USA... | reverse complement strand
GGCAGGCGGCGGCGACGTCGGGAGGGAGGTCGGACTGCGCCAGGCACTTGCGATATGCGCTGGCCGCCGCCTCGTTCTGCTTGAGTCCGGCGAATGCCCGGGCGGCGCCGAGCAGCCCGCGCCGGCCCGCCGGCGACGTGGGCGAGACGTAGGCGGCCGTCAGGTAATACTCGGCGGCTGCCAGGCCGTCGCCCTCGCCGGCGTACGTGTCGCCCACGATCTGGGCGGCCTCGGCGGACACCGCGGTGTCGTCGCTCTTGAGCAGCCGCTCGCCGATGGTGCGCGCCTGGTCCCAGCGCTGGTCCTGCGCGAGCAGCCGCGCGTGGCCGAGCAGGGCCGGGGTGCTCCACTCCGGGCCCTGGCTGTCGCGGGCCGCGCGCGAGTACGCTTCGAGCGCGCCGGCGCGATCGCCGCTGGCCTCGCGCACGCGGGCCAGGACCATCGTCGCGCGCGCGTCGGCGGGCTTCTCGGCGAGGATCTTGTCGACCTCCCGACGCGCGTCGGCCAGCTTGCCCGTCTCCAGCAGGCCCTCGGCGAGGCGCACGCGGGCGGCGGCGGCGAACGGGCTCTGCGGATAGCGCTGCTGCAACAGGGTGTCCGCCTCGGCGGCGACCGTCCACACCGGCGCGAGCGCGGCGGCGCTGGCCACGCGCTCGAGGGCGTCGTCGGCCGCCTCGTGGTCGGGATAGTCGCTCGCGAGGCGGCGCGCGTAGCCGAGCGCGCCCGACCAGTCCTTCTCCTCGAGCGCGACGCCCGTGAGCACGTAGAGCAGGCTGCCGGCGCGCTCGGCGCTGCCGGCGCCGCGCGGCAGCGCGGCCAGCGCCGCCTCGGCCGGCTTGCGGAAGTCGCGCACCGCGCCCTTGGCGAAGCGCACCACGGCCAGCCCGTACTCGGCGGCCGCCACGATGTCCGGGGTGCCGGCGTCGCGCGCCTCCTCGAACGGTCGCGCCGCGTCGTCCCACTTCTTCTGGCGCAGCGCGATGATCCCCGTGCCGACGGCGGCGAAGGCGCCGAGGCCGTCGTGCTGCACGACGATCAGCTCCTTCTGCGCCCCCGGGATGTCACCAGCGCCGAGCTGGGCCGCGGCGAGCGCGGCGTGAACGCGGCCGGTGAGCGCGGGGAAGGGCTTGCGGGCCAGCCACTCGGTGAGCTCCTTCCGGGCGCCGGCCGCGTCGCCGGTGCGCAGGAGCAGGACTGCGCGGTTGATCCGCGCGAAGTCGGCCCGGGGATGGGTCGGATACGTCTGCACGATGCGGTCGAGCAGCTCGCGGGCGCCGGTGTAGTCGCCGGCGGTCAGCGCGACCTCGGCCGCGAGCTCGAGGGCGTCCGCCGCGCTGGCGTGATCGGGCGCGCTACGGGCGAACGTGAGGAACTCCTGACGGGCGACGTCGGCGCGCCCCAGGCGCAGCGAGGTCCAGGCCACGGCCAGACGCACCATCGGCGCTTCCGGCGCATCGGGGGCCTCGAGCAGCGCACGACGGAACGCGGCGCTGGCCGCGGCGTAGTCGCCGATCTGGTACGCGGCCTCGCCCTGCAGGCTGAGGGCCGCCGCGCTGAGCCCGGACGGCAGCGCGCCGGGGCCGAGCGAGGCGAGGTCGGCCTGCGCCTGCTGGAACTCGCGCAGCTCGAAGTTGGTCCGGGCCAGGCGGAACGTCGCCTGCGGCGCCGCCGGGGTGCCGGCCGCGATCTTGCGCGCGATGTCGAACTGGGTGCGCGCCTCGTCGCGGTTGCCCTGCGCCCGGTCCACCTCGCCCTTGACGATCAACAGCCAGCCGCGGGCCACCGGCGTCAGGTTCGTGGCGAGCGCGTCCTGCACGATACGCTCGACATCCGCGTTCGCCGGCGAGTCGAGCGCCGCGCGCGACAGGCGGAGCAGCAGCGGCAGCGCCAGCGACGACTTGCGCGCCGTCAGGGCCGCGGCCGCGTCGCGCGCGCCGCCCCAGTCGCCCGCGGCCAGCAGCGCGAGCGCGAGCCCGGTCTCGCCCCACTCGCGCTCGGCGCCGGTCGCTCCCGGCGGCAGCGCCAGGAACGCGCGGAGCGCCGCGAGCGCCTCGGGACCGTGCCCGGCTGCGAGTGCCCACCACCCCAGCCGCAGCTGCGCGGTGGCGGCGAGCGGATGCGTGCCGCCGTCGAGGAAGCGCCGGAGGTCCGCCTCGGCGCGCCCGGGCTGCTCGATGCGACCGAGCGCCTCGCCATGCCAGAAGAGGACGTCGCGCGCGAGGCCCGTGGGCGCGCCGCGCTGCAGCAGCTGGCTCCAGGTCTGCTCGGCCTCCTCGTGGCGCCCGAGGGCGTAGTTCGCCAGGCCGAGCCCGTGCCGCGCCCACGCCTCCAGCGGCGCCGGCGCGGACCCGGCGAGGACGTTGGTGAAGGCGTCGCGGGCACGGGTCGCGTCGCCGACGCGCAGCGCCGTCCAGCCGCCCGAGTGCAGGGCCCACAACCCCAGCTCCTGCCGCCCGCCGTCCTGCACGACCTGGCGGAACAGCCAGTCGGCCTGCTCGATGCGGCCCAGCCGGTAGTATGTCTCGCCGAGCCAGTAGCGCGCCTCGTGCAGCACGTCGCGATCCACGTTCGGCTTGGTGGCGTTCTCGAGCGCCTTGGCGGCCTCCTCGTATTCGCCGCGCTGGAAGCGCGCGCGGCCGCACTCGAGCGACTCGGAGGCCACGCCGGTCCAGGCGCCGATGCACGGCAGCGCGCGCGGCGGCTGGAAGAACGCCACGGGCTTGTCGGCGGCGGGCGCGGTGATGGCGGCCAGCGGCAGCGGCGGCAGCTGGACCGGCGCCGGCGGCAAGGGCGTCTCGGCGAGCACCGGCGGCTTGTCGAGCGGCGCGGCGACGAACGGCACCAGAGCGCCGAGGTCGGGCGGCGGCGGCATGAGCGGCAGCGGCGTGGCGCCGGCGAGCGCGAGCCAGAGGCCGGCGAGGAAGGCGACGCGCCTCATGACTTCTTGCCCGGCTCCCCACGCTTCGGCACGCCGTTGGACTGCTTCGGTGCGCCGTTGGACTTGGGGATCTGGCTCTTCACGGCGGCGGCGCGCTCGCGCGCCCAGTCACGCAGCGTCGTGTCGGGCGTGTTCTGGACGACCTCCTGGTAGGCGGTGAGCGCCGCCTTCCACTCCTTCTGCCGCTCACGGGCCAGGCCGAGGCCGGCCAGGGCGCGGAAACGGGTGTCGGCGTCGACGTTGCTCACCGCACCTACGGCCTCGAACGCCTTGGCCGCCTGGGGAAACCGCTCGAGCCTCAGCTCCGACTCACCGACCAGCAGCCAGGCCTCGGCCCGCACGGCGTTGTCGTTGCTTTGCGCCGCCGTCTGGCCGAGCGCGCTCGCCTCCTTCCAGTTCTTCTGCTTGTAAAAGGCCTGCTTGGCGAGATCGAGCGCGAGCTGACGGGTCAGCGGATGCTCGGGAAAATCGCTCTTGAGCTTGCTCCACGCCGCGTCGAACTCCTTCGGTCGCGACAGTTGATTCGCAATGCCGGCGGCGTCAGAGAGCGCTTCCGCCGTCGGCGGGTCCTGCTGCATCAGCATCGTGTACGACTGCAGGAGCTGGGCGCGATTGCCATACTTGCGCAGCCCCTGGGCGACGAGCTGGCGCGCCGACGCGGCCTGCTCGTGACTGGGATTGGCGGCGAGGAAGGCCTGCAGGTCGGAGATGCCGCCCTGGGGGTCGCCGTTGTTGTACTTCACCCAGCCCAGCAGGTACTGGGCCTCGGGAATGCGCTTGGAGCCGGGATATTTCGTGACGAAACCGCTCAGCAGCGGCAGCGCTTCGTTGAAGCGGCGACCCTCGATGAGCGCGCGCGCCAGCTGCACCGTGGCGTCCGCGGCCAGCCTGTGCTCGGCCCACGTCGCGAGGAACTGGCGGAACGCGGTGCCGGCGGTCTCGAACTGGCCGAGCTCGAGCTCGCTCCAGCCGAAGCCGTAGAGCGCCTCCGGCGCGAGCGGCCCGGCGGCGTCGGTGCGCACGATCTCGTCGTAGAAGTCGCGCGCCTCGCCGAACCGCTTCAGGCGGAAGAGCGCCTCGGCCTGCCAGAACTTCACGTCCTGGACCTCGCCCGACGCCGTCAGGTCGCCCTGGGCGCGCCGGAGCGCCTCCAGCGCCGACTCGGGGTCGTTGAGCGCCAGGCGAGCCTTGCCGAGCATCAGCAGCGCGCGGGGCTGCCGCGCATCGCTCGGGAACTGGGCGACGAAGCGCTCGAGCGTGCGCCGGGCCACCGGGTAGAAGCGATCGGCCAGCGCACGCTCGCCGACCGTGAAGAGACGGTCGGGCTCGTCCAGCGCCGACACGGGGGAAACCACGGGCAGCAGGAGCAGGAGCGCAGCGAGGGTCGCGACCATCGCCAGGCGGCGCTTCATAATCACCGAGCCTAGCACGTCCATGGTACGGTCAGTACGTGCGTTTGTGCGTGTTCGACCTGGACCACACCCTCATCCGCTCGCCGCTGGACCTGGCGGCCATGGCTGTCGACATGCGGGGGCTGCTGGAAATGCGCTGCGGTCCGCTGCCGGCCCGGCCCGATCGCTACCGGGTCGGGGAGTTGATCCACTGGTGCCAGGCCAACGCGCCCCACGTCGAGGCCCCGCTCTGGGAGGTGGCGCTCGAGCACGAGCGGCGCGCCGTGGCCGACGCCTCGCTGGAGCCGGGCGCGCGCGACGCAATCGAGGGCGCCAAGGCCGCCGGCTTCGCCACCGCCGTGTGGACGAACAATGCCCGCGAGGTCACGGCGCTGGCGCTCGCGCGCTTCGAGCTGCTGACGGCGCTCGACCTGGTGGTCACCCGTGACGAGATGCGCGCGCTCAAGCCCGATCCGGACGGCTGGCGCGTCATCGCCGGGCACTTCGGCGATCACCGCGACGCCGTCGTCGTCGGCGACTCCTGGGTGGATGGCGTCGCCGCGATGGCCGCCGGCATCCCCTTCGTCGCCTACCGCCCCAACGACGGCGACCTCGCGCGCTGGAAGGTGGAGCCCGTCGCCCGCATCACCGATCTCGCCGCCCTGCCCGATCTGCTGCGCCGCCGCGCCACCTGAGGACCATGCAGCTCTTCGAGGAGCCCGCGAGCGCGAGCGGCCCGGCGCCGACGGGACCGCTGGCCGACCGCATGCGGCCGCGCTCGCTCGACGAGATCGTCGGCCAGGACCACCTGCTCGGCCCCGGCCGCGTGCTGCGCACCGCCATCGAGAGCGGCGAGCTGCACTCGATGATCCTGTGGGGCCCGCCCGGCTCCGGCAAGACGACGCTGGCCTCGCTGATGGCGCGGGTGGCCGGTGCCCGCTTCGTCGCGTTCTCGGCCGTGCTCTCGGGCGTGAAGGAGATCCGCCAGGTCGTCGCCGAGGCCGACGTCGAGCGCACGCGCCGCCGGCGCCGCACGATCCTGTTCGTCGACGAGATCCACCGGTTCAACCGCGCCCAGCAGGACGCGTTCCTGCCCCACGTCGAGAAGGGCACCATCGTGCTGGTCGGCGCCACGACCGAGAACCCCTCGTTCGAGGTGAACTCCGCGCTGCTGTCGCGCTGCCGCGTCTACGTCCTGAACGCGCTCACCGAGGACGACCTGGTGACGATCATGCGCCGCGCGCTGGCCGATCGCGAGCGCGGGCTGGCGGCCTCGGCGCCCGAGGTCACCGACGACGCGCTCCGCCTCATCGCACGCCTGGCCAACGGCGACGCGCGCTCGGCGCTCAACATCCTGGAGCTGGCCGTCCAGCTCGCGGCGCCGGCCGAGGGCCGCCGCCCCGTCACGGAGGCGGTCATCCGCGACGCCGCGCAGCGCAAGACGCTGCTCTACGACAAGGCCGGCGAGGAGCACTACAACCTCATCTCCGCGCTCCACAAGTCGCTGCGCGACTCCGATCCCGACGCCTCGCTCTACTGGATGACGCGCATGCTGGACTCCGGCGAGGATCCGCTCTACGTGGCGCGCCGGCTCGTGCGCTTCGCCTCCGAGGACGTCGGCAACGCCGATCCGCGCGCCCTGACGCTGACGCTGGCCGCCAAGGAGGCCTACGACTTCCTCGGCTCGCCCGAGGGCGAGCTGGCGCTGGCGCAGGCGACGCTCTACCTCGCGCTGGCGCCGAAGTCGAACGCTGCCTACGTCGCGTTCAACGAGGCGAAGGCCGACGTGCAGGAGCGTCCGGCCGAGCCGGTGCCGCTGCACATCCGCAACGCGCCGACGGGGCTCATGAAGGACCTCGGCTATGGCCGCGGCTACCAGTACGCACACGACGCTGCTGAGGCGCGCGTCGAGCAGGAGCACCTGCCGGAGGCGCTGCGCGGCCGCCAGTACTATCGTCCGACGGAGCGCGGGCTCGAGGCCGAGCTGGGACGGCGCCTGGCGGAGTGGCGGCGCTGGCGCGAGGCGCATCGGCCGAAGGCCTGAGATTGCCTGGCACCGGGTTTGCCTGCCTCGTAGCTGGGAGGTCTCTCGCCATGAAGCGCTCGCTCCTCGCCCTCGCCATCCTCGGGCTCTCCACCGGCTCGGCACTCGCGGCGCCCGGCGACCCGCGCGTCGTCGAGGGCACGCTGGAGTGGCCGGCCACGGTCTCGAGCGAGCCGTTCATCGTGATCCGGGGCACGGACGGGCGCTCCTACTACGCCGACATCGCCTCCGCCCAGCGACGGACCGCCGATACGATGACCTCGGGCTCGCGGGTGGCGGTGCTCGGCGTCGAGGGCGGGCGGCCGTACGAGCTGGCCGGCATCGCCATCGGCACCGGCGACGCATCCTCGCTGGGCCTGACGACCTCGAGCGTGAGCTCGCCCTCGGCGTCCATCCCGAGCGCGGCGAACGCGCCGGGCCCGCCAGCGGAGCCCATGTGGCGACTGGACGGCACCGTGCAATCCGTTGCCGGGACGACCGTGACGTTGCGCACCGCCGATGGCCGCACCCACACGGTGGACGTCTCCCAGCTCAGTAACAAGACGCTGCGGGCGCTCCGGGCGGGCGAGCGCGTCTCGCTCTTCGGCGTGCCGCGCAAGGACCGCCGGCTCGTCGCCAACGGCTACATCCAGAGTGAGCAGGCGGCCGCGCCGGCGGCGTCTCCCCGCTCCACGCGCTAACTCGAGGCTCACGGGCGGCCGAGCCGGACTGCTACAATCCGCTCATGCCGCGCGTGCGCGTCGGCGTGATCTTCGGCGGCCGCTCGGGCGAGCACGAGGTCTCACTCGCCTCGGCCGCGTCCGTCATTGCCGCCCTCGAGCAGCGCGGTCACGACGTCGTCCCCATCGGCATCGCGCATGACGGGCGGTGGGTCGTGGGCGGCGACCCCATGGCCGCGCTGGCCGAGCAGGCGCGGGTGACGTTGCCGAGCGGCGACGACACCGGCTCCGTCAAGAAAGCGCTGGCCGATCGCGCCGAGAGCGTGCGCGGCGTCGTCACCACCTCCCTCGTGCGGTCCGAGCCCGCCGGCAGCGTGCCCACCGAGCTGCGCCAGGGCCTCGACGTCGTCTTCATCGCGCTGCACGGCCCCTACGGCGAGGACGGCACGATCCAGGGGCTGCTCGAGATGGCCGACGTGCCGTACGTCGGCGCCGGGGTGCTGGCCTCGGCCGTCGGCATGGACAAGGCCACGATGAAGACGGTATTCCGCGCTCACGGCCTCCCCATCGTCGAGCACGTGATCGTCCTCCGGCGCGACTGGCGCGCGCGCCGCACGGCCCTCGCGCGCGAGATCGTCGAGGCGCTCGGCGTGCCCTGCTTCGTGAAGCCCTGCAACCTCGGCTCGAGCGTCGGCATCAGCAAGGTCAGCGCGGCGGCGGAGCTGCCGGCCGCCATGGACGAGGCGGCGCGCCACGACCGCAAGATCATCGTCGAGCGCGGCATCCGCGCGCGCGAGATCGAGGTCAGCGTGCTCGGCAACGACGATCCCCAGACGTCGCTGCCGGGCGAGATCGTCTACGAGGGCGCCTGGTACGACTACGCGACCAAGTACGCCGAGGGCCAGGCGCGGGTGGTGTGCCCGGCGCCGGTGACGCCCCAGCTCACCGCGCGCTTTCGCGAGCTGGCGGTCGCCGCCTTCCGCGCGATCGACTGCGCCGGCATGGCCCGCGTCGACTTCTTCCTCGAGGGCACGCAGCAGATCTTCGTGAACGAGATCAACACGATTCCGGGATTCACCGCCACCAGCGGCTACGCGCGGATGTGGGAAGCGAGCGGCCTGGCGTATCCCGACCTGGTCCAGCGCCTGCTCGACCTCGCCCTGGAGCGACACCGGGACCGGTGACGCCGATCATCCTGGCCGGTGGCGGCACGGGCGGTCACACGAGCCCCGCTCTCGCCGTCGCCGCGCTGCTGCGCCAGCGCAACGTCGCCCACGCGTGGATCGGCAGCCGCGACGGCGTCGAGGCCCACCGCGCCGCCGAGCAGGCGATCCCCTACTTCGCCATTCCCACCGGCAAGCTGCGTCGCTACTGGGCCTGGCGCAACGTGACGGACCTCGCCCTCAACGTGCCGGCCGGCGTCGTGCGCGCGCACGGCCTCCTGCGCCGGTTGCGGCCACGCGTGGTCCTCGCGACCGGCGGCTTCGTCGCGCTGCCCGTGGTGCTGGGCGCGGCGCTGGCCCGGGTGCCGGTGGTCGTGCACGAGCAGACCGCGGTGCCCGGGCTCGCCAACCGGATCGCGGCGCGGCTGGCCCGGCGCATCGCGCTCACGTTCGCCGAGAGCGATCGGCACTTCCCGCCCGGGCGCATCGTCGTCACCGGCAATCCGCTGCGGCCCGATCTGCGATCGGGCTCGCGCGCCGACGCCGTCGCGCGCTTCGGTCTCGATCCGGCGCTGCCGCTCGTCTACGTGACCGGCGGCGCGCAGGGCGCCCACGCGATCAATCGCGCCGTCGGCGAGATCATCGGCGATCTGCTGGGGCACGCCCAGGTCGTCCACCAGTCCGGCGACAATCCGGCGACCGGCGACTTCGTCTGGCTCCAGACGCGGCGCGCCGCGCTGCCGCCCGCGCTGGCGCGGCGCTACACGGTGCTGCCGTGGGTCGGCGCCGAGCTGGGGGACATCTACGCGACGGCCGCGCTCGTGGTCACCCGCGCCGGGGCGGGGACGGTGAACGAGTGCTGCCAGCTCGGGCTTCCCGCGCTCTACATCCCACTGCCGGGCGCCCGCGGCGACGAGCAGACCGCCAACGCGCGCCTCGTCGGGCGCGCCGGCGGCTGCGCGATCCTGCCCCAGGCCACCCTCACGCCCGGCCTGCTGCTCGCGCGCGTCCGCGGCCTCCTCGCCGAGCCCGCCCGCCTCAAGGAGATGGGCGAGCGCGCCCGCACCCTCGCGATCCCGGACGCCGCCGACCGCCTCGTCGCCCTGCTGATGGAGTTCGTCGCATGATGCCCGCGCCGGGAGGCCCGCGCCCGTCAGCGCGTCCGGGCCGGCGGGCGCCCACGAAGGTCGAAGCGCAGCGGACAGCTCCCGCAGAGCGGAATCGTGCGGCAGTGCGACTTGGCGACGGCGACCAGGAGCGCGTGGAACTCGTTGAAGAGCGCGGGATCGGACGGCAGGTGCGCCTCCAGGAAGGCGCGCGCCGTCTCGTAGTCGACGCCGCGCGGCAGCAACCGATGGCGGGCGAGGACGCGGCGCGTGTAGGCATCGGCCACGAAGACCGGCCGGGCGGCGGCGTAGAGCAGGATCGCGTCGGCCGTCTCGGGGCCGAGGCCGGGCACCGCCCGCAGCTCGCGCCGCAGCGGCGCCAGCGGCGCCCGGCGCATCGCGCGGAAGTCCCCGCCGAAGCGCGCCAGCAGCCAGCGCGTGAAGTCGCGAAGCCGTTGCGCCTTGAGCCTCCAGGTGCCGGCCGGGCGCACGAGCGCCCCGAGCGTGGCGAGGTCACAGGCTGCCAGCCGCGCCGCCGTCACGAGGCGGGCGCCGGCGAGGGCGGCCACGGCGCGCGCGGCGCCGGCCCAGGCCGTGTGCTGCGTCAGGATCGCGCCGACGGCGACCTCGAACGGCGTGCGTGCCGGCCACCAGCGCTGGGGGCCGTGCCGGGCCAGCAGCGCCCGGTAGAGCCGAAGCAGCCGCGCCTTCACCGGATCGCGCGGCGGGCCGGGAATGCGCCGCCACGCGGTCAGCACGGGACGGCCTGAGCACATGCTGGGCGTCATTATCCTGCTCCAGACGCTGACGCTGGCGATCGCCGGGCCGGCGACGTCAACGGAGTATCTGCCCCTCCGCGTCGCCGACGCCGAGGGTCTCTTCGCCCGCGAGGGCCTCAGCGTGGTCGTCAAGACCACGCGGGCCGAGCCCGGCGCCGCCGAGGCCCTCGTGCAGGGCCAGGCCGACCTCGTCGCGACCTCGCTGGACGCGATGCTGCGCTTCGGTCCCCGCTCGTCGAGCCAGAGTCCGCGTCTCGTCCTCGGCCTCACCGCCGCGCCGCCCACGGCCCTGCTCGTGCCGACCTCGCAGGCCGAGATCGTCAAGTCGGTCGCCGATCTGCCGGGCACGCGGGTGGGACTCTCGAGCCCCGGCGCCCCCGAGCAGGCGTGGCTCGGCTGGCTGCTGGCGCACTCGGGGGTGACGCTGGCGCAGATCTGGGCGGTGAGCCACGGCACGCGCGGCCTGGTAGGTGCCGTGGAGAGCGGCGACGTCCACGCCGGCCTCGTGCCCGAGCCGTACGCCTCGCGCCTGGTCGCCGACGGGCGCGCGCGCGTCCTCGTCGACCTGCGGACGGCCGCGGCGGTGGTCCAGGCGCTCGGCTCTCCCACGGTCAACGCCGCCGTCTTCGCGCGCGCCGACCGGCGGCCGCGCGATCGCGAGCTGGCCGCGTTCGCCCGGGCGGTGCTGGCCGCTGAGCAGCGCATCGCCACCGCGCCGCCCGAGGAGCTCGCCGACACGCTCGACAAGCGCGTCGTCGGCGCCCGCGACGACTTCGCGGCGCGGCTCGAGAGCGCGCGCGCCCTGTACCTGCCGGGCGGCGTGGTCAGCGCCGAGCAGGTGAAGCAGACGTTCGCGTTGATCCGCATGCATCAGCCGTTGCCTGTCACGAGCCGGGTGCCCTCGCCGGACGAGATCCTGCACCTCGCGCCGCTGCGGCGCGCGGTCAGCGCGCCGGCGGCTCGCTGACCGCCACCCCGAACGCGGTCAGCAGGCGCGCGGTCTCCTCGAGGGGCAGCCCGACCACGTTGCTGAACGAGCCGTCGAGGCCGGCAACCAAGGCGCCGCCGCGCCCCTGGATCGCATAGGCGCCCGCCTTGTCGAACGGCTCGCCGCTCGCCACGTAGGCCTCGATGTCCGCCTCGCCGTAGTCGGCCATCCGCACGCGGCTGACGACCGCCGTCGTCTCGCAGCGGCCGCTCGGCGCCTCCACGACGGCCACCCCGGTGACGACCTCGTGCTCCCGGCCCCGCAGCCGCCGCAGCATCTGCCGCGCGTCGTCGGCGGTCGCCGGTTTGCCGAGCGCCTCGCCGTCGATGACGACGACCGTGTCGGCGCCCAGGACCACGCCGGCGGCGACCCGCGCGGCGACGGCCTGCGCCTTGTCGAGCGCCAGGCGCTTGACGGCCGCGGCCGCCGGCCCGGGGGCGAGCGTCTCGTCCACCTCGCTCGGCACCACGGTGAAGTCGGGGCAGAGCGAGCGCAAGAGCTCTCGCCGCCTCGGCGAGGCGGACGCCAGGATCACGATGGCCGGACGCCTCAGAGCTTGCGAAGCGTGAGCGCGGCGATGACGATGCCGACGACGCCGACCAGGTTGACCTTCAGGCTGAGGCCGAACGTCAGCGCGAGGAAGCGCAGGTCGAGGTTCACGGGCGGCGTGAGGCCGATGGTTGGACCCTTGGCGATCAGGTCTTGCGCGTGCCCGGTCGGCAGCAGACTGCCGAGCAGCTCCCCGAGCAGCGATCCGACGACGAGACCGGCCACGATCACGAGGACGACGAGCCCTACGCCTCGCCCGGAGGCCACGCCTCGCGTGGTCCTAGGTGACGATCAGCGGATGGGCGTCGGTGACGACGCGCGTCTGCGCGTCGATGGCCGCGCGGATGTGCTTGGGCAGGTTGAACGCGTGCTGGTGAGTCTGGCCGTCCCAGTAGCCCAGAGGCCCCTTGATGCGGTCGGCAACGAGGCGGTCGACGGCGGCGGCGTCTTGGCGGCGCGGGTCCACCTTCTTGGTGGCGGTGATGAAACCCCACGGCGTGCCGAAGCAGGAGATGAAGGTCTGGTACCCCGCCACCACGGGGAACACCTCGCGCAGCGTGCGATGGATCGAGGTGAAGAAGTCGAGCTCGCCCAGCTTCGTCATCCCGGCCTGCAGTGTCAGCGCCCCGCCGGGCGTGAGGCGGTCCCGGACGAGGGTATAGAACTCCTTCGTGAAAAGCAGACAGGCCGGCCCTTCTTCGAGCGGCTCGACCAGGTCGATCGTGATGAAGTCGAACCGCTCGGACGTCTTCTCGAGGTAGGCCCGGGCGTCCTCGTGCCGGGTTTCCGCCCGCGGGTCCTCGAAGGCGCCCTGGTGCATCTCCGGCAGGTGCTTCTTGCAGAGCTCGACCACCTCGCCGTCGATGTCGACCATGACGGCGCGCCTGACGCCCGGGTACCGGAGGATCTCCCGGAGGGTGGCCCCTTCACCGCCGCCGATCACCAGGCCGGACTCCGGGCTGCGCTCAGCGGCCAGCATGCCGGGGTGGACGAGCGCCTCGTGGTAGATGAAGTCTTCCGCCTGGCTCGACTGGATGCGGCCGTCCAGGACCAGCACCTTGCCGTAGGCCGGCGTCTCCATGATCTCCATGTGCTGGAACTTCGTCTGGGCTTCGACGATGGTGCGGCGGATGGCGTGCATGTGGCCTTCGACGGCCGTGGTCGGCTCGAAGAACCACTTGTAGGACTTCGGCGTGATCAACTGATGGCGACCGGACTCTTGTTGACGATGGGCACCGCCGAGTTGATGAACATGCCCCGCTGGAGCTCGACGACCGACGCTCGCTCGGCTCCGAACTGCTCGACGAGGTAGTTGGCGGCCACGCTGGGCTGGAGCACCTCGCCGCAGGAGAAGATGTCGACGGCGGCGTACCGGTACTCGGGCCAGGTGTGGATCGACAGGTGGGACTCGGCGATCACGACCACGCCGCTGATACCGAAGGGGTTGAACTCGTGGAACACCACGTCGACGATTGTGGCTTGGGCCCGCTTTGCCGCTTCGACGAGGGCGGCCTTCACGGCTTCGAGATTGTTGATGGCGTCCGAGTCGCAATCGAACAACTCGAGAAGCAGGTGCCTTCCCAGCGCGTTCAATCCAGCGTCCCTCCTTTGAGCGATCCGACCATCTACCGCACCTCTCCTGCGACGCGGTAACACGTCGCTGTTCTGGCGGCGAAAAAATTCTTCGCCACCGACAAAATCTGTTTCACTGTAGGGTCCGTCCAACCCCATTGCAAGAAAAAAACACTCCGGCGCGACCTTGCCGACCACCGCACGTCGCCGTCTACCGGTCGCCGGCACGCCGGCGCGGGAGCGCGGCGCGTGCCGTCGCGTCACTTTTCTCTTGCGTTGGCTCGACGGCTCGGTAAAGTGACGAAAGATTTCTCTCCGCCCTGGTGGCGGCACGGTGATTGGAGGCGAGATCCCCGAGTGAGGAGGAGCGAATGACGAAGACGGTGACGATGGCGGCGGCGACCGCGGGTCACGCGGAAGGCGGGACCACCCTCAATGCCTTCGACAACGCGCTGCTCGCGGCGGGCATCGGCAACATCAACCTCATCAAGATCTCCAGCATCCTGCCCCCCGAGGTGCCGATCATCGAGCTGCCCAAGATCAAGCTCGGCGCGCTGATCCCGACGGCCTACGCGGCCATGACCAGCGAGAGTCCCGGGCAGACCGTCGCCGCGGCGGTCGGCTATGCCCTCCCCGACGACCCGGCCAAGAACGGCGTCATCATGGAGTTCCACGGCGTGGCGACGAAGGCCGAGGCCGAGCGCCAGATCCACCTCATGCTCGAGGAGGCCTTCCGGGTACGCGGGGAGACCATCCGCGAGCGCGGCGTCGTCGCCGCCGAGCACACCGTCGAGCGAGTGGGCTGCGCGCTGGCGGCCATCACGCTCCTGGCCGACGAGGATCTGGTCTAACGCGGCCGGCCTCACCCCGCTTCATCGCCTGCGACCGCACGCTCGCGGACGGGCGCATCCTCGTCTACGGGATCCCCTTCGAGGGCCGGGTCAACCTCCGTAAGGGCGCCGACGGCGGTCCCCGCGACCTCCGCCTGGCCTCGGACTCGATCGAGACGTACTCCCCGTGGGTCGAGCGCGACCTCGAGGACCTCCCCCTGGCCGACCTGGGCGACTGTGAGCTGCCCGACGGCGCCTCGCCCCGCGAGCAGCTCGACGCCGCCCGCGAGCAGATCGCCGAGTGGTGGCGCCCGGGGCTGATCCCCTTCATGCTCGGCGGCGACCACACCGCGACGGTGCCGGTCATCGAGGTGCTGGCCCCGGCCATCCCGGAGCTCCGCATCCTCCAGCTCGACGCCCACCCGGACACCCGCGAGGAGTTCCTCGGCGAGCGGTACAACTACGCCTCGGCCATGGCCCGGGTGATGGACGTCGTGGCGCCGGCGCGCGTCTTCCAGGTGGGCATGCGGACGGGCTCGCGGGAGGAGTACCTGAACCGCCGGCCGAACTTCTACCCGGTCCTGGCCGGCCATCCCGTGGACGTCGTCCGCAGCCTCATGCCCGAGCTTCGGCGTCATCCCCTCTACGTCACGATCGACGTGGACGTCCTCGATCCCAGCGAGGCGCCCGGGACCGGCTCGCCGGAGCCCGGCGGCCTGCGCGTGCCCGAGCTGCTCGACATCGTCCGCATGCTGGTCGACTGCCGGGTGATCGGCGGCGACCTCGTCGAAGTCGCCCACGCCTGGGACCCGAGCGGCCGGACCGGGATCGCCGCCTCGTGGGTCATCCGCGAGGCGATGCTGACCTGGTGGGGCGAGACCCGGTGACCTCTCGCCGGCAGGCGCGGCGCGAGCGCGAGTACACGGCGCCGCGACTCTACGAGATCGCGTTCGACATGAACCGCAAGGGCGAGGTCGACTTCCTCGTCCACTGCTTCAAGCGCTACGCCCGGCGGCCGGTGCGCCGGGTCCTCGACATCGCCTGCGGGACCGGACCCCACCTCGTGCGGCTGGCCGAGCGCGGCTACCGGGTGGCGGGGCTCGACCTGTCCGCGCGCAACATCGAGTTCCTGGGCCAGCGCCTCGCCGCCAAGGGCCTGGCCGGCGACCTCGTCGTCGGCGACATGACCGACTTTCGCCTGGCGCGCCCGGTGGACGCGGCCATCTGCATGCAGGACTCGCAGGGCCACTTATTGACGAACGACCAGTTGCTCGCCCACTTGCGAAGCGTGGCCCGCAATCTCCGTCGAGGCGGCGTTTACATATTTGACCGTTACATGGCCTCGTCGTGGACCGACCCGGCGCGCGCGTGGTCGTGGTCGCGCCGGCGTGGCGGGCTCATCGTGCGGGCCTCCTTCTCGGCGCTGAACGACGTGGACCCGGTCTCGCAGATCTTCAGGGAGCGCATGACGCTGGAGGCCGTGGAGAACGGCACCCGGCGCGTCTACCGGCAGACCCACCTGTCCCGCATGGTGTTCCCCCAGGAGCTGCGCGCGCTGGTCGACCTGGCCGGCGGCTTCCAGTTCGTCCAGTGGTTCTTCGGC
>Ga0066704_10000359_pt1 | contig 15656 bp, 12 predicted proteins | sample GraSoiAngelo_153_FD_66458 | JGI IMG/M metagenome (GOLD analysis project Ga0066704, IMG submission 66458) | Grasslands soil microbial communities from the Angelo Coastal Reserve, California, USA - 14_1009_12_40cm | ecosystem: Environmental > Terrestrial > Soil > Grasslands | place: USA... | reverse complement strand
CAGCGCTTTGATTTGTCCGGATTTCACTGCCTCAGCGATTGCGATGAGTTTTGCGCCGGGCTCAGACGTCGATCCAAGAATGAGCCGCGCGCCGTTGGTATTCGGATTGCGATCCTCGCTTAGCAAAATGTCGTCGCCCGGACCGCGCCGCGGAACGATATCGATCATCTGCACGCCTAACGACTTCGCCAATTGCGACGTAAGCCAAAGCTCCTCGTTGGTCATCCGACCGGACGCGATGATCGCAATCTCAGGGCCAGCAAATTGTTTTAACTGGAGCGCCGCCTGCCCGATCGCCACTGGCCAATCTGCGGCGACCAGCCTTCCCTCGGAACGAATCTGCGGCTCGAGCAAACGGCTTTCGGCTTCGAGATAGTTGAAGTTCAGCCGCCCAAAATCGCACATCCAGCAGGAATTGACGTGATCGTTTTCTCGCGGTGTTTGGCGATAGATCACGTCCTCGCGACTGCCGATGATGGTGTTGCAGCCGGTAGCGCAACTTGTGCAGATGCTCTTGGTTTCTTTCAAGAACCAGACGCGCATTTTAAAGCGAAAATCCGTCGACGTGAGCGCGCCTACCGGGCAGATGTCGACTGTGTTGAGCGAATAATTATTTTCCAGCCGCTTGCCCGGATGCGCCGTTAGCACGGTGTAACTGCCACGGTCGACGAACCCGAGGACGTCATCGTGTGCGATTTCCTGGCAAAAACGAATGCAGCGCGAGCAGAGAATGCAGCGTTCGTCATCAAGCGTGACTCGCGGACCGATCTGCACATTTTTCGGTTTCTTAACTTTGTTCTCGAGGAAACGCGATTTCGAATCGCCGTAATCGACGCTGAATTCCTGCAAACGGCATTCGCCAGCCTGATCGCAAATCGGGCAATCGAGCGGATGATTGATGAGCAGAAATTCCATCACGCCGCGCTGACATTCCTTCACCAGCGGCGAGTTGGTGCGAACAGCCAGTCCTTCGGAAACGTCCTGAGCACAGGAAATCTGGGGACGCGGCATCCAATTGATGATCGGTTTGCCGTCCGCGCCCAACTCAGGCTTGCGATCCGCGCCCAGCCTTGGAAATCCCATTTCGATCAAACACATCCGGCAATTGCCGGGCGAGCTAAGCTTCTTGTGATAGCAATAGCGCGGCACGAAAACACCGACCTGCGCGCAGGCCTCGATCACGCGCGTGCCCTTGGGAAACTGATGCCACACGCCATCAATCTGGACATTGAACATTGGCGTGCTCGGCTCAGACATATCTAAGGGAAGCAGGAATTCATTAACGAATCAGGAAAGCAGGAAATTCATTTAGAAAAGTCGACGGTGCGGTCAGAGCTCGTGCGCTCGCGGCAGAAACGCTTAATGGTTAAAGCAGCGGTCGCGAAGTTAAAAAGCAGACCATCTTGGAGATTTGTTGCTTTGAGATAACTGCGCCCGATTGCGAAATGAATGTCCTCGAGTTCACTGACGGCTTTTAATTCAACGACAATTTTGCCTTCGACAAGGAAGTCCAAACGGTGTTCGCCAATCTGATGGTCGCGATAAAAGAGCGGCACTGGATACTGCCGGACGAATTGAATGCCGCTCAGCGCAAATTCAACTGCGAGTGCTTCTTCGTATATCGATTCAAGAAAACCGGGTCCTAGTTCGCAATGCACGCGAATCGCGGCAGCTATGATCTGCTGCGTGATTTCGGAATCTCTGAGAATTTTTCCTGCTTTCCTGCTTTCCTGATTCATATTCTAGATTGTTCCTTGAGCGCCGGCTTTTTCCCATCCGGGATCATGCGCGAGCGGGGTGGTCGGAATTTCTTCTTCTTCGATCAATTCTTCCGGGGTGTATTCAGGCGGAAGCGGCGGGGGAATTGGTTTCTGCGCGCGCGCGGCAAACTCCTCTGGAAATTTCTCGACAAAACTCTGGGTTGGCCACGCGCATGCTTCGCCGAAAGCGCAGATCGTACGCCCCGCGATGTTGTCGCCAATGGTCTTGAGCGTTTTCGGATCTTCCACAACTCCGCCGCCACGCAACATGCGGTCGGTGATTTTCTTCATCCAAAGCGAACCCTCCCGACAGGGTGTGCATTGGCCACAGCTTTCGTGCGCGTAGAACTCGTTGACGTTGTTCAGCACCCAAATCATGTCGCGTGAATCGTCGAGCACCATCACGCCGCCGGAACCGGCCATGGAACCTGCCGCTGTCAGTGAATCGAAATCCATTGGGATCTCATCAATCGACATTTCTCGTTCGATTGTCGACCCGTCCGATTGCCTGTGCTTGAGCTTGAATTTCTCATCGGCGCGCAAAACTTTCGCGGAGCTGCCGCCCGGAATGACCGCCTTTAACTTCCGGCCGGGTCTTAAGCCGCCAGCCATCTCGTAAATCAGCTGACCCATCGTGACCGCACCGACTTCGATCTCGAAGTAGCCCGGTCGCTGGACGTCGCCGCTAACACAGACAATCCGCGTGCCGGTGTTGTTAGCTCGGCCAAGACGCGCATATTCCGCGCCGCCCATCGCGATGATGTGTTTTATGTGGCAGAGCGTTTCGACATTGTTGACGATGGTTGGGCACATATAGAGGCCGAGCACTGCTGGAAAGTACGGTGGCTTAATCCGCGGATAACCCCGCTTTCCCTCCAGCGATTCGATAAGACCAGTTTCTTCTCCGCAAATGTAAGCGCCAGCGCCGCGATGAACGTAAACCTCTACGTCGAATCCCGAGCCGAGAATATTTTTCCCAAGAAAATTATGTGCGCGCGCCTCTTCGATGGCACGTTCGAGAATTTTCGCGCCCTCCGGGAATTCGCCTCGTATGTAGATGTACGCTGTGTGGGCATTTAGCGCGTAACATGAAATCAGAATTCCTTCGAGCAGTTGGTGCGGATCTTCGTGGATGATGTAACGATCCTTGAACGTGCCCGGCTCGGATTCATCGGCGTTGCAAATCAAATAGACTGGCCGTTTTTCGTCCGGTTTGATAAAGCTCCATTTCAAGCCACAGGAAAATCCGGCCCCGCCGCGGCCGCGCAGGCCGGAGTTTTTGACTTTATTGACGATGTCACCGCGCGACATGGTCAGCGCTTGCTTCAGTTGTTCGTAACCGCCATCACGGAGGTAAGAGTCGATTTCGGTCGTCCAATCCGGGCGTCCGATGTTTTTGTAAATTAGACGGTGCTCGAGAGGGTGGAGAGGAGATCGAAGTTGCGGATTGCGGATTGCGGATTGCGGATTGCGGACAAGGTTGGCTGCAGAATTTGGATCGACGTTCTCGTGCACTTGTTCGCCGATCATGCACACTGGCGCGGTGTGGCAGCTTGCCAGGCATTCGACAAACTCGACACTGTAATTTCCGTCGGCACTGACCGTAATCGGATTGTGCATTCCGTCGCCGTCAGGCGGGCGTTGGATACCAAAGGTCGTGCACAAGTTTTCCATCAACTCAAAGCCGCCGGCCATCGCGCAACTAAGTGTGCGGCAGACGCGGATGTGGGTTTTGCCCGGCGGCTGCTCTCGAAACATTGGGTAGAAGGTCACCAGCTCGAGAATATTGATCGGTTGCAAGCCGAGCTTTCCCGCGATCCACAGTACGGCCTCCTCGCTGATGAACCCGAAGTGTTCCTGCCACAAATGCAACAGCGGCATGGCCGCGCTTCTCCGGTGGTCACTCGGATAGCGCGCGACCGCCTCGTCCATTTTCCGCTCCAGCTCGGCGGGAATGCGTATGCTCGTCGAGTCTGTCACCTGGGAGAGTAATCCGCTACAGCAGATTAATCGGACAACGTGCTGTCTTTCGACTGCACTTTGTCGTCCTTGAAAACGATTGTGACCGTGTCTTTGCCCTGCCGATAAACGTAAGTTGTTTTTTTCATGATCACGAAATCCTCAGCAGTAAGCGAAGTGGGGGGCCCCAGAATCGATTCCACCTGCTTTTTCGACATTCCCTCTGTTACCTGATCGACATTCGCCTTTGTGATGCGTTTGCCGGAACAGGAAATGCCGAGCATGAGCAGGAGCACGAGCGCGAATCTCGAGACCGATTGCAAGATTGACATGGTTATCTGTCGCATTCGCCCATGACGAAGTCCAGACTGCCCAACACCGCCGGCACATCGCTCACCATGCAGCCTGGCAGAAGCTCGGGCAGGATACTCAGGTTCACAAACGACGGCGCGCGAATTTTCAACCGATACGGCACGCCGCCACCTCTGCTGGTAATGTAAAAGCCAAGCTCGCCTTTGGGATTTTCGGCTGCGAAATAGACTTCGCCGGGTGGCGCATCGAGCCCTTCGGTCACCACGATGAAATGATGGATCAATTCCTCCATCTTTGTCATCACGTGCGATTTCGAAGGAGTCATGTTCTTCCAGTCTGCGACGTTTATCGGTCCGCTGGGAAGTTTATCGATCACCTGCCGTAGGATTCGGACGCTCTGGCGCATTTCCTCGATCCGCACCAGATACCGATCGTAACAATCGCCCACGCTGCCGATCACCACGTCGAAATCGTATTTCTCATAATCGAGGTAGGGGTGTTTGCGCCGCAAATCGTGTTCGACCCCGCTCCCGCGCAGATTAGGACCGGAGAGGGCGTATGCAATCGCACGTTCCTTCGATATGATGCCGATGTCTTTGGTCCGATCGACAAAAATTTTGTTCCGAGTCAGCAACCTGTCGCACTCGTTCAGGCTTGGCCCGAAACCGTCGAGGAACTCCTTCAGTCGCCGAATGAAGCCGTCGGGCAGATCGCGGATTTGCCCGCCCACGCGCGTGTACGACGTGGTAAAGCGGGCGCCCGTAAGCAACTCGAAAAGATCGTAAAGTTTTTCGCGCTCGGTGAATGTGTAGAGAAAGACCGTCATCGCGCCGAGATCGAGCGCCATGGCGCCAACGCCCAGCAGATGCGAGGAGATCCGCGACGTTTCACAGCAAGTGGTCCGAATCGCTTTTCCGCGCGGTGGAACCTCCCAGCCCATCAGTTTTTCAACTGCCAGCGCGTAGGCCACGTTATTTGAAAGTGGCGCGAGATAATCGAGCCGGTCGGTATAAGGAACAAACTGATTGTATTGCATGTTCTCGGCGATTTTCTCGTCCCCGCGATGCAGAAAACCAATGTCCGGCGTAGCCTTTGTAATGATTTCGCCGTCGAGTTCGAGCACGAGCCGCAAAACGCCGTGCGTGGCCGGATGCGATGGCCCCATGTTGAGCACTATTTTCTCGCCGATATCATTGTCATCGGGCTGTCGCAGCGCTGCCTCGACTGCAGCCACTCGCGTGACTGGATCGGGTGATTCAATTTCGCGGACCGTAAATGGCATTGAAAAAGTTAGAAAGTTAAGAGGGTTACAACGTTAAAACGGATAACGTTTACGCTCGCGAGTGAGCCACCGCACGCAAGCAATTTCCGCGGGCGCATTTTCTCGACAGCACAAACGCACAATCCCGCTCGCGCCCCTGGCGGAACGCGATTAACTAGAAGATCATGCCGAAAAAAATCGCACTGCTCTTCGCAGGCCAGGGCGCGCAAAGCGTTGGGATGGGACGCGAACTTGCGGAGAACTTTCCACTCGCGCACAACTTGTGTGCGCAAGCTGATGAAATCCTCGGCCGGCAGTTGACTGAGATTATGTGGAACGGGCCGGCGGAGACGCTGACGACGACATCGAATTGCCAGCCTGCCTTGTACCTGCATTCACTGGCGGCGCTGGCGGTAGTTCGCCAATTGTTGGGCGATTTTCCAATCGATTGTGCAGCCGGCCTATCTCTCGGGGAAATGACTGCGCACGCGGCAGCGGGCACGTTCGATTTCGCGAGCGGGCTGAAACTTGTGCAGAAGCGTGGTGAATTCATGGACGAAGCCTGCGCGGCAACTCTTGGCGGCATGGCAGCGATGATCGGCGGGCAGGAGAATGATGTTCGGCGACTGGCTGCCGACGAAGATGTCGATGTCGCCAATATTAATTCCCCAGGACAAATCGTAATTTCCGGCGAACTCGCCAAGGTCGAGGCGGCGGTTGGCGTAGCTAAGGAATACGGCATTCGGCGCGCAACGATGTTAAATGTCGCTGGCGCGTATCATTCACGATTAATGGAAAGCGCTTACCGCAAGTTGGGGGAAGTGTTGCTCGAGGTAGAGATGCAAATTCCACAATTCTCTATCATCAGCAATGTCACCGGCGAAGAGGTCGACACACTTCAGGAAATTCGGCGCACATTGCAGGAGCAGGTGACAGCGACGGTTCGCTGGTACGATTGCATGCAGCGGATGCTGGCGCGCGGTTGCGAATTCTTTATCGAGTTGGGACCGGGCAATGTGCTGGGAGGTTTGCTACTGCGCACACAAAAAGACTTGAACGTGATGTCGGTTAGCGACGTGGAATCTGCGCACCGTTGCGCCACGCAAATGCGCGCCGTCTTGGCGTAGCATCAGGGGAAAGGGATGCTGCGTGTTCTGTTAGTGCGTGCGTATGGGATGACACCGCTACTAGGTGCCACAGCAAGTGGCAATGCTGAATAAATCGCATTGCCTATCTGCCACTCAGATGACAACAGAATCTGATCACCTAACTTCCTCTATGACACTCTCCCAACGGATCGACGCGGATCTTAAAGAGGCGATGCGCGCCAAGGATACGACCAAGCTGAGCGTTCTGCGTATGCTAAAATCTGCTTTGAAGTACGGCGCGATTGCAAAATCAGGCGCAGAAGCGGAGCTGAGCGACGCTGAAGCCGCGCAAGTCATCCGCAAGCAGGCGAAACAACGCCAGGATTCCATCGAAAGTTTTGAAAAAGGCGGCCGTGCGGAATTGGCCGAGAAAGAGAAGGAAGAACTGGCAATCCTCATTGCGTATTTGCCACAGGCGATGAGCGCAGATGAGGTGGCGAATGTGGTGCGGGAAACGATCGGCGAGATCGGGGCCACATCGAAAGCCCAGATGGGCTCGGTGATGAAAGCGTTACAAGCGAAGGTCGCCGGTCGCGTGGACGGCAAAACGCTGAGCGCGGAAGTGCAGAAGCAACTTTCGTGATTCGTTAGAGCGTTAACAATGGCGTCCGCATCAACCGTTCAACCCTTCAACCTTATGCTGAGCGCCATCATCGTCGCTGCCGGTGACAGCCGCCGCATGGGTTTCGACAAATTGTTTGCCACCGTTGCAGGAGAATTAGTGATCGCGCACGCGATCCGCGCGTTCGACCGCGCCAGTTCTGTTGATGAAATCATTGTCGTTGCGCGTGAAGAACGCCATGATGAGATCAGAAAAATCGCTCGCGATGCCGGTTTTGAAAAAGTCGATTCAATTCTCGCAGGCGGCGAACGCCGGCAAGACTCTGTGCGCGCCGGTCTGCATCACATCCATCGCGATGCGAAATACGTTGCCGTGCATGACGCCGCGCGTCCGTTGACTACACCCGAACAAATCGAGCGCGTTTTCCGGCAATCCGAGATCCACGGAGCTGCCGTACTGGCCGAGCCAGTTAACGACACGTTGAAGCGCGCAGATGCCGATCTTCTCATCAACGCGCCGGTGGATCGACACCAACTCTATGCGATGCAAACGCCGCAAATTTTCCAACGGCAGTTAATCGAGGAGGCGTATCGCGCTGTTTACGCAGAAAATATTTCCGTAACTGACGAGGTCTCAGCCGTCGAGCGACTCGGTCGCAAGGTGGTTCTCGTTGTCAACGATGATTTCAATTTCAAAATCACCTATCCGCGAGATTTACAAATAGCCGAATTCGTCATTCAGCAAAGAGCAGACCGTTCATAAGATCGACATCAACTTTTCAAAGCTGGACAACTAACAATCAGACTGAGAAACTAGCGGGCCTTGGCGCAGCGTTGCATTACGAATATGTTGGCTGAGGCGAAGTCGAATCTCCCGCTGGAAATCGCACACGTCTTGTTTATTGACATTGTGGGTTATTCGAAACTGTTGATCGACGACCAGCACGATGCCCAGCAGCAGCTTAGCCGAATCGTACGAAGCACGAATGAATTCCGTGTAGCTGAAAGGGACGGAAAATTAGTGCGGCTGCCCACCGGCGACGGAATGGCGCTTGTTTTCTTCAGTAATCCCGAGGCACCGGTTCAATGCGCGACGGAGATCACCAAGGCTTTAAAAAATAATCCGACATTCGAACTGCGGATGGGCATCCACAGCGGCGCAGTGAGTGGTGTTACGGATGTCAATGAAAGGTCGAACGTCGCCGGTGCGGGAAGTTCTCTGCGAATAAACTGATCAGTGCAAAGCCGCGTAGAAGTCAAGGCAATCGATGCACCTGTCCCCAGTGCTACAGCGTTGCAGGAGGGGAAGCGTTCTGGAACCTTTACGCGGCAAAGCCGCTGGATTTTGGCGTCGCGCGAGGAGCTGAATGGCGGCGCTATTGCGTGGAGCAAAATTTGCGGATCGGAATGCATCGCGCGATTGCTCTCGCGAAAAGGATTTCGCTGTGCGGAGGAAGTTGAAAACTTCCTCCGCCCGCGCCTCAGTTCGCTGAGCGATCCATTTTTGCTGCCGCAAATGGAAACGGCGGTTTCTCGTATTCTCGCTGCACTGGACCAACACGAACGCATTGTGCTCTTCGGCGATTACGATGTAGATGGGGTGACTTCGCTTGCGTTGCTCGCGGAAATGTTGCGCGCATACGGTGGCGCGCCGGAACTGTTTCTGCCCTTGCGCATGGAGGAGGGCTACGGCTTGAGCCGCGAAAGTGTCGAGCGTTGTCTCGAACAATATCGGCCGCAATTGCTCATGGCCGTCGATTGCGGGACCGCTTCTGTGACTGAGATTGCCGAGTTTAAGAGACGCGGCGTGGACGTGATCGTGCTCGATCATCATGAGCCGAAGTCCGCGTTGCCTAATTGCGTTGCAATCCTTAATCCAAAAGTGACGCAGTGCGGCATGGAATATCTGTGCAGTGTCGGAGTCGTTTTCAAACTTTGTCACGCGCTGCTCAAGACGCGGCCATTGCCCGGATTCGATTTGAAATCAAAGCTCGATCTTGTGGCGCTCGGCACGGTCGCGGACATCGTGCCGCTGCGTGGCGAGAACCGCGTTCTGGTTCAGCGCGGGGCGATCGAGATCGCGCGGACCTTGCGTATCGGCCTGAGAAAATTAATGCAAGTCGCCGGAGTTCGTGCGCCAATCTTGCCCGAAGATATTGGCTACCGCCTTGGCCCGCGACTGAATGCGGCGGGGCGGTTGAGCACGGCGGAGAAATCTTTGCGACTGCTGCTCACGCAGGACGAAGGCGAAGCAGCAGTGCTCGCGGCGGAACTGGATCAACAAAACCGCGAACGCCAGCAAGTGGAAACAGAAATCTTTGTTGCAGCGACAGACAAGATCAACGGGGAGTTCGATCCTGCGCGTGATGCTGCCATAGTGGCGGGCGCGCGCGGCTGGCATCCGGGAGTGCTCGGCATCGTGGCGTCACGGATCGTTCGAAAATACCATCGGCCGGCCATTGTGATCGGTTTCGATGAGAAGGGAATCGGCAAAGGAAGTGGGCGAAGTATCGAAGGGTTGAATATGGTCGAAGCGCTGAATCGTTGCGCTGACAGCCTCGACAAATACGGCGGACACGAAATGGCGGCGGGACTGGCAGTGCGCGAGGAAAATTTCGATCGTTTTGCCGAAAGGTTTCGCAGCATCGCGCGCGAGTTGCTTTCCGAAGAAGCATTGCAGCCCTGCCTGCGACTGGATCATGAGCTCGCGTTCACTGAGGTCGATGTCGAATTTCTGCGCTGGCACGAAATGTTGCAGCCGTTCGGAAATGGAAATCCGCAACCGCTTTTCTTTGCGCGTGAAATCGAGCCAGTCGCGCCGCCGCGCGTCGTGAACGAAAAACATCTCATCTTTCGTCTCCGCCAGGGGGATCGCCATCGCCGGGCCGTTTATTTTGACGGTATGGCAAATCAATTGCCGCCGCCGCCGTGGGATATCGCATTCCGAATTCGCGCGGATGAGTATGGCGGTGAGACATTAGTTGCCATGCAAATTGAAGCGGTGCGGCAAGCTGCGCCGATCGAATGAACGAGCTCCCTAAAGAAAAAGTTCGTGACGGCGAGGGCGCCGTCACCAGCACGCGAGGCGCGTGCGCTCCCCAGATCGGAATGTCGCAATCATTGTCGGAACTCAATTGGATCCCGCGCCCGAAACTCCTGGCACTGCGGCGTCTCGGGATTGAGACGGTGGAAGATTTGCTCACTCATTTTCCGCGCCGCCACGAAGATCGCACCGAGTTCCCGCGTTTTCCGCGCGAAGAAAGCGAGGTTCCGGTTTGTCTTTGCGGCGAGGTGATCAAAACTTCGCTGCGCCGTTTTGGTGGATGGAAAAAAATCTTTGAAGCCACGCTGCAAGAATCACAGGCAAACGCGCTGAGTGAACCGCTGGTGTGCCGATGGTTCAACCTGCATTACGTGCAGAAGATGATCGCAACCGGCCAGCGCATCGTTGTTTTTGGAAAGCCGCGCCTGCGCGGGAAGCGAATTTGCATGGATCATCCGGAGTTCGAGGTCATCGAGAACGATGAAGAAATCTCGATCCATTTCCGCAGGATCACTCCAATCTACCCCGCCACTGAGGGCCTTTCGCAGCGCGTGTTGCGCAGCATGGTTTATCGGCTTTTAAATGAGGTTGGTCCCGCGCCTGCGGGATTCGAAACATTATTGCCGCGCCCACTCATGAACCGTGACATGACACGCTCGGCTGCGATTCGGGCAATCCATTTCCCAAACGATTGGCAGGAACGCGATTCCGCCCGCGAACACTTGGTCCTCTCTGAATTTTTTGCGATGCAAATCCTGATTGCATCGCGACGCACGAATGCATCGATTCGCATTGGCCAGGCACACTGCGGGCCCGGCGCGTTGTTCGATAAATTTGTGAAGTCGCTTCCGTTCGAGCTGACTAGAGCACAGCGGAAAGTCACCGCGGAAATCCGGCGCGACCTGGCGGCTGGCCATCCAATGAATCGTTTGCTACAGGGGGACGTTGGTTCAGGCAAAACCTTAGTCGCGATAGCGGCAATGCTTCTGGCGGTTGAAGCCGGATATCAGGCCGCGTTCATGGCGCCGACGCAAATTCTGGCCGAGCAACACTACGATGTCCTGCGGCGCTGGCTCGAGGCGCTGGGCGTGCGCGTTGCATTGCGAACAGCCGCGCGACAGGAACAGAGCGGTCCCTTGCCTTTGTTTGCCGGGAATATGGAAATTCCGGGTAGCGCACGCGTCTCGCGTGGTGGCGACGGCGTCGCGCCGTCGCGGACTTTCCTTGAACGAGAAGCAGCCGGCAGCGCCAGATATTCCCGCCGTCGGCTGCCCCATTTCGAAAAGCCTTGGGCAATTTACGCAGTAACGATTCGCACGAAATCACACCGCTATTTGTCACCAAATGCGCGCACAATCACCCTTGATGCGTTACGGCATTTTCATAAGGAGCGCTACGAATTGTTTGCGGCCTGCGTGATGCCTGATCACGCACATTTGTTGCTTCAACCGTGGCCGAAAAAAAACGACGACAAGCGAAACGTAATCTTCTGGCCTTTGAACGAGCTGTTGCACTCGATCAAATCCTTCTCAGCACATCAGATCAATGAGATCGAAGGGAAAACCGGTGCTGTATGGGAGAAGGAAAGATTTGATGGTTATGCGCGATCGGATCGCGATTTAGAGGAGAAGTTCCACTATATTCTGCGTAACCCTTGGGACTCAGGTCTGGCTCGTCAGGGTGAGGATTATCCGTGGGTCTGGACACAGGATGACGAGTATCGCGAGGAAAGTTCGTTTCGGCGCGACGCCGAAACTAGCACGCGAGACGCGTGCGCTACCCAGATGAGCGCGTGCGAAGAACCACAAATCATCGTCGGAACGCATGCGTTGCTCTACGAGTCCGTTTCGTTTTCGAACCTCGGGCTCGTCGTCATTGATGAGCAGCACAAGTTTGGCGTCGCTCAGCGCGCCAGATTAACAACGCGCGAACCGGCGCCCGACGTGCTGGTGATGACCGCCACGCCGATCCCGCGCACACTCACGATGACAATTTACGGCGACCTCGACGTTTCAACGATCGATGAAATGCCGCGGAACCGGGGGAAAATCGTCACCGCCGCGCGTGATGACTCGAAGCTCAGTGAGGTTCTTACCTTTTTGCGAACTGAACTAGAAAGGGGTCGCCAGCTCTACGTGATTTATCCATTGATCGATGAAAGCGAAAAGTTGGACGTCAAAGCCGCAACAGCGGAGTACGAGCTGTGGCAGCAACGCTTACATCCGTTTCGCTGTGAATTGCTTCACGGCCGAATCGCGCCCATTGAAAAGCAGCAGATCATGGAACGTTTCCGGCGCGGCGAAACGAATGCGTTGATCAGCACGACTGTGCTCGAGGTCGGTGTCGATGTCCCCAATGCCAGCGTGATGCTGATTGAAAACGCGGAGCGTTTTGGTCTGGCCCAATTGCATCAACTTCGGGGACGGATCGGCCGCGCAGAGCATAAATCCTATTGCATCCTGCTAACCTCGGCTCAGGCGAAGGGAGTCTCAGTAAAGCTCGCCGTTCTGGAAAGAACACGTGATGGCTTTGAAGTAGCCGAAGCGGACTGGGAGTTGCGCGGCCCAGGCGATCTGCTGGGCACGGCGCAAAGCGGTCTGCCTGCGCTCAAGATCGGCAACTTGAAGACTGATGCGGATTTAATGCGACGCGCACGCGCGGCCGCGATATCGATCTTCGAGGCAGATCCGCGTCTGGAATGGCCGGAGAATCAACGTTTTCGGCGCCTAATTGTCGAACAACAGGGACGAACTTTTTCCAATGTCAGCTAATGAAAAATCTCGCGAAATTTTTGCTCTTTGTCCTGGTCGTCAGCGCGGGAATTTCCCTGCTGTACGATTACCGTCTTAAACACGGAGGGTTAAAGCTACCGTCGGGTCGGACGCCCGAAAAATACACTCTGGCCTCTGAGCCGAGCGTGGACTCGAAACAAGTCGCTTCGCTCGAGGCCTTGAATCGGGAACGGCGCGCGCTGATTAAAAGCGTGGTCCCATCTGTTGTGGCGGTTAAAACATCGAAAAAGATCGGCATTCGACGCGAGTACGGGCTTGATCCGTTTGAGTTTTTCTTCCCCAATCAGCGAAGGTCGCGGAATCCAAACGATGAAGCGCTGGTGCAGAACGCGCTGGGCTCGGGCGTCATCGTGACGAATGAGGGTCATATTATCACCAACAATCATGTGGTCACCGACAGACAAGGCAATCCGGTTGATCAAATTGAAGTGCAACTAAGCGACGGACGAACACAAAAAGCGCGGTTAATAGGCGCTGATGATCAGGTCGACGTTGCAGTGCTGAAGATCGATGATCCGGGCGTCAAGCCGCTCAAACTTGCTGACTCCGATACGGTGCAACCCGGGGATTTTGTCCTGGCGATCGGTAATCCGCTGGGATTTGAGGAAACTGTGACAGACGGAATCATCAGTTCGAAAGGGCGGCCGAATCGCAGCGATGTTTTCGCTGATTTGCTGCAGACCAATGCGGCAATTAATCCGGGAAACAGCGGTGGCCCGCTAATTAATCTCCGGGGTGAAGTAATTGGCATCAACACTGTGATCGCCTCGACCACTGGCGGCTCGCAGGGCCTGGGTTTCGCGATCCCGTCAAACACGGTACGCATGGCGCTGGAAAGCGTGTTAAAGCAGGGCCGGATCATACGCGGTTACCTTGGGATCCAGACGCGCCCGTTGCAGCCGGGACAAAGCAGCGCGGACAGCGAAGGCGTCGTGGTTGATGGCGTAATGGCGGGATCGCCCGCAGCTCAGGCGCAACTGCAACCAGGCGATGTCGTTCGGAAATTCAATGGTCATGAAGTAACAAATATTCGCGCGTTGAGGAGCATGGTGGCGCAGACCGAGTTGAATAAGAATGTCGAGCTGGAAGTCATGCGTGACGGCAAACCCTTGAAGGTGACCACTCAAATCAAGGAGCAGCCAGTTAATTACCAATCCACGGGCGTGCTGCCACGAGGAAATCAACCGCAGCAACAAACGCCGCGACAACCTGGCGATGAAGAAGAAGCGAGCGGTCCTCTTGCTTCGATTCATGTGGAAGACCTGACGCCGGAGGTGGCGCATCAGCTTGATCTGCCTGCCAATGTGCGAGGCGTATTGGTGACGGGTGTCGATCCTGACAGTGGCACGGCGGAATTGCAGAAGGGAGATGTGATCGAAGAAATCAATCAACAGCCGGTCACATCAGTTTCGGGCTACAACAAGATAGCTGCCTCACTTGATCCAAGCCAACCGCAAGTCTTATCGGTTTGCCGACATCGGATACGTTCGTTTCTGGTTCTCCGACCGCGATAATTTATCTAGCGGTGCTTGTGTCAAGCACCGCTAGCACGCGATCGCGTGGCGCCGGCAGACACCCGAGAGCATTTCCCAAAGCGCATCGAGAACACGATTCACCGATGCTTTTACCGACTCGAAATTTTGCCGGTCGACGCACGTCGCGAGCATCTTTCGCTCGGCAGCAGAATGTTCGCGATCCGCTTCGAGGTGAACAGTGAAATACTGATAATTTTCGGGATTTCTAAAGCCGTAGTGTTTCTTCAGTCCGTCGATCTTTGATTCACAGATCTCTGGAATTTGGCTTTCGTACGCGTAAAGCGCCGCCAAACCTTCCGCAGTCGATCCGTTGCTGCACACGGAGCGAAACGTATCGATCAATTGTTGTGTCTCCGGCCATTTTCCTGATCTTCGTACATCAGCGTCGGAAACACCGACGCCTTCTGAGAATCTGAGCCAAAGCTCGGGATGATTTGGTGAGCCGGCTTCTTCATCGATCAAATTAGACAGAAGTTGTTTCCGTGTCGCCGGATCGTCGCACTTTGCATGCACCGCCGAGAGATAAGTGGGAAACGCTGCAACATGGTGATAGTACTCCCGCGCATAGTCAGCGAGCGCCGTCCTGCTCAATTCGCCGCGTGTCCACGCAACATAAAACGGATGTTTCAACAAATGTTTCACTGCAATGTCGCTGTCGATTTCGTCGAGATGTTTATTCATAGGACTTTATCTTCCACAGATTACGCAGATTTACACAGATTCAGGCAATCTCGATTTTTTCCAATCTGCGAAATCTGTGGATCATTTTCATGCAGATTTCAAAATGTGTTTGATGCCTCGGATCGGGATGACGACCCAGCTGGGACGATTATTCAGTTCGTAACCGATTTCATACACGGCTTTGTCGAGCAAATAGGCTTCGAGCATGATTTGAAGATCTTCGCTGTTTTTCGGGATGAAAATCGCGCCGGTGGTCGTCTTCAAATAGCTTTGCAGAAAGACGATGCTCATCTGGCGATACCAAAGATCGGCCCAGCGCTCGAGGAAAGGCACATCTTCTTTACGCATCGCTGGCTGCCAAAGCGCGCTGTAAGCGGCGTACTGAAACGAGCGCATCATCCCGGCGACATCGCGCAGCGCGGAGCGTTTTAGTTTGCGTTCGCTTAGCGCGCGGGCTGGTTCGCCTTCAAAATCGAGAATGACAAAATCTTTTCCGGTATAAAGCAATTGGCCGAGATGATAGTCGCCGTGGATCCGTATTTTCGCGGCGTTGGTGCGGCGATCGAGCAGTCGCTTTTCGCGCGCCAGTATTTCTTGCTCCGTG
>Ga0066704_10000357_pt1 | contig 15691 bp, 12 predicted proteins | sample GraSoiAngelo_153_FD_66458 | JGI IMG/M metagenome (GOLD analysis project Ga0066704, IMG submission 66458) | Grasslands soil microbial communities from the Angelo Coastal Reserve, California, USA - 14_1009_12_40cm | ecosystem: Environmental > Terrestrial > Soil > Grasslands | place: USA... | reverse complement strand
GACAATCAGCGCGTATACGAGAGCGCCTCGCCATTCGGCTACCTGGAAGTCTATTCGAGCTCGTATCTGCACTTCGCACCGGGCCTGTCGGACAACGCCGCGTTCAATCTGCCTGAGATTCCGCCCAACGCGTATCTCGGCATGTACATCGACAGCGACGGCCCATTCGGCGTGATGCGCAAGCTCAGCGATGCGGAAAGCGCGTATTTCCGCTATCTGCCGATGCAGTATCCCTATGTGCTGAAGAAAGATCCGAGCACCTTCGTCGTGCAGTTCGGCGGCGGCATCTCGACGCGCGTCGCGCTGCATAACTCCAAGCACGTGACGGTGGCCGAGGGCAATCCCGCGATCCTCGATGCGTTCCGCAACGACAAGGCGCTGCGCGATTTCTCGGGCGACATCTTGAACGATCCGAAATTGAACGTGATCGATTACGACGGCCGCCTGTATCTTGCGAACACGAGCAACCGCTACGACGTGATCGATCTGTCGCTGGCCGATTCGGCCGGCCTGTCGAACCCCGGCGGTTTCGCGATCGTCGAAAAATACGCGTACACGCGCGAGGCGATGGCCGCGTACATGCGCGCGCTCGCGGACGGCGGCGTGCTGTCGGTGACGCTGTGGAACAAGGAAGAGCCGCCCAAATCGGTGCTCAAGCTCTACGCGACGATGGTTGCCGCAGCACAGGATGCCGAGCCTGGCGCCAAGAATCTGTCCGAGCGTTTCTACGCCGTGTCGAGCTATCTCTCGACCGCAACCGTGCTGTACAAGCGCGGCGGTTTTTCCGCGGACGACGTTGCCAAGCTGCACGAACATTCGCATGCGATGTCGTTCGACGAGCTGACCTATCCGGGTTTCGAGTTCGATGCGACGCAGACGGCGGCGACGCTGAAATCGTATCGCGAAGGCATCTTCGGTGTGGATGCGGCAACTGCCAGCGCGAATACCGCGAGCGCAGCGAAGTCGCCGGACGCGACTGTCGCGAGCAAGCCCGCAGCAGCACCGACCACGGAACCTACCACGGCGCCTGCCGTTGATCCGACGGCGCCGGCCGAACCGAGCGCTACATCCGCGGCCGATCCGACTGCGCCCGCCGAAGGCGTTGCGATGGCCGATCCGACCGCACCGGACGGCACCGATCCGAATGGCGACCCCAACGGTCCTGGGCCCGCGCAAGTGCCCGCGACGACGATGGGTCAGCTCGCCTGGTACGCGCTGCTGCATAACGACTGGAAAACCGTCGCCGACGGCTATGTGTTCGATACGCGACCGCTCACCAACAATCGCCCGTACTTTGCCGCATATGTAAAACCGGCCGATCTGCCGCGCACGACCGATCGCCTAGAAATCTTCCAGGACGAGTGGGGTTATCTGCTGCTGTGGGCGACGCTCGCGATCGCCGCGATCGCCGCGACCTGGCTCGTCGCGATTCCAGTAGTGCTCAACTGGCGCACGATATTCTCGCGCTATCCGGGTCAGTTCCGTACCATTTTATACTTTGCCTGCCTCGGCCTCGGCTACATCATGGTCGAGGTGTCGCTGATCGCGAAGTTTGTGCTGCCACTCGGCAATCCGACCGTGTCGGCCTCGATCCTGATCACCGGCATGCTGGTGTTCTCCGGGCTTGGCAGCCTCGCCTCGGAACGTTTCATGGAGCGCGCAAAGACCGTGATGCCGCTCATCTTTATTGCGATCGGCGCAATGCTGATTGCGTACGGCTGGCTGCTCGACCCGGCACTCAACGCGATCGGCAGCCTGCCTTACGCGCTGCGCCTGGTCTGCTGCTTCGTGCTGATCGCGCCGCCGGCGTTTCTGATGGGTTTCCCGATGTCGACCGCGATGACCTGGCTTGGTCGTCTCAACAAGAACGCGATGTTCCTGTGGGCCTGGGGCATCAACGGCTCGTTCTCGGTGATCGGCGCGGCACTGGTGCCGCTGATCGCAACCTCGTTCGGCCTCGCCGCCGTACTGCAAATCAGCGGCATCGCCTATTTGATCGCGGCGCCGGCGTTCTTTGCGGTGTTCTTGCCGCTGAAGGATACGCATCCTGCTCCGGTGAATTGAGCCATGTGCGAATCGACACGGCAAAACGACTCGCCATTTCCGCGAAGGCGGGAATCCAGCGCCTTTGCTCTTGAAGTTGCGCGAGAGAAGCAGGGCGAGGGACACTGGCTTCCCGCCCTCGCGGGAATGACAAGATTTTTTCTTGTTGCATCGCTTTTTGTTGTCCAATTCTCGATGACCGCATCCAACGCACTCGCAGGCCCGACGAAAGCGCACGTCGAGCCACGCGTCCCCATCGCCCCGCTGCACGAACCGATCACCGCCTTCGTGCCTTTCGAGAATGCGCCGTTCCCGTTCGGCGGCCGTATTCCCGACTCGGGCAAGCACTTCCTCGACCACAACGACGGCGCGCGCAAAGGTCACGTCTCGTCACGCGACGGCTCGGTGCATTGGGAAGACACGATGTTCAACGACAATCGTGTACTTTTATACTTCCCCAAGGGCTTCGACGTGCGCAAGCCTGCGCTCATCATCGTGTTTTTCCACGGCAACGGCGCCACGCTGTCGCGCGACGTGCTCGATCGCCAGCAGGTCGCCGCGCAGGTCGCGGCATCGGGACTCAATGCAGTACTGGTCGCGCCGCAGTTTGCGGTCGACGGGGCTGACTCGAGCGCGGGCCGCTTCTGGCAACGCGGTCACTTCGCCAAGTTCGTCGACGAGAGCGCCAAGCAACTCGCGGCGCAGTATCACGATCGCCGGGTCGCCAGCGCGTTTGCGCACTCGAAGATCGTGCTGGTCGCCTACAGCGGCGGTTACCTGCCGGCGGCGTGGTCGGTCGCGATCGGCAAAGCCGATAACCGCGTAGCGGGCGTCGTCCTGTTCGATGCGATGTATGGCCAGCTCGACAAGTTCGCCTCGTGGATCGAAGCGATGCATGCGCGCACGTTTTTCTTCAGCGCCTACGGCGAATCGACGCACGAGGAAAACGAAGCGCTCAAATCCGAGCTCGACGATGTCAATCTGCGCTACAAGACCGCGGCGCCGAAAAAACTCGCGCCGGGCTCGGTCACGTTCGTCGACGCAGGGCCGAACGTGAAGCACGACGATTTCATCACGCAGGCGTGGACGCAGAATCCGCTCGCCTGGGTCCTATCGCGCGTACCGGGCTATCCGCGCGCGGAGCCGAAAACGAAACACGCGAATAATCGCGTACCCGCGACGTAAGCAACCAGCAGTGCGACGGAATGCGGCTCACGGTACGGCGCGATAAATCCATACGGCTGCGGGCTCGCCCGCAGTCGCGCGCACGGCGACGAACAGGCGATCGAGCTCGGCGACCCACAACGCGGTGCGCGCACCCGGCACGGTGGGCAAGCGCGCGATTCGAGCATAGCTGCCCGCATCAGCGCGCAGCACGTCGATGAATCCGGCGCCACAGCTCGCATAGACGCGACCACGTTTGGTATCGACGAACAGATCGTCGACATCACCGCAGAGGTCGGTCTGCGTCGCGATGCGTCCATCGTCCATCGCATAGCCGATCAGCTTGGAGGGTTCACGGAAGCCGACCAACACGCGACGGTTCAGGGTGTCCAGCGCCATTGGAAAGTTCGCGTGCGCATCAGGCGTGGGCCACGCGGCAAGCAGCTTGCCGCTCGCGAGATCGAGCACCGCAATCTCGTGCGCGTTGGGCAGATTGACGAAGATTTTCCCGCTCGTAGTATCGATTTGAAAACTCTCCGGATGCGCATTGAACTTGAACCGCGCGACGAGTCTGCGACTTGCCGCATCGATCACCGCGAGCGCACCGTCGCCGTAGCCGACGAACACGCGGTCGCTCTTGTCGTCGACGCGGATATTGTCGGCATCGCTGCCGAGTTCAAAGCGCCCGATCGGCGCGTAGTCCTGCGCGCGAAACAACTCCAGCCCGCCGTCGCGTGCATTCGCCACATAAAGCATGTCGCTGGAGCGGACGTGAGCCACACCCTGCGGTTCGGCAAAACCGGTCATCTGGTGTAGCAGTTTGCGTTGTGCAAGGTCGACGACGCCGACGCTATCGTTGCCAAGCTCGGCGACGTAAAGCTTCTGGCGTTTGAGATCGATCGCAAAATGATCGATGCGGCCTTTGACGTCACCGAGCGAGATTTTTGCTTCGAGTGTGAGAGGTGCTTCGGCCGCACCCGATGGCATGGCCAACCCGCAGCAAAGCAGGCACAGCAGGATTCGCTTCATCGGGTCACCTGGGCTGTGCGACCAAATCATCGAAATAGATTATCGAATCAGCCTTGGTCCAGACGCCGAACTTCCCGGCGCCGGAAAATGTTTGATCACGCGCGTCGATCACCTTGCGCCCATCGAATGACACGCTGAAATGATCGCCGTTCGCATCGATCGCGAGTTCATGCCAGACGCCGCTGGCAACCTTGCCGTTCCAGCCGGCGAACTGCACGCGCCGGCCCTTGACGACGTGGTACAGGCGCACGTTGTCTTCGAGCGCGTTGGCGCGCACAACGTAATAATTGTCCGCATCCAGCGCACGCAATACGAGGCCGCAGCCCTGATCGACCTTACCCGCCACCGATTTGCATTTGACTGACACGCGCCCGTTTTTCCATGCGGGACCGGTAAGCGCAATCGGAAAACGATAGTCCGTTTCATCGGCATCGGTCTGCGCGAGCACATTCGGTGCGCTGGGCGCATCGCTTTCGGCGCGGATCAGCCAACGCCCCGGCGGGCCTTGTCCGGTGCGCGCGAACTCGAATCCCAGCGGCGCCCGCCCCACAACGTCGCCATCGAAATGGAATTCGGTTGGCTGCGCTGCGATGGCCGTCAGCGGCAGAAGCAACCAGGAGATGAACTTGATCATTGGCCTTCTCCGGGTGAACTGGATGCCGCGCGCAGCGCATCCGGATTCCATCCGTGCGTTTCACCCTGATCCGCTGCGCACCAGGCGTACAGCGCGTCGTATACGATCATGCCGTGCGCGAGCATTTCCAGATCGTCCGCGTAGCAGCGCGAAAGACCCAGTGAAATGGCCAGCAGCCCGGCAGACTGTTGAGCCAGATCGAGACGCGCGGTATCCGCGCCGCGTACGATCAGTGCAAGTTTATCCAGCGCTGGATTGTGCAGCGTGTACTTGTTGAGAAATGCATCGAAGCTGCAGCGCTCGCCCACGTGACTCAACTCAACGTCAGGCACATCGAACGGAATCGCGCCGGTCTCGCTCGCCACTGCGCGCACGCGCACCGGCGCCACAAACAGAAACACCGCTTGAGGATCGATGAAGCGCCGGATCAGCCAGGGACAGGCGACGCGATCGATCTTGGGACGTTCACGAGTTACCCATTGCATGACGGCCTCCTCCGATCCCTTGTATTATGCTCCGGCAGGCGCTCGCAAACGGCACGACTGAAGAATCGCGCCTTCTGGGCTTCAGAGCTTCCGTTCCATGTGCTTGGCCTGCGTGCCTTTGAGCAGCGATATGCCGGCTTGAGCCGTGCCGTCTTCCATTTCGGCTTCGACCTGGATCGCCTTGTAGCCAGGATTCGCTCGCTCGGCCGCAGTCACCGCCTCATGCAGGCTGCGCTTGCCTTTCGCGATCGCCTCTGCCTGGTGCTGCGCCGCGGCCAGGTCCTCGCCACCGCTGATCGCTTTGCTCTCAGCGATCTTGCCGGTTTTGTGATCGACGATGACTTCGTAAAATTTGCCGTCTTTCATCGTGTAGACCGAAAGCTGCAATTTGCCCTCTTCTAGTTCGAATTTGCCGGAGATCGGCGTGCCTTGCGTTTCACCCGTGCGCAAGCCAACCGCCAGCGTGACCGAAGCTTCCTTCATCGCCGCGGCAAGCGCCGGGGTGTTGCGCGCCGCTTCGGTTTCTTTGTGTGCCTCGTCGTCCTGCGCCTGCGCCATGCTCGTGCACAGCAGCGCGGTCAAAACGGTCCATGCAAACTTGGCGAATTTCATAGCGATCTCTCCTCGAGTAAAGAATCTGTTTCGGTTCGTCAGCAGCGTCACGCACGAGTCTTGTCACTGATGAGTCACGTGCAGTTCCTTGAGCTCGGCGATCGAGCCGTCGTAAAACGCGACGTTATCGAACGCGTCGTGCGCCAGCGCTTCACCGACCGTGCGCGCCTGTGCGCCGCTGTCGCCGACGACAAAGATGCGCGTGTTGTGATCGGCCATTGGCAGGCGTCCATCGTCCTTGGCCTTGGCGGCGTCGCGCAACGGAATCGACTTGGCATTGCGCAACGCAGGCGTGCTGCCGGACGCATCGCGTGCATCGATCAGCCACGCGGTTTTGTCCTCGTCGAGCAGACTGATGAGCGCGGATTTCTCCACCTGCATCAGGCCGCCGAGTGCGCGCCAACCGGGGGCGCCGAGCTGATAGCGGCGCACATTGTGATAACCCACCTTGATCATCTCCTCGGCGAAACGCCGGCTGCGGCCGCAGTTCAGACCATTGCAGTAGAGGATGAGAGGCTGGTTCTTGTCGGGAGTCGCACTTAAAACTGCGTTAACGTCCGCCGTATACAAAGCCGGCGTCAATCCGGGTTTGCCCGGTACCGCTTTCGCCCCCGGGATATGACTGACGGCATATTCCTCGTAGGCGCGTGCGTCGAGCACGATCGCACTGCCGGTTTTCAATGCCGACTGCAGCTCCGCGGTGGTGGCTTCATCTCCCGCCGCGCCGTCGCGCAGAATCGCATCGAATACCAGCGGCTTGGCATTGGCATGCGACGTATCCGCTGCCAGCTCGGCCTTGGGATTGGCCGACGCCTGCATGCTCAAGGTGAACAGCAATGCGAGAATGGTGGGCGATTTCATCGTGAGCCTCTGTGTGGGTACTTCCGGCCACGATGTTCGGCGTTGATGTTTAAGACAGTTTTATCGGTGTGGAGTGAATCGTGCGTTTACTGATTGTCGAAGATGAAGCACGCATCGCCGAGCTGGCCAAGCGCGCGCTTGAGCGCGCCGGCTTTGCAGTCGACACGGTTCGACTCTGTGGCGAAGGCGCGGCGGCACTCGCGATGACCGTGTACGATGCCTTGATCCTCGACCTCGGCCTGCCCGACGCCGATGGCACCAAGCTGCTGCGCGAATTGCGCGCGGTAGGCAATCAGATTCCAATTCTGCTGCTGACTGCGCGCGACGCCGTCGAAGACCGCGTCGGCGGGCTCGATGCGGGCGCAGACGATTACCTGATCAAGCCATTCGCGATGAGCGAGCTGATTGCGCGCACCAAGGCGCTGCTGCGTCGCCCGGGCGGCGCGCTCGGCACCACGCTGCAGGCGGGCAATATCGCGTTCGACACGATTGGGCGCGACGCGCATGTCGGCGTTGCGACGCTGGCATTGTCGCGGCGCGAATCGACGATACTCGAACATCTTCTACGTCGCCTCGGACGTGTCGTGCCGAAAAGCGTGCTCGAAGAAAAACTCTATGGCATCGACGATGAAATCGAGTCGAACGCGATTCCGGTGCATGTGCATCACTTGCGCCGCAAGCTTGTCGGCGCCGGTGCCGATGCGCAGATCCACACGATCCGCGGCGTCGGCTATCTGCTCGCTGAGGCAAAGTCATGAACTGGCGGTGGCCGCGTTCGCTACAAATGCGGCTCGCGCTGCAGCTGACCTCGCTGTACCTTGTTGCGACCGCGGTCGGTATCGGTGCCTTGATCTACCAGGCGAACGAAGCTGCCGCGTACCTGCCCGCGTCCGCTGGTGCGGATTCGCTGGCGCATTCAGTGTTATGGGAATTTGTCTTTGACGTCGCCTGGGTGATTCCGATCCTCATGGCGGTCACGCTCATCGTGGGCGTGCTGGCGATCCGCCACGGCCTGCGTCCGCTGCGCGAAGCGTCACGGCGCGCCGCAATGATCGGTCCGGATACAACCACGATGCGTCTGCCCGAAACGGGTCTGCCAAGCGAAATCGCGCCGCTGGTCGCGGCGGTGAATCAGGCGCTCGCGCGACTCGAACAGGGCTTTGCCGTGCAGCGCGAGTTCACCGCGAATGCCGCGCACGAATTGCGCACGCCGCTCGCGATCATGACCAGCGCTTTGGAAACAATGCCGGGCAACGGCGAGCTCACCAAGCTCAAAGCCGACGTCGCGCGCATGAACCGCATGGTCGAGCAGTTGCTGCGCGTGGCGCGACTCGATGCGATTGCGCTCGATGTTTCAGCGATCGTCGACCTAGGCACAGCTGCCGCCGCCGTAGTAGCCACAATGGCGCCATGGGCCATTGCGCAGGGGCGAACACTGGCCTTCGCCGACGCCACGCGGCGCGTGTGCGTGAAAGGCAATGCGCATGCGATCGAAGATGCAGTCCGCAATCTGATCGAGAACGCCGTGGCGCATGCGCCGGTCCGTACGGAAGTCGTCGTCAGCTTGCATGGCGATGGGCGTTTGGAAGTCAGCGATCGCGGCCGCGGCGTGCGAGCCGAGGATCGGCAAAACCTGTTCAAACGCTTCTGGCGCGGCAAGCACACGCAAACGCCAGGCGCGGGACTCGGTCTGGCGATCGTCAGCGAGATCATGACTGCACATGGCGGTGGCGTCAGCGTCGCGGACAATCCAGGCGGAGGCGCTGTTTTTACGCTCGCATTCAATCCAACGGCTTAGGAACCTCCGCATAACCTACTGCGCTCGGCATCTTGCGCGCCGTCGGTGCTCGGAATCCTCACGTACCGGATGTACGCTCCGGTTCCTGCGCTCCGGCGTCACGCAACCTGCCTTCGCTCGCTACGGTTATGCAGAGGCTCCTTAGCATGCCGGGCAGCAAGGAGCGCGGCCCCCGCTAACGCAAGGTGTGCGCGAGCGCGTTGAACAGCGTGCCATCGGGGTCGTTGTTTTGCTCCCAGTACATCACGCCGCCGAGGCGATTGGTTCTGACGTACTCGGCCTTGAGCGCAAGCGATTGCGGATCGTCGTAGCTGACAAACTCACGCGTTGCTGCGTTCCACAGATATGGCTCCTTGGCCTGCTCGTCCCAGTAGCGCACGTAGCCGTTGCGATCGATCATGCCGGCGAGTTGCGACCAAGCGTACATCGGTACGCGTCCGGTGAACGGCTGATCGAGGCCGTGATTGGCCGGCTGCGCGCCGATGAAACCCTTGCCGTAGAACGGCACGCCGACGACGAGCTTGCGCGCCGCAACGCCCGCGTCGAGAAACTGCTTCACCGCGGCTTCGACGCTGCGTTCATCCGGCGCCGAGGTCGCCGAGCGCGCGAGCGCGGAATGATGACCGGTTGTCGCGGTCAGACTGCCGTGAAAGTCGTAAGTCATGAGATTGATCCAGTCGAGCACGCGCCCGACTCGATCAAGCTCGATGCCCGCCACGAACTCGCGATCGGCGAGCGCGGCGGTGATCAGATACGGATCGCCCGCAGCGCGACCCTGCTCGCGCGCGAGCGCATCGAAGCGCGTGCGCACGGCTTGCAGCAGCAGCGTGAAATTGCGCTTATCCTCGGTCCGATGCACGATGCCGGGACCGGGCAGCGTCGGATATTCCCAGTCGATATCGACGCCGTCGAGCCGATGCCGTGCAAGCACTCGCGCGGCGCTGTCGGCGAAGCGCGCGCGCGAGGCTTCGCTCAGCGCCGCATCGGAAAACCCGTCGAGGCCCCAGCCGCCGATCGACAGCAGTATTTTGAGCGCCGGATTGCGCGCCTTCAACGCGACGAGCTGCGCGAGAAGCTCGGTGTCTTCGGCTTGTTTCAGCGCTACATTGCCGTTCACATCGATGTGCGCAAATGCGAAATTGATCGCGCTAAGCTTTTCCGCGTCGAGGCGCGGAAAATCCTTGGCAGGCGTGACATAGCCAACGAGCTTGTAAGGACGCGACTGTCGATCGATATGTCCATCGCGCCCGCGCTGTATCGCGCAGCCGGCAAGGACAAGAAGCGCGAGAACGAGTAGTAATATCCGGCGATTCAAGTGTGCGGCCTCGTGATGAATTCAGGAGGCCGCATTGTGTCAGCTCTTCGCAAGATCCGCTGCGACCTGTTTTGCGGCTTCGAGCGTCGCCGCGACATCCGCATGCGTGTGCGCCGTGGAGACGAACAGGTTTTCGTACGCCCCAGGATGGAACAGCACGCCGCGTGCGAGCATGCCTTCCCACCAGCTGCGGAAAATTTTCTGATCGGCGTGGCGTTCGGCATCGCGGTAGTTGTGGATTTCGTCCTTGGTGAACCAGACCTGCATCAGCGGGCCGATACCCACGACATAGGCCGGCAGGCCTGCGTCGCGCAGCACCTTGCCGAGGCCGAGGCGCAGTTCGTCGGAAACCGCATCGAGTTTCTCGTACAAGCCTGGTGTATTGAGTTCATCGAGCGCCGCGTTCGCCGCCGCAATCGCAATGCCGTTGGCGCTGTAAGTGCCGGCCATCGATACCGTGCCGTTGGCGACCAGTGCCATGATGTCGGCGCGTCCGCCCATCGCGGCGACCGGAAAGCCGCCGCCAATGCCCTTGGCGAATACGGATAGATCCGGCTTGATGCCGAGGCGTCCCTGTGCGCCGCCGAGACCCAGACGGAAACCCGTGATGACTTCATCGAAGATCAGCACGATGCCGTGCTTGTGCGTCAGTTCGCGCATCGCTTCCAGGTAGCCTGGCTTGGGCAGGATGCAGCCGGTGTTGCACATCACCGGCTCGGTCAGCACCGCGGCGATATTGTCGCCTTCGCGCGCGATCGTGTCAGCCAACACCTGCGCATCATTCCACGGCAGGATGATCAGATTCTCTTCCACGCCCTTGGGCATGCCCGGGCCCTGCGGCACCGGGATCGGATGGTCGTCCGGGCCCGCCTTGGCGATGTTCGGATGTTTGCTCCAGTACACGCCGTCGGAGAAGCCGTGATACATGCCCTCGAAGCGGATGATCTTGTTACGCTTGGTGAAGGCGCGCGCGAGGCGCGTCGCATACAGCACCGCTTCGGTGCCGGTATTGCACAGGCGCACCTGATCGACGCTCGGCACGGCAGCGATGATTTTTTCGGCGAGACGCGCCTCGTCCGCCGTCGGCAACGCGAACACGGTGCCGCGCTGCTGGATGAAATCGACCACTGCCTGTGTAACGCGTGGCGGACGGTGACCGAAGATCATCGGCCCGAGGCCGAGCAGATAGTCGATGTATTCGTTGCCGTCGACGTCGCGCAGACGCGAGCCCTCGCCCTTGTCGACGAACAGCGGATACGGCGTCCAGCCCGACCAGGTCGCGCGCGCGGTGCTGTTGACGCCGCCCGGAATGAGCTTGCATGCGGCCTCGAATAGCTTTGCGCTGCCTGCCGTATTGAGATTGGCGATCAGTTTGGAATCGGTTGCGGACATGATGAAAGACCTAGAGAAAGGCGTTGGATTCCGACTGTCGCCGGAATAACGGAGTTGGGAGTCGGATATCGCGGTCGGTCAGGCCGATACCGCATTCGGCAGCGTCGGCACCGCCCGCGGCGCGGCGACGAGTTTGCCCGACACCAGCGCCGGCAGCAGCGCCAGCGCATCGGCGAAGCCATGGATCGGCGCGTGCGGAATATTCTTCGCAACGCAATGCGCGATCAGCTTGCCCTTGGCGAACACAAAATCAGCTGCCTCGGCGACGCAGAAGTCCGAAGCGCCGTCGCCGATCAGCAGCACGCGCTTGCGCGGCGGATTCTGATAACGCGCAGCGCGCGCGCATTTGCAGGTGCCGCTGGCGGCCGCACATTTCGCACTCGCATTCGGGAACGCGAGGCGCCAGTTGCGCTCACCCGCAGGTTCAAGACGGTTCGATGTGATCGGCAGGTGGTCGAGCCCGTCGCGCGCGAGGATTTTGCGGATTGCGTAATCAAGACCGTCGCTCACGACTTCGACGTGCATGCCCTGCGCTTGCGCGGTGCGCACGAAATCGGCAAATGCGGGATCTACCGCGCGCGCGGCCAGATGCGCATCGAGTTCGGCGAGGCTCATATCGAGCAAGGCCACCTGCCCCGCCATGCAATCGTGCGAACCGATGCGGCCTTCGCGCCACTCGGTTTCGAGTTCTTCCCAACCTACCTTGCCGAAACGTTCGAGCAGGGTGTCGGTGGTGTCTTCGAGCGAAATGGTGCCGTCGAAGTCGCAGAGTAAAGTCCAGTCGGACACGGATCGTACCTTGGTATCGTTTTGTCGGGGTTTGCAGCAAGCAAGCGGCAAGCCAAGGGTCAGGTCGGCATTGCCAATGCGCTGTATTTGGAGGGTTTATTGTCCTCCATCCGCATTAAGGTTTCCTAAGCGCGAGCCTTGATCCGCTTCACGCTTGAGCCATGCTTAACGCAATGCAGCATATTTTAAGGCAAAATGTATCCTTCTGCTTACATCTCGTAACATGTCCAAGCGCAAGCCATTCTTCGCCTACACACCCTGGGATCTGATCCCGACCCTGATGGGCCTGGGCCATCTCGTATTCGTCGCCGTGCTGTTTTTCGGCTTTCATGCGATCCCATGGATCGTGTGGATTCCGCTCGCGCTGATCTACTCGATTTCGATCTCGTGGAGCATCAACTCGACGAGTCACAACTTCATCCATAATCCGTTCTTCAACTCGACCGTGCTGAACCGGATTTACAGCGTGATCCTCTCGGTCACAGACGGCTTCTCGCAAGAGTTCTATCACCACGTGCATCTGCGCCATCACGTCGGCAATATGGACCGTATCGGCCCGAACGGCACGACGATTGACCCGCTTTCGATCTGGCGCCACGGCAATGGCGGCCAACCCGAGAGCCCGTGGACGTATACTTTTTACAGCTACTTCCGCGACGATATCGGCGAGGTCTATACGCGCGTGAAAGAAAAATTCCCGGGCAAGGCGCGTTGGATCTGGCGCGAAATCTACATCGTCGTCGGCTTGTATCTGGTCTGCCTCATCTTCGACTGGCGCGCGTTCCTCGCGCTCGTGCCGTTTTATTATTTCGGCCACTCGCTATCGTCGCTGAACGGCTATTACGAACACTTCAAGGGCAATCCGGACGATCCGATCGCCTGGGGCGTGAGCACTTACAACAAGCTGTACAACTGGACCTGGCTGTACAACGGCTTCCACGCCGAGCATCACTATCGTCCGAAAGTGCATTGGACGCAGATGATCGCGCTGCGCGACAAGATCCGCGCCGAGCAGAAGGCCGCCGGCGTGCACGTAATGGGGCACTGTCACGCGCTCGGTTTTCTCGATCGTGCGCCGCCGCAGTACACCGTGGTGCATAAACCGGAGCCGACTGCCGTCTGATCGCTATCTGAACGCGTGCGCCAATCGACACAACGTTAAGCGAACGCGTAACAGTTTGATAGGGAGATTGGCTTAGAATTCTTAGGCCGGGATCGTCGCTGCATGCGGGATTCCATAGTCAAGGATACACATGCCAGTCCGTCCGACCCGCTCCGTACATCTTGTCGCGCGCATGCTGCGCTTGGGTGCAGTCGCGCTGTGCGCAGCCTGTGCGATGTCGTCCGCCACCGCACAGGTGACGACGCTAAAGGCACCACCCGCACGCACGCTGATCACCGCGCGTATCGACCCGCAGCAACGCGTCGCGTTGCAGGGCCACGTCGCGACATGGGCGCGCGTCGAGCACGATCGCGGCGCGGTGCCGGACGATACCTCGCTGACTCATCTCGCGCTTGCGCTCAAGCGCTCGCCCGAGCGCGAGGCGGCGTTCCAGCAACTGCTCAAGGATCAGCAGAATCCCGCTTCGCCGCAATATCACCATTGGCTTACGCCGGTCGAAGTCGGCGACCAGTTCGGCGCCTCGCAACAGGACATCGATGCGATCGGCGCCTGGCTGACCAAGCAAGGCCTGCGCGTCGACGGCGTCACCAACGGTCGCATGCGCATCACGTTTAGCGGCAGCGCGGGCGCGATCGCGGCTACGTTCGGCACCGCACTGCGCTATTACGCAGTCGGCAGCGAGACGCGCATTGCCAACGCCCAGGCACCATCATTGCCTGCCGCGCTGACCGGTGCGGTGCACGGTGTTGCGGGTTTGCATACGACCAAGTTTCATCCGACTCATCGGATGACGCCACAGCAAGGCGTTTTGCAGGGCCTGCAGCCGCAGATGAACGGCGGCTCGGGAACGCATTACGTCTCTCCGGCCGACTTCGCAAAAATTTACGACCTTCCCGCGAGCTACAACGGCAGCGGCCAGAGCATCGCGATTGCCAGCAAGGCGCGCGTGTACGACGCTGACGACACCAATTTCAAAGCGCGTTCGGGGGTGAACTTCGCCGAACCGACGGTAATCATTCCGACGGGTGGCGTCGATCCAGGAGCGCCCGCCACTACATGCACAACAACGCCAACCGACACTTGCAGCAATCCGAGCGAGCAAGTCGGTCTGCAGGGTGAGGCGACGCTTGATGTGCAGCGCGCGGGCAGCGCTGCGCCCGGTGCGCAGCTCAAACTCATCGCAAGTGCCGACGTCGGCCAGCAAGACGGCGTGGTCCTTTCCATTGAATACGCAATCGACGCTAATCCGGTGCCGGCGAAGATTCTAAGCATCAGCTTCGCTTCGTGCGAACACGATGATGGCTCCAGCGCGAGCATTGCCTTCGACCAGCTCTATCAGCAGGCGGCCGCGGAAGGCATTTCGGTGTTCGTCGCTTCCGGCGACGGCGGTGTGGCCGGCTGCGAACCGCTCGACGCGACGCCGACCACCACCCAGGTGATCAGTACGAATACGCTCTGCGCATCGGGCTATGTCACCTGTGTCGGCGGTACGGAATTCGCCGATGCTGCCAATCCGAGCACATATTGGTCGAGCAGCAACGGCGCGGGCTACCTATCTGCGCTTGGTTATATTCCAGAAGGTGCGTGGAACGATCCGATCGACAGTTCCGGCAAGACTCAATATTCCGCCACCGGCGGCGGCTATAGCGTTTACATTCCTACGCCGTCCTGGCAGGTCGGTCCGGGCGTTCCCGGCACGCAGGGCCGCTATACACCCGATGTGTCGCTTGCGGCATCACCCCGCGAGGGTTACCTCACCTGCGTCGCGGCACAAGGCGGATCGTGCGCGATCAGTGGCGGCAGCTTCGGGTTCATCGGTTCCGGTGGCACCTCCGCGTCAGCGCCAAGCATGGCTGGCATCACCGCATTGCTCAACCAGAAAACGGGGTCGGCGCAGGGCAATCTCAATCCGCGCCTGTATGCGCTCGCCACGACGCCGGCGAACGGCGTGTTTCATGACGTCACCGTCGCTTCGAGCGGCGTGACCGGTTGCGATGTCAGCGTGCCGAGCCTGTGCAACAACGCCACACCGGGACCGACCGGGCTGTCTGGCGGCTTGCAGGGTTATCTCGTCGGCAACGGTTACGACCTGGCCACCGGCCTCGGCTCGATCGACGTGTCCAATCTGCTCAATCAGTGGAACAACACTGCGCCGGCCGTTTTCAACCTCAACCAGCACGGCCTGACTGGCAGTTGGTATGACGCAAACACCGCAGGACAGGGTTTCGTGATCGAGACCTATCCGGACCTCAATGGCACGGGCCAAGGCTATCTCGCCGCGGGCTGGTATACTTTTGACGTCAGCGCGGCGGGCGGCCAGCGCTGGTACACCGTGCAAGGCTCTGCGGTGAGCGGCGCGGCTTCGGCCTCGCTCGGGATTTACGCCGCGACCGGCGGCAACTTCAACGCAGCACCGAAGATCACTGCGACCCAAGTCGGTACCGCG
>Ga0066704_10000343_pt1 | contig 15858 bp, 11 predicted proteins | sample GraSoiAngelo_153_FD_66458 | JGI IMG/M metagenome (GOLD analysis project Ga0066704, IMG submission 66458) | Grasslands soil microbial communities from the Angelo Coastal Reserve, California, USA - 14_1009_12_40cm | ecosystem: Environmental > Terrestrial > Soil > Grasslands | place: USA... | reverse complement strand
CAAATGCAGAACGCGACATACGACCAGTCGGCCGACTGCGACTTCGGTTTCCCGCACGCGCCGAACGAGTGCGCAACCGTCTCGCAGTTTGGCGATACCGGGACGAATCAGAACCATTTCGTCCAATCGATCAACCAAGACGCGAACACGGCTGCTGCGAATGCGACCCAGACCCAGGGGAACTCCGAGGGGGGCATCATGGGCCGCGTGCACCAGGAGACGACCCTCGGGGGTACCGGCAGCTCCTCGAACGGCGTGAACGAGAACAAGAATCAGCACGAGTCGGCGCCGGCCGGAGCAATCCAGACGCAGAACGACCCGGTCTCCTGCTGCGGCTTCGCCAGCCAGCTCGGCGGAACGGGCAACACGGAGAACATCGGCCAGTCGTCGTCATTGGCTGCGACGCAACCCGACGCCGACCAGTTCTCCTTCCTTCAGGGGACGAGCCACTCGCCTGACGGATCGTGCGTGATCACCCAGAAGGCGAAGATCAACATCGACACGACGAGCAACTCGGACACGGAGAGCCCGTGTCCGTTCCTCACGCTCACCACGTTCTGCACGAGCGTTGGTGGCGATGCTTCGACGCAGCAAGTGATAGGTCCCGGCTGCGAGGCGGTTCCGGCGGACCTGAATCCGCCGCCCGAGTGCTTCGAGTGCACCTTCGATGGGCCGCTCCTGGCTTTCCTGCCGCGCGGCTAACGACTGGCTAGAAGAACTCGGGGAGCAGGGCCGGCCAAGCCGGCCCTGCTCCCACACCAGGTGGGCTCGTGCTCGGGGCGGCTCGGGAACGCCGGCCCCATTTGCCGCCCGGGCAGCCATCCCTCTTTCGAGTCCGAAGGCCCCGCCGGGCTTGCAATCGGATCGATATTGCGGTTACTTAGAGAAGGGCCACTGCGGAGGACGCCCAGGACTTGGCGATGCGAGTGGTAGAGAGGGTTCAGTTTCCGGGGAAGGGGAGTTTGTTGTGAGAAAAGCGTCTTTTCTGGCCGTTCTGGCGGTGACTGCGGTCGGCGCGATGTCGCTCGCAGGTGCCGGTTCGGCCGCAAAACCTCAGGGCGTCTCGGCCACGCCTCGCATCGCGAGTACTCATCTTGCTGCGGGTGTCATCCGGCAGATCGGCGCTCGGAACTACGCCGGGCCGAACTGCCCGGGCGTGGGCTGGAACTGCACGACAGCGACACGCGTGCTTCAGGTTGCCACGGATGACGGCGGCCAGAACGTCGCTCAGTGCACGGACGCGACGCCGATCAGCACAGCTGACACTCAGATGTGCACAATCTCGCAAACGGGCGCGAGCAACACTGCCCGTTGTATCGAGCACCTGAATGCGCCAGTTGCGACGCAGACCTGCGGTATCACCCAGACCGGCGCGAGGAACAAGGCGGTCGTCGAGCAGATGATCGTCTCGACGCACACATCGGCCGCGACCGGCAACCAGATTGCGACAGTGACGCAGGGTGGTGCCGGCGGCGCCGCGTCGTTGAACGATCTGCAGCTGAGTCAGAGCGTCCAGCAGAACACGGGCGGCAACGACGACGATTCGACGTCGTCCGACCTCCAGACGCAGGACGCGTTCCAGACCGCGACGGTCGTCCAGACCGCCTCGGGGTCCGGCAAGAACACGTCATCGATCGACCAGTCCGAGCGGCAGCATGCACACGGTGCGCCGATGCAGGAGCAGAACTTCACATCGGGCTCGACTGACTGCGCACCTGCCGTCAGCGGATCGGCACCGAACGTCTGCGCAAACGTCGCTCAGCACGCGGTCAACGGGACGAACACGAGCAACCTGAAGCAGTCGATCGACGAGAAGGCCAAGAGCAACGACCAGGGTGCAAGCCAGCTGCAGGGTCAGAGCGGCGGCGGCATCAACGGTCAGATCCACCAGGACACCTCCTTCGGCGGCTCTGGAAGCTCGACCAGCAACGCAAATCAGAGCAAGCACCAGGAGGCATCTGCACCCGCCGGAGCGTTTCAGGAGCAGACCGACCCCGTGTCGTGCTGCGGCTTCGCAAGCCAACTCGGTGGGTCGAACAACAAAGAGACGATCCACCAGTCAGGCGATCTGAACGCAAGCGAAGGGCTTGGCGCGTTCCAGTCGCTCGAGCTCTTTGGCACGAGCAACTCGCCGCTGGGTATGTGCACGTTCGACCAGCACGCAAAGATCAACATCGACTCGGCGAGCCAGACCGCCTCGGTCGGCCCCCCGTGCGATTTCCAGGGTGCGAGCATCGAATGCGCGAGTGCAAGCATCGACTTCATTCTCAGTGACGTCGTGCCTCAGCAGGCACTGGGCGGCTGCACCGCGTCCCCGCCGGAGAACATCGGCTAAGACGTAAAACTCGGAGGAGCAGGCCGGCGCTCAGCCGGCCCTGCTGCCCACCAGCGTCAGCTCCCGCTCCACCTCAGCCGCTAGGCCGATCGCACCCATCGGGATGCACGCCTCTCGCGCCCGTTCGAGCTGCTCGCGCGCGCCGTCGAGGTCGCCGAGCTCGCGCAGCGCTCGTCCGTAGCTGATCCGCGCGACGCTGAGGTCGATTCGGAGGTCGAGTTGCTCGAGCAACTCGAGGGCTTCGTCGTAGCGGTCGCCTACGAGTGCGGGCTCGCCCCTGGCCGCGGCAAGCGAGCCTTCCGCGAGCAGGACGAACGCGCGCATCTGCGGCTGGTCCTCCGGGACGCCCCGCGCCGCGAACTCCACGAGCTCGGCGGCGTCCTCGACACGTCCTTGCCGGAGCAGCGCCTCGGTCAGGAAGCGATAGATGTCGCCGACGAGCCAGCTGCCCTCGCCGAGCGCAAGCGGCAGCGCCTCGCGCAGGCGCTCTTCCGCAAGTGGTGCGTCGTCGCGCGCGAGCCCGTACTGAGCGAGCGCAACGAGGTTCTGGATCTGGATGTACGTGTCGCCCGTGCGCTCGAGCCAGCCCCTGGCCTGCTCGCCGAGCCGCTCGGCATCCTCGAGGTCGCCGCGGAGGTATTTGATCAGGCCGAGGAGGAACGTCGCGAGCGCCTCCATCCGGCTGCTGCCGAGCTCGGCGGCCAGCAACGAGCAGCGCTCGAGCTGCTCCTCCGCGGCCGCGAGCTCGCCCTTGTTGTAGAGGAGGAACCCTGCCCGGAGATGCCCCTGCACGCGTAGCGGGCGATCCTCGATCTCCTCCGCGATGCTGACTGCTCGGCCGAGCTCCTCCAACGCCTCGTCGGCCCCTCCTGTGTCGCCCTTGACCGAGGCGAGCGAGAACGCGGCGCGAATCTGGCGCCGTCGGTCGCCCACCTGCACCGCCAGCTTGTGGGCCTCGTCCAGGCGCTTCTGAGCCTCCGTGGCCCGCCCCTGCCGGTGGTCGACCAGCGCGAGAGTCAGCAACGCCTCGCAGCGCAGATCAAGGCGGCCCGCGGCCTGCGCCTGGTCGGCGATCGGCTCCAGGAGCTCGAGCGCGTCCTGGGCCTTCCCGAGGACGATCAGGACGGTCGCGCGGCGCAAGCGCAGCTCGAGCGCCGCCTCGCTGTCGGACTCGACGATCTCGAGCGCTCGTGCGTAGAAACGGTCCGCTTCGCGCATGCCCTCGCGCGCTTCCGCCCGCTCGCCGGCATGCGACAGCGCACGCACGGCCCGCTCGATCGGCGGCTCGATCGTCGCCCTCGCGATCTCGCGAGTAAGACGGCACGCCTGTTCCAGGTGGTACGCAACGATCTCGACGAACTCGTCGAGGGCGGGAAGGTCTTCCACCCAGTCGCCGAAACGGAGATGGAGCTGCGCGCGGCGGCCCTTCGGCATCCGGCCGTACGCGACGTCGCGAATGATGATGTGCTTGAAGCCGTACTCGCGCTCGCCTGCGACCGACGACTGCTCGTGCTCCCGGACGAGATCGCGCCGCTCCAGCACGTCGATGCGCTGCAGGAGCTCGACGTCGGCCGTCGTTGCCGTCTCGTCCTGCAAATGCGCGACCGCCCCGGGCCAGAACGTGCTGCCGACGACCGAAGCATGTTGCGCGACGCGCCGCTCCGGATGCATCAGCTGGTCGAGACGCGACCCGATCAGGGACTGGAGACTCGTCGGCACGGGCACGGCCTGCCCCTCTTTGAGATGCCAACCGGTCGAGTCGACGACGCCTTGATCCGAGAGCATCTGGATCGTCTCCTCGAGAAAGAGCGGGTTGCCGCCGGTGTTCTGCAGCAAGGCATCTGCTGCAGCGCTGTCTGTGAGGGCTATTTCGCCCAGCAGCTCGACAAGCAACGCGCGCCCGACCTCGGTCGTCAGCGGCTCGAGCTCGATCGCGACCCGCCGCTCGCGCTCTCGCAGCAACTCGGGCATCGACTCAACGAGCTCCGGGCGAGCCGAGGCAACGACGAGTAACGGTGTGTCGGCTTCGTCCTCGACGAGGAAGCGAATGAACTCGATCAGCGTCGGCTCGGCCCAATGCAGATCCTCGAAGACGAGCAGCAACGGGCGCTTCTTGGCGAGCAGCTGCAGGATGCGGCGCAGACCCCAGTGGAGCTCGGCCTGCGTAATCTCGGTGGCCGAGTACGTGCCGCGCGGCGTGGTCGAGACGCCGAGGATGTTGGAGGCCGCGGCCGCCATCGTGCGCAGCTCGTCGAGATTCCCTCGTCCGATCTCCTCGAGGAGCGCCCCGAGCTTGGTCGAGATCTCCGCCGTTTCCTCGCTCTGGAGGATGCCGGCGGAGCCCTTCATGATCTCGGCCACCGCCCAGTAGGTGATCCCCTCCCCGTACGGAAGACAGCGGCCCCAGAGCATCGTGCCGACGTCCGCGGTTCGGGCACCGACCTCCTCGAGCAGGCGGCTCTTGCCGATGCCGGGCGACCCCACCACGGTCGCCGTCCCGGGCAGCCGTTCGCCCATCACCTGCTCCCACAGCCCGAGCAGCTTCGCGAGCTCCTCCTCCCGGCCGACGAGCGTGCCGCGCCGCGTCTCTCGCCGCGTCGGTGCCTCGCGCGCATTGACGACTTCCCAGATCGGGACCGGTTCCGTCTTCCCCTTCGCCACGACGGGCTCAGCCTCGCGGTACTCGATTGCGTGCTTCGTCCGCTGGTAGGTCAGCTCGCCGACGACGATGCCGTTGATCGGCGCACCGCCCTGGATTCGCGCGGCGGTGTTCATCACGTCACCGGCGGCTTCGCCGATCTCCTCGCCGGGGTTCGAGCCGATCACGACGATCGCTTCGCCCGTGTTGATGCCGGTTCGGATGTTGAGGTTCAGCCAGTCGTCGGTCGCGTTCAGCTCCTCGATCGCCTTCGTGACCGCGATGGCGGCGCGGACCGCGCGCTCCTCGTCGTCCTCGTGCGACGTCGGCGCGCCGAAGAGTGCGACGACGGCGTCGCCGATGAACTTCGCGACGCTGCCCCCGTGGAGCTCGAGCTCGCGCCGAGCCTCGACGTAGTAGGGAGCGAGCCGCGCGCGGACGTCTTCGGGATCGAGCGCCTCCGCGGACGCGGTGGAGCCGACGATGTCCGTGAAGACGGCCGTGACGAGCCGCCGCTCCTCGACCCGGGTCTCGACCGGCGCCGGGGCGGGCGCGGGTGCCGCGGCCGGTGCCGTCGCCATCGGCGAGCCGCACGCCAGGCAGAACTTCGCGACGTCCGGATTTTCCTGGCCGCAACTGATACAGAAGGGCACGGAACGAGTGTAGGTTCAGTTTGGGCGTTTGACGAGTTTGCTACCGCGCTGCGGTGTTAACGATCGTCAGCTCGATCGCCTCGAGCGCCCGGTCGAGGTCGGCGCGGCCGTGAAGGGCCGTGACCGAGAACCGCAGCCGGGCGGTCCGGCGAGGCACAGTCGGCGGCCGGATCGCGACGACGAGGACGCCCGCCGTCTCGAGCGCCTGCGAGAGGGCAAGCGCCCTCTCGCTCTCCCCGACGACCAGCGGGACGATCTGCGTCGACGAGGCGCAGGTATCGAGACCGAGCGCTTGGAGCCGGCTGCGAAAGCGGGCGGCGTTCTCCAGGAGCGTCGCGCGCAGGCCGTCCGCGTCGCGGATGACCTCGAGCGCGGCATCGACGGCGCCGATCACCGCCGGCGGGAGCGAGGTCGTGAAGACGAAGCTGCGGGCCGCGTTCGTGAGGTAGTCGATCCAGAGCGACGAGCCCGCGATGTAGGCGCCGTACGCGCCGAACGCCTTGCCGAACGTGCCCAGATGGAGGTCGACCTGCTCCGCGACACCGAGCTCGTGCGCGTATCCCTCCCCACGGGGCCCGAAGACGCCGTCGGCGTGCGCCTCGTCGACGAGGAGCGCGGCGCCGTAGCGCTCCTTCAACTCGACGATCTCCGCGAGCGGCGCGACGTCGCCGCTCATGCTGAACACGGTCTCGGTCACGATCAGCTTCCGCCGCGCGCCCGCCTGCTCGGCGCGCCGCAGCATCGCCTCTAGCTGGTCGAGGTCGCGATGCTCGTAGCGATGGATCGCCGCGCGGCTCAACCGGCAGCCGTCGATGATGCTCGCGTGGTTCAGGCTGTCGCTCAACACCGCATCCTCCGGACCGACCAGGCAACTGATCGCCCCGACGTTCGCGAGATAGCCGCTGCCGAAGACGAGTGCGGCCTCCGTTCCCTGGAAGTCCGCGAGTTTCTCCTCCAGCGCGGCGTACCTCCCGTCCGTGCCGACGATCAGTCGCGACGCGGTCGCGCCGCTTCTCCGGCGCGCCGCGCGTGCCGCCGCGTCGACGACCGTGGGATGACACGAGAGTCCGAGGTAGTCGTTGGACGACAGATCGAGGAGCCGGCGGCCGCCCTCGGCGACAACCCAGCAACCGTCGCGCTCGAGCGGCCGCAGCGTTCGGAGAAGTCCCGCGTCGTCTCTCCGCGCGAGCTCGTCGGCGAGAAACGCGTCCCAGGCGGTGGTTACAACGCGCACTCTTCGATCTCGAAGCCGAGGTCGGAGATCATCCGGTAGTCGGCCTCGGCCGCCTGCCCCGGCGTCGTCAGGTAGTCGCCGATGAAGATTGCGTTCGCCGGGTAGAGCGCGAGCGGCTGCAGCGAGCCGAGGTTGAGCTCGCGTCCGCCGGCGACGCGAATCTCCTTCGACGGACACACGAGGCGCAGCAGCGCGAGGATCTTCAGGCAGCGGCGCGCGTTCAGCTCGTGCGTCCCCTCGAGCGGCGTGCCGTCGACGGCATGCAGGAAGTTGACCGGGATCGAGTCGGCGTCCAACTCGCGCAACGCGAACGCGACGTCCACGAGTTGTTCGTCCCGCTCCCCCATGCCGGCGATGAAACCCGAGCACGGTGAGATGCCCGCGCGCTTCACGGCCTCGACGGTGGCGACGCGGTCGTCGTATGTATGGGTGGTCGTGATGTTGCCGTGATGGTCGCGGCTCGTGTTGAGGTTGTGGTTGTAGCGGTCGACGCCCGCCTCCTTGAGCGCGCGCGCGTCGTCGTCGGACAGCAGCCCCAGACACGCGCAGACCTTCAGCGGCAGCTCCTCCTTGATCTCGCGAACCGCCGCGGTCACCTCCCTGAGCTCACGCCGGCTCGGACGGCGCCCGCTCGCGACGATGCAGTACGTGCCGGCCCTGCGCGCCCATGCTTCGCGCGCGCCGTCGACGAGCACGTCGCGGGAGAGCAGCTGGTACTTCGCAACCGGTGCGGTCGAGACGATCGACTGCGAGCAGTAGCCGCAGTCCTCCGGGCAGATTCCGCTCTTCGCGTTCACGAGCATGTTCAGCTTCACCTTGCGCCCGAAGTACGCGCGCCGCACGCGGAACGCGGCGTGGAGCAGCTGCAAAACCTGGTCGTCGTCGGCGCTCAGAACTGACAGGGCCTCGCCGCGGCTGAGCAACTCGCCCGCGAGAGCCTTGTCTGCCAGCGTTTCCCAGCGACCGGCGACTTCGACCGTCGCGAGCTCAGACATGTACGACCTCCCTGGAGCGAATCGCGGCGCCGGCGAGGGCGCCGACGTCGACGTTGGCCTCGACGAGCATGCGCAGGCGCTCGCCCGTGAGCTCGCCCTCGAGCAGCGGCGTGTGGCCGAGGACGGGAACGCCTGCGAGCCGCTCGATCAGCCGCGCGTTGTCCGGCGAGCTCTCGTCGGCTGCGCCGTTCAGGACGACGCCGAGGGGCTCGACCCCCAGCCGGCGCGCGGCGAGCACGGTCAGCGCGGTGTGATTGACGGTGCCGAGACCGGGACGGGCGACGACGAGCACCGGCAGGCCGAGCGCAGCGGCGAGGTCGGCGATCGTCCAGTCCTCGCCCACCGGGACGAGGAAGCCGCCGGCGCCCTCCACGACCACCGCCTCGTACCGCTCGGCGATTGCCCGCACGCGTGCGACGGCTTGGACGCGGTCGACCGCGCGGCCCTCGAGCTCGGCGGCGACGAGCGGCGCCAGCGGCGCGGCGAAGCTGTACGGCGCGATCTTCTCGGCGGGCTCCGAAACGCCGGTCCAGCGCTTGAGGAGCATCGCGTCCCCGTCCGGATCGTCCGCGCGCGCGCCGCTCTGGATCGGCTTGACGACGCCGACCGAGTGTCCGCGGGCGCGAAGCGCGAGCACGATTCCGGCGGCCAGCACGGTCTTGCCGACACTCGTGTCGGTGCCGGTGACGAAGAGGCCGTTCATGCGCCCGTCACGTCCGTGATCGCCTGGCGCAGGATCGAGGTCATCGCCTCGAGATCGGCCTGCTCACTAGCGAGCGGCGGCATGAAGACGACGACGTCGCCGAGCGGCCGAGTGAGCATTCCGAGCTCGCGGGCACGAATGCATACCCGCTGTCCCGTGCGCTCGCGCCACTCGAAGGGCTCCTTCGTCGCCCGGTCGGCGACAAGCTCGATCCCGACCATCAGCCCGCGCTGGCGGACGTCGCCAACATGCGGAAGTTCCGCGACATCCGCGAGCCGGCCGGCGACAAAGCGGCTCGACTCCCGGACGCGGGCGATGAGCGCGTCCTGTTCGAACAGGTCGAGGCTCGCCAGCGCAACGGCGCAGCCCAGTTGATTCCCCGTGAACGAGTGACCGTGGTACAGCGCCTTCAGCTCGGCGAAGTCTCCGTAGAACGCGTCGTAGATCGCGTCGCCGGCGAGTGTGGCCGCAACGGGGAGATACCCACCGGTGAGACCCTTGCCGAGCGACATCAGGTCGGGCTGGACGCCTTCGTGCCCACAGGCAAAGAGCTCGCCTGTGCGACCGAAGCCGGTCGCGACCTCGTCGGCGAACAGCAGGACGTCGTGCTCGCGACAGAGCCGCTCGACCTCCGCGAGAAACCCCGGGGGCATCGTGCGCATTCCTGCCGCGGCCTGAACGACCGGCTCGACGACCAGGCACGCGATCCGACGCGCGTTTGCGTCGAAGAGCGCCTCCAGCTCGGCGAGGCTCGCGTGCGCACACTCCTCCTCGCTTCCCGGAAACCGGTAGGCATGCGGGAACGAGACACGCTCGCAGGGGAACAGCAGCGGCCCGAACTCGGCTTGGAAGAGGTCGATTCCCCCCACGCTCATCGAGCCAATCGTGTCGCCGTGGTAGCCGTTGTCGAACGCGACGAAGACGTTCTTCTCCGGCCGGCCGACCCGCCGCCAGTACGCGAACGCGAGTTTCAGCCCGATCTCGACGGCGGTGGCGCCGGAATCCGAGTAGAACACCTTCGCCAGCCGCGGCGGCGTCAGCTCGACGAGCCGCTCCGCGAGCTCGAGCGCGGGCACGCTCGCCATCCCGAGCAGCGTCGAGTGCGCCACGTGCTCGAGCTGCCTCACGATCGCCTCGTTCAGCTCGGCCCGGTTGTGGCCGTGAACGTTCACCCAGAGCGACGAGTTGCCGTCGTAGTACTCGACCCCGTTCACGTCGACGAGCTTCACGCCTTCGCCGCGCTCGATCACCACCGGCTCGTCTGCGAGGTAGTCCTTCATCTGCGTGAAGGGGTTCCACAGGAACCGGCGGTTTTGCTCCAAGAGCTCGGCGTAGGCGGCGGTCGAAGTCCCGGCCAGGGTCATGGGTCGTGACACTAACGCGGTAGGAGGCTTAAGCTCCAATCGGGACCTTGGCACGCAACCTCTACGTCACCGCGATGGAGCCGCAGAGCGGCAAGTCCGTCGTCGCGCTCGGGCTGATGGAGCTCCTCTCCCCCCGGGTGGACCGGCTGGGGTTCTTCCGGCCGATCGTCCCGTCCGGGGACGGACCGGATCCGCAGATCGATCTGCTCCGCCGCCGGTACCAGCTCGACGCGTCCTCCGAGGAGATGCGGGCGCTGACGCAGGACGAGGCGAGCGCCATTCCGGCCTACGACGAGCTCCGGAAGCGGGTCGTCGCCGAGTACAAGGCGCTCGAGCCGCGTTTCGACTTCATCCTCTGCGAGGGCACAGACTTCACGAGCGCCACCTCGGCCCTGGACTACGGGCTGAACGCCGATCTCGCCAACGAGCTCGGAGCGCCCGTCCTCGTCGTCGTCAAGGGTGGCACGCCCGACGAGACGGTCGCCTCGGTGCGCGCAGCCCGGAATTCGCTGAAGCACAAGGGCTGCACGATCTTCGGCGTCCTCGTGAACCGGGTGCCCGAGGAGCTCGTCGACGAGGTCCGGCGCCGGGTCGCGGAGCAGGACGGCGACGAGCCGGTCTACGTCGTGCCGGAGCGGCCCGAGCTCGCGTTTCCAACCATCGCGGAGGTGGCCGCCGAGCTCGACGCGAAGGTTCTCGCGGGGACGGACGAGCAGCTCGACCGCGAGGTGCGCAGCCTCAGAGTCGCTGCGATGAGCGTCGAGCACTTCATCGAGGATCTCGTCGAGGGAACGCTGGTCGTCGTTCCGGCCGATCGGCCGGACATCCTCGTCGCGAGCCTCGCATCGATGGTCTCCCCCGTGATCCCGACCGTTGCCGGTGTCCTCGTCAGCGGCGGCTACCCGCTGACCGACACGCTGCGCCGGCTGCTCGAGAGCGCGCCCTTCCCGGTGGTCGAGACGCAGCAGCCGGTCCATGTCGCTGCCGCCGCGGTCCAGTCGGTGCGCCCTCTGATCCGCGCCGACAGCGAGCGCAAGATCGCAACGGCGCTCGGTGCCTTCGACGCCGGCGTGGACACCGCGGAGCTCGACCGGCGGATCGCGCTCGAGCGACCCGCGCGCGTGACGCCGATCATGTTCGAGTACGAGCTGATCGAGCGCGCGAAGTCGAACCGCCGTCGCGTCGTCCTGCCCGAGGGAGACGACGAGCGCGTGCTCAGGGGCGCGGAGATCCTCGTGCGGCGCGGCGTCGTCGACGTGACGATCCTCGGGCATCCCGACGAGCTGAAGGCGCGCGCCGGGGCACTCGGCGTCGATCTCGGCGGCATCGAACTGGTCGATCCGGTGACCTCGCCGCTCCGAGGGGACTTCGCGAAGCGCTATTTCGAGCTTCGCAAGCACCGCGGCGTCACCGAGGATGCTGCGTTCGACATGGTCATCGACCCCAGCTACTTCGGGACGCTGATGGTGGCGGCCGGCAAGGTGGACGGGATGGTCTCGGGCGCCGCGCACACGACCGCGGACACGATTCGCCCCGCCTTCGAGATCATCAAGGCCCGCAAGGGCGTGTCGGTGATCTCGAGCGTCTTCTTCATGTGCCTCGCGGATCGCGTGCTCGTCTACGGCGACTGTGCCGTCAATCCGAACCCCGAGGTCGCGCAGCTGGCGGACATCGCGATCAGCTCGGCGCAGACCGCGGCGGACTTCGGCATCGACCCGCGCATCGCGATGCTGTCGTATTCGACAGGAGAATCCGGCAAAGGCCCGGGCGTGACCGTCGTTCGGGAAGCGACGGAGATCGTCCGCGAGCGGCGACCGGACCTGAAGGTTGAAGGCCCGATCCAGTACGACGCGGCCGTGGACGAGGCGGTCGCGAGCCTGAAGATGCCCGGGAGCGAGGTCGCCGGCCAGGCGACCGTCTTCATCTTCCCGGACCTCGAGGCCGGGAACGTCGCCTACAAGGCCGTGCAGCGGTCGGCGAACGCCGTCGCGATCGGCCCAGTGCTGCAGGGTCTCAACAAGCCCGTGAACGACCTGAGCCGCGGCTGCACGATCACCGACATCGTCAACACCGTCGCGATCACCGCGATCCAGGCACAGCAGAACGACGCTTGATCGTTCAAGCGCAACCGGAGGCGAGCGCAAGCGCCCGGCAGACCTCGCTCATGCGTTCGACCGACAGCCGCGTGATCCGTTCGCGGAACAACTCCTTCGGGACGCCGGTCAGACTGTCGACCGAGAGCGCGCACTCCTCCGGCATGCCGTCGTTCTTGTAGAGCACAACCTCGGTTGGGATCCGTCGGATCGTACGGGTCGCGGGGACCGCAAGCACCGAGTAGAGGACAGGGATCGCCGCCTGTCGAGTAAGAACGAGGAAAGGCCGTCGGCCCGCCTCTGGGTGCTCAACCCACCAGACCTCACTCCACGCTACCACGGCTCTGCTCTGATGGCCGCGAGCGCACCCCGCAGCGTCCACGGGTCTTGATCCGGCGCGGGATCGCGTTTGTAGCCCGCCACGATCGCAGCATCGATCGCCGCCTCGTCCCCTGTACCAAGTAGCAGATCTACGGCTTCGCGGATCAAGTCGGATCGAGAGCGGCCGGACGCCGCGGCGCGCTGGTCAAGGGCAGCGATTCGCGCGTCGTCGAGCTGGATCAAGGTCTGGCGCCGTGCCATGACCATATTGTGCCATATTAGTCTGAGATGCTCCCAGTGCCGAGCGCCGGAGGTAGTCGGGTCAACACCGTCGCGATCACCGCGATCCAGGCTCAGCAGAACGACGGGTAAGGACTCGTTACTCAGGCCGGGACGAGATCGAATGCGCTGACGTAGCGGGGGCGAATCGTCCCGAAATGTCGGCGACAACCAAAACCCAGGCGCCCACCCCTTCGGGGGATGCGTCGAAGTCAACACGCTCGGAGGATCAGCCTGCCAACGGGCGGCGGCGCCCACGATTCGGAGGAGCCCTCTCGTGCGCAGACTCGCCGCAGCGACAGCCCTAGTCATCACGCTCGTCGCGACGCCTGCTGCGCTCGCGGACGGCCGGATCGCGTTCATGAGCAGGGCGAGCGGCAACGAGGACGTCTGGACGATCGACCCCACGGGTGCCGGCGGCTACCCGACAGACCTGACCAACGGGGCGCCCGGCGTCGACCAGTCGCCGTCCTGGTCTCCGGGCGGAACGCGGATCGCTTTCATCAGCGATCGCGCAGGCGGCTTCGACGTGTGGCTGATGGACGCCGACGGCTCGAACCCCGTGCAACTGACGCACGACGGCGGCTCCACTGCCACTCCTGCATGGTCGCCGGACGCGACGCAGATCGCGTTCGCGAGCACGCGCCTGACTGGCTCGTGGGCGATCTGGGCGATCGGGGCCGACGGTTCCGGCCTCCACCGTGTCTCACCCGGGTTCGGCGTCGACCCGACCTGGTCGCCGGACGGCTCGCAACTCGCGTACGTCTCGTTCGACGCCCTGCACGTCATGAACATGGACGGCAGCGGCGACCACATGATCACCAGCGGCAGCCTGCCGGACAGCGCCCCCGCCTGGTCGCCTGACGGCTCACGCATCGCGTTCGGCCGGTACCGCGCCGACTGGCAGACGTCGAACGTGAAAGAGATCTGGACCGTGCGGCCGGACGGAACCCAGGAAGCGATGTTGACGGGATTCGGCGCCTACAGCGATCACCCGTCGTGGTCCCCCGACGGGTCGCGAATCGTCTTCCAGGTCAGCGGTCCGGCGGGAGACTCGACGCTGGTGACGGCGACGCCCGACGGCCGCGACATCTCGGTTCCGCCGAACACTCCTCCGCTCAGCTTCGGCCCCTCCTGGGGCTCGGCGGCGCCGAGCATCGACCTCCGCAGCCCGCGAGACGGTGCCGTGCTGGCACAGAACTCGGTCGTCTTCGCGCACTACTCCTGCGGCCCGACGGCCGTCTCGTGCGTAGGCACGCTGCCCGACCTGACGCCGCTCGACACGGCGCGGACCGGGCAGTTCACGTTCAGCGTCACGGCGACGGACGCGGCCGGGCGGCACGCCACAGTCAGTGCGAAATACCGGGTGGTGGACATGACACCGCCGAGCGTCCTCTTCCGCACGCCGTGCTGCGACAACCCGGTGTACCAACTCGGGGCGACAGTGGCGACCGACTTCTCTTGCGACGATGGCCCGTACGGTTCCGGGGTCGAGCTCTGCAGCGGCGACCCCTATCTCGACACCAGCACCGTCGGGCAACACTCCTTCGTCGTGCAGACGCGCGACGGCGCCGGGAACGCCGGGAGCTCGCAGCAGCCGTACCGGGTCGTGTGGCCGTTCTCCTTCGGCTCCCCGATCATGCCGCCGCCGACCTACAACCCGGTTCGCTCAGGCGAGGGCGTGCCCGTGAAGTTCTTCCTCGGCGGTGACCGCGGCCTCGACGTGATCGACAGCGTCTTCTTCATCACCGTCGACTGCGACACCGGCGCCGGCCTCGGGACGAGCAGTGCGCTCGGCAAGCTCTCCTACAACGCCTCGCAGGCGCGCTACACGTACCTGTGGCAGACGGACAGGTCACAGTCCGGCACGTGCGCACGGCTCGTGCTCGGGTTGCACGACGGCTCGTGGCACGAAGCGTGGTTCCGCTTCAGCCGCTGAGCCCTCAGCGCCACTCTTAAAGACTCCTTACGAGGTTCTCAGGCGATTCCTAACTGGGCCTAGGAAGCTGGCGCGATGCTGGACCGCGCCCGCTTCGTTCGTGTACTCGGAGTCCTCGTGCTCACCTTCGCGACGGCCGGTCTCGGCGGCGGCGCTGTCAGCGCGGCGACATCGGCGACGAGTGCGTTCCGTTCCCGGGCGCTGAACAGCCGCCTCCACTTCTTGATCGAGCTGCCGAACGGGTACGACACGAGCGGCGTGCGCTATCCGGTCATCTACTTCCTGCACGGACTGCCGGCCGGCCCGACCTCGTACCAGACACTCGCCTGGGTCGAAGGAGCGCTCGAGGCAACCGGGCATGAAGCGATCCTCGTCATCCCGCAAGCCGCAAGCTCCGGCTCGAGCGACCCCGAGTACCACGACTGGGGACCGGGCAAGAACTGGGAGACCGCGCTCGCAGCCGAGTTGCCGAAGTACATCGACGCGCACTACCGCACGATCGCAAATCGCAATGGACGCGCGATCATCGGCCTCTCGGCAGGCGGATACGGAGCAACGATTCTGGGCGTCCACCATCCGAACGAGTACGCCGTCATCGAATCGTGGAGCGGGTACTTCCGCCCGACCGACGAGACGGGAGAGAAGACACTGGACGTCGGCTCGAAAGCCGACAACGACAATGCCAGCGTCCACGCACTTCTCGCTCAGCTCAAGACGCAGTTCCGCCGGTATCCGACGTTCTTCGGCTTCTACGTGGGCAAGAGCGATCCGACCTTCGTCGCCGACAATGCGCGGCTCGACCGCGAGCTCACCGCTGCCCGCGTCTCACACCTGTTCGAGCTCTACGCCGGCGGCCACACGACCGCCCTGTGGCAAGCGCATGCCGTCGCTTGGCTGAGACTCGCTCTCGACCATCTCCACGCGCCCGCGACGTCCTAGTTCCTCAGCGCTCCCACTTCCAGTCCGCTATTTCCGGCATGTCGTCGCCGTACTTGCGGATGTACTCGTTGTGCTCGATCAGCTTGTTGCGAAGCTCCTGCTTCACGTACGCCGCGTTGGCGCCGAGCTTCGGCAGCCGGTCGATCACGTCCTCCGCGAGGTGGAAGCGGTCGAGGTCGTTCCGCACGACCATGTCGAACGGGGTCGTCGTCGTTCCCTCTTCCTTGTAGCCGCGGACGTGCAGGTTCCGGTGGTTCCGCCGCCGGTAGGTGAGGCGGTGGATCAGCCACGGGTAGCCGTGGAACGCGAACACGACCGGCTTGTCGGTCGTGAAGATCATGTCGAAGTCGTCGTCGGAGAGGCCG
>Ga0066704_10000336_pt1 | contig 15943 bp, 10 predicted proteins | sample GraSoiAngelo_153_FD_66458 | JGI IMG/M metagenome (GOLD analysis project Ga0066704, IMG submission 66458) | Grasslands soil microbial communities from the Angelo Coastal Reserve, California, USA - 14_1009_12_40cm | ecosystem: Environmental > Terrestrial > Soil > Grasslands | place: USA... | reverse complement strand
TAGATCAATCTCGAGTCAACCCATCGGTGGCTGCGCACCCCCCCGGGCGCTCGCAAACACGAGGTACCCCCATCGAATGTGTTGGTGGGGAAAAAAATTAGGTCAAAGACTTTAGAAAGAAAGTGACAAGGCTCTTCTGCCAGCGTTTTGCCGGCGCCTCAACTACGCCAACCTGAATCATGCGCGCCAGTTCCGCCAGAGTTCCTTGCAAGCTTGCGGCCGCAAGGTTGGGATTGACAGCCGATGCACCGCGGCGTGATGGCGGCGCCTCGGCAACGAGCGACATGGCTAGCCCAATCACGGTTTGCCGTCGCACTGATGCGCGCGACTTCGGCCAGAGGACACGCGCACTGTCCGCCAAGAAGGCCAGAACCTGCGGGTATTCATCCCACAACGCGAGCCATTGGCCGACGTACGCGTCCAACTTTTCCGGGAAGTCTTTCGCCGAAGCGAGGGCAGCAGCACAGCTCGTCCAAACCCGCCCATGACAGGTTTCGAAAAGGTACAGCGCCAGCTCTTGTTTACCAGCAAAATGCTTATAGAGCGCGGGATTCGTGAAGCCGCTCTCTTGGGCAATGTCGCGGATGCTGGTCGCAGCCAACCCGCGGTCGCTGAAAAGCTTTAGGGCGGCGCGCAGAATCTCGCGTTTGGCCGGAGGATCATCCTCGCGAATGTAGAAGGGAAGTAGAGCTGCCATACAGTCATAAGGTAAGGTGAGCGAACGCTAACCAATCTTGTCAAGGCTCATAGTGCCAGTTCGCAGGGTGGTCTCAATGCGCTCATTCAACGTTTGCAATTTCACAGACAGGAGATTGTGAGAGGATGGCCGGCAAATCGGACAGAGAAGAGAGCCATCAGTCCGCTGGCTCGATCCCAATTTTGTCATTCACCTCTGCGCGAATTCGTTGTTTGCAGCCAAGATGTCGTTTCTCGCGCTCGGAAACGATCTTCGCGTGCGCGGTCCTACTCTCTGAAGAGTTCGTTTACCTCAGCGTGGCTGCCGAGATCGAGCCAGAAGTCCGCTTCTCATGGCCTTTTGGGAGCTACCTGCTGGTTCCAGGGTGCCACACTTTCCTCATACTCCATGGGATCACCGAAACCTGCGGTTTGGACGCCGAGTTGGCGTAGAGCGTCCAAGGCCATCAATCGGCGATGCGCGTTGAATGTCATGATATGGGCGAAGACGCCGCCGAACGTGAAGGTCTCAGCCGGTTCGCACAGAGCGTCGACGAACGTATCATCCCAGGCGGAGCGGTTTCGGATCTCGCCGAAAATACGATGCAGTTCAGCATCGGTCTTTTCGAGCCTTTGCAACAGCGCTTGCGGGGAGCGCTGCGATTTGGGAGGGCCGTTCATATCCATATCGGCTCCCGACAGCGCTGCGGTCCAGACTTCCTTAGTGAAGATAATGTTTTCTAACAGCTGCCTTAGTGTCTTATTCGCCTCCCGCCAAGGCAGCAGCTCTACGACCGTGGGCAGCGGACGATCCAATTGTTCCTCTGTCAAAGTACCGGCGTATTCCAACAAACGCCGGGTGTGCCAGGAGTCGTTGCCTGCAAAACGATCGAATAAATCCATGTCTCTTCCTCCTTTTGTTAAGGAACCAGGGGCAAAAAAGTGAATTTTGTTGGACGCCGGCAAATGAAAGTGCGGATCACGCATGCGCCGGTAGAGGCTGGGAGAAGTCCGAAAAGCCTTTCGGAAAGCGCGAGTGAACGCCTCCAACGAACCGTAGTTGGCGTCCAGGGCGACGTCCGTGACCGACATTCCGGCATGCCCCAGTTGATATGCTGCTCTTTCCAACAATAGCCGTCGTCGCATGGCTGCCGGAGTTTCTTCGACCACGGTTCGGAACAACCTGTGGAACTGGGTGCGGCTTTGATACGCTTGGCGCGCCAGATCTTGCGTTTTCGCCTGAGTGTCCAGGGAGTTCGCTACAATTTCAAAGAGGCGGTCTGCCGTGTCCTGACCATCCGCTTTATTCATGCGTCCGGTTCCTCAGCTTTAACGAATCATAGACAAAAGATGACGCCTGCCGCCTGATCGAACGTACCGATCTTTCTACCTTAAAAGCCGGACCGACGCGGATGAACGACCGGATACTCGACATCGCGCTTGCACGATAACTCCCCACAAACCCGGTTGTGTTGAGCGAATCGCCCAATGCCCAGATAGTCGTTAAGCCGGAGGTAATGGTACGATCATCTCTATTGGAATTCCGCATCCTCCACGACCAGAATCCGCGCTACGCGGCCTAGATTCGCGGTTTCGATAAAGAAACGTGCTTGCCGAGGGATTCTCTGCGCTACAGTGGAGCAAACACTACGAGAGCTTCCCTAGAACCGTGGTTTTCCTGGTGTCGATGATGATCGAACGCCTGCGCTATAGGAACAGTCACCGGGGAATTCCGATGCGGCGGACGAGATCCTGAAATCTCGGATCGTCTCGGAGGGGGTTCAGTCGGGGATCCACCCCGATCCATGGCATTCAAGTCGATCGTTGGAGGTATCCTTGCTCCAGCGACTCCAAGGCCTGCTCCTTTTCGCCGAGCTCGGCATAAGTAGCCCCGACGATGTAGCGGCAAACATAACGCTCCTTGGCCTGTTTCAGGGCTTTGCTTAGTAGCTGTTTGGCCTCGTCGCTCTGACCCACATGCGCGAGTGCCGAAGCCGTGGTGGTGATTACTGACGGGCTGTTCGCAAAACGAATAGCGTCTTCTGCGGCCCGGAGGGCTTCGGCACGTTTTCCCATCTGGGCGTAGGCCGTGGCGAGCATCGCGTAAGGAAGACCAGCTGCGGGTTCCAGCTCAATGGCTTTCTGACACTGCTGTACGGTCTCCGACATTCGGCCTGAGAAGTAGTAGATCCAAAGCGCGTCGTTGCGACTGTCTATTGCAAGCGGGTCAAAAATGTAGGCCTGCTGTACTCGTGACAGAGCTTCCTCGAAGCGGCCCAAAGTCCCGAGGTAAGTAGCGTAACCCAATTGAGCTTCCGGCAGGCTCGGATTAATTTCGAGAGCCCGGCGATATTCCGCCTCTGCCGCAGGCCAATCCCAGTCAAAAAGCAGGTGCACATCGCCAAGGAGAACATGCGCGCTGGCCAGGTTGGGATCTAGCTGAAGGGCTTGGAGCGCCGCGGCTTTTACTCGCGGCATCATCTCGGTCGGAGAACTGTAGTAGGTGTTCAGCGCCTCGTAGGCTTCACCCAGAACGGAATAGAGGCGAGCGTCCTTTGGATCCTTAGCGATGCCTTCCTGAAAGTACTGAATCGCTTTGTTCACGCTCTCCCGCGTGCCTTCTCCGAGCTCATGCAGCCCCAGCAGATACCTGTCGTAGCTCTCGAAGTTGACATGCGAGCTTGCAGAGGAGTTCGCTGCTACCGGCAGCAATTGGATGGAAAGAGAATGAGTGATTTTCTCGGCGATTTCTGTCTGAATGTTCAAAACGTCCGTAAGCGGCCGCTCATAGGTTTCGGCCCATAAGTGAGTCTGTTCACCCACCTGAATCAACTGAGCCGTGACGCGAACGCGCTCTCCGCCGCGGCGAACGCTCCCCTCAAGCAAATAGCGTACGCCCAGTTCCCGGCCAATTTGCGCGACTGTCTCTTTGGTACCTCTGTATCGCATAATTGAGGTTCGCGCGATGACTCCGAGCTTAGCAGGCTGGAGCTGGCCCAGCTGGGCAATCATCTCCTCCGTGAGCCCATCGGCAAAATAATCTTCGTGCGCGTCACCGCTCAAATTCTCAAAGGGGAGGACCGCCAGCATCATCTTCTGCGGAGAAGCGCTGTGCAGCGGCCAAAAATGCCGCGATAGTAGAACAGCCGTTAGGGCCAGCGCCACCGACAAAGCCAGGAGCCACAACCAGAAATGCTTCTTTTGGCTGAGCCTTGCCGTGGTTTGCGCCCGCTCAGAAGTTTGCGCATCCACTACCTCGGGCGCGGCTGAGTCGTCAGCATCCTCTTGCAGCATGGCAATGAAGCGGTAGCCTCGCTTGGGGATGGTCTCGATATACGGGCGCTCGTCCGCGCTATCGCCCAGCACCTGCCGCAGGTTGAAGATGCGCCGGGAGAGGTTGCCTTCCTCGATGAAAACGCCCGGCCATACTCTGTCCAGCAGCTCTTCTTTCTCGACGATGTGCCCCGCCCTCTCGACAAGGACGAGGAGAGTCTCCAGGTCCTTGGGCGGGAGGGTGACGGGCTGGCCGTTGCGAAGTAAGACTCGCTCTTCGGCGTCGAGCGAGTAAGAGCCGAATCGGTATAAATGCTTTGATTTCAATCGAGCACTCGCTGGAAGAATTTCTCAAGAAATCCTTCAGAACTCCTCAAAGACATTCCATGCCCGCGGCTGGCACCTTCCCGAGAACGCAAGCGGTCTTGGCGCCGCCCTCCAACCCCTGGGGAATTCGAATGATTCTAGCGCAGATCAGGCCGGTTAGGAGTGAGGCGCCATGGATCGGCAGATCACATTTCTCACCAAAGGAGCTACTGACATGAGAATCGGACGACTCGCAAAACAATTCCAACATTCGATGATGGTTTTTGTGCTCGTGGGCATATATCCGGCGGGCTTGCTCGCGCAAAGCGGACACTCGCACGTGACTCCAGCACGGGCCCAACAACTGACTCCCGCCCAAGGCGCACTCTTGAAGATCGTTCGGGAATCAACCGATCGCTTCAAGGATGTGTCGGTGGCTGAGGCCGAGGACTATCACCTTGCCTTCGGCTGCGTCACGGGGCCCGACGCGGGCGCAATGGGCCTTCACTTTGTAAACATGAACCTGGTGGCCAAGCTGCCACTGACAGCCAGCGGCGAACTCGATGCCACTCGGCCTCAGATCGTAATCTACGAGCCTCTGCCAAACGGCAAACTGCAACTCATCGGCGCTGACTATCTGGTCATTGCGGGCCCGTGGGACCAGGCTCATCCCGGACAAGGGGCACCACAGATGATGGGACAGCTCTTTCATTATTTCGAGAGCCCCAATCGCTTCGGCCTGCCAGCCTTCTATACGCTTCACGTGTGGGCATGGAAGGACAACCCGAACGGCGCCTTCGTGAATTGGCACCCCAACGTTTCCTGTCAGGCATACGGTGGCCAATAGGCAGACGCTTACAACGTTAGTGCCCGGAATCCAAAACGTACATTGTCGGGCTCTGTGGAGGAAATCATGTGGTGCATCACAAGCAAGTTCAGGAGCAAGACGACCTTTGCGAGGAAACGCCTGGCGATCTTACTAGCCGTCGTTCTTCTTGGAGCCGGAGGATTTCTTGCGATTGCGGACAGTGCTAATCGGATTGTGCCGCGATTGCAGATATTCCCGGACCCGAACGGGGCTTTTGCCACTCTGAACCTGGGCGGACCGACGGCGACCAATCCTTTCTTTCAGGACTTGGGAAGTAACGGCCGCCGCTGCGTCACGTGTCACCAACCGAGTGACGCTTGGTCGATCACGCCGCCGCATATCCAGGCGCGCTTTGAGAGCACGCAAGGTACAGACCCCATCTTTCGTCCGGTGGACGGCGCAGACTGCCCGACCGCGGACGCTTCGACACTCGAACAACGGCGCCGGGCTTACAGCCTGCTTCTCAGCCGAGGTCTGATCCGTGTTGAAATCACGGTTCCTCCCAAGGCGGACTACCAAGTGATGAGCGTCTACAACCAGTACGGCTGTAACGCGACTGATGTCATCTCGGTGTACCGGCGGCCGCTGCCGACTACGAACCTCCCTTTCCTAAGCGCGGTCATGTTCGATGGCCGGGAATCTTCCCCGGCCACCGGCACGACCAAAATCGTTTACAACAACTATCCGGCTTCGCTGCTCAACGATCTGGCGCATCAATCGTTAGACGCGACCGTCGGCCACGCGCAAGGCGACGGAACGCGGCCAACGCTTGAGGAACAAAAACAGATCGTGGACTTCGAAACGAAACTGTTTACGGCGCAGGTATTCGACTTCCAGGCGGGCTTGCTCAACGTGAATGGCGCACGGGGCGGGCCCGCGTCACTTTCCGCTCAGCCGTTCTTCATTAGCATAAACTCCAGCGTCCACCGTTTGCTTCCCGCTTTCGAGCAGCCGGGTGGGCTGGAGATCCCCGGGGATGGACAGTTTACATCCAACATTTTCAACCTCTACGACAGGTGGGCGCAATTTGGCGACCACGTTGAGAGTACCGCGCGGGCCTCGATTGCTCGCGGCGAGCAACTCTTCAACACACTCGAAATTCCCATCAGCGGCGTGGCCGGAATCAACGACGACTTGGCCACCGGTGGACTGGTTGCAGGCGGCATTCCGACGCTTCTGGGGACTTGCGGAACGTGCCACGACACGCCGGGTGTGGGCAATCATTCCTTCCCTGCACCGTTGAACATCGGGACCGGCGACCCCAACCCGACCGACCGCTCCATCAACCTGGGAGGCCTGGACATGAGTTATCTGCCGGAGATCACCGTGTGCCGAAAAGACATGAGCACAGGTCTACCCACAAACGAATGCAAAACAACGACCGACCTTGGCCAGGCGCTGATCGATGGCAGGTTCGATCACGTCGGCAAGATCAAAGGCCCGATTCTTCGTGGCTTGGCGGGGCGCGCACCCTTTTTCCATAATGGCTCGGCAAACACGCTCACGGATGTCGTGAATTTCTACGACACGCGTTTCAACTTGCATCTCTCGGACAGGGACAAGGACGATCTATCAGCATTTTTGGGAACCCTGTAGAGAGATTGCGAAGGAAAAAGCAAGCTTGGGAGTGCCCACACTTTCCCAACAACGATAACGAGTTGCATCACTTCGGCTGGAACGCGTGCAGCGCCTGCCTCTGCCCGCAAAATCCCGCACCCGCATATGGAGCGTCGTTACCTGATCGTTCCGGGAATCGGATCGTCCCGGATTCACATTCTGGCTAAATAGGCTGTCTCGGCCTGCGTACCCTAAGACCGCACGGGCAGAGCTAACCTTGACCCGGGTGTACGATGCACCCGTCCTTCGCACATGCCTCCGCGCGCATTTTAGCAGTTAATAAAGAAGGCCCAACCCATCGGCTATGATCTGGGCCCGAATCTGTTCGATTTTGTGCTTCCCAATGAACCTCCCCAAAGGACTTACCTGAATGGCCCGCCTGTCCGGATTTAAACATGCGGGTTGCTTCAAGATTTCGAATCGGGGATTCAGCAGGCCCCAATTTGTAGTTGGCAAGCGCGCGGCGCAGGCCTAGGTCAAAAGTGTTGGTCCACACTACAAATCTGACTTAGTCGTAGGCCACAGTTTGACGATCACAGTGGCGGCAACAGAAAGCAGAAGCACCGCAAGTAGCGGATGGGCGGGCCAAATTCTTTGTGCGAAGCCAAAAAGCCATGCCCCGGTGCCTACTGCGGTTGCGACGCCAGTCGCCCTTAGAGTGCTTTCCGTAGAAGCTTTCATGCTGAATGCGCAGCATACTCCAGGTCGGTTCCATCTGGGAACGGGATGCAAAGGGATGGCATTCCTGGTAGTAATCGCTTAATTGCATCGGTGCGGTGGGCAGGGAAAATCATGCAGAAGATTCACCGCGTATTTCCCGTCACCGGGGTTGAAATAGGGGCCGCCTCACTCCTGCAACCCGTGCCAGACGCCTAGCCCCAGTCAGCAAAAGACGAGCGATTGCTTCGCAAGAAGCAGTGTGAGACTCGTTCTGTGGTTGGAGGCAAGTGCTATGCCCAGATTTTTGCTGCTCGTGGTTGGCTGTGTTTACCTCTGTTTGGCACAATCCCTGCCGCAGAGTGGCTGCAAGCCCGTGAAGCGCTATGGCATACAAGGATGTGACCCTGTGCGTAACGGTAGCTGCCCAAAGGGCTACGACTGGGTAGGCGTGTGCCCGCCGAATCCAATTATGAAAGCCCCTTGCGTCAAGATGTGTGTGCCACACCCGACAGGAAGAGAAGTGTCCAGGCCCGGCTGACAACGACGATGACTTGGGCGGAGCCTTAGCATCCCATGTCTAAAGGAACTCTATTTTTGTGCAGGGATCGAAAACTGATTCAGGTCCGAAACATAGCTGAAGCAGTGCCGCCTTCGTCAGTTTTTTCCTGTTCTTCCACTGCGTCCACTTTGAACGATGGCTTCAGCAGAATGTCCGCCTGCGACTCAAGAAAAGCGCTGGCATGGGGTCTATCTGACGTGGTAATGCTCGTCACGAGTCTGCACGAACAGTCGAGACTGGACTCACGTTCGGCGGACCGCGCGCGCACTTGAACTACCCATGACTCGGTGATGAATGGGTCACGCATTTCACAATTGTGTTGCAATAGAAAACAGTGCGAGATCGGCCCGAGGAAAAGTAAAGGAGAGTAAAATTTCGTGTGCCCGAGGACTGAAAATAGAGACTCTCGTTTAGAGCGTTCATTGCACACAATCTCTCGACCGAGGAGTGAAGTCGATGACACGTTCCGTAGGCAAGCCTGTGATATCCGTGCCCGAAAGTCGAGCGCTGATCTTCGGGATTCATTTTTTCCTCCGCACACTCTTGCTTTTGGTCCTGGCGATGGCTCCGGTGACGGTGTGGGCTCAGTCGCAGGCCATCAATGCCACCATCCGGGGACGAGTGACTGACCCCACGGGTGCGGGCGTGGCCGACGCCACCGTCACCATCAGCCAGCCGGCCCGCGGCGTCTCGCGTTCCCTCAATACCGGGCCCGAGGGCTACTATGTCTTCGCCAACCTTGCTCTGGGGACTTACTGGGTGAACGTAAAGAAGGAGGGCTTCGCGGTCTTGCAGCACGCGGACATCGTGCTGTCGGCGGGGACAGAAGCTGTGATAGACGCCCAGTTGAAGCTGGGCGCAGTTACCGAATCGGTCGAAGTCGAGGGCGGGGCACCGATCGTCGAGCCGGCGCGTGTCAACTTGGGGCGTACGATTGACGAGCGCGAAATCCTTAACCTGCCACTGAGCTCGCGCAACCCTTATAACTTCATCCTCTTCCAGCCGGGGGTGAGCGGTCACCCCAACCCGGAGCTGGGCATTCCGCGAACCATCAACACCAATGGCCTGATGGACCGCATCAACTACCAGATGGACGGCATGGTGGACACGCAGACCGACCGCTACGGCCTCCGCCTCTTTCCCATCTCGGAGACCTACGTGAAGGAAGTCGAGACCGTGGCCAACAGCTTCGCCCCGGAGTTCGGCGGCACTTCGGGCAACATTTACAACGTGATCACAAATTCGGGCAGCAATATCTTCCACGGCATCTTCACCTGGATCCGGCGTTCCGTGGACGCCACGGCGCGCCCGATCCTGCTGTCACCCACCGCCAAAAAGCCCGAGCTGAAGCTCCAGGACTTTGCCACGAATGCCGGTGCTCCCATCATCAAGGATAAGCTGTTCGTCTTCGGTGCCTATGAGCACCTGACCCGGGGCGTGCCGACGCCCATCACCATCCTGCCGGCAAATGCGGGTGGACTGGGCATTCCCAGCAACATAGCAGGAGGCAGCAGCCCAGGGGTCCTGCACGGGCAGTTTCTCAATGCGCGCGTGGACTGGAACCTCACCCCCGGCAACCAGGTCTTCCTGCGCTACAACTACTTCCGCAACCAGTTCCCAGTAAACACCAGTAGTAGCGGGATCAGCGCCGGCCTCAGCGCCCTGGACGCCTGGAGCGATTTCCGCGACCGCGCCCACGTGATCGGCATGCAATGGGTCAGCACCATCTCGCAGAACCTGCTGAACGAGTTTCGCTTTTCGTGGCCCTATCGGCAGAATACGCACTTCCCCGGCGCCTTGACCGGCCCCGGGCCGGTGATCGTGGTTTCCGGCGTCGCCGCCTTCAACGGGACCAACGCCGCCGGCGACCGCTTCGCGGAGAAGATTCCCAACGCCAACCAGAACCTCACCTGGATCCGCGGCAGGCACACGTTCAAAGGCGGTTTCAGCCTTTCCGACATCATTGACCTGCAGCGTTTCGTCAGCTTCAACCAATACACCTTCCCCAGTGTTGCTGCTTACCAGGCAGCCCAGTCAGGTGCGAACCGCTATGCCTACACCTCCTTCAGCACCCAGTCCGACCCCACCGGGCTCGACTACCGGTCGCTATTCTGGGGCTTCTATCTGCAGGACAGCTGGCAGGCAACGTCTGACCTGCTGGTGATCTACGGCCTGCGCTATGACCGCTACCAGCCGCCCGACGCCAATCCCAACGCGCCCTTCATCTTCTCGCGCAAGTTCGCCACGCCCAACGGCAACGTGGCGCCGCGAGTCGGATTCTCCTACCGCATCAGCGACAAGACCGTGTTGCGGGCCTCTGGCGGCATCTTCTTCGACGCGCCCCCCACCAACATCTGGTTCAATAGCTTGAACCTGGACGGGTCGAACCGGATTCGTAACGCTTCCATCAGCGGGTGCAAGGGCGTGCCGCGCTGCACTCCGCCGATCGGCGCGCCTGCTTTTCCGGCAATCGTGAGCCTCGCGCCGGCGGCGCAAGACGTGACCACGCTCGCCCCGACCTACAAGAACGCCTCCAGCGTAAACGCCAGCCTGCAGATCTCCCGCGAGCTGAGCCGCAATGACGTTGTCTCGATGGGCTACGTAACGACCGGGGGACGCCACCTGGTCTTCCTGCGCAACATGAACCTCATCAATCCCGCCAGCTTCCTGGCTGATGGGCGGCCTGTCTTCGCCGCCACCCGGCTCTATCCACAGTTCAACAACATTACCTTGCAGGACACGGGCGCTAACTCCAGTTATAACGCCCTGCTGTTGACCTGGCAGCACCGCCTCTTGCGCGGCCTCGAGGTGAACGCCTCCTACACCTTCTCCCATACCCTCAGCGACGCGCCCGAAGCCAACAGCTTCGAGCAGAACCTGCCCATCGAGGACACCACCAACCGGGTGCGCGACCATGGCAACAGCAGCGTGGACCGGCCGCAGGCGTTCACCCTCAGCGCCGTGCTCGAACCACAGGTGAAGCTGAAGAATCGCGTCATTACGAAGCTGCTCAGCGACAATATGTTCGCCATCCTGGGCAACTTCTCCTCCGGCGACGCCCAGAACATCGTCGCCAATACCACCCTAAACGGTGATTCCATCACCAGCTCGGTAACGCGGCCGCTGTTCGTGGGGCGCAATACGGCACGCACTCCCAACATCTATCAAGTGGATCTGCGCTACACCCGTACCATCGCCCGGGTGTGGGAGCGAGTAACGCCGCAGTTCATCGTGGAGGCCAACAACCTCTTTAATCATCCCAACGTCACTTCCATCAACGCCACAGCAACGGTGAATAACGACCCCACAAAAGGCCTGGTGGGATCGATCACCAAGCCCCCCACTTTGGTTCCGACCAGCACGGTGCTGGAAGGCAGGATCGTGCAGTTCGGCGTGGGGCTGCGGTGGTAAGGCTTTCCCCTCAGCTCGAAGATCCACGGGAAGTTCTGCTGAGGCTTTTGTGTAACCGATAATTTGAGGTGGAAGCGGGCCCCGCGGTACGCTTCCACCGGCATTCCCATGAGCCAGACGACCAAGCCCAAGAGTGAGACCAAGCCCGTCAACGAGCGCTTCCCAGCCCCGGTGTACGCGGAGACCGTGTTGATGGTGAACTTCGAGGACGCCAAGAAATATTTCCTGGAATCCCTGTTGGAGATCCACTACGCGCACACCCTGATGCTGACACACCAGGGGATTCTCCCCGCCGCCGATGCCAAGAAGTGCCTCGAGGCGCTGGACGCGCTGGACCGTCGCGCCATCACTGCCGCTGTCTATGACGGCCGTTGCGAAGACCTCTTCTTCTATATAGAGGAGCAACTGGCCAAGCAGATCGATGCCGAGACCGCCGGCAAGATGCACACGGCGCGCAGCCGCAATGACATTGACCTCACTCTCTATCGCATGGGCCTGCGGCGCGAGGTATTGAAAATAGTCGAAGCCGTGTGCAACCTGCGCGGGCAATTGCTGGTTCTAGCCGAGGCCAATCTGGAAACTGTGATGCCCGCCTACACTCACACCCAGCCGGCCCAGCCGACCACCCTGGCGCACTACCTGATGGCGGCGGTGGAGATTTTCGAGCGCGACGCCCAGCGCCTGCGTGCCGCCTTCGCCACGGTGAATCGCAATCCCCTGGGCGCCTGCGCCATCACCACAACCGGTTTCCCCATTGACCGTGAATCGACTGCGCGCCTGCTTGGCTTTGAGGGGCTGCAGATCAATTCCTACGGCGCCATTGCCGCCATCGACTATCTGGCGGAAGCAGCTTCCGCGGCGGCCGTGGCCATGGTCAACCTGGGCAAGCTGGTGCAGGACCTGCTGCAGTGGTGCACCAAGGAGTTCGGCTTCCTGCGGCTGCGCGATCCCTTCGTGCAATTCAGCAGCATCATGCCGCAAAAACGCAACCCAGTTTCCCTGGAGCACACCCGCATCCTGGCCAGCAAGGCGCTGGGCCAAGCGCAGGCCATCCTCACCTGCGCCCACAACACGCCCTTCGGCGACATCGTGGACAGCGAAGACGACTTGCAGCCCCTAGCTTTCTCCATGTTCGCCGACGCCGAGCGGGCTCTGCGCCTGTTCGCCGGACTCATGGGGCAGTGCGATGTGCGGGTGGAGCGCCTGCGCCAGGCCGCCAATGACAGCTTCCTCACGGTCACCGAGCTTGCCGACACCCTGGTCCGCCAGGAAGGTCTGAGCTTCCGCGCCGCCCACAGGCTGGTTTCCGAGGCAGTCAAGGCCGTCGGCCCGACGTACCAGGCGCAGCGCCTGGTGGACGAGGTCGAGCGGCTGGCGCCCGAGACCATCGGACACTTCCTGCGCACGCCTCCGGGAGAACTGCTGCGCGCCCTGGATGCCGAGAACTTTGTGCGTGTGCGCAGGGTGGTGGGCGGGCCCGCGCCGGAGACGGTCAAGACCGAGATCAGCCGCGCACATCAGGAGTTGGCGGAGATCGAAGCCTGGCTGAAGGGAAAATGGGAGCTGCTGGAACGCTATCCGCAGCGGATTCGCAAAGAGTCGGCCGCCATCCTCGAAGGGAGCAGTTCGAATAAGTCATCATGATCGACGGCGACCGGAGAGATGTCTGGTGGGCAACTCCAACCAGGTGATGAAGTCAGGCCGAGCGGTTCGGGTGGATATAAAAAATTGAACCGATAAGAACTACCCGGCGAGAGAACGCACTCTGCGCGCAAGTTGCAGGATTTCCGGGAACCGAACCCGGAAACAGGAATCACTGCTTCTTCGGTTCTGAGAGGCGCGACAATATCTCCTGTACCCGTTTCACGTTAGGTCCCGCGGGGTCTTCCTTGAGATAGAGACGGAATTCCTTCACGGCCAGATCCCGACGGCCCAACGCCTCCGCGGCATAACCTGAAACCATGTGGGTGTTGGCCATCCCCTCATGCGGCAAGGCATGCAACTTGAGCGCATCGGCAAGAGCATCCTCGAAAGAATGGCCCTGCAACTCAAGATAGGCCGCGTTGAAAAGTGCCCAGGGGTTGTCCGGCTCGGTTGCAAGTGACCGCTTCAAGGATTGCAGCGCCTCGCTGTTCTTGTGTTCTGCGAGCAGAATGCGAGCCAGACTACGATGCGCCGCGGCAAATTCAGGGTTGAGCTCGATGGCCTTGGAAAATGATTGCCGTGCGGCTTCGACCTCATTCAACTGTATTTGCACCACTCCCAGGTTGAGGTAAGCCATGTCGTATTGCGGGTATTCCCGGATGGCGGTTTCAAGCAGCGTGCGGCTCTCGTGCCAGCGCTGCTGACGCATCGCCTCGCTTCCCTTATCGTAGGCTTTGCGAGCAGAGGCAGGAACGTTTAACCGCACCGCGGCAACAGTCCCACCCCTCGGAGACTCGCTTGGCTGCCGCTCGCCTTCCTTGTGACGAACCCGGATGCGTTCCACGTGGGACGCCTCGTTGCGCACAATTTCCAGTTCACCCTCGTAGGGTTCGATATACGGTCCAGTAATGCGAATGCGGTGCAGGCCGGAAAGGGCCTGGAAAATCACGACGCCATCATTGTCCGTGAGCTTACGATCCATAGCGCTACTGGAACCGACCGCGTCCATCAGCTCAACCGTCACATTACTGGCTTTTTCCATGTCGCCATCAATGGTGACAATCAGATGCAGAGGGACGATTCTCGGAGCGTCCCACCGGTCTCTTTGGGATTGGGCGCCGCATGCGCCAGCCACGGCGAGAAGAACGACAGCGGTTTGCAGCTTGCGATACATAGGCAAGCCTAGAAATGAGACAGAAACCCAGAAACCCAGAAACAAATGCTAACACGGTCGGCCGAGAAGCTAACCTGCTTCCAGAACAACAAAAGAAGAGGCCGGCCTCTCTCCAGTGTGTTACGAAACGGTACATTGCGCTTTCAGCGCGCAAGCACCACGGATTTCCGGTTTCCCGGCATAGTGCCGAGCACGATCTTTGCGGGAGAGTCGTTGGGCGCCTTCGTCCTGTCCAAGGCCACGGCAAACCTCGTCGTTTGTTCCCGCCCTTCGCCTCGGATATACGGCCTTAAGAAAATGCCCCCACTCTCGCGAGGGCATCTTCTCATCACTTTCTTCAAGCCGCGTAGTGCTTCGCAACAGTCCGTCTCGGCCGGCCCAGCACAACAAAGTCGAATTCGACTTAGAACGTGAATCGGACAGCAAGCCGGAACTGGCGTGCCGTCTGGAAGACAGTCGGCAGGCCATAACGACTAGCCAGCGTCATCGGCTTTTGTATCCCGGCAAATGCTCCTTTGCCGTTTAGTGCATCGACATAGCTATAGCTGTTCATCACGATGCCCCAGTCTGTCCCCGGGTCTCCACTGAATCGCTTCACCCGAGTCGGACTGATTAGTTGACTGCCGGACCCGTTTACGTTTTCGTTATAGGCCACAGCGGCATGCTGATTGAACAGGTTGTAGGCATTGGCCTCAAACACCAGCCGATAGCGCTCTTGCGTCTTGCTTACCCGGAACTCATGACGCACCGTGAAATCGGTCTGGAAGTACGGAGGTGTACGGTCATTGTGCGCTACGCCAGCCGCCACGAAGTCACCGGTTGCCGGGTCGCGCTGAAACCTGACAAAGTTGTCGCGACCTTCGGCCCACTGGCAGGCAGAGGACGTACCCACAACCGGCAAGCAGGTGTTAATCGGTGTGCCCTGAAATGCCGACTGGATCAGGCCAAACCCGGTTTCCATTCCCAGCCACTTCAAGCGATAGAAGCCGGCCGCCTTGGCGGTGTTCGGACGGTCCGTAGACAGAGGACCATCGTCGATCTTCCCGTTGGGTAAGTACGTCATCGTGGGAATGTCGAACAAACGGGTGTTGTTAGGGTTGTGACGACCGCCATTCCCATCGGTCGGGTCGCTGTTGGTCAAGCCGGGGTAGTTGCCTGTTAGCTTGCTGTAGCCATAACTGACAAACCCGAACCACTTGGTGCCGCGGTGTGTCAGGCGGAACTCCGCACCATCGTAGCGCCGGATGGCCCTTACCACGCCCGGGCACTCTGCGCAGAACGGTACCGTGGTCAGATAGTTATTCCCCGCGTCATCGGGGATGACGACCGGGCGGTGCAGGACGTCTGCAAACGGGGACCCCGGGTTGCCGATGTAGAAGCCCAGATTGTCGGTGATCGCCATGTCCTCGATGGCGTGGTCGAGGCGCTTGCGCGAGTACCGAGTTTCCAAGCCCCAGCGTGGGTTAATGGCCCAATCCACGCCTGCAACGAATTCGTGCTGGGCCATGGGCTTCATTCTCGTATCGATGGCCGGGTCGCGTGGGTCCGCTTTAGTAGCGCGGAAGTCCACGTTTTCTATGAAGCGGCCAGTCACGCCCGGCGCCTGACCGGAAGGCGGACAGCCGGCACCGACGTTTAGGGTAGGTGTGATAGTTGTGTAATCGGTGGTGTCCAGCGCATACACGCAGTCGTGCCAGTAGTCTGACCCGAAGGAGCCACGCGCCAGATTCATCTTCATGATGTCAAAAAACTTGCC
>Ga0066704_10000330_pt1 | contig 16173 bp, 14 predicted proteins | sample GraSoiAngelo_153_FD_66458 | JGI IMG/M metagenome (GOLD analysis project Ga0066704, IMG submission 66458) | Grasslands soil microbial communities from the Angelo Coastal Reserve, California, USA - 14_1009_12_40cm | ecosystem: Environmental > Terrestrial > Soil > Grasslands | place: USA... | reverse complement strand
TTCGCATTGACGGCGACATCGACCAGTCGCTGCACGTGGTCTACATCAGCGTGCCGAGCGCGCAGCCGAGCCGCTGGCAGGTGAACGTCGCCGTGGCGATGGTGAGCGGGCGCGCCAGCGTCGTAGAACAATTTCTTGGCGCCGACGGCATCGGCGTGCTCGGCTGCGTCAGCCGGCGCATCGATCTGGCCGACTCCACATCGCTCGATCTGGTCAGCTTGTGCGAGCTGCCAGAGTCGGCTTCGTTGTATCGCCTCGTCGATGTGCGTGCCGCGGCGAAGTCCGCGTTGCGTTCGACGCACGTCGTGCTGGGCGGCCGCCTGCAGCGCCTGGATATGCAGGTGGAGCTGGCGGGCGAGCAGGCGCATTTGGAATCGCGCGGCGTATTCGCGCTGCGTGGGCGCGAGCATGCCGACACGCAGCTTGATGTGCGCCACGTTGCGCGCGACACGACGTGCGATATCCTTTGGCGCGGCGTCGCTGATCAGCGCGCGCGTGGAATCTTTCATGGCGCGATCACGGTGGCGCAGGGTGCCGACGGCGCCGACGCGCAGCTATCGAACAAGAATCTGCTGCTGTCGCCATTGGCCGAGATCGACACGCAACCGGTGCTCGAAATCTACGCCGACGAGGTGAAAGCTGCGCATGGCGCCACCGTCGGCCAGATCGATGAGCGTGCGTTGTTCTACCTGCGTTCTCGCGGAATCGCTTGTGTCGATGCGAAGCGCTTGCTCGTCGGTGCATTCTGCGACGTCGCGCTCGATCGCATCGCGCAGCCATGGCTGCGCGAACATATTGCGGGCCTGCTTGCGCCGCGCGTCGGCGGGGAAAATTCATAAGTATCGAGCTGTCATTCCCGCGAAGACGGGAATCCAGCAACTTTTCCTTTCGTCTTATTCCATCAAGAGCCAAGACACTGGATTCCCGCTTTCGCGGGAATGACGAGCCAAAGAAATGAGCTTCGACGTCCAACAAATCCGCAAAGACTTCCCGCTGCTGTCGCGCACAGTTCACGGCAAGCCGCTGATCTATTTCGACAATGCCAACACGGCGCAGAAGCCGCGCAGGGTCATCGAAACGGTCGACGATTTCTATCGACGGCATAACGCAAATGTCTCGCGCGCCGTGCACACGCTCGGCGAGGAAGCGACCAGTGCCTACGAAGCGGTGCGCGACAAGCTGGCGCAGTTCATCAACGCCAAGTCGCGCGACGAGGTGATCTTCACCAGCGGCACGACGCAGGCGATCAACACGGTTGCTTACAGCTACGCGCTGCCGCGTTTGCAGCCGGGCGATGAGGTTCTGGTCACGACGATGGAGCATCACGCCAACATCGTGCCGTGGCAGCTCGTCGCCGCGCGCACGGGCGCGAAGGTCGTTCCCGCACCGATCACGCAGAGCGGCGAGCTGATCGTCGAGGAATTCATCAAGCGTCTGACGCCGAGAGTGAAGCTCGCCGGCGTTACGCACGTGTCCAATGTGCTCGGCACGATCAATCCCGTGCGCGAGCTGGCGAAAGCATGTCGAGCGCGTGGAATCCCGCTGCTGGTCGACGGCTCGCAGGCCGCGCCGCATCTGCCGATCGACGTGCAGGCGCTCGGTTGCGATTTCTACGCGATCACCGGGCACAAGCTGTTCGGGCCGACCGGCACGGGCGTGCTATGGGCGCGGCGCGAACTGCTCGATTCGATGCCGCCGTTCTTCGGTGGCGGCGAGATGATCCGCACGGTGAGCTTCGACGGCACCACGTTCGCCGATGTGCCGCATAAATTCGAAGCGGGCACGCCGAATATCGCAGGCTTTATCGGCCTCGGCGCGGCGATCGACTACGTCACCGAGCTGGGCCTCGATCGCATCGGCGCGGCCGAGCACGCGCTGCGTGACTATACGAACGCTGCGCTCAAATCGGTGCCGGGCCTGCGCCTGTTCGGCGAGGCCAAGGACAAGGCCGCCGTGTTCTCGTTTCTGATCGACGGCATACACGCGCACGACCTTGCGACCCTGCTCGACCACGAAGGCATCGCCGTGCGCTCGGGTCACCACTGCGCACATCCGCTGATGCAGTTCTACGGCGTGCCCGCGACTGCGCGCGCCTCGCTCGCGTTCTACAACACGCACGCAGAGGTCGATGCATTTATCGCCGCGATCGCGAAGGTGCGCAAGCTGTTGGCGTGAGGCCTTCCTTTACCGCAGTCATTCCCGCGGAAAGCGGGACTGTTAAGGCGGGATGCCGAAGCGAACATCTGCACGGCGGATGGCCCGAAGGGCACGCGACAGGAGTCGCGTGTAATCCAGTGCCTGTTCTTTTTCTATTGTGGTGCGCGAGCAAGGTCGCCTTCGCGGGAATGACGAGCTTAGAAGATGTCCGGGCGCGTCAAACCTTCAATATCAACTTGCCCATATTCTCCCCGCGGAACAGCTTGAGCAGCGTCTCGGGAAACGTGTCGAACCCCTCGACGATGTCCTCGCGCGACTTAAGCTTGCCCTGTGCGAGCCATATGCCCAGATCGCGTGCCGCTTCGCCATAGCGGCTGGCGTAGTCGAACACGACCATGCCCTGCATGCGTGCGCGGCAGACCAGCAACGCCAGATAGTTGGCCGGTCCTTTCACGCCCGAAGTGCTGTTGTATTGCGAGATTGCGCCGCAGATCACGACGCGCGCGTGCAGCGCGAGTTGGCTCAACGCGGCGTCGAGGATGTCGCCGCCGACATTGTCGAAGTACACATTGATGCCTTGTGGACAATGTTTCTTCAGCGCGTCTTTGACGTCGTCGTGCTTATAGTCGATCGCCGCATCAAAGCCGTAGTCGTCGAGCAGCATGCGGCACTTGTCCGCGCCGCCGGCAATGCCTACCACGCGGCAGCCCTTGATCTTGGCAATCTGGCCGACCAGGCTGCCGACCGCGCCCGCCGCCGCCGACACGACGACGCTATCGCCCGCCTGTGCCGCGCCGACATCGAGCAGGCCGAAGTACGCAGTCATGCCGGTCATGCCCAACGCACTCAAATATACAGGCAACGGCGCCAGCTTTGCGTCGGCGAGATGCGCGCCCTTGCCATTCGAGAGCGCGTATTCCTGCACGCCGAACACGCCGGCGACGTGGCTGCCGATCGGAAATTTTTCGTGTTTGGAGGCGACGACTTCGCCGGCCGCATACGCGCGCATCACCTCGCCGAGGCCGACCGGGGGCACGTACGATTTACCCTCGTTCATCCAGCCGCGCATTGCGGGGTCGAGCGAGATATACGCGTTGCGCACGACGAACTCGCCGTCGCCCGGTACCGGCACGGGGTCCTCGACGAGATTGAAATCGCTGCGTTTGGGCAGGCCGACCGGACGCGCGGCGAGGCGGAACTGACGGTTGATGGCAGACATGTTTATCTCCGGCGAATGATTGGCGTAGCTTACCCCGCCGTGCGCACGTTGGCGGCAGCGCGTTACACTTTGCGCATGACAGCAGCGGCGCCGTACCATCAACTCGTGCTCGAACACAGCCGCGCGCCGCGGCGCTTTGGCGCACTCGAACACGCGACGCATACGGCCGATGGCGCCAACCCCTTGTGCGGCGACGCGCTGCACGTGGATGTGCGCGTAACCGACGGTCGTATTGCCGATCTGCGCTTCCGCGGCGAGGCCTGCGCGCTGGTGCGCGCGAGCGCGTCGATGCTCGGCGAGCGTGCGATCGATCTCGACGCCGTCGCGCTTGCGCAGCTCGAAGCTGACTTCGCGCGCCTGGTCGCGGGCGCGCTCGCGCAGGAGGCTACGCTCGGCGACTTGAATGCTTTCGCTGCGCTCGCGCAATATCCGTCGCGGCGCAAATGCGCGCTGCTTCCGTTCGCGACCTTGCGTGCGGCGCTGGCCGGGCACGTCACCGCGACGACGGAATCGAAACCACCAGAATCGAGCTTGCAGGAAAAAACATGAGCGCCACGCTAGATCAACCCGCCGCCATCGCAATCCGTCACGCCGTTGTGGCCGACATAGCCGCGCTCGTTGCACTGGTCACTTCGGCCTATCGCGGCGACGCGAGCCGCAAGGGCTGGACCACCGAGGCCGACCTGCTCGACGGGCAGCGCATCGATCCTGAAGGTCTGCGCGACGTCATCGAAAAACACGGCAGCCGGGTGCTGATCTTCGAGCGTGCCGATGGCGGCGCAGCGCCGCGCATGCTCGCATGCTGCCATGTCGAAAAACAGGGCGAGCTTTGCTATTTCGGCATGTTCGCGGTCGATCCGACGCAGCAGGGCAGCGGCGTCGGCAAGGTCGCGATGAACGAGGCCGAGCGTGTCGCGCGCGAGGATTTTCAGTGCGGCGAAATGCAGATGACCGTGATTTCCGTGCGCGACGAGCTGATTGCCTGGTATGAGCGTCGAGGTTATCGTCGCAGCGGCATCTACAAACCGTTTCCGTATGGGGATGAGCGGTTCGGCATTCCCAAGCGTGACGACCTGCGTTTCGAGCTGCTGGTAAAAGTCCTTTGAGTGCAGCTCGCGCATCTTCTTTTTGTCGTTCCCGCGAAAGCGGGAACCCAGTGCCTTTGTTTTTTGATGTGAGTTTGAAAGACACTGGATTACACGCTACTCCTGTCGCGTGTGCTTTGGGTATTCGCTATGCGAATGTTCGCCCGGGCATCCTGCCTGCGCAGCCCCGCTTTCGCGGGAACGATGAGAACGGGAGGCGCGATGAGTGAATGGCTGCGTGTCTGCGCCCAATCCGAATTGCTGCCGGGCGAGTTCAAAGTCGTCTGGGATCGCGACGTCGCAATCGCAGTATTCAATATCGACGGTGAGCTGTATGCGGTCGAAGACATCTGCACGCACGACGGCGGCGAGCTCGCGGGCGGCGAGATCCATGGCTTCGAAGTCGAGTGCCCGCGTCACGGTGCGCGCTTCGACCTGCGCAGCGGCGCCGCAATGTGCCCGCCGGCGTACGAGCCGATCGCGAAATTTCCAGTAAAAGTGGAAAACGGCGCAATTTATACGCGCGACGACCGCTGAAGCATAGCGCAGATATGCGTGACGCTCACCAACGTTGCAACGAGCACCAGCGCAATCCCGAGAACGTATCCAAACGTGTTCGCGCCGGTGTAAAACGCCCAGCCCGGTGCCGATCAGCCACGCCGTCGCCAGTGCGCACGCAAATCGAATCCGCTCCTTATGAGGATTTGCGCGTTATTCTAATATTCGTTAGAGTATTAGAATGAAAAAGAGGGCGCTAAAAGATCTGCTTTACGAACAGGTGGCCCGCATCGGTCGAGGGGTTTCCAGTCCGAAGCGGCTGGAAATGTTGGAGCTGCTCGCCCAGGGCGAGAAAACCGTCGAAAACCTCGCCGATGGGCTGTCGATCGACGTCAAGCTCGCCAGTGCGCATCTGAAAGCCCTGCGCGAGGCGCGTCTGGTCGAATCCACGCGCGATGGCAAGTTCATGGTTTATCGCCTCAGTGGTGCAGACGTGGCGCACCTGTGGGTGAGGCTGCACGAGGTGGCGCAGGCGCATCTGGTCGAACTGCGTCTGGCGCTGGACGAGATGTCTGCGCCGTCCACGGAACTCGTCGAGCTGGAACGCGACGCCTTGCTGAAGCAAGCGCGCCGCGGTGAAGTGATCGTGATCGACGTGCGTCCGCGCGCCGAGTACGACGCTGCGCATTTGCCGTACGCGCGCTCGATGCCGCTGGCCGAGCTCGAACGGCATCTCAAGGAAATGCCGCGGAACAAGCAGATCGTGGCGTATTGCCGTGGTCCGTTCTGTCTGTTTGCGGACGAGGCGGTGCACCTGCTCAAAGCGAAAGGCTATCGCGTGCGCAAGCTGCTCGATGGCGTCAGCGAGTGGCAAGCGGCAGGCATGCCATTGGTGACTTAGCGTGGCGGGCATGGCGCTCCGACTCGGCTTGCGCGAGAACGCCAGGCAGTTCGCGTGGCTGATGCTGGTCAATGCATTCGTCGGCGCGATGGTCGGTATGGAGCGCAGCATCCTGCCGGCGCTGGCCGAACGCGAATTTCTACTCATCGCGCAATCGGCAGTGCTGTCCTTCCTCATTGCATTCGGCATCGCCAAGGCGCTGACCAACTACTGCGCCGGCCGGCTCGCGGATCGGTTCGGGCGCAAGCGTGTTCTCGTTGCGGGCTGGCTGGTCGCGGCGCCGGTGCCGTTCTTGCTGATATGGGCGCCGAACTGGAACTGGGTGCTCGTGGCGAACGTACTGCTTGGCGCCAGCCAGGGGCTGACGTGGTTCACCACCGTCATCATGAAAATCGATCTGGTCGGGCCGCGACAGCGCGGCCTCGCGATGGGGCTCAACGAGTTCGCGGGCTACTTCGCCGTCGCGGCGAGCGCCTGGGCGACTGGCTGGATCGCGGCGCGCTATGGCCTGCGGCCCGCGCCGTTCTATCTCGGCGTGGCCTATGTCGGCATCGGCCTCATATTGTCCGTGTGCGCGGTACGCGAGACGCGTGGCTTCGTTGCGCACGAAAGGACGACGTCGAGGACGGTGGACACTCTCGAAAATCTCGCGCAGGGGCAGCTCTTTCGTCGCGTGAGCTTCACCGATCGCGACCTGTCGAGCGTGACCCAGGCAGGCCTGGTTAACAATCTCAACGATGGCATGGCGTGGGGTCTGTTCCCACTCGTGTTCGCCGCGGCCGGCGCGAATCTGGCGCAAGTCGGCGTGCTCGTGGCGATCTACCCCGCGGTTTGGGGACTCGCACAAATCGGCACCGGCGCGCTCTCCGATCGCATCGGGCGCAAAGACCTGATTATGTGGGGCATGTGGGTGCAAGCGGCGGGCATTGCCGTGACGGCGGCCGGGAACACGATGTCGGTTTTTGCCGCCGGCGCCGTGCTGCTGGGGCTGGGTACGGCCATGGTTTATCCGACCTTGCTGGCTGCGATCGCCGATGTCGCCCAGCCGGCCTGGCGCGCATCCGCGATGGGTGTCTATCGTCTGTGGCGGGACTTGGGCTATGCCATCGGCGCGTTGCTCGCAGGCATCGTGGCCGATCTGCTCGGTGCGCGCGCGGCGATCTATGTCGTCGCCGCGATCACGTTCGCCTCCGGTGTCGCCGTCGCCGTACGCATGCGCGAGACGCTCGGCAAATCACGATAAGCTAGTCCGCTGTCAGGACCCGGTAGGTATCGCGCCCGGCCGCCTTGGCCTCGTACAGCGCCATGTCGGCCAGCTGCGCCAGCGATTTCGCCGTCGGCGGCGTGCGGCAGAACCCTACGCCGATACTTGCGCTGAAGAATATTTCGACGCCATCGACCACGCAGGCGGGCCGCATCGCCGCGCAGAGTTTGCGTGCGATCGTTTCGGGTATTTCGGCCGAATCGATGTCTTCGATCAGCACCGCGAACTCATCGCCACCCAGACGCGCCGCGAGATCGGTCGCGCGCAGATTGTGCTGCAGGCGCGCGCCGAACTCGCACAGCAATGCGTCGCCCGCCGCATGGCCGTAACTGTCGTTGATGCGCTTGAAAAAATCGATATCGAGGCAGATCAGCGCAATCGGGCGGTGATGGCGATGGCATTTCGCCAGCGCGAGATCGAGACGCTCATTGAATTTGTTGCGGTTCGCAAGGCCGGTCAGGTTGTCGTGTTGCGCAAGGCGTGCGAGTTCCAGCTTGGCCGCCTGCAGTTCGCTGATGTCGTAGGTCATCGAGTAGAACCCGCGCACCGAGCCGTCGGTGGCGATGTCCGGAATGTAAGTCGCCTGACGGTAAATGGAGCGGCCGTTTACCTCGATACCGGCTTCGAAGGTGACGCGCTTGCCGCGCAGCGCGGCTTCGACGCGCGGGCGAATATTCTCGTAGAGTTCGGGAGCGAGGACTTCGGGGATGGTGCGGCCGAGTACTGCGGCGGGTTCAAGGCCGAAGGTCTCGCAGAAGGTGGCGTTGACAAAAGTATACTTCTGCTCGGCGTCGACCTGCGTCACCATCGCCGGCAGATTGTCGGTGATCGCGCGCAGGCGATGCTCGCTATCGCGCAGTTCGGCGGCGAAGTGGCCGCGTTCGGCGAGCACGACAACCACCGGCAGCGTGGTCAGGCAGGTGACTCCGATGAATATTTGCAGCAGCAGCGCGTATGGCTTTGCGGTCGCCGCGACGACCAGAGCCATAGGTCCGCTTCCGTGCAAGGTCAGGGCGACCGCAATGATCGCGACGATCGCGATGCCGACCGCCCAACCGGCGAAGCGATGGCGGAATACCGCGAGCAGCAGCGGTGGATAAACCATGAACAGCAGCGGATAGCGCGATTGCGAAAACACGAACACGGTTGTCGCAGCGACCAGCGCCATCGTGCGCGCGAATTTCAAGCGTCGCCCCGGGCGGCCGAACAGATTCGTGCCGAGGTCGCGCGCGATGCCGACTACAGTTGCGAAAATCACCATGCCGAGCGTGTGCGATGCGAACCACGCCACGTAAGTCGCGGTGAACGGTGCGGCGTCGAACAAGGTAGCAGTCGCCGCGACGAGAAACGCCGAAATCACCACGGCGATCAGCGTACTGCTCATCGCGATGCGCCCGACCAGCGACAGATTCGCCGGATCGCTCACGTTGCCGACGAGAAAACGCAGTGCGTAGACGACGATGCAGGCTTCAAGCGTGCTCGCAATGCCGCGGCACGCGACGATGAACCACGGATCGCCGTACAGCGCGCGCGCGGAAAGGTTGGCTGCGAACCCGGCAAAGATATAGATCGGCCAGAGCCGGTACGGCGAGGTCAGCAGGATACCGGCGAGCACGCCGCTCGCCGGCCAGATGATCGTGATACCGCTGGTAGGGCGGGTCAGATCGATCGCGAGCCAGGTCAGCAGCCCGACCACTACCCCGACAGCCAGCGCGCGCACTATGTCGCTGCTGGCAATCGCAAGTTCTTCACTCGCCCGAATACGCATGCGGTTTCGGATTGATTGATCCGTCCACACTTATGACCGCTTTTACCCACATTGACAATTGCGCCGCATCAACGTAACGTTAAGGCAAGTGAGAATCGTTCTCGTTTGCGATAACAATTAAACTCATGCACAACCCGTTCCGTTCGCCGTGCCTTGCGCGGCAAATTGTGGTTCTTCTTTGTCTAGCGTCCGCCGGTGTCCTGCACGCCGCGCCGGCGGATCCGGAACTCATCCGGCTCGGCGCGAAGATTTTTCGCGACACGTCTTTGTCCGCTTCGGGCAAGCAGGCCTGCGCGAGCTGCCACGATCCGGCGCATGCGCACGCGCAGGCGAACGATGCGGCGGTGCAGTCCGGCGGCGCGGCGCTCGCTGTGTCGGGGTTCCGCGCGACGCCGTCGCTGCGTTACCTCAACACGGCTTTGCCATTTTTTTTCGCCAAGGACGGCACCCCGACTGGAGGCCTCAATCGCGATGGCCGCGCTGCCGACCTGGTCGCGCAGGCGCAGCGTCCGTTTTTTGCCGCGCACGAGATGGCGAATGCCGATGCGGCGGCAGTGGTCGACAAGCTCGCGCGTGCGGACTACACGGAACAGTTCCGCGCGATTTTCGGCGCGGATATTTTCGCTGATGCCGAACTCGCGTTCTTCGCAGCGCGTTATGCGCTCGCCGCCTATCAGGGCAGCGCGCCGGAGTTTCGCCCGTTCTCGTCGAAATTCGATCTGTTTCTCGCACGCAAGACGGCGCTGAGCGCGCCGGAGCTGCGCGGCTTCGCGCTGTTCAATCGCGCTGATAAAGGCAATTGCGCGGCCTGTCATCCCTCGACGCCACGCGATGGCGCACCACCGCTGTTTACCGATTACAGCTACGACAATCTCGGCGTGCCGCGCAATTACGCGATCCCGGCGACTGCGGAAACGAGCTATTTCGATCTTGGCCTATGCGGACCCGATCGCACCGATCTCGCCGCGCGCACCGATCTGTGCGGCGCGTTCAAAGTGCCGACTCTGCGCAACGTCGCGTCGCGGCGCGTGTTCTTCCACAACGGGCGCTTCGATTCGCTAAGCGAGACGATCGAATTCTACGTGCAGCGCGATACGAATCCCGCGCGTTGGTATCCAGCCTCTACCGACGGCAGCGTGCGCAAATTCGACGATCTGCCGCCAGCGTACGCGCGCAACGTCAACACCAGCGAAGCACCGTACAACCGCCAGCAGGGCGGCTCGCCCGCATTGAGCGCCGCCGAGATCGACGATGTGATCGCTTTCCTGAGCACACTGACCGACGGCTACGACCCGGCGACCGGCACAGCCGACCCTGCGCGCGATGTGGCGCCGATCGCCGACTGAACATTTATCTTTGTATAGAAATGGAGATTTAATGATGCAACGCACCTCGTTGTCCCTGGCTACCTTGCTGTTCTGTGGCGCGCTCGCCGCGCCCGCGCATGCGGACGATGCCGCGCTGCGTGCCGAAGTCGAGGCGCTGCGCGCCGAAGTCGCCGCGCTCAAGGCGGAGGTGCATGGCATGCACCTACAGACTGCGTCGCCGGCGACTGCCGCAAATGCGACAGCAACAACGTCGGCACCGGTTGCAGCGACGAATTCCGCCGCGCCGACAAGCGGCGCACGCGACGTCGCCGCGTCGTCCTCATCCAACAATGCGAGCGGCGGCGCAGCGGGCTCGACTTCGTTCTGGGGCTATGGCGAGCTCAACTACAACCATCCGACCGCGCGCGCAGCGGATGCGCAAGCCGATCTGCGCCGTGCGGTGCTCGGCTTCAACCACGTGTTCGACGACGCGACACGCGTCTACGGCGAACTCGAATGGGAACACGCGATCGCCTCGGCAGACGACAAGGGTGAATCGGAAATCGAGCAACTGTATGTCGAGCACGCGCTCGGCGCGAACTACGGCGTACGCGCGGGACTGATGCTGGTGCCGCTGGGTTTGTTGAACGAGCATCACGAGCCGGTCAACTACTACGGTGTCGAGCGCAACTATGTCGAAACCGCGATCATTCCCTCGACCTGGCGCGAAGGCGGCGTGGCACTCTACGGCAATACCGAATCGGGACTCAGTTGGAATCTCGGCATCGGTACCGGGCCGAACCTCGGCAAGTGGGACGCGACCGCGAGCGAAGGGCGCGAATCGCCGCTCGGCTCGATTCATCAGGAACTGCAGCTCGCCAAGGCGCGCGATCCGTCGATCTACGCGGCAGCGAATTGGCAGGGCGTGCCGGGCCTGTTGCTCGGCGGCGGTGTGTTCACCGGCAAGATCGGTCAGGGTCAGACCGCGCCGCCGGTCGAGAAGTCGCGTTTGACGCTCGGCGAAGTGCATGCGCGCTGGCAGCCGGGGCCATTCGATCTCTCCGCGCTCTACGTGCGCGGAGAGATCAGCCATACGCAAGATGCGAACCTGACGTTTCTCGGCCAGCCAACGCCGGTACCAAAGGAATTCTGGGGCGGCTACGTGCAGGGTGCGTGGCGCGCCGTGCAATGGGGCGAGTCGACGCTCGCGCCGTTCCTGCGTTACGAGGCCTTCAACACCGCGTCGGCCTACGCCGCGCAGCCGCAAGGTCTCGGCGCCATGCCGCTGCCGACCGAGCGCGTGTGGACCGCGGGGCTCAACTATTTCCTCAATTCCAATGTCGTGTTCAAGTTCGATTACCAACACTTCAACAATGCTGACGAGGAACTGGGCTATGGCAAGCGCTTCAATCTGGGCGTCGGCTATCAGTTCTGACCCTTCTCTCGCTCACCGAACGGCTTTATCGTTGGGGTGAGTCGGAATTTCGCGCGGCATTGCCGCGCGCCGGGGGCGGTCGCATAAGGATGTGCGGACCGGAACTGGCGAGCGCAGGGATGCGCGAGGAGGGTTGGCGCGAGGGGACCGCCTTCAAATCTTTGTAAAATGCGCCCCCTCACCCAACCCTCTCCCCGGCGGGAACGCTGCCGCAGGAGAGGGCCTGAGTTGTACGGCTCCGCATCGAATGGTGAAATGAATGCAAGTGCGATGGCTGATTCCCTTAGGTGCTGCGGCGGCCGCGACCGCGCAGGTCGCGTACGCGACGCAGTATCTGAGCGTGGAACAGGCGCAGCGCGCGGCTTTCGCGGGTGCGAGTGAATTTCGTGCGCTGCCGCAGCTCGATGCTTCCATTGCCGCAGCGCTCACTGCGCCTGCGGGCTGGTCGCCGCGTATCTTCGAAGCACGCGCAGCGGACCAGGCACTCGGCTGGGTGATCGTCGATCAGGTGATTGGCAAGAGTGAGCTGATCACCTACGCGCTCGCGCTCGATACCGCCGGCAAGGTGATCTCGGTCGAAGTGCTCGAGTATCGCGAATCGCATGGCGGTGAAATTCGCATGCCGGCGTGGCGCAAGCAGTTCGTTGGCAAGATGCCGGCGGATGCAAGTGCGCTCGGCGGCGAGATCAAGAATATTTCCGGCGCGACGCTGTCGTGCCGACATCTGACCGAGGGCGTGCAGCGTCTGCTCAAACTGTACGAACGCGCTTTAAAACCAGAATCCTCCCCCTCGCCGCGCGCGGCGGGGGAGAGGGCAGGGTAGGGGGCGCTCGTGAGCCTGATGCGGAAGCTCCCCCTCACCCCAACCGTCCCCCCCGCCCGTGTCGGTGGAGAGGGGGTAGTTCGTCGCGCACGCCCCTTGCTCGGCACCCTGGTCGAGATGCGTGTCGAAGGCTTGCGCGAACTGCAGGCGCTGGCGGCGATTGATGCGGCGTTCGCCGAAGTCGAGGTCGTGCATCGCCTGATGAGTTTTCACGAAACCGAAAGCGATCTCGCGCGCGTGCACCGCACGCGCGTGGGCGAGGCGGTCGCGCTCGACGCGCGCACGCTGGAAGTGCTGCGCTGCGCGCTGCAGATCGCCGAGCTCAGCAGCGGTGCGTTCGATCCGAGCATCGCTGCGCGCGCTGTCGCGAGCGGCGGGCTGCCCTGGCCGGACTCGCCGTTCGTGCCACAGGCACAGGCAAGCTGGCGCGATATCGAATTGCTCGACGCGCAGCACGTCCGCCTGCGTCGGCCGTTGTGGCTCGATCTCGGCGGCATCGCCAAAGGCTATGCGGTCGACCGCGCGATTGAAATTCTCATGCGGGCGGGCGCGACGCAGGCCTGCGTCAATGCGGGTGGCGATCTGCGCATCGCGGGGCCGCGCACGGACGCTGTGACCTTGCGCATCGCCCAATGCGATGCCGCGCATACGGTCGAGTTGCGCGATGGCGCAATCGCGACCAGCGCTTCGGCATCGTTGTTCGCGCGCGCGAATATGGTGGAGGCGTGCGATTGCCTTGGCGCCAGCGTCGCCGCGCCGCGCTGTATGCTTGCTGACGCGCTGACCAAGGTCGCACTGCTCGCGGATGCAGAAACTGCTGGCGCGACGCTGGCGCATTTCGATGCGCAGGCGGTGATCCACGCGCGCGATGGTTGGCGCGGACTGGCCCACGCAGCATGAGAGGACATCACGGCCATCGCGATGCGCACGGCGAGCGTGCGATGCCGCAACGCAATCTGCGCCTGCCGCCGAACTACCGGCGCCTGGCCTACGCCGCACTGATCGCAGTCTGGGCCACGGGCGCTCTGTGGCTGCTTTTGCATTATTTCGCTGCACGCCAGGGCGCGTTCGGCAGCGAGCCGCATCCGTTCGAGGCTTGGTCGCTGCGCCTGCACGGCCTCGCTGCGTTCGTCACGCTGTTTCTCGCCGGCCTGCTCTGGGGCGTGCATGTGCGGCCGGGCCTGTTCGGGCCGAGGCGACGTACCAGCGGCATCGTGCTGCTCGCGCTGCTTGGCTGGCTTGCGGCGACCGGTTATCTGCTCTATTACGCAAGCGACGATGGCATGCGCGATCTCGCGCGGCTTGCACACTGGTTGGTCGGCCTCGCCGCAGCGCTGCCATTCCTGGTGCATTCGCTGCGCGGGCGTGCCGAACGCAAGTCTGCGGAAGGCGATCGGCGCGATTGAAAGTGGGTCGAGCGCGCCAGCAGATCGCGCTCGAAGGGCCGGCAGGAACGGATTGGTTCGCGGTTCGTCAGCGCGGCGCGAATTTGATCAGCACCAGCTCGCCGCCGCCTTCGAGTATCGCATTGTCGGTGCTCGCATCGGGCTCCATCAGCAGCGATTCGCCGGCCGCGATCGCGGTGCTCGTTGCCTGATGTTTGAGCATCGCGCCCCCTGCGGCGAGATGGATAAACCAGGTCGTCAGCGGCGGAAACACCATCGTGCCGACCAGCGGCCGGTGCAGCACTTCGGCTTGCACGCGGTCGCGCCGCGCGATTACGTTGAAGTCGCGCACCGGTCCGTCGAGCAGCGTGCCGAAGGTTTTCCACTCGCCTGCGAACGCGACGAAATGTAGGCGGCGGTCGAGCAGCGCCGGCTGCGCGGCATCGAAATCCAGGCGCATGCCATTGCCTTCAAGCAGCGCGATATGCCTGTTGCAATGTGGAAAAGTGGAAAATGTGCCATCGCTCTGGATGTCGGCGATACTCACACGCCAGTCGAAGTCCGCGCTGGCGTCGCGCGGCGAGACGGCGAGTTCGGTGGTCCAGCCGCCGCCGTTTTTCCAGCGCTGACGGCGGTAGTCGGATTCGCGCAGATGCGTAACGCGCATAGTGTTAGCCGCAATCGACCGCGCTTTGCTCGAACTTCGGCGAGGCGATCAGCGTCTGCAACTGCGCGGTGGACGCAGTCAGGCTCTGCGCCCAGCTGTAGCCGACAATAGCCTGGCCGGTTGTCGCGTCGCGAAAGTCTTCCTCTTGCCCAGGCGCGAGCAGGTGGCGGTAATCGACCGTGATCTCGGTGCCGGGCGCGAGGTCGTCGAGCGCAAACACGAAGCCGAGATGCCACAGTCCACATGGCGAGAACGAGTGATTGATATAGCACTCGTCCGGCCACTCGGGCGAGACCGTGTAGCGATCCTCGAACCAGCGCACGGTCGCGGCGAGCAGGGCATGCGCATCCGGCAGCGCCTCGATTTCATTGAATTTGTATACTTTGCGGATGTCATCCGGTGCGGTGACAAGCCGCCCGCGCGCAACGGGTTCATCGAGAAACAAGCCCTTGCCGGCGCCGGGGATGCGCGAAGGCGCGATGTGATAGCGGGGGAGGATCATGCGGACAACAAAAAAAGTGAGGACGCGCGCAGTGTATCCGCGCGCGGTGGATCGACGCCATGAGAAGGCGAGGCGGTCGCCGCAGCTGCCCCCTTCAGCGCAATGACCTTCGACATGCATGCGCGCGCGGGCGCTTTGCTATTCTCCCTGTTCCGTCATACAGGCTGGTCGATGCCATGCGCCTATTCGCTTTGCTTCTCGGCCTCGCGGCGTTGCCGCTCGCCGCTGCCGACCTCAATGTTGCGCCGATCGCGTTCAAGCAGCACACGCTTGCCAATGGTCTGCAGGTAATCCAGATCGAGGATCACACCTCGCCCACGGTGGCCGTACAGGTCTGGTATCACGTCGGCTCGAAGAACGATCCGGCCGGACGCAGCGGCTTTGCGCATTTGTTCGAGCACCTGATGTTCAAGAGCACGAAGAACCTCAAGGCCGAGCAGTTCGACCGCCTGACCGAAGACGTCGGCGGCCAGAACAACGCCACGACCAACGACGACTTCACCAATTATTTCGAGGCGGTACCGTCGAACCATCTCGAACGCCTGCTCTGGGCCGAGGCCGAGCGCATGGCGAACCTCAATGTGGACGAGGCGAATTTCAAATCCGAGCGCGCGGTGGTCGAAGAGGAATTGCGCCAGCGCGTGCTCGCCACGCCCTACGGCCGCCTGTTCAACGCCGTGCCGAAAGACGCCTATCTGGTGCATCCGTACAAGCGTCCGGGCATCGGCAGCATCGAGGAGCTCGATGCCGCCGCGCTGGCCGACGTGATTGCGTTTCATCGGACGTTTTACCGTCCCGACTTTGCCACGCTGATCGTCGCGGGCGATTTCATTCCGGGCGAACTCGACAAGTGGGTCGATGCCTACTTCGCGCCATTGCAGAAACCCGCGGCCGCGATTCCACAGGTCAAAGCGGTCGAGGCCGACTGGAGCAAGGATCGGCGCTACGAGGAACACGGCCCCAACGTGCCGCTGCCGGCGGTGGTCGTCGCATGGCTGGCGCCGCCGGCGAAGAACAAAGATTCGGTCGCGCTGGAAGTCGCCGCTGCGCTGCTGGCGAACGGCGAATCCTCGCGTCTGCACCAGGCACTGGTGTATCGCCAACAGATTGCGCAGTCGGCGAATTTTTCGAGCGGCGACAGCGTCGACAAGGGGCTGCTGTA
>Ga0066704_10000326_pt1 | contig 16231 bp, 13 predicted proteins | sample GraSoiAngelo_153_FD_66458 | JGI IMG/M metagenome (GOLD analysis project Ga0066704, IMG submission 66458) | Grasslands soil microbial communities from the Angelo Coastal Reserve, California, USA - 14_1009_12_40cm | ecosystem: Environmental > Terrestrial > Soil > Grasslands | place: USA... | reverse complement strand
ACATGCGCTGGGGGAATCTGTGACCGGCCGCTTCACAGCTCACGCGAAATCGGCGATTTTGAATTCGAAATTGGTCGGGGGCCCGGGATTTGAACCCGGGGCCTCACGGTCCCGAACCGTCTCGCCCGTGTGTCCTCGATTGTCCCGCCGGCTCCGCAAGGGTCCGCCTGAACCCAAATTGCCGCTCCTCGGTGTCCGTCCGTGTCCTCGTAGAGCCGCCTGGTGCCGGGAATCTGTGACCCGGCTGTGACCCGGCGCAGTGTGCAAAATACGGCCCTGTGGGCTCAAACACAACGAAGCTGACGATTGGCTCGCGCTGGTGATGCAGTGTCACCCGCACTCATTCAGTTGAGAAAAAAATGTGAGCAGGTCCTCTTGGATGAGAACCTTCTCATCCCCATTTCATGATGGCCGTAAGACCGCATCGTAAGTTCGTCGCGGAATGGCCCGAGTATCGGTACTCAGTTTCATCGTCCTTGGTCCCGAGGGCAGCGATGGTCAGTACCGTCTGAACCAACTCGCCAGCGACCTTCGCACACTCAAGAAGCGTACGGAGCTGTTGGTGACGGGTCCAGATCCTCAATTGCTGCGCCGGGCACTCCGTTCTGCGAGTGCAGATTTGGTCTGCATCTGGGATCCGGACCTATGTTCGCTTGAACCGTCACAAATCGAGAGATTCACTCAGAACCTGCCGGCTGTCTGGGAAGTCGCGGTGCAATCCCCCACCAATCGACAAGACCTTGTACCACTCCTCATCTTCCGGAAAGAGACGGCAATCGAAGTCTTCGCTCGGCTGCAGGCTACGGCCACCCCTCTGCTGGCGGCGTTACTGGTTGCTCGAGCGTGGGGGTATCGCGAGGTCGCGCTCTCGCCCGATCCCGTGGCGCCGAGCAGCAATCACGTACGACGGTTCAAACCGTGGGGCACTCGGTCCCTCTACACCCGAGCCGCTGACTGGTCGCAGCAGAAAGATGTCCAGGCCGCGCGCAAAACCTCGCGGCGTCGGCGTGCGACCCTCAGGGTTCTGATTCTCGCTGGCATTCCTGCGCTCGGTTGGTGGTTGGTTTGGCTGGTCAACTTCACGCACGCGGCCTCATTGCCCTTATATGGACTTTTGGTTCTAGCCCAGCTGATCAACATCTTCCAGGTCGTCGGCTACTGGCACGCGGTGTGGCGCCTGCGCGAACCAAGTCGTCGCAAGGGAGATATCGAAGGCGACGTCGATGTGTACATCACCACATACAACGAGCCTATCGAAATCGTCGAGTCAACACTGGCCGCTGCGGTCGCTATGCGCAGACCACATCGTACGTACTTGCTCGATGACGGACGGCGGCAAGAGATGGAGCAGCTAGCCCATCGCTATGGGGCCGTGTGGTTAACGCGACCTGACAACCGCGGTCATAAGGCGGGGAATCTCAACGAGGCTCTCAAGCGCACCGGTGGCGACTTCTTCGCCGTGTTTGACGCCGACCAGGTGCCGGACGCGGCTTTCCTCGAGCGCCTCTTGCCGTGGTTTCGCGACGCGGACATCGCGTGGGTTCAGGCCCCGCAGTTCTATGCCAATCAGGACATGTCGTTCACCGCTGGTGGTGCGATGGACCAGCAGGCGATTTTCTTCGGCCCAGTCTGTGAGGGGATGGACGGATTCGATGGCGTCATCTGCTGCGGCACGAATTTCGTGATGCGGCGCGCCGCGGTCGACGAGATTGGCGGATTCAAGGAGAACTCGGTAACCGAGGATGCCGCGACCGGACTCGCACTGCATGCGCGCGGATGGCGATCGCGATACATCAATGAGCGTCTTGCTGATGGCCTTGCCCCGGAAGACCTCCCTGCGTTTCTGAAGCAACAGCGCCGCTGGGCTCAGGGCAACCTCGAAATGCTTGTCCGCGGTCTTCACACCCTGAACAAAGTTCGGCCGGCGCTCGGAGTTCAATACGTCTGGGCCGCTTCCAACTATCTCAGCGGTGTGTCAGTGCTCGCGTACGTAGCGCTGCCCTGCATTTTCTTGCTTTTCGGCGTCCAAACCGTGAAGTTGACCACCTCTGACGATTTCATAGCTCACTTTCTCCCTTACATCTTTCTGACGGTTTTCATCTTCGTGCGGTCGCTCGACGGCCACCTGCGGCTGCGTTCAGTGCAGGTTTCCTTCGGTCTCTTTCCAGTGCATCTTTCGGCACTGGTCTCCGCAATAGTTGGACGACAGATTGGTTTTGCGGTCACCCCAAAGGTGGCGCAGGGGGGGTCGGCCTACACGCTGGTCATCCCTCAGCTGGCTGCCATTGCGCTGAGCCTGATCTCAATTCCGGTCGGTCTGCACCGCGTTGTCGATGCCAGTGCGATCACCAACTCGTGCTGGGCATTGTTCAACATCGCGATGCTCGCCGGCATCGTGCGGGCGGCCAGTGGCAGCCGCGCAGCGGAGCCCATGTTGTCCAGGGCTCAGGAGGCTGCCTGATGGCGGTGATCGCGCTCGACCTCCGTGTTCGCACACGCGCGTTCATGAACGGCGCCTCCATAACCACGTGGGTCAACCGCCTGGCGCTTCCTTGCTTGGTCGCCGTCGGTGCGGCGCTTCGCCTGTTCGACGGGGGTCGACTCAGCCTTCGCCTCGACGAAGGCCAGAGCCTGCACTTTGCGCTCCTGTCGCTTAAGCCTTATGACGCAACCTACCAGCACACCCCATCCCTGTTCCAGGCGGCGGCCGCAGACGTACACCCACCCGGATACCTACTGCTGCTCCACGAGTGGATAGCTCGATTCGGCACCGACACCGTTGTTCTGCGCATACCGAGCGAGCTGGCCGCGATCGCGACGATTCCACTTCTCTATTTATTGGCCAGACGGCTGTACAGCCACCACATCGGTCTTCTTGCCTCGACGCTTGGGGCCGCGTCGCCATTCTGGATATGGCATGCACAGGAAGCGCGCATGTATAGCTTTTTGGTCCTGTTCGCTACTGCAGCCACGCTCGGGCTGGTGTATGCGATCGAGGACCGCCGCATCTGGGGATGGGTACTATTCACGCTCGCCACCGGCTTCGGAATCTACTTCCACTATTTCGCGTTCGCCGTATTGGCGGCGCATCTGGTCTACGTCGGGATTCGCGCGTCACGTTTAGGACTCTCGGTGCTGAAACCTGCGGCTCTGGTACTGGCCTTCTTATCAGTCGCTTACCTTCCCTGGATCTGGATGCTGGTCCACTTCTATCGCGGAGCGGGCGATCCCAATCTGGCTCCCCCGGACGCATACGCACCACTGCTGCTGCTGTCCGACTTCCTACTCGGCTATCTCAACGTCGCGGCCACCTCACAGGTGATGGCTGCCTGGCCGTTGCTTGTGTTCCTGGCCCTGGCTGCAGGAAGTTTTGGTGCTCATCCGAGCTGGCGGGGCCTCTTGCTATGGACCATCCTTCTCGTGCCGACAATCGGTGTTTTCGCGTTGTCCCTGACCTGGAAGCCGATAGTCTCGGCCCGCTATCTCATCGTCGTGACGCCCGCTCTCTTCATTCTTCTGGCGGTCGCGGTGGAGAGAATCCTTCGCGGGCCGATCCATCTGGCCGCCATCGCCTTGATAGCAACCCTGATGTTGCTCGGGCTGGGCGTTGAACGAACCAGTCCCTACAACCCGGCTGCCGAGGACTTCCATCAGGTCGCCGACTTTGTCCACGAGCATTCTGCAGCCGGCGATGTAGTCGGAATCAGCGCTGGTTTCAATCGATACACGTACGAGTACTACTCCAACGACAACCTGCCTACTTACCTCATTCCTGCTCCTACGGCTGCCCCCGAGACAAAGCTCGACGAAGCCGCAATCGACCGCTACGTACGCAGCCTAGCTGCGGGCTACAAACGGCTGTGGATGGTTTACTACCTTGAGGACCAGGGCTCGGCAGCCGTCCGGCACTATCTCGATTACCACTTTCGCGGACGCACTGTCGAGATCGGTGGCCGTTACGGCCGGAACCAGGCGGGTGATCCCGCCAGCTTCGTCAACGTGCAGCTTGTCTTGTATGAGATTCCCGATCTGCCGCAACAACCCGTCCAGGCGAGGCCACTCACGTTGGGTCAGCTGGACTGGCTCACGGGATCGCCTTCGACGACCCGATATCCGGATGCTCCCGTGCTCGGCAGCCAGGGCGAGATGGTGCGACCGATCGGGTGGTCAACGCCCGAACCGGAGCCGCTGCCTCGTTGGGGGTTCGGTGCATTGTCACCGCCGGCGCCTGACGACATCATCAGTGTCTTCAACCCAAACCGAAGTGCGGTCAAGATCCAGATTCAGGCGCATTGGAAGCTGGGTGACATCGTCACCGAGATCGCGGTCCCCGCGCTCTCCGACCTCGAATACAGCCTGACCCACTGGGACAGCCGGGCTGTTGGCCTAGCGCTGACTGTCATCTCATCACTTCCGGTGACCGCGAATCGAACTGAGTTGTCTGGTAAGCAAATCATCAAGCGATACGGGTGGGACGCTCGAGTTCCTTCCGGGCAGGCATACGACGGTCAGGTCTGGGCAGGTGGGCCTCAGCCGCCCACGCCGGCCCAACTGGTGCAACTGCCGTGCGGCGGCGCTGAGATATGGGCCTCGCACATGCAAATGGGCTCGGGCAGCTTCACCGTCAGCCGCTATCTGGCAAGCGGTCAGCAGCTTGCGGTACAAGGCGGCTGGACTTACGACATTCGAAAGGGAGGCATTCAACGAATCGCCTCGATTTCAGCTCGGCAGCTCGGTTATGGCAACTACGAGCTTCGGGTGGTCAGGGCTGGGGGTAGACAACCGACCTCCGAACGAATCGCCTACTTCGGTATTGGCTGCACGCCGCCATGGCTGATCCCGCCCCGGTATCGGGGGGGCGGAGGCGGCGATTGATGCGGCTCAGGCTGGTATATCTGGCGGTGGGCATCGTGATTGCGCTGGGGGCGAGCGCTCTCGTCTATCAACTCGGGTTCGGCCCAGGCAGGTTGCCTGCGACCCTGCCTCAGGCCTCGACCGCGCCAATAGCAGTGCCGCCTGTCGAGTCACCTCGTCCAGCGCTGCTGACGGCAGCATGGATCGGCTACAAACATCGCTTCATTCAGCCCGACGGTCGCGTCATTGACTTTCAGCGCGATCAGGTGACCACATCCGAAGGCCAGTCCTACGCCATGCTTCGGGCCGTGTGGATGGATGATCGACCCACGTTCGACCTGACGTGGCGCTGGACGCAGGACAACTTGGGTGATCCCACACGCAGTCGTATCGGCTGGTTATGGGGCAAGGCCCCCGACGGGAGCTGGCGTCTCCTGGATGCGAACAGCGCTAGCGACGCTGATGAGGACATTGCCCTCGCGTTGCTCTTCGCTGCCCATCGGTGGAGCTCAACCTACCGACCGGCCGCCATCGCGCTGCTTGACCGGATCTGGAGTGAGGAGGTGGCCACGGTCGCGGGCCAGCCCTACCTCACGGCCGGCAACTGGGGACCGGGAGCAGCCGGAGGCCCGGTCCTGAATCCTTCGTACCTCGCTCCTTATGAGTATCGGATCTTTGCTCGGGAAGACCGCGTGCACCGTTGGGGAGAGCTTGTCGATACCTCGTACAAGGCCTTGCACGCATGCACCGACGCACCACTCGACAGCGGCGCCGGCCGATTGCCCCCCAACTGGTGCGCTCTCGACGTCGCCACCGGTGCTGCGCACTCGGCGCCCGGCATGTCACAAGGCAGCGACTACGGATACGATGCCTTCCGCGTTATGTGGCGGGTGGCCCTGGACGCCCGTTGGAATCTCGAGCCACGAGCGGTGCGATATCTCAGCTCTTACAAAACGGTTCTGCTCGATTCATGGCACCAGCAGGGCAAACTCGCATCGGAATACGGACATGACGGCGCTGTCCGCAATTCAAACGAAGATCCGACCGTTTACGGTGGCGCCATCGCCTCGTTCCTGGTCGTCGACAGGAATGCCGCGGATCAAATGATGTCCCGTATGGAGGCGACGGCGACGAGTGGTGGCCAAGACGGCACGTACTTTGGCACGTCGACCAATTACTACGAGCAGAACTGGATTTGGTTCGGCCTCGCGTTCGCGTACGGCGCTCTCCCCAACCTGGATCGCTGAGAGCGGTCAGGCGAGAGGCAGCTCGATCGTGAATCGGGCTCCCGCCCCAGCTTTACTCTCGACTTGCACAGCGCCTCCGTGTGCGCGGGCAACTTCATAGACCACTGTCAGGCCGAGGCCGCCATCGGAGCGGCTCTGTCCATCTTTGAACCAGGGTTCGAACACGTGCGGCAGGTGCTCGGGCGCGATCCCGTTGCCAGAGTCCGCCACCGAAATCAATGCATGGCCTCCTGACGACTGGCAGCTCAGGTAGATCTCGCCGCTCTCCGGAGTATGGCGAGCGGCGTTGACGACGAGATTGAGGACGGCGCGGGCCAGTTGCTCACGACTGCCTCGTACTACGACGGCTTTGGGGGCGTAGACGACCCAATGTTGGGTCGATGCGCCTCGAGCCCGGCGATGCACCTCGAGCAGAAGCTCACGCACGTCGACAGATTTGGTCGACACCTTGTCCACCTGGATCCGGCTCAAGAAGAGCAGGTCGTTGACGTCTTCAGTCACTCGCTCCAGTTCCTCGAGGGCGACGTCAAGGGTTTGTTGCACCTCGTCCGACGAAGGCTGCTTCTGCCGCTTCAGCACCTGAAGATGACCGCGAATTACGGTGAGTGGAGTCCTCAGTTCATGCGAGGCGAGCGCATAGACTTTCTCCCGCTGGTGGAAACCATGCTCAAGCCTCGTCACCATGTCGTCAAAAACCTCCGCCAGCTGTCCGACCTCATCTCGGGGTCCGCGATTCTCGACGCGGTGGCCGAAGTCCCTCTCGGTGATGCCCGCAGCCGCCAACCTGATCCTCGTTACCGGCGCGAGCGCGCGTCCTACGACACCGTATGTCAGCAACCCTGAAGCCGCAGCTATGCCGAGGCAAATTAAGGTCATCACAGGCGCTAGCGTCGCCAGGATCGCCTGCGCGTCGTGAAGCGGTAGGGCCACTCGTACATCGCCAATTCTCTTGCCGCCTAGCGAGATGGTTGCCGCCGCCATCCGGTAATCACCATGCTTGCCGGTCACGGTCGCAATCGCGCCGGACATCGCCGAGCCGCCAACCATGGCTAGCAGAGAGCTGTCCTTGGTGTTGGTAATCGGCGCTGCGCCAGTCAGCTGGACACGAATGACGGGGGCAAGTCCGGAGGCGGCAGCTGGGTCGCTCGCGATGAATTCGCGAGCCGTGACGTCCACGTCTGTGGCCGTAGCCGCGTATGACACTCGTTGCTGAAATGCGCGAACCTCGAGCGCAACGTTGGCATCGACCGTCCCGTAGAGCTGAGTTCGGAGGATTGCCAGGGTGACAAGCTCGACTGCGATGAGTGCGACCAGCGCTAAGGCCGCCGCAGTCAGACTCAACCTGACACGCAGACCCAGTCGAGCCAGAAGTCGATCGACGCGCCGGACGGCTACCTTCATAGCTGCGAACCAACGCCCGAGGTGGTAGTCGATGTTCATGACACCCGCAACCGATATCCTGCGCCGCGAACCGTCTCGATGCGAACATCGGCCGGCCAAGGCACTTTCCGTCTCAGATAGCCGACGTAGACGTCGACCACATTGCTGTCGCTGAAAGAGTCGTACGGCCACACGCCGCTGCTGATCTGAGTTCGAGTAACAACGTGATTGGGATGACGCAGGAAATACTCGAGCAGTGCAGACTCGCGTACGGTCAGATCCGCACGACCGGAAGTCGAGCTCGCCGCATGCTCACGCAAGTCGAGTCGTAGTGTGCCTGCCCGCAGCTCGACTCCACTAGCCTGGTCCCGTCGCAGCAGGGCGCGAATCCGAGCAAGTAGCTCATCGAAATCGAATGGCTTGCCGAGGTAGTCATCGGCACCGGCGTCGAGACCTCGAACACGCGAGCTCACGTCGTCGAGGGCTGTGAGTATCAAGACTGGCAAACCCGCTTTGAAACCACGCAGCGCCGTCAGGACATCAAGCCCGCTGCCATCCGGCAGCACGAGGTCAAGCACGACCAGGTCGATAGGTTCAGTCCTAGCCAGAGCAAGGGCTTCGCCACTGTCGCGGGCGCGGACACACGAATAGCCTTCCGCCTGAAGCCCTTTGCTAACGAAGGCGGCGATCCGCTCTTCGTCTTCGACCAGCAGTATCAGCACCCGCCTGAATTGCCTATGACGGCAGCGACCCGAGGCCTAGTCGTCTCCGCCTTCTCCATCGCTGGATTCGTGCGTATCGCTCTCGTGCGTTGGCGCTGCCTTGACTGTGACCGTCATGTGGTTGCTGGTGCCAGCATCAATAACACTGGGAACGGGCCCATTGTGACCAGACGTGGCGGCAGCAAGTGTGGCGCGACCAATGTTCGCTCCTGCCACCAGCAGCACAATAGCGGCCAGCAATACGACAAAGAGAGTCGCAGGCCTTCGTATAGCTATGTCACCCATTCCGTTCCTCCACTGGTTCCCAGGGGCGCAACCAGTGATTACTAAAACGATTATGGCCTCCCGTTCTTGCTTCCGGCCACTCCCGGAAGACCCGTCAAAGCATCACCGGACTACCAATTCGTAGCAAATGCCCGCGCTGGTGAAGATTAACCGAGTGGGGCGCACTCACAAAGATTGACGGAGTCGGGGGCCGGATTTTGAGCGCCCGGGGCCTCACGGTCCCGCCCTGTGCGTCCGCCGGCTTGGGACGCTGCGTGGCCACGGAAGCTGCTCTGCGATCTCACATTGCCCCACGACCACACCGTTTACGCCGCCTCGGCTTGGTTGCTCCGTAGGAAATTGTGATCCGGCTGTGTGCAGCTGACTCTAGAGAGACTCGGAAATCGCCGATTTTGAATCAAGATTGGTCGGGGGCCCGGGATTTGAACCCGGGGCCTCACGGTCCCGAACTCTGCGAACTCTCGTCCAGGATTGCCGGAAACGATCGATTTCAGTTCGAAAGCTCTGAGGTGGCCAACCGCCCCGTCCAGATTTGAGGCATTCTTCCGACCGATTACTGCATGAACCACTACACGACCGTTAGGGAGCTTTAGCCGCGTAGCTGAGGATCTCCCCGTTTCGTCTGGCTGCTACTAATGAGCGGAGGTAACGTGCATGAGTTCCAGCCTGCCGGCCTTGTTCCGCGATTCGAGCGATTACCGAAGGGAGCTGACCCTGAGCGCCAAAGGTGTCGTTGTGACAGAGACATCGAGGGATCCACGGTTGACTGATGCGATCCGCCAGCATGCGGTAGAGGTAAGCGGATTCGTGCGCGACGGGATGCCAGCAATGATGCGCGGCATTATGGGGAACTGATCGCTCACTCTCGTTTGCTCCGATAACGACGGGTTATCGGCAGCCCCTGAAAACTCTCGCGTTGGTCTAGCTTCTAATGCATCTCGAAGATGCAGGGGTGCTTCACAAATATTTACGGCGTAGCCATGGGCGCCTGTTAAGCAGCAAGCCTAGGCTGGGCATCCTTGTCGAACCCGAGCCAAGTTGACTACGAAGGTTTCTTCAATCTCTCGGTCGATTTACTTTGCCTCGCTGGTTACGACGGTTACTTCAAGCGCCTGAATCCGGCTTGGACGCAAACGCTCGGCTTCACTCAGAGCGAGCTGATGGCACGGCCGTACCTGGATTTCGTCCACCCCGACGATCGGCCGGCCACATTAGCTGAAGCCGAGAAGTTGGGACTCGGTGCCAAGGTCATCCATTTCCGGAATCGATACGAATGCCGGGACGGCGGTTACCGCTGGCTGGCCTGGTCGGCAATGCCAACGGGGTCCGATGAACTCATTTACGCCATGGCGCGCGACGTGACACCCGAAGTCGAGCTCGAAGGTGGACTTGTGGAGGCAAACCTCGCTGCGGCGACTCGCCTTGCCTTGCTTACGGCCCTCATCGACGCGATCGGTGTCGGCGTAGTTCTCATCAATGGCGAGGGTCGAGTGGCGCACTGGAATAAGGAAGCCACTCGATTAACCGGAATCCAAACTGCACGGGCTGTGAAACTGACTCTGAAGGAGTTGGGCGAAGCTCTTACCGAACGTGTGGAAGATCATCTCGATCTTCAGTCCCATCTCGAAGAAGCACCTCGCGCTACCGCGGAGTCGCACTTCCCAATGGTCATCCGGCAGCCGCACCGCGAGATCGATGTCACGGTGTCGCCTGCCGTTTTGACATCAGACGGAGCCCAGGTTGGCCTGGTGATAGTCCTTCATGACATCACGGCCGCCAGGGAGCTCGAGCGAGCAAAGGACGAATTGATTGCGATGGTCAGCCACGAGCTGCGAACACCTCTGGCGAGCTTGGTCGGCTTCTCGGAGTTGCTGCTCAGCCGCGAATTTGCAGAGGCCCAGCGAAAGCAATATCTGGAAACGATGCTGAACGAGGGCCGCCGTCTCACTGATCTGATCAACGAGTTCCTCGACTTGCAGCGAATGGAGGGTGGTTACACGAGGCTCAATTTGGGCCCGGCTGACTTGCCAACCCTGATCAGTCGCGCTGTGGCGACTGCCGGTGATGACCCGCAGACTCCGATCGAAGTTAGCATGGCCCAAGACCTTCCTCTTGTCGTTGCGGACGCCAACGCCATCCTTCAGGTTCTTATCAATCTGCTGTCGAACGCCAGGAAGTATTCGCCAGGTGGCGGAACAATCGTGGTGGAGGCCAAGGTCCGAGACAACGCCGTCGAAGTCTCCATTCGAGACCACGGACTTGGCATCCCCGCGGATGCACTTCCCAGGCTCTTCAGCAAGTTCTATCGCGTTCCGAATTCAGACCGTCGCCGGATCTCAGGTACAGGCCTCGGCCTAGCCATCAGCCGAAGAATCATCGAATCTCACGGCGGCCGTGTGGGCGCCGAGTCGGAAGGATTGGGACAAGGCTCTAGGTTTTACTTCACCTTGCGCGCAGCCGAATTGGAAGCCAGATCGGGCGACGTACTGATCGTCGAGGATGACATCGGATTCGCCCAACTCCTAGAAGCTGAACTCACGGTGAATGGACTCAACTCGGTGTGGGCGCCGGACGCCGAAACGGCCGACAAACTTATCGATCGGATGGCAGCCCGTGCTGTTGTGCTTGACCTGATCTTGCCGGGAGCGAGCGGACAGGAATTCTTAGCTCGGTTGCGCTCATCGCACAAGAGCCCAGTCCCGGTGGTTGTGGTAACGATCCAGGAGCTCGATGCCACCGAAACACTTGCGCTGCGGACTGCCGGCGTGGTCGCGGTCTTGAAGAAGCATTCGGGAGCGGCGAAGGAGGCCGCTGGATTCGTCGCGAACGCCCTGAATTCCTCAAGTTCTTCAGGGATTGCTGTTCCGCGTTCATAGTTGAGATGCAACACACAGTGCTGATTGCGGACGACGAGCCCAGCGTCCGCCTGCTCGTCCAGGCAACTATCGAGGCTGACGGTTACAAAGTACTGGAAGCCTGCGACGGCGACGAGGCATGGGCTCTCATCCAGGAACACCGGCCTTCACTGGTTCTGCTCGATGTCAGGATGCCCGGCCGGACGGGTCTCGAGATATTGGGTTCAATCAAGGCAGATGCCGAACTCACTGACACGAAGGTGATATTGCTTACCGCATCGGCACAACAATCCGACATCAATGCTGGGTTAATTGCCGGCGCTGACTTCTATTTGACCAAGCCGTTCTCACCGCGCGAGTTGCTCTCAAGGATGGATGAAGCCCTTCTCCTGTGATGCTTTCATAGCGCTTGAAGGAGATTCCGGCAGACGGAGTGACCTCCGCGACAAACCTTCGACGGAGAGAGGGTGTTGGTTGCAATTGGAGACCTAGACAAATGCCCATGCATTGGATACCGAACTCATGGCCGACCGTCGATCTGCTTGGTATCAGTGGGTTATCGAGAGCTTCGACCCTCGCGCGCGTGGATTTCTACATGAAATGCTACATCAGGCGCCCTTCGCGGGCGCCGTCGAGATCAATCGCGCACGGCTGAAAACCGTGAGGCCCTCCAGTTCGAGCCGAGTTCAGGTTCGCGAACGCGAATTTGAGTTCAGTTGACTGATCGGGGGCCCGGGATTTGAACCCGAGGCCTCACGGTCCCGAATTCGACGGCGACCCGTCCAGCCACGCTGCTTTTATGCGTTTCTCGCTTGAATCTTCTAAACGCCTGATGTCGCTCGTCCAGATTTGAACCATTCTTCCGCGGGATTACTACACGAAGTACTACATGAGGGCCGTCAGCAGTTACGAGCGGACGCTTCGAAATCGAGTCGTCGACTTTGTGGTTAAGGATCGCGGCGGGCCGGCCAGAAATGGCGGGGGGCCTGACAATCCGAATACAGGTGCCAATTTGCCAATGCCATGTTGTTTCGTGGGCAACCTCTTGATGATGTGTTGCCAGCGATTTCTTGGGGTGAATTCCCGGCCGAACAAGCGTCTCTAACGCTTCCTCCGCGCAACCTTGCTCATCAGGCACCCCGCATTGCTTGCGAGTAACATCGGGTTACAGGACGGCGGCCGGACGCAGTGGGGGGTAATTGGATCATGAGAGCTCGACGCCTGGTATTTGGCCTGACATCTATCGCCTCAGTCATCGCAGCCTCGATTTCCATCACTCCGAGCACCGCGTTTGGTGATACGCGGGTGACGCGGGACGCTTCGCCAAACAGCTACACGCGCTATGACGGAAGCTCGGACGCGACAACGGCCGCGTGCAGCACAGGCCGGCGCTCCCAGAACGAGCCGTCCGTTGCCGTCGATCCGCGCGCACCATCCGTCGTCGTGGCCGGATCGAACGACTACTGCGCGCAGATCATCAACGGCGACGTCTGGGCCGGCTACTACCGCTCGACCGACGGCGGTTCAACCTGGGCGGACAGCCTCGTGCCCGGCTACCCGCAGGACACATCGCCGGCAGGTCTCGCGTCCCCCGCGCACGGTCAATGCGCGGCAGCCGGCGACCCGACGCAGGCGTTCGACACGCAGGGCCGCCTGTTCTACGGCTTCATCTGCTTCAACCGCGCCCAGCCGGTGAACGGCTCGACCTACGTCGCGACCTACGACCAGGATGGCGCCCACTACGTGAGAACGGTGCTGATCGATTCTGGGACGCCCTCGGCGAACTTCGCCGGCCTCTTCCAGGACAAGATCAACCTCACCGTCGACCAGACGTCCGGGCCGCGGTCAGGCTATGTCTACGTCGCCTGGGCCAAGTACAGCGGATACGCGCCCAACAACGTGATCCTGTTCTCCCGCTCCACAGACCACGGACAGACATTCTCTCGGCCGATCCGGGTCACCCCGGGGCTCGCGCAGGAGCAGTTCGCAGACGTGGTGGTCGGCCCGGATGGAGCCGTCTACCTGACCTTCCGCACCTACGGCACTCCGCCGGCGGCCAAAAACGCGATCTGGGTCGTCAGGTCGGCTGATGGCGGAGTGAGCTGGAGCGCGCCCACACTGATCGCCGCCATCACACCCTTCGACTCGACGCAGTTCGGGGGCGACGACTGCGGCGACGGGCCGTTTGCCTGCGCGACGGGCCTGACGTATTCACGCTTCGCCAGCCTGTCGGCGGTGGCGGCCGACGCCACCGGGGTCCACGTCGTCTGGAGCGCTGAAAACGCGAGCGGACAGGCGAAGGTCTACGTGCGTAACTCGCCGGACGGCATGAGCTGGCCGACCACCGCGACGACGCTGGACACGTTTCCGATCGGCCACCAGTACTTTCCCGACATCGCGTCCTTCGGCGGAGTGATCACGGTCGCTTTCTACGACTCTCGCGTCGACGCCGCCTACTCGCCGAGCCTGCCGCCCGGCGACACCGCGACCGGAACCAACTCGGGCGGCGCGGTGAACACCATGATTGCCCGCTCCACCGATGGCGGCCAGAGCTGGCTCGAGGTCCCCGTGAGCAGCGTGGCCAGCAACTACAACTGGGAGACGCACGGCGCCCGGCGCGATCCATTCTGGGGTGACTACATCTATGTCGCCGCGGGTGGATCAGGTGCCTACGTCGTCTTCACCGACTCGCGGGACCTCGTCCCGGGAGCCGACCCGCGCGAGACCGGGGCCTCGGACGACCACGACGGATTCGACGTCTTCCAGCCGTGCACATATGTCCCGAACGACATCAACGCCGCGTCCTACAGTTCGCCGTCGATCAGCGATCCCTGCCTTTCCCAGGGAGGCCTCGACCAGAACATCTACGCGGCCCTCGTGTAGAGGGCGGCTTGAAAGGCTGGGGGCCGGCAGGCCCCCAGCCATCCATGTAGGCGGGGCTGACGGACTCGGCGCTTTGGCTGGCAGGCGATTCCGCGCTTCTGCCGAGCCGGATCCAGATGGCTTTCACGCTTGCGACGCACGTCCTGCTCGTCCCGCTTGGCGTCGCCTTTCCGACGCTGACCCTCGTCATGGAAGGGATCGGCCTCGCCCGCGATGACCCGGCCGCGCTGAGCATCGCGCGGCGCTGGTCGGTCGTGATGGCGGTGCAGTTCGCCGTCGGAGCCGTGACCGGCACCATTCTTTCTTTTGAGTTCGGCATCTTGTGGCCACGGCTGATGGGTCGCTTCGGCGCGGCGTTGGGACTCGGGTTCGCGATCGAAGGACTGGCCTTTTTCTCGAGGCCATCTTCATCGGCATCTACCTGTACGGCTGGAAGAGGCTTGCGCCGAAAACGCATTTCCTGCTCGGCCTGGTGCTTCCGCCGGCTGGTGTCCTCGGCACGTTTGCCGTGCTCTCCGCCAACTCGTTCATGAACACGCCAGGCGGCGTCGCCATCAAAGACGGCCGCGTAACGGACATCAACACAGCCGCGGTTCTGTTCACGCAATCAATCGGTTACGAGTTCTGGCATTTCATGATCGCGCTGTACATGACGGCCGGGTTCGCCGTCGCGTCGGTATACGCCGTTGCATGGCTGCGCGGCCGGCGTGATCACTACCAGCGTCTCGCCTTTGCGGTGCCTTTCACCATCGCCGCCGCGCTGACGCCGGTGCAGCTCGTCGTCGGTGATCTGTCAGCCCGCGCGCTGGTCGAAGACCAGCCGGCCAAATTCGCGGCCATGGAGGTCACATGGACGACGCGAGACCACAACCCCGAGGTCATCGGCGGCTGGATGGATGATTATGGCCAGATCCATTTCGGCATGGAAGTGCCGGCTCTCAATTCGCTGCTCGTCGGATATTCTCCCGACGCAGTCATCCGCGGACTGTCCAGTTTCGCCGCCGATGCGAGACCATCGACCATCGAAGCCAACATCACCCATCTTGCCTTCGATGCCATGGTCGGGCTGGGCACGGCGGGCGCGGCGCTTGCAGCCTGGTACTTCTGGGTGTGGGGTTCAAAAATCACGTCTGAGGGGCACTCACCGTGGCTGAGCGCCTAGTCACCCGGGCCAGCTAGGATTTCGCGCCGGGGTGCTGTTTTCTCTGGTCTATTCGCTGCTTCGGACTTTGCTAGACGTGATTGCGACCAGTCACGGTGATCATGCTCGGCTCCAGGCTGAGGTGCTGGTACTCCGGCGCCAAGTTCAGGTCCTCGAGCGCCAGATCAAGCGAGTGCAGTGGACGCCGGGTGACCGGATGCTACTCGCGGCACTACGCGATCGCCTTCCACAATCGGCATGGGCAGCGCTGCTAGTCCAACCTGAGACCGTGCTCGGCTGGCATCGGGCTCTGGTACGTCGCAAATGGGCCGCATACCTGCGTCGCCCAAGGCGGGGCAGACCGCGGATCTCAACTGAATGTCGGCAGCTGATCGTGCGCATGGCGAAAGAGAACCCAGGCTGGGGCTACTTTCGAATCAAGGGCGAGCTGCGCAAGCTCGGGCACACGGTGGCCGCGACCACAATTCGGTCCGTGCTGGTGCAGGCTGGCATTCCACCCTCAGGTCGCCGAGCCAAATTGAGCTGGAAGCAGTTCCTGGCGGCTCAAGCCCAGACCCTAGTGGTGGCCGACTTCCTCAGCGTCGACACCGTCTTCTTCAAGCGCCTCTACGTCCTTATCTATATGCACCTGGCCACCAGGCGCGTTTTGCTGGCCGCTTGCACGGCCAACCCAAATGAGGCGTGGATGGCTCAGCAAGCCCGCAACCTGGCCTGGACGCTGGAAGAGGAAGGGATCAATCCGAAGGCCGTCATCCATGACCGAGACAAGAAGTTTTCGGCGAGAGCTGACAGCGTCTTTAGATCGGCAGGAGCTCGAGTGATCTTGACGCCGCTCATGGCGCC
>Ga0066704_10000319_pt1 | contig 16338 bp, 16 predicted proteins | sample GraSoiAngelo_153_FD_66458 | JGI IMG/M metagenome (GOLD analysis project Ga0066704, IMG submission 66458) | Grasslands soil microbial communities from the Angelo Coastal Reserve, California, USA - 14_1009_12_40cm | ecosystem: Environmental > Terrestrial > Soil > Grasslands | place: USA... | reverse complement strand
CCCGCTTTCTCGAGGGCCCGCACCGCGGTGGACATGAACTCCGTCACGCGAGACCGCGAAGACGCGCCGCGATAAAGGGATTTCGCGCGGCCGAGCGGCGCGGCCCCGCGTCGTCCTCGAAAGACTCGCCGTCTCGATCCGCGGTTATATATTATTATGGGGCTATTATTTTATAAGCCGAGGGCCATCGCGCGGACGAGGAACTCCCCATGCAGTCGAATCCCCCGCAGTATCCCGGAGCACCGTACTACCCGATGGCCACGGAGAACTTGCTGAAGAAACGGTATGTGCTCGGGCTGAACGCGGTCGCCCTGTTGGCGCTCTGGCTCGCCGGCATCATCGTGATCCTGAGCAGCGATCTGAACGCGCGCGGGTTCGCGCGGTTCCTGACGATCTCCGGCGGCCTCGTCGGCGCGTTCGGAAGCGTAGCGGGGGCGCTCGGTTCGAAGCGGACGTCCGACATGCAGAACCTCGGTCTCCTCGTCTGGGCCGGTCTCTTGCTCTCGTTCACGATCAGCGTGCTCGGATGGATCGGCCGGTAAGCGGACTCACTTCAGAGCCCGTATCGCCGCCGCGAACTCCGGCGCGACGCTGACCTTCGTGTGCGGCGAGAGGACCGTGTCCGTGGCTATCACATCGTCGCAGACCTTCAGATTCGCCTCGGCGGTGCCGACGAAGAGGCCGTGGACGCATGCGGCGATCACGCGCTGTGCGCCTTGGGCCTTCAGCTCCTTCGCCGCCGTCGCAATCGTGCCGCCTGTCGAGATCACGTCGTCCACGATGCCGACGGACTTGCCTCGGACGTCGAGCGCCTTCGGCTCGATCTTCACGGTGTACGAATCGAGGCGCTTCTTCACGAGGAAGTCGAACGGGACACCGGCGACCGAGGACGCCTCCTTCGCGAGCCGCAGCGCGCCCTGGTCGGGCGCGAGGAGCACGTCGACCTTCGCGGACTTCAGGTAGCGACCGATCGCCGGCATGCCGCTCACTTCGCGGGTGGGGAGCGGGAACGTCTTGAGGATCTCCGGGTTCGCTGGAATCGCCATCGTCAGGAGTTCGTCGCAGTCGACCGCGATGTGCTTCGCAATCGTCTTCGCGGAGACCGCCTCTCCCTCGAGGAATCGCTTGTCCTGGCGGCCATATCCAAAGTATGGGACGACGGCGGTAAGACGCCGGGCACCCGCGTCCCGGATTGCGTCGGCCAAGAGAAAGAACTCGACGATCATCGGGTCGGGGTGGGTCGTCTGGACAAGGATGACGTCCTCACCGGCGACGGGCGCGAGAAGGCGCACATAACGTTCGCCATCTGGAAAGCCTCCCGGGTGTTTCTCGAACGCGACGTCGACGAAGGCAACCTTCAGCTCGCGCGCAATCCCCTTCGCGAGAGCCACGGATGCTGAGCCCCCGACGACCCTCATGGCAACAGTACGCGCGGAAGAGTCAGCCGCTATATGAATCGTCCGACGCGTCCCGGCCGGATGGTGGGCTGACGACATTCGAAGTCTGCTCGCTCCGTGTGGCATCATTCCATGGGCTACGTTTCACGCTGGAACGTTTAAGCCCGGTCGTCGAATGCAGCGACGGTGTTCCGGGCTCGGACCGCAGAGAACGTCGCCGTTTTTGTCGGGCTCCAGTGGTTCAACCGCGTGTTCGGAGTCGTTACGAAAATCATCCTCATCCGCCTCCTCCTGCCCGATGTGTTCGGCGTGTTCGCCCTTGCGGCGGGGCTCATCGGGTTCATCGGCACCTTCGGAAGCTTCGGACTCGACTACGCGATCATCCAGAAAGGAGATCGAGCGACGAAGGACGACTACGACGTCGGGATGAGCCTTCGACTCATGATTGCGGTCGGGCTTTTCGTCGCATCGTTCTTGGTCGCGGGTCCATGGGCCTCACTGTTCTCTCTCCCTTCAGTCGCCGGCGCAACCCAGGTCCTTGCAATTTTGTACCTCGTGAGCCCGTTCTCCTTCGTCCCTTCGACTCGGATGGCCGCCGAACTGCGGTTTCGCGTGATTGCCTTGCCGAGCCTCGCCGGACAAATTTCGAGCTCCCTCATCTCGGTCGTCTTGGCTGCTTTCGGGTTCCAGATCTGGTCCCTCATCTACGGTGTAGTAGTTTCCCAAGTGATCGCAACGGTCGCATACTCCATTGTCCAGCCCTGGACTTTTCGATTTTCGATCCGACGAGAAATGGCCCGACCCCTTCTTGGATACGCGAAACACCTGGTGTCCGCGTCGTTCCTGGGGTTCCTCATTACGAACATTGATAACTTCACGGTAGGCTTCTTCCTCGGGAGCACGGCCCTCGGGGTATACGCGGTCGCGTACGCGATCGGCTATACTCCCGTCGCCCTCCTTTCCGCCCCCGCCGGCTCCGCCCTGTTTCCATCGCTCGCGAAAATCCAGTTGCGAGAAGAGGTTTTGCGGCAGGGCTACCTGGAAAGCTTCGGCTATGCGACGGTCTTCATCACGCCAGCAGCCTTCGGGATGGCCATCCTGGCTCCTGAGATCGTCCGCGTTCTCCTTGGCCCGGTTTGGATCGGCGCCACGGTGCCCCTCGTCATCCTCGCTTTCTACGGCCTCGGCCGCGCGGTCCTGGATTTCGGCTCCTCGCTGTTCGCGGCGGTCGGGAAACCACGAATCATCGCGATGCTCAACCTCTACGTGCTCGTCGGCTCGATGATCCTCGTTTTCCCGCTCACACTCATGTATGGCATCTCAGGCACCGCGCTCGCGATGACGGTCCCCGTCGGATTTGTCGCAGTTGTCTCCATTTCGCGCGCGGCGAAGGTCCTTCGAGTGGACGTCCGAACGTTCTTCGCGAAACTGAGGTCCCCGTTGCTCGCCGCCGCGGCAATGGGTGTCCTTGTCTGGTTCCTGCGGTTGACGGTGTACGCTATCCTTCCCGACCGCGTGGCCCTCCCGCTAGTCGGGAGGAGCGTAAGCGAAGCCACGGTGGCGCTCGGGGCTGGAATCCCGTTCGGTTTGGTGGTCTACTTCGTCCTTCTGTGGGTGCTCGACCCGACGGCCTTCCGTGGGATCCGGCGCCACGCGCTGATGGTTCTCCGCCCGCGAACTGTGTGAACCAACATTCGGAGGAAAGCGACCCCAGGTCCGGTTGCGCGCGCGATAATGGGCCGGGAGCGTTCTTATAGCGACGCGCGGGGTGGCTGCCGGAGAACAGCCATGGGCCTCGAAGAGTGGGCCGCTCGTCTCTCGAAACATCGGCGGGCCGTCGCCCTCGTAGGCTTGATCACGGCCTTTACGGGCGTGAGCATGCTCCTCAACCCGACTCACGCCGTCGGCATCGAGTGGTCCGGCCTGCCGGTCCTCGTTGCAGGTTTCGCGTTGTTCGTTTGGGTCGTCTGGCCTCAAAGCTCGACGGCTGCGCCTCGTCAAACCCTCGGCGCACGGTTCCTGCGCTGGATCACTTGGCACGGTCGGCTTGCACGCTTGTTCCCGGTTGCCGGTGTCGCACTCGTAGCCGCGGACCTTGCTTACAACCTTTTTCTGTCAGCTTCACCTGCCCTTCTAACGGAGGACATTCTGGTCCTCTTGACTGCGGCGGCCCTCGTCGGGCATGGGCTTGTGCCCGAGCGCTACGCCCGTGAACGCGACTTTGTCCTGTTGTTCTTTGTCATCCTGGATGCTAGCTTGGTTGCCCCCCTTCTCATCGCACGCGTTCTCGTCGGCAATGTCGAAGCCTCGGTCGACCTATATTCGTGGATAGCCCTTGCCCCAGAACTGAGCGCCATCCTCTCCGGTCTCGGTGTTCCGAACGCGGTCCACTCCGTCGCGGGCTTCACGGCGCCGGGACTCACTTTCACGCCCCTGCAAATGACGCAAGCCGTAACGCTCGTGATTACGACTTCTTGTTCCGGGATTTACTCGTTCGGGATCTTCGCGTCCGCCTACATCGCGTTCCTGCTCACGGATTATGAGCGGCCATCGCGTCGGTTATGGCTCCTCATCGGTCTAGGTTTCCTCTCGTCCTACGCTGCGAACTTGCTTCGGATGGTCGTCATCGTTCTCGTAGGATACTACACGGACTCGGCACAAACGGACCTCCAAAACCTCCTATTCGCCCACTCTTACGTGGGCTGGGTCATATTCCTTGTCTGGATCGCGCTCTTCTGGAGCTTGCTGTTCAAGTTCCTACCAATCGAGAAAGAGACTGCATACGCCGACCTAGTCTCGGGTTCCGAGCTCATCTATCGCCCGAGAGAGTCCCAATGTAGCGTCTGTGCCAGGGCTTTGACCGTCGCAATCCCGGCAGCCCGATGCGTGTGCGGCGCGATGTATCACCGAGGATGTCTATTGGCCGACGGGCGGTGTGTTTTGTGTCACCGAGATGTCGTGGGCCGCTTCGCCGGGCTAAGCGACAGCTCGCAAGCTTCGCCTCCCTAGGATCTTCGGCACACCCCGGGTGAGACGCTCGACCTCAACCCACACGACACCGGGGTTCGCTAAAGCCTCGAGAACGGCACTGCCGAATGATATTAGCACCAACACGTGGAAATAATCCGGGTCTGGTCGTTCCTTCCGGGCGATCGGCATTCTGCAAACGTACCAACGCGCGCCGAAGAGAGTGAGGTCCTGGACTCGATGAGGGTGCTGTATGTAAACGATCTCGCATTTATCGTCGATACCCTGGCTAGCGCTCTCTCGGACCGGGGTGTCGAGTCTCGGGTTATCGGCCGAGAGATTTCAGGACCGCCTTTCATGGGCAGCACCTTCATCCGGAACGCAATCAGCATTCAAAGATCGTTGATGAGAGCGCGAAACTTCGACATTCTTCACCTTAATTATGGCCTGTTCGGATTCTTCGCATTCGAAACCGAGAAGCCAAAAATCCTCCATTGCCACGGCTCGGATGTACGTCCGGGCAATAGTCTGAAAACACGAATATCCAACTTAGTCACCCGTCATAGCATGAATGCGGTCGATCGCGTCTGGTACGCAACGACAGACTTGCACCCCTACTTTAGAAATTCTGCTGTACCATTTCGTTACATGCCAAACCCTGTCTCCGCCGACTTCTTCGGGTCGTCTAGGCCGCCACCAACACCCCCTCGGGTCTTGTTCGCCGTGCCCCTCACATATCTAAAGGGAGCCGATGTGGCGATTGAAGCGATGCGGATTCTGACACAACGCCATCTGGGGGCTGAAATCGAAACCTTCAGCTACCCAGTCGTGCAGAGGGAATCGGTCCAGCTGCGCCGCCGGATTCCGGCAGGGGTGATCGGTATACCCTGGACGCAACACTCGGAAATGCCTAATCTCATGATGAAAGCGAGTGTTGTGATCGGCCGTCTTCGACTTGGAAGTCTAGGGATCACCGAGCTGGAAGCAATGGCGTCCGGGCGACCGTTGATCGTCCAGCAGCACGGATCCGTGCAAGGAAGGGACGGGTACTATGAGAGCGACCCGCCCGTAATTTCATGCTCCACCCCGTTAGAGGTCGCGGATGCCGTTCAAGAGTGCTTGACAAACGAATCGTTCGCTCGGGATATTGGATCCAGGGCTCGGCAATGGGCCCTTAAGTATCACGCACCCGGCGTGGTCGCTGATCAGTACGTAAGAGAATACAGGGAGCTGTGCGAGGCTTCCGCGTTCGCGGGGTAACTCCTCTTGCACACGGCGGGGCCTAGTCTGGTATCGGACGGTTGCTCGAGACCGTGCCGGCGTCGTTCGCCGCACTCTCTCGTGGCGGGGTTGAGTGGTGGGAGATGCTCGGGTAACCGTCCCCTTCTTGGGAATTCACAGCAGCTCGTACGGTGGAGGCCGTAGAGGCTAGGAACCCGCACGCCTTGAGGCACGTCGGCCAGGACCCACGAGTGCTTCCGCGACTTCGGCATCGGACGGGACCAAGCGCGGGTTGACAAACCAAGTCAAGGACCACTTGAGGCCCTTTAGGTAGAGCGTGTTCCTCTTTAGGACCGCCTGAAGGAGAATTCGAGGAATTCTCACGGCAACCGTCATTCCCCATGCAGCGATCTTCTGGATGGCACTTCCGTACCAACGTGCGACCAGGAGATAGTTGCGTATGCCGAAGAAGGCCATCAACGGAGTTCCCGCGCCGCCCCCCGTAAAGCCTCCTTTGTGCCACACTTTGGCCGTCGGAACATACCTGATCCGCATGCCGGCGCGCAGAATTCGTAATGCCATCTCATGGTCCTCTCCACCGAAGAACAATCTTTCGTCGAAACCTCCAAGGGTTCGGAGGGTGGTTGCTCTAAAGACCATTGCCGGTCCACACAACATCCGGGTGTCCCGGGGCGTCCCCGGTGTTTCAGAAGCTTGCACGCCGTATCCTTCGCGGCGATTCAGCACTGGATCGAGGCGCCCCCCTGCAAACAATATCTTATCGGGCTCGAAGTAGTCTAGCTCTATCGGGGCAGCGGCCGCTATTCCTTGATCGAGGAACGCCTCTGCCAGAGCCTGAAGAAAATCCGGCCCCACGCGCAGGTCACTGTTCAATACACAGATGATGTCGACGTTGTCCTCTATGGCGCGACGGATGCCGGCATTGAAGCCCCCGCAGAAACCGAGGTTTCGGCGGTTTTCAACAAGTATCGCAGATCCCAGGTGCGCCCGGATATAACCAGTCGATTCGGGGCGCGAGCCATTGTCAACGACATACAGCCTTGCCGGGGCATGCACGCTTCTCAGGAGGGATTCGGCGCAGTTTACTACGTTTATGTGATCGTTCCAATTTAGGAGCAAGAGCCCGAAGACTGGGCCGTCCGGGAGGACAGCAGGCTCCTTCGTGCGACTGAAATTTCCACCATCGCGAGCGGGGTCATCCTCTTCTGTAGGCCCCATTTCACCTGTCTTTCGGGGCTGCTGACCCTGCCGGACAAACCGCCGAAATTCGGATCGAACCTCAACCATAGCCACCGGGCCCCACAAAGGTCGCTGCGTCCCCGTCATGGTATCGGGGGCAGCCACTTAGCAGTCACATCCACCAAATCGTTTCGAATCCATCTTGGTAGACGGAGTAAGCCTCCGCGCGAACGGAGTTGGCGAGCGCCGATGGATACTTCACCCCGCCTTCGCCGAAGAACGAGCCAACGCCTGATGAGATTTCGAGAAAATACCCGGGTTGATAACGAGCCGACAGGCTAGCCGGAATTTGTCCCAACCTTGACTGAACAACAGTGACGTAATCGTTGTTCGGATCCAAGCCAACGACCGTCAGGAGCGAATTCGAGTTGAAATTAATGTCCTGAAACGGCACCCTCGCTAGGTGCTGACTCACCTCGTTCGGGTCATAAAACCCGAAGACTAGCATCTCAGGACTTGGGTCATCTGGTGCTCCTCCCGCGGTCGGCACAATTCGGACACCCCCGACGGCTGCAATCTGATTGCACGTAGTTCGGTCGTTACAGATCAATGTCGCGCCGGAATTCTCCTCAGCCAGATACAAGCTCGCGCCGTATGTGGCAGATGACATCGGTGGGTTTAGGCTCTGTTCGTAATGAAGAACCAGCGCGGAGAATAGTACTAAACTGATCGTCGTGACGATGACGACTAACCGAATTGCCCGCCTCCGGGCGGCTAGGCGTTGGATGATTGCCTGCAAGCCGTAGCCCCCGATGACAGCCAAGAAAGGAAGGACGTAGAAACCGGTGTATAGTCGTAAGAACAGAGTTGGAACCATCGCAACGACTGCAGCGATGCAGAATATCTCGCGAAATCCGACGTTCCTGAGCCACGGGGCGCACACGAGGCCGATCAGGGCCAACGGAGCTGCCAACCCGATGCTGCGTGCGAGGCTAATGACCAAGTTAAGCAGCTCCACGTGGACGCCCGTTCCTGTCGCAAGTTCTCCAGCACTGTATTCCGCGAGAACCGGCGTGCCGAAGAGGAATCCCGCACCTGCAACGAAAGTGATTCCGAGGGCTGCCCAGCGGATCTCCCCTTTGAGTGCACCTGTCATGACGAAGCGAGGATACGCTCGCCGGAGCACTCGATACGCTCGGAGGATGACTACAGCGACAAGGGAGGCAAGAACGATCACGGGAACGAGGGCGACCAAACGGTGAGCCGCAGCCAATACAAGGACAATCACGGCACACAGGGAAAGGTCGGTAATTGAATGGGTTCGGTGGAACCGAACGATTGACCAGACTAGTAGCGGTAAAATTGCCATAAACAGATTTCGCGTCGAAGCTTGCCACAGCGTTGATAGCAGAAAACGAGGCGCAATCCCATAGGTCAAAACAATAATGAGAGTGAAAAGGGGCTGAGGGCGAAATTCCCTGGCCATCAGAAACGCAGTAAGCAGGCCGACAAGTCCCAACAACATCGAGGTGATCAGGATGGCCGGTTCCATGCTCACCCCCGCAAGCTGGCTCGTCGAGGACAGGAGGAAAGGTGCGCCTGAGGGATAAGAGACCGGATACCAGCCGAAGTAGGCCAAGAGATTTGCCGTCCAAACCGCATGCCCGTTATTGGAGATTGACTGGGCAAGGGTGTGAATGAAAAAGGAGTCCACCCCGATTTCGTGCTCCCCCGGGTACCTCAACGCCGCTGATAAGAGGGCGATCGAGAGCAGCGATGCACCCACTACTTTCCTCGGAATCTGCGTCAGTTCAGCCACCTCCCGAAGCGCCTCGATAGAACCGCTCGAGAATCCGAAAGAAACCATTGCAAGCCGTCCTGTTTGACGGGACAGCCAATTGATTTACCGGGGCGCACGGGGTCCTCTTCGGCAGCTCCTCTCCAAGCGTGCTGTCCTGCAGGGGCGACTCGGTGCCGACCAGGTCCAACACCCGCATCGAACCACGGTGATGCGTTTGGCGATTTCCTTTTCATCTTCGCTGCTCCATTGTAGTGCAAACGCTCGCGAGCGGCAAGGAATCCCCGGATCCCTTTCAACGTGGAAGATGTCATCGCCGTTCTGACGCCTCTGCGTCCACCTGGGGGGTTCGTCGCTTGTAGATGATGAAGTCGCTGATTATTCCGAACGTCATGTACCGATGCGAGACGACCGTTGATTCTGGAAATAACGCCTGCCAATCGCGAGCCCGGAGATAAAACAGCCGCTCTTCCTCGGCGCTTGAAGTTTCGATTATTTCCTGAGAGACCGAGGAGTCACGACGACGCAAGAAGGTCCGAAGGTTCTGCGGCGAAAACTGCCAGAGCGGAAGGTGGGAATACGGATCGACGAACGTGAACATGTGCGGGACGACGACCGCGAAAGCCTTCCCGACACGAGCGATCTCTCCCGCAGCCCGCCTAAGGTTCGCGTACGGTGTGACGCGCGGGAGCACGCCGATGCACACCACGACATCGAACTCGTTATCGTCGAAACAGGTCATGGACGTTGCGTCGCCTTTAACGAACTGGAAATTGTCCTGAATGATTCTCTCCACGGAATCGATGTCGAGACCGACAATCTCATTCTGTCGGTTGAACTCCTCGAATGAATGTCCTTGTCCGCATCCTACATCAAGAACCCGGTCCTGAGGACGCAAGCCCACGAGCTGGCATAATCTGTGGTATCGGCGCTTTCGAGCCTCCCTCGCGCGAGGACTCTTTCTGAGGTCAATCGAAAATCGGAGCGGACGAAGCCGGATCGCGCGCACCTCATCGCCTCAGGTACATCAAGCTTTGGTCGAAGCGAGCCCAGTCCAGGGAATTCTCCCGGCGCGATGGGCGATTCGTGTCTTCGGGACTATGAATAGGCGGCACTGTAAACCTCTAACAGATTCCGGCGCATTTCCTGCAATCCAAACTTTCTGCAAATCCGCTCCGCCTGTTGGACAATCTTATCTGCCTCGAGAGGAGTCTGCATCAAGTCGCGAAACTCGCTCGCGAGGCTTCGGGGATCACCAGGTTGGTAGTATCTGGCACCCCCGCCCAATACGCTCCGTATGAAAGGCAAGTCGGCAACCAGAAGAGGCTTTCTTAGATGCGCGAATTCAACGATTCTCGTGGGCCAAGCGAGTTCAGTCAAGGGGTTTTGGGTGAGAGACACTAAACCCACCGATGACATTGACATTAGACACTTTGCCTGAGCCAGGGTGAGCCTGCCGACGAACAACACTCGTTCAGAAAGGCCGGACCGCTTGGACAAGTCGCGTAGCGAATCAATGTATCCCTTGTCACCATCGCCAGCAATGACCAGATGGGCATCGAGTTCAGTAGGCAGGAGAGATACTGCGTGGATCACTGTCTCAAGATCCCTCTCCGGATTAATGCCGCCCGCATGAACGACAATCTGCCCTGCCGGCAGCCCGAGCTCATGCCGCAGCTCGTCAGGACTGACCGGCTCAGTCGAGTCGTCCCCAACGTTATAGACTGGGGTGATTCGGTCGACCGGCATTCCTCGCGACACCAGGGCATTCCTGATTCCATCGTTGGCGACAATCACATGATTCGCAAATCGTCCGCTAATGCTTTCGAGTACGACAGCCGCTCGAAACCACAGTGAGTTAGTCTTCAAGCGGAACCGCGCCGCGAAAATCTCCGGCATTGCCTCGTGGAGATCCAGGATGACGGGGATGCCCGCGATCCTGAGTAGGGCAGCGCAGAATACTTGAAAATCCGGCAATGAATGAACATGGACCAAGTCGAATCTTTTTCGTGCCTCGAGGGTCAGCAGGAGGGCGGTACTCATTAAGAAAAAGGCGAGGTATTGGTATAGATATCGGATCTTACCTCCGCGCCGAATCGTGAGCGGAAGTTCGTAAATCTGGACGCCGCCGAGACGCGCAACGGATAAGCTTGAACCGGACCCGGTCGCGATGACGGACACATCGTATCCGTCTCTAGCTAGGGTCTCCGCCTCCCGTCGAATCCTCATATCGTATGGGTACTCTGTGTAAGCGATGACCGCGACTCGATGGCGGGCCGACCTAGCACGATTCACTGAGTCCCTCCCGCCGTTCTACTAACGAAATCGGGGAGACTAAGGGCGTCTAAATCTCCGGTCACAACGAGAGCGAACGGGTACCCGTTGAACCAACTGCTCGAGCCGTCGCCGCGGCGGACCATCCATTCTGCGATTTCTGCGAGCGAGGCCATCCAGGCTCCGGCGGCCGCGGCCGATTTGACGACGGAGTTGATCGCCTCCGCGCAGTAACTATACCGTTCGGGATGAATTTGAAGGACGAGTAACGAGCTCGTCGCCATGGTTCTCTCGAGCATCAGTCCAAGGATTCGCTTCATCGTCGATACTTTTCTAATCCCCATTCCGTCAACTATGAGCTCATCGTCGGGCAGACTCACAGGTATCTCGACCAGACCACCTACCTTGGTGGGGAAGGATGGCGAAGAATCTACTTCGCCATACCTTGTTCGGGCTAAGACGGCAAGACGGCTTGTGAGCGCGCCGCCCATTCCGAACGACATCCGAGGAATACTCGAGTCATACGCGAACCCGCGTGACTCGAGAACCTTCCGCGTCACATCGTTAGTCTTTAGATAGGGTCCCCTGAATCCTTTTGTCGGCAATCCGTGCCTTCTAAAAGCGGCGATCGCTCGGTCCAGGTCACGGGCTTGGTCTTTTGGCGAGAGACTCGAGTAGGGGAGGTGGAGGTATCCATGAATCCCAACGTCAACTCCGTCAAGATCTCTCACGATATCAGGACACGAATCAAGGTTGTACGCTGTCAGGTTGATCGTCGGCGTGACTTCGAGTCGATGCAAGGACGAAATCATGAGCTGGAGCTGGCGCCGAGTTTTCGCAGGACTCAGACCGTATCTGAGGGGGAGAAACGCCGATCGTTTCACGGTTCCCCAAAGCCCTTTTTTCGTCTTCCACGGTCCCGTCATAATACACTCAAAGCAATCGCAATCGTGCCGGCGACCGCGTACAATGCCAGCAAGGCGTGAACCAATGACCTCTCCTTCATCGGTCTCTTTGCCAAGATCCAATAGGCGAGTGTGTAGTGGCTGGCGCCTCGGGGCGGGGACAGTCTTCCGTCGATACCAATGTCAGGATTGCGGCAAGCTTTCTTGCGGTTCCCGTTGTGTCCTTTGAACCCAAAGTACACCGTGGCGGCGAGTTCGAAAAAGGCCGGAGAGATCGCTACGAGGCCGTAGAACTCGATGTGAGCCTGAATCACGCCCGCGGCGAGAGCCGCCCCCAGACCCAATGCCCCAATGTCGCCAATGAAGATTCGAGCCGGAAAGCGATTGAAGTAGTACATGCCGAGCGCGCAGCCTAGGATTGCGCCGAAAACAAGGACGGACACGTCGGTTGCCCCACGCAAAAAGCCAACCACCAGCAACGCAGCAGAGATCACCGCGATTTGCCCGGTCTCAAGGCCGTTGTACCCCGCGGACATGTTCATCGCATTCGCGACCCCAGTCACGCCAACGGGAACAAGGACAAGCCAATACCAAAGGTGCCAATTGCCCGTAAAGTTCCACTGATAGCCAAACGGGAAGCTGATGATTGGGGCCCCCAGGTGAACAAGCATTAAGGGCAGAGCTGCAAAGGCGACGGCGACGGCTTTCAATCTTTGAGGTAGATCCGAAATATCGTCAATGAGCCCAACCATGGCGGCCATGAAGAAGACGCTAATGGCAGCGAGGAATGGAGGTTCTGCAACGTCTCCTACGAGCTTCTGGATGCCGACAACCAGGCTTAGGGAGACGGAAAACGCGAAGACAGCCGCGATTCCGCCGAGCTCGGCGACCTCGACCTTTTGGGACTTATTTATGTCATACCCCACCATGCCCCCTGCCTTCATCTTCCGAATAAGGGGTGGTGTGAGGGCAACGACGATCGTCATCGCGAGCAGGGTGGCGAGAACGACCCCCGATCCATCCGCCAAATCCAACGGAACGGCGAAGACGAGCAAGACAAGGATGGCCGTAGCCGCACTCAGCAGGACTAGGAGCGGATCCGGAGTTCTCAGCCCGAGCCAACCCTGGTGTTCCCTGCTCACGCTCACGCTCGAAGCTTGGCTTGCCACGATGGGGCGTCCCCCGAGGCAAATTTAAACACTCTTCCCTGATTTTCGTTCCCGATACGTGAATTGGCTTGGTAGGCGTGACCATGCGTGAGCTTTCATAGCTCCGCAGCATTGCCGAGAGCGGGATCTTGGCCATCCGCGTTCATCCGACGGCCGACGTCTCGCCGGAAGCCGTCATCGGGGACGGCACTTCCATCTGGCACTGGGCCCAAGTCCGCGAGAGGGCCCACATCGGGCGGAACTGCAGCATCGGCAAGGATGTCTATATTGACATCGAGGTCGTGGTTGCCGATGACTGCAAGATCCAAAACTTCGCCACGCTCTACCGCGGCGTAACCATCGGCAGTCGTGTTTTCATTGGCCCGCACGCGTGCTTCACCAACGACTTGTATCCTCGTGCGGTGAGTCCGGACTGGCAGGTTGTCCCAACGACCGTCGAGGACGGAGCTTCCATCGGCGCGAACGCGACGATCCTCTGTGGATTGACAATCGGACGCAGCTCTATGGTCGCAGCCGGCGCCGTCGTCACCAAGGACGTACCGGCCCATGCCCTCGTGGCAGGAGTTCCCGCGGAGGTCATCGGCTGGGTTTGCGAATGCGGCCGACCTCTCGACCGTACGATGCGATGCGCCCATGACGGCAAAGAATTCCCAGAGCTGAAACCAAAGAGGCGCCCACCTCGTTCCCGTCGCCGCAAGTGAGCGGCGAACCTTCATAGTCAGGAGCCGATTCCGCGCATCGATGATCCCGATCGCCCGCCCCATTCTCGGCGAGGACGAAGTTGCGGCGGTGCGCGAGGTCCTCGCGTCCGGAATGCTCGCCCAAGGCCCGAAGGTGGAGGCGTTCGAGAAGGCCTTCGCCAAGGACCTTGGCCGGAAGCACGCGATCGCGGTCACGAACGGCACTGCAGCCCTCCACGTCGCGCTGCTCGCGCACGGCATCGGTCCGGGCCAGGAGGTCGTGATCCCGCCCCTGACGTTCTTCGCGACCGCGTCGACGGTCCTCCTGTGCGGCGCGAAGCCCGTCTTCGTTGACATCGACCGTTCGTCGTACAACATGGACCCCACGAAACTCGCTTCCGTGATCACGCGCAAGACCGCGGCGGTCATGCCCGTCCACCTGTACGGCCAGACCGCGGAGATGGACCCGATCCTCGCCGCCGCCCGGGATCGCGGCATCCCGGTCATCGAGGACGCGGCCCAGGCCGCCGGCGCGGAGTACCACGGCAAGAAGGCGGGCAACCTGGGCGACACCGCTTGTTTCTCCTTCTACGCGACGAAGAACATGACGACGGGCGAAGGCGGCATGATCGTGACCGACGATGATCGGATCGCGGAGAAGGCCCGGCTGTTCCGCCACCACGGCCAACCGGCGAAATACGAACACATTCTCGTCGGTTTCAACTACCGGATGACGGACATCATGGCGGCGATCGGTCTAGCGCAGCTCGCGAAACTCGACGGCTGGGTGAAGCAGCGACGAGCGAACGCGCGCGCACTGTCGAAGGGCCTCGACGGCATCGAGGGCCTCGTCCCGCCGTCCGAAGGCAACTGGATGGTCCATTCGTACTACCAGTACATCGTCCGCCGGGAGGAGCCGTTCCCGCGGTCCCGGGAGGAGATCGTCCAGGACCTCACGGAGGACGGGATCGGCTGCCGGCCGTCGTATCCCATGCCGTTGTACAAACAGAAGGCCCTCCGGGACCTGAAGATCCGCGGTCGATGTCCCGTGGCCGACGAAGTCATCCCGGGTCTGTTCGAGCTCCCCGTCCACCCGGGCGTCGGCCCGGCGGAGGTCGAGCGCATCGTCGCGGCCGTCGAGGAACTCGCACGGACGGACTAGGGACGCAAAAGGGCAAAAGGCCGCGATCCGGTTGTCTGCGCTGCGATGGACCTCCAAGCGTTCCAGGCCGCGCTCCATGACGGCGTCGAGAAAGAGCGATCCCTTCGATGGGTGGAGGCGGCGGACCTCTATGCGGAGCTCGCCCGCGCGTCCTCGGATCCGACGATGCGCGCACTCGCCCTCCTGCGGCAGGGGAACGCACTGATGGAACTCCGCCGGTGGGACGATGCGCGCCTGACCCTCGATGAGGCGTTGCACGAGGCGAAGGCATCCGGTGAGCCGGGGCTCCTCGGCCAAGCACTCCTCGCGGCCGGCGTCTTCGCCGCGAACCGGGACGATCCGAAACGCGCGGAGGCGTTCCTGCTCGATGCCCTCGAGCGGTTTCACCGGAAAGACGACCGCGCGCACCTCCAGGGCCGCGGCTCGGCGTTCCTGAACCTGGCCAGCCTCTACGGGAAGACGGGGCGGCTCGATCTCGCGTTTGTCACCTTCACGAAGGCCCAGAACGTCCTCGGCGCGGCGGAGGACTGGGGCGGGGTCGCGGCCGCCTGGGAGGCGCAGGCCCAGCTCCGGCGTGCGATTCACGATGAGGACCGTTGGCGCGAAGACCTCGCCGAGGCCGTCGTGTTCTACGATCGCGAAGGCATGACCGCGAAAGCGGGGCGCCTCCGGGCCCTCCTGGGAAAGAAAGTCGTGTGAGGCCCACCCACCTCGCGTCGCTGCTGTTCTGGATCGGCCGCGGCCTCGCCTGATCCCGGCACTCCATCCAACCCTTCAAATGTCGCGGACGTGTCTCGTCGACGATTCGCATGCCGTTGCCCGCGATCGAGTTGCAGCAGCTCTGGAAATCGTACGACGGCCAGCCGGCCCTCCAAGGCCTCTCCCTCGAGGCGTACCCGAGCGAAATCCTCGGCCTCATCGGCCCGAACGGCGCCGGCAAGACGACGACGCTGAAGATCCTCGTCGGGCTGCTGCGACCAGACTACGGGATCGTGCGTGTCCGGGGCCACGATGTCCTCGTCGATCCGGTTGCCTACAAGGCGGAGCTCGGCTACATGCCGGAGGCGCCAACCCTGCCCGAGTACCTGACGCCGACCGAATTCCTCGGGTACGTCGGCCGGATCCGGAATCTCCCGAAGGACCGCCTCGCCACACGGACGTCAGACCTCCTGAGGGTCCTCGACCTGGCGCCGAAGGCCGACGAGACGATCGCCTCGTTGTCGAAAGGGATGAAGGCGAAGGTCGCGTTCGCGGCCGCGATCATCCACGAGCCCTCGATCCTCGTGCTCGACGAGCCGCTCATCGGCATCGATCCCGCGGGACAACATCTGCTGAAAGAGCGCCTGGCGACCATGGCCCACGCCGGCGCCACCGTCCTCGTCTCGACGCACCAGCTCGACACGGCCGAGCGCCTCTGCCGGCGCGTGGCGATCGTGAGCCATGGACGGAACGTCGCGACCGGCGACCTCGCGGCCCTCCGCGCCCAGGCGCAAACCGGGGAAGAGGGGAGCCTCGAAGACGTCTTCCTGAGGTTGACGCAAGAAGCCGCCGCGCCGGTCGTGGAA
>Ga0066704_10000307_pt1 | contig 16449 bp, 9 predicted proteins | sample GraSoiAngelo_153_FD_66458 | JGI IMG/M metagenome (GOLD analysis project Ga0066704, IMG submission 66458) | Grasslands soil microbial communities from the Angelo Coastal Reserve, California, USA - 14_1009_12_40cm | ecosystem: Environmental > Terrestrial > Soil > Grasslands | place: USA... | reverse complement strand
GATGGCATCCGCCGCGCCACGCACGTCGGCGGCAGTAACTTTGCATGCAAAATGGTTCCAGCTATTCCAGCCCATTGGCGGAGTTTGTGCGATAGAGGATTGTGCGCGAGCGCTGGAAATCGAAAAGAACAGCAAGGCGAGAGTAGCAGCGAGAATCCGCATGCTCATCCTAAGACCCCCTCGAAAAGTTTTGTCCGCATGCGCGGACTTCCGTCACGCATCAACATTTATTGCTTTTCTACGGAGAATTTGTAGAGCGTCATCGCGTGGTAGTGCTCGCCCGGCCGGAGAACCGGGGACGGGAATTTCGGCTGATTGGGAGAATTGGGGTAATACTGGGTTTCCAGGCAGAACGCGCTGCGCCGGGTGTAAGCGATGCCGCCCTTTCCTTTCGTGGTGCCGTCCAGAAAATTTCCAGTATACAATTGCATGCCCGGCAGCGTTGTCCAAACCTCCAGGACACGCCCGGATTTGCGTTCAACAACTCGCGCGACAGGGGTTCCGCCACTGGGTTTTTCCCAACTTCGCAAGACAAAATTGTGGTCGTAGCCGCCGCCTAGCTTGATTTGTTCATCGTCCGAATCAATGCGCCCGCCGATTGCAGTCGGCTTGCGAAAATCAAACGGCGTGCCCGCGACGTCGCGAAGCTCTCCAGTAGGAATGAGGCTGGAATCCACTGGCGTGAATTTGTCCGCCTCGATCTGAAGAATATGGCCGAGAATGTCGCCTGAGCCCGGCCCGGCTAAATTGAAGTAGGAATGATTGGTCAGGTTCACGACCGTTTTCTTGTCCGTCGTCGCGGAGTATTCAATTCGCAGTTTATTGCTGTCCATGAGCATGTAGGTCACGGTAACCTTCAAATTGCCGGGAAAACCTTCTTCGCCATCCTTGCTGAGGTAGGAGAGTTCCAGCGACTGGTCGTACTTCCCCGGAATCGCCTTGGCAGTCCACACCTTTTTATTAAAGCCCTTAATTCCGCCGTGCAGGCTGTTTTCACCGTTATTCTTCGCCAGCGTATAGGTCTTGCCGTCCAGGATGAATTGCGCATGAGCGATGCGGTTGGCGTAGCGGCCCACGATCGCGCCGAGATAAGCCTTGTCGTTCTCGTAGCCTTCAAGCGAATCGTAGCCGAGCACCACGTCACCGAGCTTGCCGTTGCGGTCCGAAACTTTCAGAGAAACAACGGCACCACCGTACGTGGTGATAGCGACCTCCACGCCATTTTTGTTCTTGAGCAAATAGAGATCCACCGGCTCGCCATCGGGCGTCTTGCCGAACGACGATTTCGTGATGGAACCTGATTTTGTGGCCGCACCGTTGGCCGTCATCATGGTCATAAGAATGGCTCCCGTGATTGTAATCCAGAGCGGCAATCGCTTCATTTGGAATCCCCCACTCACTCATCTTGCTCAATGCAATATCTCGCAGTGCCAGTCTCTACCTGCGCATGCGCTCTTTCGCCCGCCGGATGATTTCTGCCATGACCTCGCGATGCTTCTCAAACGTGTCATCCACCACGGTAATGGTGGGTATCTGTTCCTCTCTTAGGTTGAGCGTCTTCGGGTTGAACTGACCGAAGCCGGATTCGTGCACGCCGCTGCTGCCGCGTCCCGGCGCGGTAAGGCTGAGATGCTGAAACGCGCGGACATATTTTTTCATGGCCGGAGGATATCCTCCACAGTGAAAAATGTGGAACAGGGGAATAAAACTCATTAGCGCATCGTATGGCATTTCACCACATGCGAGAACGCCAGGAAATCTTTGGCGCAAGCCTTCGACGAGGAGGCGCGTGCCCTCGTGCATGTCGGCCTTGGTATTGTTCTCCCAGCCCCCGGCGATGTCGAGGAAATAAGCGTCGGCATGATAATTCGAAAGGATATCGGTGATTCGAGCCGAGAGCCAATTGCGCCAGGAAGGCACGCCGAGATTCAGATAGGCGCCATTGCCCTCGTTGTGGCGGTCGTTGTCCCAGTCCACCCAATTCAAATTGAAAGAGTCGCCGTCGATTTGATCAGTGGTAGCGTCAGCAAAGTTCTTGAATTCGGGAAGCAGCTTGTTCGCGGCGTTCATGCCGAACATGGGCATGAAATGGAATCCAAGGTTGTGGCCCTGGTCGATCAGCGTTCGGAAGCCTTGCTCGCCGCCGAGACGGGGATCGGGCTTGTAAATCGGATAGTTCCAGTAGTAGCGACCATCCCACGCGGGGAGAAACACGAGAACTTGCCTACCGGGAATTTGCCTTGCCACCCACTCGAGAGTCTTCAAGGATTTTGCAAAGTCGTTGAAGATATATCCGGTCCAATGCATTCCGTGAAGCGAAACGACAAGCGCGATCTCGCGGAACCAAGCGGGCACGTCAGTGCGGCTTTCCCAATCCGGAATGGAGAACGCTTTCTCAACATGCTCGAAGTGCGGGCGGTAGGCGGCTTCGACGCTGTCCGCGCGGCCAACACGCCATCTGGGGCTCTCAATGCGATTGCTTTTTGACCAGCCTTCGCGCTCGTGAATGAGCTCGACACGGTAGCCCTTCTCTCCAGGTTGGAGATAAAACCGGCTCGCGCGCACTTCTTTGAGAAGTGTGGAAAGGAAAAAGAAGTCCTTCTCCCCCGACTGGATGACAAGAACAGGAGAATCCATCCCTGCGGCAACAAACAAAGATCCGCCACCGAAGGGATAGCCAAAGAGCAGCTCGTTATCCTGGGGATCAAAGAATCCTCCGCCGGCCACGGAAATTTTTCCGTGAGGCACGCCGCGAAGAATCGCGGTGATGGATTTGATCGGCTGTCCCATCTCCGCTGTGGCCTGGCACTCGACAAAAGAGCCGTTTCGAATGAGGCGTGCCTGAAGAGAGCCGGGAGCTTTCTGCTCGTCACCGGCCCAAACAAACCCGGTACTGCGGACGTACAGAACGTCAGCCGCAGACTCAACGGTCATCAGGCTCGCATCAGGCGCATAGGCATTTTCGAAGGTGAACACGCGAAAGGAGAACTGTAAGTTTTCGAAGGCAACGGATGGTTCGGGAAAATCGAAGCTGAACTTGAAAAAACTGTTGCCGCGCGGAGGGACGAACACATCGGTCGTATTTGTGAAGGGCAAAATGGAAGGAGATGCCGCGCCAGCGAAGGCGGCAGTGGGCTCCGGCTGAGCGAGGGCAGACCGACCCTTCCACGGGACCGCATGAAAAAGAGCTACGCTGGAGACGCCGGCAACAGTCTTTTTGAGCAGGTCGCGACGGGAGATTTTGTCGTTCATGTCAGGTCCTTTCGGGAAAGAGCGCAGGAGACCGAATCTTAGCTCGCTGATTTGGCTTGCTGGGATTCCAACAATTGAATCAAACGCGGCAAGACGCCCCCAAATTCCGCGGACCGCGGCTGACCGAAGGCGAAATAGATCTTGCTGAAGAGCGAATAAAGCTTGTCGTAGACTCGCTTTGCCGATGGGTCGGGCCGAAACGTGCGGTACTTGGGGCAAATTGCATCCTGCGCCTGCTCGACAGTTGGAAACACGCCAGCTGCGAGAAAAGCAAAGATCGCCGAGCCAAGGCTAACGACGCTTCCCGAGGGAACGAGGACGGGCCGTCCCAGAACGTTGGCATACACCTCATTGAGGACGTCATTCTTTTGTGGGATTCCGCCAGCGTTGATGACGCGGCGGACGGTGACACCATATTGCTCCATGCGGTCGAGAATGACGCGAGTGTGCAACGCCGTTCCCTCGATGGAGGCGAACAATTCGTCTTGCGCGGTAGTTTGGAGATGCCATCCGAAGGTGATGCCCCGCAAGTTGGGATTGACCAGGATGGTGCGATCACCGTTGTCCCAGGTCATTCGAAGCAGACCGGTTTGCCCTGCCCGATACTTTTCCAAGCCCTGGCTGAGAGTTCTTACGTCGGTCCCGGCGCGCGTGGCGATGGATTGAAAAATGTCGCCGACGGCGGAGAGCCCCGCTTCGATACCGGTGCGCTGTGGGTGAACACTTCCCTGAACCACGCCGCAAACTCCTGGGACCAAACGGACCGAAGGAGTTATACCGATGATGCAAGTCGAGGTGCCTATAACATTGACAATGTCCTCGCTGCGACAGCCCGCGCCGATGGCGTCCCAATGTGCGTCAAATGCCCCGACGGGAATAGGAATTCCGGCTTTCAATCCGAGTTGTTCAGCCCAATAAGGTGAGAGATGCCCGGCAAGGTGATCGGACGTAGCATATTCGCCGTCCAGTTTTTCGCGTACACCTGCCAGCAGTGGATCCACCCTGGTGAGAAATTCCTGGGGCGGGAGGCCACCGAGCGAAGTGTTCCACATCCACTTGTGGCCCATAGCGCAAATGCTGCGCTTGACGTTCTTTGCGTCGGTGATGCCGCAGAGCGTTGCGGCAACCATGTCGCAATGTTCGAAAGCGGAGATGAACTTCGAGCGTTTGGCGGAATTGTGGCGAAGCCAATGGAGGAGTTTGGAGAAGCCCCACTCCGATGAATAGACGCCGCCGCACCACTCGATGGCTTCGAGTTTCTCCCGCCGCGCTGCTTCGGTGATTTCCGCCGCCTCCGCCTTGGCGCGGTGGTCGCACCAGAGATAGTAATCATCGAGCGGCTGAAGATTTTTCCCGACAGGAATTACCGAAGAGCCTGTCGTGTCCAATGCGATGGAGAGAACTTGATCCGAGGGAACTTGGGACTTCTGAACGGCCTCCCGAGTGGCAGCGGCCAAAGCCCGCATGTGATCGGAATGGGACTGCGTGGCGTATTCCGGGTCTTCGCGCTTGCGGTGGAGAGGATACTCGGCAAGGGCGGAAGCGAGTAAGCCGCGATTGCTATCTACGAGAGAAACGCGGACGTTCAAAGTTCCGAAATCAACGCCAGCGACTACAGCCATTTCGCTTCTCCATTCGGATGCCTCTCACCAGTTCGCCGGAGCGGCAGGACTTCTTAAACTTTGCGGCTGGGTGAGTACTTGAGGCAATAAATCAGGCCCAAAACAAGCAACAGCGCGCCCCACCAGACATTGGTGTGGTATTGAAACAAAACGACCTGCTTGTCCGGTGTGGGCGGATGGATAAGCTCCCAAACTCCAGCGCCGGTGATCAACACTCCATTCACCAGGAGAGAAACGCCGATAAAAAACCAGATGGAGATTCCGCCTTCGTGCATCTTCATATTCGCCACCGTCCCTTCCCTACCACAAGAGAATGTTCACGATAATAAAAGCAACTGCGACCACCACGGCCCAAAATGCAGGGCGATGATAAACGGGCACAGGGGCTTCATGAGGAATGGCCGTTACACCGTAGACAAGGCCACTGAGTTCGGCGTCACTCTTGGGCTTGGTCATGTAGCTGACAACGACCGTCACGACAACACAAACAATCCAGCACCACAAGGCACGGTACATATTCTCAGCCATGTCGCGTGCGTTGGGGGAGAGAGCGACGTAGCGCAGCGCGGATGGGTCCACCTTCACCCAGGCCCACATCCCGATGGAAGAAAGCGTCCCCGCAAGAAGGCCCCAGAATCCACCGGCAGCCGTGGCGCGTTTCCACAGCATTCCGAGAAGGACGGTGCCGTACAGCGGCGCGATGAAGAAACTGAAAAGAGCTTGGACATAGTCCATGATGCTCTTGAAGTCCATCACCAGATAGGCAGTGCCGATGGAAATGATCACACCGACGACCGTGGACCAGCGGCCCATGGAGACGTAATGCGCGTCCGATTCATTTTTCTTAAGCAGCGCGCGATAGATGTCGTACGTCCAAACCGTGGTGAAGGCACTGACGTTGCCTGCCATGCCGGACATGAATCCGGCAATGAGAGCGGTGATGCCGAGTCCGAGTAGGCCAGGACCACAGTAGCGCGCCAGCATGAGAGGCAAAACTTCGTTGTAGCTGTGGCCACCGGTTGCCACCGCGGTGGTTTCGCCGGTGAGTTTCACGGAGAGGACGGCAAGTCCGAGAAGGCCGGGGAGAATGACGATGAAGGGCACGAGCATCTTGAACGCGGCGCCGATGATGGGCGCCATCTTCGCGGCCCGCAAATCTTTAGCGGAAAGAACGCGCTGAACGACGAGAAAATCGGTGGTCCAGTAGCCAAACGAAATGATGGCGCCAAGCCCGAAGACGATTCCGGTCCAGTGGATGCCCATGGGATTGTCCTTGAAATTTCCGAGAGTGGACCAGAGATGGGTGTATTCGGCCGAGGCGTTGTGTGCGATTTGCAAACGAAGATTGCTCCACCCGCCCGCTTCCACGAGCCCGAGGATGGGGATGAGGAGTGCACCGGCCCAGATGAGGAAGAATTGCAAGACTTCGTTGAAAATGGCGGAGCGCAAACCTCCAAGCGCGACGTAAACAGCCACGGTGATCGAGGAGACCCAGATGCTGAAGTGGATGTCCCAGCCAAGAACGACTTTCATGACCAGGGCCATGGAATACATGTTGATGCCACTCATGAACACGGTCATCAGCGCGAACGAGATGGCCGAGAGGGCGCGGCTCGACTCACCGAAGCGAAGTTTCAGATAGCCAGGGACGGAGTGCGTCTTCGAGATGTAATAAAACGGCATCATCACAATGCCGAGGAAGAGCATGGCGGGAATGGCGCCGATCCAGTACCAATGCGCGGCAAGAATTCCGTATTGATAGGCGGCAGCCGCCCAGCCCATGAGCTCCAGTGAACCGAGATTGGCGGAGAGAAAGCTCAGGCCGGCGATCCAGGCGGTCATTTCTCGGCCGGCCATGAAAAAATCCTCGCCGGTGTTGGCGCGGCGGCGAAGGTACAAGCCAATGGCCAGCACCAGGGCGAAATAGAAGACAATGATCGCAATGTCGACCGCCGAAAGATGTACGAGGGTTGTGGGTGAGCTCGGCACCATCAAGGCGATCATTTTTTCTCCTTAGGTTGCCCGTAGCAGGCGTCCTCACCATGCTTTCGCAGGAAGTGCTTGTCGTGAAGCGAATGCGCAATGGCCGGCGCCTGTGAATTGATGTTGATCGTCATATATGCCATGCGGGCCACGGATTCCAGAATCACGGCGTTGTGGGCGGATGTGGCCGGATCCGCTCCCCAGGTGAAGGCACCGTGATTTGCAACCAAAACGGCAGGAATCGAAGAGTAGTCGAGATTCCGGAATGTGCGGACAATGGCGTGTCCGGTGTTCTCTTCATAATCCCCGGAAATCTCGGCATCCTTGAGTTCCTCCGTGACAGGAACGGGACCATGGAAAGAATCAGCGTGTGTGGTACCGAAACAAGGAATCGGGCGGCGCGCTTGCGCCCAAGCGGTCGCGTATTCCGAATGGGTGTGGCTTACGCCGCCGATACGTGGGAACGATTTGTAGAGGACCAGATGCGTCGGCAAATCGGAGGAGGGCCGCAGCTTGCCTTCCACAACTTTCCCGTTTAGGTCCGTGACGACGAGGTCCCCGCGTTTCATCTGATCATAAGGAACACCGCTCGGCTTGATGACGATGAGCGAGTGCTTGCGGGAGATGCCGCTGGCGTTGCCGAAGGTGTACAAGACCAATCCCTTGCGCACGAGCTCAAGATTGGCTTCCAGGACCGCACGGCGAAGATCAGGCAGCAGCATCGTTTCGTTGGTTACGCTGCTGAGAATGCAGTTTCAATGGCAGAAGGTTTACATTGGAGAAGGGATAGACGAGGCGAAAAACGGCGTAGACCGAGATTCTGTTGAGCGGTACGACTCGCCGGATATCCATGATCCTGACCTGTCTTTCTGCAAGTTTCAGAAAATCACGCGCGTGACAATATCATGCTTTGGGAATGTCTGCCAAGTGCAAACGCTTGCAGAAAATGATCCCTTTAGATGGCCAGTGGCTTCCCTCTGGTGGTGGGGGCTTGGGCCTGCGGAGGGAGAGCGGTCACAAGTGAGTCAAAACGTAAGGTTATTCTGTGCCGCTAAAGAAGGAGACTAATGCGTTCGGTATGCACGCAGCACTTACCGCGCGTTGGCAAGAGTGGCGCGCCCTGAGAGACTCGAACTCCCGACCTTCTGGTTCGTAGTCGAAGAAGGACTTGAATAGCCGAGGCCGCGGCTTCAACAACTGTAGGCATCATTTTCCAATGGATCACCGAATCCTCGAGAATGCGTCGATTTGTTGAATTATCGTCCACCACCAAGATCGACACGCCAGCGAGTTGAGACACGTCGAGCGATTCAGAGGATGAAGCAGCAACTCCTGGGCTGACTTGAACCGTGAAGTGAAACGTTGAACCCTTTCCGACTTCACTCTCGACCCAAATCTTTCCGCCCATCAGACCTACGAGTTGGGCTGAAATCGTCAGACCGAGTCCGGTCCCGCCGTATTTGCGTGTAGTGGAAGAATCTGCCTGGGAGAAAACATTGAAAATCTTATGCTGTTTGTCTACAGGGATTCCGATCCCGGTATCCCGTACGCTGAAGCGTAAGATTGTTCCCTCGACGCCCTGTGCCTCCGTCTGCACATTGACTTCTACTTCGCCTCTCTCAGTGAATTTGATCGCGTTACCGGCCAAATTCACAAGGACTTGACGAAGCCGAGCGGGATCGCCGGTGACGCTAGACGGCGCTTCCGGAGACACGTCAAAAATGAACTCCAAGCCCTTCTGCTGCGCTTTTATCGCAAGTGTCTTGACCACGTCGCCCAAACTCTTCCGTAAGTTGAAGCTCAGATAGTCCAGTTCTAGCTTTCCAGCTTCCATCTTGGAAAAATCCAAAATGTCGTTAAGGAGGGTCAAGAGCGCATCAGCGGATCCCTTGACCATTTGGAGGTATTCGGCCTGCTCGGGGCTCAGTTCCGATTCGAGCACCAGATCGGTCATTCCCATGATGCCGTTCATTGGCGTGCGGATTTCGTGGCTCATGTTGGCCAGGAATTCGCTCTTTGCGCGATTCGCGGCCTCCGCAGCCGCCTTGGCATTACGCAACTCCCCTTCTCGTTCCATTTGGTAGGTAACATCCTGCGCAATCCCGACTATCCGTGAACATTTCCCTTCCTGGTTCAACACAGGAAAGCTGCGCGCGTGGATATTGCAGAGGGAGCCATCTGACCGCTGCAGACGGTATTCGAAAACCCTAGGAACCCCTTGCAGGCACTCTTCAAAAAGGGTGGTTACGTGTTCACGGTCCTCGGGGTGGACGCCATCGAGCCACGCTGCCGGGTTGTCATAAAGCGCTTGGCATGAGCGTTGCCAGATTTTCTCGTAAGCGTGGCTGATGTATGTAATTCGCACCGGTTCGAGAGTTATCACGAAAAATACCTCGGGAATGTTCTCGGCCACCTGACGTAACTGTTCTTCCGTGCTTCGCAGCTCGGCGGCGTATTGCTTCATTTTTTCGAGACGCTGGTGATTTTCGTAACTTACCGTCGCCTGTGCTGCCAGACTGACCACAATCTTTTCATCCTGCTCGCTGAAGCCGACGTCGCCTAGCTTTTCAATCAAATAAAGTACGCCGTAGACTTGCCCGCCAGAGCACAAAGGAACGCCGAGGAAGGACCGTGTGGACTGGTGCGGCGGAGGAAACCCAATCGTGAGCAGATCGCCACTGATATCCTTGGCTCGGTGTGGGCGCAGGTTGCCACACAATTGAGCCAGTACTCCTTCGCCAAGAGCTGGAGCGTTCAGGCGGCTATTGGTTTCGGGATCGAAACCTGCGGTGCAAAAGGACTGCAGCGCGGACTCCGCAGACTTCAAGAGTCCAACGCCCGCATAGCGGGCAGCCGTGAGGTTCCGCGCTGCCTGGCACAGTTTCTCAAACAAGCATAACGGACTGTCTTCCGAGGCCAGTTGTTGCACGGTTTCAAGGATCGCCGAATTCCGGCCTTGGATTTCCTCGAGTTCTAAAATCTTCGTTTCGAGTTTATGAGTTACGACTCGCAGATGCTCACGATCAAACTCGTCGTCCAACGAGACCGGAGATGACGGCGGTGCCTGGCCTAGGGCGGCTTGCACGATCTCCAACACTTTTTCCGGCTCGGATGGCTTTGGGATCGTGAATAAGACTCCACACGCCGCAGCGAGCGCAAGTGCTTCTCGTACATGATATGTTGCGGTCGTAAAAACCACCTTAGTCGCAGCGATTCTTAGGTCGGCTCGCAATTGACGAACGAATTCGTAACCATCCATGGTGGGCATCAAAATGTCCGAAATCACCAAGTCGGGTCGCTCCGCGCGGACACGTGCAAGCGCCTCGGCGCCGTCGGAGGCTTCGAGCAGGCGATGGCCCTTATACGTGAGTAGCGAGGTGAGAAATTGACGGCTGGGAGCATGATCGTCAACGACCAGAATTGTTGCTGCGGATATAGCAGCTTTCTGGCCGGACGCTATGGCTGGTTCGGCGTCTCGTTTCGATTGTGTTAATTCGCTCACGTGTTGATTGGCGTCTCCAAGTCAGATGGTGTGTGGTTACTGGCTTTCGTGGAGGGGCCACTCAAGACCTCTCGAATTTTCCGCGCGAGCGCCTTGGGTCTATATGGTTTTTGAATAAACACGACGCCGGGGTCAAGGACGCCTTGGCGAGCAATCGAATCATCCGTGTAGCCCGAAGCAAAAATAACCTTGACGCCTGGGCGAAGCACCAAGAGCTGCTCGGCCAACTCCGGGCCGCCCATTTCCGGCATCACCACATCGGTCAACAATAGATGAATTGGTCCTTCAAAATCGCAAGCACGCTGTAGCGCGTCTTTGCCGGATGTTGCTTCGATGACGGTATATCCGATGCTCTCCAGGTAATCCCGAGCAATTTCGCGCAAGGACTCGGAGTCTTCCGCCAATAAAATTGTTTCGCTGCCTTGAAGTGATGAAGCATCCGATTCCTTTGGATCGGACGAGTGCTCAGATTGTTCTACGCGTGAAAGATAAACCTTGAAGGTAGTGCCCCGGCCGATCTCGCTGTAGACCCAGATGTATCCACCGCTTTGTTTGACGATACCGTAGACCGTCGCCAGGCCCAACCCGGTGCCTTTTCCGAGTTCTTTCGTGGTGAAAAACGGGTCGAAAATCCGCGCCTGAGTTTGACGATCCATCCCGCAGCCGGAGTCCTCCACGGCGATCATCACGTATTGGCCGGGAATCACTTGCTGATGTTCTTGTTTGTAGGATTCGTCAAGCTCGGCATTACACGCTTTAATCGAAAGACACCCGCCTTTTGGCATCGCATCCCGGGCGTTTACAGCGAGGTTTAGCAGCACCTGCTCGATTTGTCCGGGGTCGGCGCAAATACATCCGAGCGAGGGTTCCACGGAAATGGTCAACGAAATATTGTCGCCGATCAGGCGGGCCAGTAGGTCTTGCGTTCGCTTCACAATCTCTTTCAGGTCAAGCACGCGCGGCTGGAGCATTTGCTGCCGGCTGAATGCCAGCAGCTGCCGGGTCAGGTCCGCGGCAGAGGAGCCCGCCTGCCGGATCAGTTCGAGTTTCCGTCTAGCCGGATGATCAGGAGGATGTGTCTCCAAGAGCACGTCTGCAGACCCCAAAATAACTGTCAGCAGATTGTTGAAATCGTGCGCCACTCCCCCCGACAGCTTCCCAATCGCCTCCATGCGCTGGGAAAGGCGAAGTTGCTGCTCCATCTTCTTTCGCCCGGTGATGTCGACGATGGTGCTCGAAACGAGAACACCCTCCCTGGTGACGAGGGGTCCCAGACTGATTTCTGCGGGGAACTCCGTTCCGTCTTTCCGGCTGGCGAGCAATTCCATCCCCACTCCCATGGGCCGCGCGTGCGGCTCCTTCATGTAGCTAGAGCGGAGCCCTTGATGCGAATACCGAAGGCGCTCGGGAAGAAGCGTCTCGACGGTTTTACCAATCAGCTCTCCGCGGTCATAGCCGAACATACAGAGAGCCTGCGCGTTCATTTCAACAATTCGGCCTTTTTCGTCGGCAATGACAATTGCAGTGGGGGCGGTTTCGACCAGGGTGCGAAACCGGTCCTCCGCCCGTTTGCGTTCTTCGATTTCTGTTTCCAACAGACAGGCGTGCTCCTGAATTGTCCGGAATCGATCCGCGTTTTCGAAGGCCAGCGCAGATTGGGCAGCCAGCGCGGTCAAAATATGGGAATCTTCTTCGGTGAACTCCAGAGTCGCAATCTTATCGGCCACGTAAATCCACCCGTATACACGATCCCCAACCTCCAAAGGCACGCCCAGAAAACTGCGAACCGGCGGGTGGTAGACTGGAAGTTCCAGTCCCGAAGGTTCGCCAAACGGGCTGAAAGCGCGTTGAGCTATCCTCTCACTGATCATGGTTTTGAAAATTTGGCCATCGAAGACCGGATGGACAAGTTTGGCTGAGACCTCACGGTCGACTCCAAACAGCGCAAACGATCGGAGATGGGGCCCGTCTCCAGCCAGGATGCCGATCCCGCAGTAGTTCGCTCCGATAATTTTCCTCGCGGCGTTCCCTGCTTTGTCCATGAGCCCGTCCAGACCGCACGAATGCGCCAAATCCAGTGCCAGCTCCAACAAGGAAGCCAAGCGAATGCTGACCGCATCGAGCTCCTTCCCCTTCTCGTAGAAGGCATCGATGAGGAACGGAATGGCGTCTCCGTTGGTTTTAGTTGGAGCCAGTACAGCCGGCGTTTGAATTTCTAACCCCAAAGCCTCCTGCACAATCGCAAGCGCCTTTTCAGGCTCGCAGGGCTTCGAAACAAAGAGCGAGACTCCGCAAGCAGCACCCAGGGAACGCGTTTCCCTATCTAAAAAGCTCGCGCTATGAAAAACGACTGGGACGCTTTCGAGCGAGGGATCCTTGCGCAGAGCGGAAACGAACTCGTAGCCGTTCATGGTGGGCATCAAAATGTCGGAAATGATGAGATCCGGCGTTCTGAGCTGCGCTTGCTCCAGTCCCTCTTTGCCGTCGTGCGCTTCAATCACCTGGTGCCCGAAGGGGGTCAGCAACGACACATAGAGTTGGCGGCTCTGAACGTCATCGTCGACGACGAGGATCAATGCCATGGCTATTCGGCTCGTTTCGGGATGCAGTCTTTAAGTTGTTCCAGCAGCATCTGTGGTTCGATCGGCCTGGAAATGAATTTCTTCGCGCCTTGCACTAGAGCACGTTCCTGTTCCCGAGTCGACCAGACGGAGGAGGACAGGAAAACAAAAGGAATTTTGGACAACTCGGGTTCGGACTTCACCATGCGCATGAATTCGTAGCCATCCTGGTGAGGCATGTGGACGTCAGAAACAATCAGGTCCGGCTTCGCACGCTTGGCAAGATCGAGACCCTCCTTTGCGGAGAGGGCCGCGATGACTTCATACCCGGAAGGTTCCAGGACGCTTCGTACGAGATCGATATTCGTCTGCATATTATCGACGAAGAGAACGACTGCGAATTTCTTGCGCGGCGACGTCATCGCAGGGAGGCTTTCTTGTTGCCATGGCGTCGGCGGAGGGCCGCCTGTCGGGTGCGCCGCTCCAAGGTATCCCTGGACTTGTGTAGCAAACGTCTCCGGGTCGAGTGGTTTGCCGATATAACCACTGAAACCCGAGGCCAAAATCCTCTCGCGGTCACCGACCATCGCGAGCGCCGTCACAGCGACGATAGGAATCTGGCGGCATTCTGGATCCCCTCGCAAGATGCGGCTGACTTCATAACCATCCATTCGCGGCATGTGAATATCAAGAAGGATGAGGTCCGGCCTCTCGCGCCGCGCCTTTTCGACACCTTCCACGCCTTCGTGCGCCTCCAGGGCTTCATGGCCGAACGCGGCCAGCAGATACACCATGAGTTGCAGGTTGGTGGGATTGTCCTCGATCACGAGTACACGAGCCGTGGGGCCTCCTCTAGGGCAGGAACCGAAATGGTGAATCGGCTGCCCTTGCCGTATTCGCTCTCGAAGGAAACGCGTCCGCCGATCATGCTGGCCAGCTTTTGGCTGACATGCAGGCCCAGGCCCGTGCCCTCGTAGGCGCGCGTTGTGGAATTATCGACTTGCATGAATGCCTGGAAGAGCTTTGACTGGTCTTCCGGACGTATTCCAACTCCAGTGTCCACAACCGTAATCTCAGCAAGGGAATTGCCGTTGTCGCGCTTCACGTGCATTTCGATCCGGACCGTTCCTTTGTCGGTAAACTTGATGGCATTGTTCGTCAAATTGATCAGGATTTGGGTCAGAGAACGACGGTCTGTACGGATTGTTAGATCGTGGTCCAGACCAGAGACCTCGAACTTGAGTTGTTTGGCCTCGGCGAGCGTGCGAAGCGTGCTGGCGACATCTTCGATAACCGAGCGGCAAGTGATTGTCTCCATGTTGAGCTCCACCTTGCCGGACTCGATTTTTGCCAAATCCAGCAGGTCGTTGATGAGGGAGAGCAGGTGCCGGCTGCTGGTCTGAATCGTGCGCAGCTGTTTCTCCTGGTCCGCGGTAAGAAGACCAGGCAGCTTCATCAGCAAAGTACCGGTGAAACCGATGATGGCGTTGAGGGGCGTTCGCAGCTCGTGACTCATGCTCGCCAGGAAACGGTCTTTCGCCAAACTGGCATTTTCGAGCTCGATATTTTTTTCTTGGAGCGTTTGCTCGAAGCGCTTGCGTTCCGTAACATCGCGAGCTGCCGCGAATACACCTTGAAGTTTGCCGCCTTGGTCGTTAAACGTTGTTGCGTTGTAGCTGACGACGGTGTCCCGGCCGGACTTCGAACGCGCCGTTAGCTCATAGTTGGTTACACGGGACTCGCGCAGCACCAGTCGAATTCCTTCTTCGGCGCGCCGAGGATCCGTGAAGTAATTCTTGAAGGGAGTTCCAATCAGTTCTTCGCGCGTACCACCAGTGAGCGCCTCCATCTGCTGGTTTACGTCGGTGATGATGCCGAGCGGATCGGTGGTCATCAGCGCGTCAATGTTTGACTCGATGAGAGACCGCGTGTAAAACTGCGAATCGCGAAGCTGCTTCTCCAGTCCCTTTTGTGCAGTAATGTCGCGGGCCCCGGCCAGAATCCCGAGGGCCTTGCCGGCGGTGTCAGTAAATACGCCTGCGTTGAAGCTGACGGGGATTCTTCGTCCATAGCGGGTGATGAGAATCAATTCGTAGCTGATGACTCTTTTCTCCGCGAGGGTTTGCTGTACTCCCGCACGGGCACGTTCGGGTTCCGTAAAGTACTCAGAGAAGCGGGAGTTAACGAGGTGCTTGCGCGAGTACCCCGTCAACCGCGTGGCCTCTTCGTTGACGTCGGTAATTGTTCCGTCCGGGGCGATGGCGAACAGCGCGTCAGCAGAGGCCTCGATCAGCGAGCGGTTGTAGGCTTGCTGCTCGGCGAGCTGCAAGCCCAGGCGTGCTTGCTCGGAAATGTCGCGCGCCGATGCGAAAATGCCTTGAACTTGCCCGTCAGGTGTACGGAAAATTGAAGCATTAAAGGAAACTGTGGCTTTGCGACCAGTTTTTGACTTGAGGACTAATTCATAGTTCGTTACAGTCGATTCCATCAGCGTTTGTTTTACGCCTAGGTCTGCTCGATCCGGTTCAGTGAAATACTGCTTAAATATTGAGCCGATCAGCTCATCGCGCGTATAGCCTGTCATTCGGCACATCTGTTCGTTCACGTCGGTGATGAACCCAGTGGGATCGACTGTAATCAAGCCGTCAACGGAACTTTCGATTAGCCCGCGCAGGTAGATTTGCTGCTCACGGAGTTTTTCCTCCAATCGGACTCGGTCTGTGATATCGCGCGCGGAGGCAAATATTCCGCGAACGTTGCCCACGGGATCGCGGAACACAGAAGCATTGAAAGACACTTGCAAGAGCCGTCGCGTGCGCGAAATCAGCGTCAACGCGTATTCCGTGACCACTCCCGTCTCAAATGTCTGCTTGACACCCTCCGTCGCCCGCTCCGGCTCGGTGAAGTATCCCGCGAATGGGCTACCAATCAGTTCCGCGCGGCCGTAGCCTGTCATACGGCACATCTGCTCATTCACGTCGGAGATGACTCCGGCTGGATCGACGGTGATGAGCCCGTCCACCGAGCTTTCGATCAGGCCGCGGTTGTAAGCCTGCTGTTCCCTAAGTTGTTGTTCCAGTTTCTTCTGTTCTGTGATGTCTCGAGCAGCCGCGAACACACCCTGAAGTTTTCCTGACTGGTCGTAAAAAGTCGTCGCATTGTAGCTGACGACCGTTTCCTTGCCCTTCTTGGAACGCGCGGTGAGCTCATAGTTGGTGACTTTGCTTTTCTCCAAAACGAGCCGGATACCTTCCTCCGCGCGGGCAGGATCGGTGAAGTGAATCTTGAATGGCGTGCCGATCAGTTCTTCGCGAGTGCAACCGGTCAGCGCGGCCATCTGCTGGTTCACGTCGGTGATGATGCCGAGAGAGTCCGTGGTCATCAGCGCATCGATATTCGATTCGATCAGCGAGCGCGTATAGAATTGCGAGGCCTGCAACTGGCCTTCGAGCTGCTTTTGCGCGGTGATGTCTCGAGCGGATGCGAAAATTCCACGGACATTACCTTTCGGGTCGCGGAAAACAGCCGC
>Ga0066704_10000305_pt1 | contig 16456 bp, 19 predicted proteins | sample GraSoiAngelo_153_FD_66458 | JGI IMG/M metagenome (GOLD analysis project Ga0066704, IMG submission 66458) | Grasslands soil microbial communities from the Angelo Coastal Reserve, California, USA - 14_1009_12_40cm | ecosystem: Environmental > Terrestrial > Soil > Grasslands | place: USA... | reverse complement strand
GCTCGACTCCTCGTTCGGCTGACGGGAGACCAGGGCTCGCACGTGCTCCGCTCGATGGCGGATGCCAACTGCCTGGTCGTGGTGCCGCTCGGGACGAGCGAGGTCGCGACGGGATCACCGGTCGAGATCCTCCCTTTAGGGCCGATCGGCTAGGCCGCCACCCTGCCCTCCCCCAGCGGGGGAGCGAATTAGATTTACACTCTTGGGGAGCGAGAAGCGATGGGGCGAATCGACCCGGAACGGATCCGTAATGTTGCCTTACTCGGCCATAGCCACGATGGCAAAACGAGCCTGGCCGAAGCGATGCTCTACGCCGGCGGCACCGTCGATCGGCTGGGGCGGCCGGACGCGGGCAACACCACCTTCGACTTCGAGCCGGAAGAGGTCAAGCGAAAGATCTCGATCGGCACCGCAGTCGCGCACCTGACCTGGCGCGACCACAAGATCAACCTGCTGGATGCGCCAGGCTTCCAAGACTTCACCGGCGAGGTCGTCGGGGCTTTGCGCGCTGCCGAGGGCGCCCTGCTGGTGGTGGGGGCGAGCACCGGCGTCGTGGTCGGAACCGAGCTGGGATGGCACCAGGTGCGGGACCGCAATCTGCCGACGCTGATCGTGGTCAACAAGATGGACAAGGAGAATGCCGATTACTGGCGCGCGGTCGACAGTTTCAAGGACTTCAACCCGCGACCGGTCTCGATCCAGGCGCCGATCGGCCACGAAGCCAGCTTCAAAGGTATCGTCGACCTGCTGACGCGCAAAGCCTACGAATTCGATCAGCAGGGTCATACGAAAGAGATTCCGCTGCCCAGCGAGCTGGGGGCCGAGGTCGAGTCACGCCGCTCACCGCTCGTCGAGGCCGCCGCGGAGACCGACGATGCCCTGCTCGAAAAATACCTGGAAAGCGGTGAGCTGAGTGATGCGGAGGTCACGGCCGCCCTCGCCAAAGGTGTAGCGGCCGGCACGATCGTGCCGGTGCTGTGCGCTGCGGCCGGAAAGTCGATCGGCATCGGCAGCCTGCTCGATGCCATCGTCACGCTGCTGCCCTCGCCCAAGCAGGCCCCATCGGTCGAGGCGGTCAATCCGCGTACCGACCAGACGGAAACGGTGACTGCCGACCCGGCTCGGCCGCTGGCAGCGCTCGTCTTCAAGACCACTGCTGACCCCTTCGTGGGCCGGATCAGCTACGTCAAAGTCGTATCGGGGACGCTGACGCCCGGTACCCCGCTGTTGAACGCCTCCAAAGATCAGCCCGAGCGTCCGGGCACGATCGGATATCCGAAGGGCAAGACGCTCGAGCCGGCAACAGAGGTGGTGGCGGGCGACATCGCCGGGATCAGCAAGCTACAGATGGCCGCCACCGGCGACACCCTGACGAGCCGCGATCATCCGCTGAGGCTGCCGCCGATCCAATACCCGGAACAGACCTACAGCGCCGCCGTCAGCGCCAAGAACAAGCCCGACGAGGAAAAGGTCAACGCGGCGCTCGTCAAGCTCGTCGACGAAGACCCGACCCTGACCCTGGAGCACGAGCCGATCACGAAGGAGTCGATCGTGCACGGCATGGGCGATGTTCATCTCGAGGTCGTGCTGGAGAAAATGAAACGCAAGTACGGTGTCGAGGCCGTGCTCGCCGTGCCTCGAGTGCCCTACCAGGAGACGATCACCAGCAGCGCCAAGGCGGAGAAGAAGTACAAGAAGCAATCCGGTGGCGCCGGGCTCTACGGTCACTGTGTCATCGACATTGCCCCGGTCCCACGCGGCACCGGGTTTGTCTGGGAAGACAAGATCTTCGGCGGGTCCATCCCGCAGAACTTCCGGCCCTCGGTGGAGAGGGGCGTGCGCGAAACGATGGAGCAGGGTGTGCTGAGCGGCAACCCACTGGTCGACATCAAGGTCCGCCTGCTGGACGGATCGACCCACCAGGTCGATGGCAAGGACATCGCCTTCAAGCTGGCGGGCGCCATGGCGATGCGCCAGGCGGTCATGGACGCCAAGCCGGTCTTGCTCGAGCCGATCATGGACGTCGAGGTGTTCGTCCCAGAGCGCAACATGGGCGACGTCATCAGCGACCTGAACGGCAAGCGCGGCAAGATCGCGGGGATGGAACCCTCCGGTGATCACACAGAAAAGGTTCGGGCGCAGGTTCCGCTTTCCTCGATGTACCGGTTCCCGATCGACCTACGCTCGATCACCCAGGGACGAGGGCGGTACACGATGAAGTTCTCGCACTACGAGGAAGTGCCGGCGCACGCGGCGCAGGTGGTGATCGCCGCCTATCAGAAATCGAGGGGCGGCGAAGAAGAGGAGTAGGTCAGCGGGGGCGCGGCTCGGCCCAGAGTGGCACGCTCGCCCAGGCCAACCCGAGCAGCGTTTTGGCATCCTGCAGCTCGCCGCTCGAACGCAGCACCTGCAAGTCGTGCGTGTCGAAAGGGTTGACTTTGAAGGACTCATCGAGCTCGGCATGAGCCTCGGTGGGTGACAGGTCCTCGGCAAGGAAGAAGGTCATGCGCTCGTCGCAGTAGCCCGGCATCAGATAGGCGCTGCCCAACATGGTCCAGCGCTGCGCCTCGAGGCCTGCCTCCTCGGCGAGCTCGCGGCGCGCCGCGTCCGGGATCTCCTCGCCCGGTTTGTCGAGGGTGCCCGCCGGAATCTCCCACAACTCGCGACCGGTGACATAACGAAACTGGCGAACCAGCACGATGCGCCCATCGGCGTGACGCGGGATGATCGCAACCGAGCCCGGATGCCGGACAATCTCTCGGGTGGTGAGGTGCCCATTGGGCAATCGAACTCGGTCCCGGTACACCCTGAAGAGTTTGCCGCCGTAGACTTCCTCGGTCTCGACCCTTTCCTCCATACCGGGATTATCATGGCTGCTTAGGTCATGATCGAGCGCACCGTTCTCGAAATCGCACAACATCGCTTCTGGGCCTGGCAGCGTCGCTCAGCCCCGACACCACGTAGCCAGCTACGCGAGACCGATCAACTGCTGGGCGCGGTCGAAGAATGCCGCCTGCGCGATATCACGTTGGTTCCGACGCACATCTGGCGCCGGATCGTTCATCTGCTTGGACAGCTGGACGGTAAGTACACCGAGAAGCTGGGCATCGACCGCTCGGTCGAGCGCTCAGCCGAGGTCCTCTTCGAGGCCCAGGAAGATCTCATGCTGGCCGCTCGAAGCCGCTGGCGCGGCCGGGCCGGCAACATCGTCCCGCTTTTCCGGGGGCGCTAGGCCCCCACCCTGCCCTCCCCAAAGGGGGAGGGGAACCGGTTCCGAAGCCGTCGAAGCGCGCCCGGCGACCTATGCCTTCACCTACGAACATATGTTTGCTTTTTCACTCCGTTTCTGCTAGCCTGCACGCATGGGCGAGATGGCGACGTTGGTCGAAGGCACCCCGGGAAGCCGCCCGGTCAGCGATTTGACGACGGTCCCGCTGCTCCGACGAGTGGTCGAGAGCCTGGCGACGATGCGGCCCGGGCGGTACACCGTGTACCTGGGCCGACCCGATCCAGCGGCGGTTCGGGCCGAGTGGGATCAGGAGGTTGCCCTGCTGCGCTGCGCGCGGCGGGCGGTGGTCACCACACCAGACACGACCCCACTCCCGCAAGAGGCCGATCGACGCGATCCTGGTCTTGGGTGGCTGGCTCACGTCTGGTTCAGTGCGGTCATCGGCGAGGACACGGCGATGGCGGTCCTCTGCCAACCGGACCCGATCCATCCCCAGGAAGCGTGGTTGCTCACTGATCCAACCGCGGTTCGGCGTTTTGTGGCGGCGGTCGAGGGCGAGCTGGCTCGGCCCGACCCCCAGCTGCTCGCGGTCTAAGCCTCCGTACAATTGGGGCCGCGTGAAGCCCCCCTGTCAGCCGTGGCCCTTGCTCGTCGCCGGCACGATTACCCGCGATGACGTTCGCACGCCGATGGGTGTCAATACCGATGGTCTCGGTGGATCGGCGACCTACTTTACGCTCGCAGCGCGGCTCTTCGCGCCGGTCTCCGTCGTTGGTACCGCGGGGCCGGATTTCATGCCGGCGTTTCAGGACGTGATGCGCGGCACCGGGGCCGACCTTCGTAGCGTGGCGCCGTCGGCGCTGCCAACCTATCGCTGGCGCGCCGAGCACGACTACGCGACCGGCACCACGCGCAACGAAACGTCGGATCAGGGTGCGTACCGCGGCTTCACCCCGGTGCTGACGCCCGACCAACGCCAGGCCAAAATCGTCTTCCTCGGGAGCATGGAGCCTCGCCACCAGATGCGCGTCCTGGAGCAGCTCGAGGCGCCCTGGCTGGTAGCGGGCGACACGATGAAGCTCTACATTCGAGAGGAGCCGGACGCGCTCGAGCCCGTCCTCCAGCGCCTCGATTACCTCTTTCTCAATGCCTCAGAGGCGATGGCACTGGCGAAGGTCGACACCATCGAGGAGGCCTCGGAGCAACTCCGGCATCGATTCACGCTGCGCGGGCTGGTCATCAAGGAAGGACCGAAAGGCGCGACTCTCTATCGCCACGGCGATGACATTCACCTTCCGGCGCTGCCCGTGGATCCCCCAACCGATCCGACCGGCGCCGGCGACGCGGTCGCGGCCGGGTTCCTCGGGTGCCTCGCCGAGCAGCAGGTAGAAACCGATGACTCGGTGCGCCTCGCCCTTGGGTACGCGATGGTGATGGCGTCCTTCGCCATCCAGCACTTCAGTGTGCGAGGACTACAGCCCATCACTCGCGACGATGTCGAGGCCCGGATGGCATCGATGGCCTGGCAGGTCCAGCCAACCGGGTGAGCTGGCGGACGGGCAGCTTGACGGTCGACGTCGTCCAGGGCGACCTGACCCAGCAGGATGTCGACGCCATCGTCAACGCGGCGAACAGCGACCTGATCCTCGGCGGGGGCGTGGCGGGAGCCATTGCCCGGCGCGGCGGCCCGGCGATCCAGGCGGAGTGCCGCGCGATTGGCTCGATCGAGGTCGGTGGCGCCGCCATCACCGGGGGCGGCCAGCTCACAGCCCGCTTCGTCATCCACGCGGCGAGCATGCACCTGGGGGGCCGCACATCCGCGGAAAGCCTGCGCGGCTCGACCCGCCGGAGCCTCGAGATCGCGAGCGAGCGAGGACTACAGTCGATCGCGTTCCCCGCGGTGGGTACCGGCATCGCCCATTTCCCCCTGGACGATTGCGCTCGGATCATGCTCGAGGAGGTCGTGCTGCACGGCACGCAGGCCACCTCGCTAAACGAGGTGCGGTTCGTCCTCTTTGGCGACGAAGCCGAGGCAAGGTTTCGCCACGAGGTGGAGCGCCAGCTAACTGCGGAATAGACCGGGGAGAAAGATCGACGCAAGGAAAATCAGCGTCACGCCGGTCAGGAAAACGAAGACCACGCCGGATAGGGCATTCGTGAAGACGCCGTTGCGGTAGCGGCCCAGCACGCGTTTGTCGTTGGCAAGGATCAGGAGAAGTGGGAGGAGCAAGGGGAGCATGACCCCGTTGACGATGTTCGGCAAGTTAGTGATCAACGCCAGCGGCGCGCCAGGGAACATCGCAACCCCGGCGCCGAGCACGATCAGCGTGGTGTAGATCGTCTGGAATGCAGGGGCTTCGCGGAAGGACTTGTCGACGCCGCGCTCGAAGCCGAAAGCCTCGGTGATGGCGTAGGTCGTCGTCAGCGGCAGCACGGAGGCGGCCATCAGCGAGGCGTTCATCAGACCGATGGCGAACAGCAGGGTGGCATAGTGGCCGGCAAACGGGGCGAGCGATTGGGCGATCTTGCTAAACGCGGACGGATCGCTGGGATCGACTTTGATGTTGTGGGCAAAGATGGTCGCCCCACAGGCCACGATGATGAAGAAGGCCACGATCTGGGTCATGAAGATTCCGATTCCGGTATCGACGCGCTCGTAAGTCAGGTCGGCGGGGTGCAGCCCTTTGTCGGCAACGTTGGACTGCTGGAAGAAAGCCATCCAGGGCGTAATGGTGGTGCCGACCACCGAAATGAAGATCAGGATGAAGGCGGTCGTGGGCCGGATCGTTGGGACGAACGTCTGCCGGATCACCTGGCCCCAGGGGGGATTCGCCATCGCTGCCGAAACCGCGTACGAGACGTAGACCAGCGTCAGCACCAACAGGACGCGCTCCACCACGCGGAATGAGCCGCGCAGGACGAGGAACCACACCAGGAAGGCGGCGATCGGAACCGCGATGTAGCGTGCCAGGTCGCCGGCGTAGGGAAAGAGCAGGGCGGCCGCGGCCGCGATCCCGGTGAACTCGGCGACCGTCGTGGTGGCGTTGGCTGCGAACAGGAAGATCATCGCCCACAGGGTGGGCGTCACCCCGAAGCGCTCACGGATGAGGTCGGAGAGCCCCTTGCCGGTAACCACGCCCATGCGCGCGACCATTTCCATGATGGGCCAGAGGCATATGGCGGTCACGAGCAGGACCCAGAGGAGGTCGTAGCCGAATTGCGACCCGGCCAGCGCGTAGCCGGTGACACCGGTGGCGTCGTTGTCGGTGTTGCCGGTGATGACGCCCGGACCAATGACAGAGAGCAGCATTAGCAAGCGCGTGCGTCGGCTGCGGAGCAGTCCCAGAGGGCCCTGTCCCTGTCGTTTCGGCTGCGACAAGAGGCTTAGAAGATCCGCCGGCGGCGGTGTCCGCCGGCCCGCGCCGGCATGACCCGCGCCATGATGTCGTCGACGGTCACGATGCCCTGGATTCGATTGTGCTGGTCGACCACGGGCACGGCCAGCAGATTGTATTTCGAGCTCACTTCCGCGACTTCGCGCGGCCCGGCGTCGACACCAACCGAAATGACGTTCTTGATCATGAAGTCACGGATCTTCGTCTCCGGTTTGGCGACGATCAGGTCGCGCAGGGAAAGGACGCCGAGCAGGTGCTCCTCCTCGTCGACGACGTAGACGTAGTACACGCTCTCGGCATCCGGCTCGAGCTCGCGCAAGCGGTTGATGGCATCAGCGGCGGTGAGGGTGTGAAGCACGGCGACGTACTCGGTCGTCATCAATCCTCCGGCGGTGTCCTCGCGATAGGCAAGCAGCTCTTCAACGTCTTCGGCCTCGTCTTCCTCCATCTTCTGCAACAACTGCTGCGCCCGTTCCCGCGGCATGTCCGCGAGCAGGTCGGCCACCTCATCCGGCGCCATCGCCTCCAGGATGTCGGAGGCCCGTTCGACGTCGAGGCGCTCCAGGATCGAGGCCTGCATGTGCGGCTCATCGATCTCCTCGAGGGTGTCGGCGGCCTTCTCGTCGCTCAAGGCGGCAAAGACCGCGCTCCGGTCATCCGGGCTGAGCTCGTTGACGATGTCGGCGATGTCGGCCGGGTGCAACTTGGCCAGCTTCGTGTGAGCGATCCGCAGCTTGACCGAGCTCACGTCACTGCGCACCGGGTCAACCGCTTCCCAGGAGATCAGCCTTTGCGGCCAATCCAGGTGGATGGTGGAGGCGACCCTGCGGCCGAGGCCTTCGAGCGAGACGCGCCGGGCCAGCCCGCGGCTGCCGACGTCAACCCCCACCAACAACAGCGACCCCTCGACCTGCGAGAGCTGGAGGTCGTTGACGCGGACCACTCGCCGGCCATCCATGTCGACGATCTGCTTATCGAGGATCTGACGCGAAAGCCAGAGCTCGTTCTCGACGTGGGCGTGCGGCTGCAGGCTGGCCTCGTCGACCTTCAGGCTGAGCTCCTTGTTGTCCCAGCTGCGCACCACCGACCAATCGATGGAGCGCACCCGGCGGTTCCCTTTGAGGATCACGCCCGTGACCCGCGGGAACGGCTCGGTCATGACGACCACGAGGTCGCGGACGCGACCGATTCGGTGCTGTCGAACGTCGACGACCTCAGCGTTGAGGAAATCGCTGAGGAAGATCAATACGCTAGCTCCGGAATTGCTTGAACAGCAGCGAGGCGTTGTGCCCGCCGAAGCCGAACGAGTTCGAAAGCGCCAGCTTGATGTCCAACTCTCGCGCGCCCTCCGGGATGTAATCGAGGTCGCACTGCGGATCCGGGTGCTCGAGGTTGATGGTCGGGGGCGCGACCCCCTCCTCGATCGCCTTGACCGAGATCACCGCCTCGACGGATCCGGCGGCGCCCAGCAGGTGACCCATCATCGACTTGGTGGAGCTGATTGGAATCCGGTAGGCCGCCTCGCCGAAGATGTCCTTGACCGCAAGCGTTTCGGCGACGTCGCCCAGCTGGGTCGCGGTGCCATGCGCATTGATGTAGCTCACGTCCTGCGGAGCGACGCGAGCCTTGATCAGGGTGCGTTTCATCGCCTGCGCCGCACCCGCCCCTACCGGGTCGGGGGCGGTGATATGGCTGGCATCGGCGGTGGCCGCGTAGCCCACGATCTCGGCGAGGATGGGCGCGCCACGCTTGAGCGCCGACGAGAGCTCCTCGAGGATCAGGATGCCGGCGCCCTCTCCCATGACGAAGCCGTCGCGCTCGACGTCAAAGGGGCGGCTCGCCCGGCTCGGCTCGATCTCGCGCGTCGAGACGGCACGGACGGCGCAAAAGGCGGCCAGCGCGAGGGGCGTGACGCACGCCTCGCTACCTCCGGCAACCATGGCCGTCGCATCGCCGCGCTTGATGATCTCGAAGGCCTCGCCAATCGCGTGCGCACCCGAGGCGCAGGCAGAAACGGTGCAGTAGTTGGGTCCGCGCGCTCCGATTGAAATCGAGATCTGCCCGGCGCCCATGTCCGCGATCATCATCGGCACGGTGAAGGGGCTGATGCGCGAGGGTCCGCGCTCCTTGAGCACGGTATGTGCCTCCTCGATCTCTTCCAGGCCGCCGATCGCGCTGCCGACCAGCACGCCGACCTGGTCGCGGTTCGCCTCGGTGATTTGCAAACCCGATTCCGCCAGTGCTTCCTTGGCGGCAACCATCGCGAACTGCACGAATCGCGACATGCGGCGCGCCTCCTTGCGGTCGAGGCGGGCTTCTGGCTTGAAGTCGACGACTTCGCTGGCCACCTTGCTCGGGGTGGCGGAAGGATCGAACGCCTGGACACGGCGAATGCCAGAGCGGCCGGCCTTGACCGCCTCCCAGGTCTCGCGGGTCGTATGGCCGAGGGAGGTGATGGTGCCGGTGCCGGTCACGACCACGCGGGTCCCGTTCAGCATTCGGCCAGCCCTCCCCCGCCCCAGCGAAGGCAGGCCGCCGCCCAGGTCGGGCCGCTGCCACACGCGAGCACCAGCGCCGTCATTCCGTTTTGCAACCGTCCCTCCTTGATGGCATCGTGCAGAACCGTCAGGGGCGCCGCCGCCAGCAGGTTCCCGTATCGCGCCGGGTCGAGCAGCAGCCGGGAGGGCGCGATGCCGGCGAGCTTGCTCCAAGCCTGCATGATCTCGGGCGCCGACTGTTCCCCGATCACCAGGTCGATGTCGGACAGAGACAGGCTCGCGCTTTGCAGGCATTCGGCCGTCCCGTCGATCAGACCCTGCAGGAGGGTTCGATCGTTGGCAGTGCCGTTCCCTTCAGGTCGGGCCGCGCCGCCAGCCATGGTCGACAACACGCCCCCGTCCCCACCAGCGCGGGTGAGCACCGCGGCGGCGGCAGCACGGCTGTGAACGCTCCCGCTCTGACCGGGCAGGTCGACCAGCTGATTGTCCGAGTCCGCGCCGATCAGGAGCACGCTCCGTGCTCCGCTCGCGATGTAACGGATCCCGACATTAAGGGCCGCCAGCAGGCTGGTCTCGGCCGCATAGAGGTCGAAGCTCGCCACCATGGGCAGTTTGAGCTCGTTCTGCACGAGGCAGGCGGTGGTCGGCCAGAGCACGTCCGGTGTCGTGGTCCCCACGATGATCATCTCGATGTCGGCGGGGTTCACGCCCCCCGCCTGCAGCGCGGCGCGCGCCGCACCGGCGGCCAGCGACGCGGTGTTCACGCCCTGATCAGCCTGCACGCGATAGGACACGCCCGTCAGATCGCTGCCGGTAACGCGGCGCGCCGCTGGGGCATCGGCCGAGGGGCGGTAGACACCCAAGCCGGCGATCGCCGCCAGGGCCAACCCTCGGCCCGCCTGGGCGAGCGAGGGCATCGAGGCGGAAGTCACGCCTCATTTTAAGTCCGGGTTTTGCGTGTGGTTACGTTTGGGGCCGTAACCAAGCGCCACCCGATGGCATATATTCGCTGCCAGCTTGCCGGGGGATTCGCGCACCGGCGCCTGCCGGTTCGCTATTGTATAGACCGAATTCGGGCACCAATTGGTGTCACGTACCCCAAAAAACCAGGAGGAGGGTCCGATGGCCGAAGCGAATTTTGACAAGTTCCGCGGCATCATCGCGGAGCAGCTTGGCGTCGACGTCGAGAAGGTAACCCCGGAGGCCTCCTTCACGGAGGACTTGCAGGCTGATTCGCTCGACCTGGTCGAGTTGATCATGGCCTTCGAGGAGGAGTACGGGATGGAGATTTCCGACGACGATGCCCAGAAGCTTCGTACGGTCGGCGAGGCCTGGAACTACGTCAAGGGGAAGGTGTCCGTCGCCTGACCCGGAAGCCTCGATGAGCGCCCCCTACGGCGACGGCCCGCTGGCGTTCGTGTTCCCAGGCCAGGGCTCGCAATACGTGGGCATGGGCAAGGCCCTCTACGATGCATCGGAAACGGCGCGGCGCGTTTTTCGGCGCGCGGACGAGATCCTCGGGTTCGGACTGACGCGCATGTGCTTCGAGGGCCCGGAGCAGGAGCTCAACGACACGATCAATGCGCAGCCCGCGATCCTCACCGTGAGTGTCGCGTGCCTGAACGCCATGCGAGAGCGCTGGCATGCGCTGGGGCAGGTGGTCGCCCCGCGCTATGTCGCCGGCCACAGCCTGGGGGAGTTCACCGCGCTGGTGGCGGCCGACGTCATCGACTTCGAAAGCGCCCTGATCCTTGTCCGCGAGCGTGGCCGCTTGATGAAAGAAAACGGCACCGAGCGCCCCGGCGGGATGCTGGCGGTGCTGGGGCTTGATCGCGAGGTGGTCGAGGGCGTCGTCGCGGACGCCGCCGTGATGGGCGTCATCACCCTGGCCAACGCCAACTCGCCTGGACAGATCGTGCTCTCCGGCGAGTCAGCGGCGCTCGACCGCGCGGCTGAGCTCGCGCGCGCCCGCGGCGCCGCCCGGGTCGTCCGGCTGCCGATCAGCATCGCCTCCCACTCGCCACTGATGGCGCGGGCCGCCGCGCAGTTCGGCGAGATCGTCGCCCGACTGCCGCTCCGTCAGCCGCGGATCCCGGTCGTTGCCAACATCACCGGCCAGATCCTCACCAGCGCCGACGACATCCGCAAAGAGCTCGCCGACCACATCCTGAAGCCGGTGCAGTGGACCTCGTCGGTGGTCGAGATGGTCACCCGCGGCAGCGCGGAGTTTCTCGAGATCGGGCCCGGTCAGGTGCTTTCCGGGCTCATCCGGCGCATCAGCCAGGAGGCCCATGTCGTGACCCTGAACGACCGCGAGGTCGCGCGCGTCCTCACCCCGTCGCCGCTGGGATGAAGCGCGTCGTCGTGACGGGCGTGGGGGCCGTGACGCCAGTGGGTCTCGATGCGCCCAGCACCTGGGCCTCCATGCTCGAAGGGCAGTCGGGGGTGGGGAAGGTGACGCTCTTCGATGCCAGCGAGTATCCGGTGCAGATCGCCGGCGAGGTGAAGGGCTTCGACGCCACGGGCCGGATCGAACCGAAGGAGCTCCGCCGCATGGACCGCTATGCCCAGCTTGGCCTGGTCGCGGCCCAGGAGGCATTCGCCGATGCCGGGCTGGTAAAGAACGGCCTCGTCGATGACATCGGGGTGATCTTCGGCAGCGCGGCGGGTGGCCTTGGGGTCTTCCTGGAGCAGCAGCGCATCCTCCAGGAGCGTGGGCTGAAAAGGGTCAGCCCAACCTTTATTCAGAACATGCTGGTCGACACCGCGTCGGGCCATATCGCGATCGCACTGGGGCTGCGTGGCCCCAACATGGCAGTGGTCTCTGCCTGCGCGACCGGGAGTGGCGCCGTGGGAGAGGCCTTTGAGACGATCCGCCGGGGCGATGCGGCGGCGATCGTGACCGGTGGATCGGAAGCCGTGCTGATCCCGGTCGTGTACGCGGGGTTCTGCGCCATGCGCGCGCTGGCGCAGCACGAGGACCCGACCCAGGCGTCTCGCCCGTTCGATCGCGATCGCACCGGCTTCGTGATCTCGGAAGGGGCGGGAGCGCTTCTGCTCGAGGAACTGGAACATGCCCAGCACCGTGGCGCGCGGATCTACGCCGAGGTCAGCGGCTATGGCTCGAGCAACGACGCCTTCGACATGGCCGCGCCGGCCGAGGGTGACGGCGCCGTGCTGACGATGCAGCGAGCGTTGCGCAAGGCCGAGATCGAACCCGAGCGGGTCGACTACATCAATGCGCACGGTACCGGCACGCCGATGAACGACAAGTTCGAAACCGACGCCATTCACCGCGTATTCGGCGAGCACGCCGATCGGCTGGCGGTCAGCAGCACCAAGTCGATGACCGGCCACATGATGGGTGCCTCCGGCGCGGTAGAGGCTGTCGTCATCGCGCTGACGATCCGCGACCAGATGATCGCGCCCACCATCAACCTGCAGACGCCCGACCCCGAGTGTGACCTCGACTACGTCCCAGGCCAGGCTCGTCGCGCCAACGTTGGCGTCGCGCTCTCGAACTCTTTCGGGCTCGGCGGCCACAACGCCAGCGTAATCATGTCGCGCTTCGCCGAATAAAAACCCCCACCCTAACCCTCCCCCGCAAGGGGCGAGGGACGCGAAGGTTTTGGTGAGTTTTTTGAATACAAAGCGAATTGGGGAGGTTGTGCTATCATCAGGCCGATTTTGGGGGCGCCCGGGCCTTCCAGTAGCCAGCAAAAGGAGAGTGTTATGGCCGTTAGCGGATATTGCCTAAAGTGCAAGAAGAAGGTTGACATCAAGGACCCGCAGCACATCACGATGAAGAACGGCAAGCCGGCCACCACCGGTACGTGCCCGACCTGCGGGACCAAGATCTATAAGATCGGCAAAGCATAACGCTGCGTAGCCGGAATTGAACAGCCGGTCCAGCGCCGGCTTTTTTCTTTTCTAGGGCTGGGCGGCGGAGCGGTTCGCCGGTTCTTTGCTGGCCAGCTCGGATTCGATCAGGTCGAGCAAAACCTCGGTCGCGCTCAGCGCCACATCGACCCCCAGGGTCTTGAAGATCCGGACGTTGGCGGGGTTGTTGACCCGGGCGACCGTCTTTGGGACGTTGAACTTGCGCTTGGCCAGCTGGCAGGCGACCAGGTTATCCTCATCGTCGCCGGTCACCGCGACCACGACATCGGCCCGCTCCATGCCCGTAGTCGAGAGGAAGGCCATCTCGTCGCCGTCGCCCACCATCACGATCTCGCCCAGAGCCGAATTGAGGACCTCCGCCCGACGCGGATCCTTCTCGATCAGCGTGACCTCGTAGCCCCGATCCAACAGGTGCTTGCTCAGGTAGTAGCCGACCTTGCCGCCGCCGATGACGATCACATACATGGGCTGGTCATCCTTTCAGGAGTGCATGGATCTGCCTGGCTCCGGAGAGCGTCGGGCAGACAGTATTGAGGCCGAGCTCGCGATAGACCGCCTCGCGCATCGGATCGTAAATGCGGGTGATCACCCGCGGGACCTTGAAGATCTCTTTTGCAATCTGGGCCGCCATGATGTTGCGATTGTCCCCATTGGTGAGGGAGGCGAAGCCGTCCGCCGACTCGATCCCAGCCTGGCGAAGCACGTCTTCGTCGATCCCGTTGCCGAGCACCATCTCCCCCTTGAAATCGCTGCCGAGGCGGTCAAAGGCGCGCCGATTGCTATCGATGACCGTGACCTGGTGGCCTGCTTTTGACAGCGCCAGCGCGGCCATGGCGCCGACCCGTCCGCACCCGACGATTACCAGCTTCATGAATGGAAGACCCATTCTAGGTCTAGCGACCGAACGCGAGGCGGGCGGCCTCGACCTCGGGCAGACCCGCTTCCCGGATCTTGGCCTGGGTGGTCGCGACCTCGTATGGCACCCGTTCGAAGCGAACGGCCGACCGGGCCAGGTCGACGACGGCGAAGGCGGCCAACGGGTTCCCATCTCGAGGCTGGCCGACACTCCCCGGGTTGACCAAAGCGGAGGCGGGCAGCGCAATCCAGTCACCAGGCGCGGGAACCTGTTCACCCTCCTCGGTAAAAATCCGCGGCAGATGGGTGTGGCCAAAGAAGCACCAGCGCGCCCCCAGCCACAGCAGGATCTCGAGCGCCTGGAGCTCCTCGAGGATGTACTCCCAGAGGTACGGCTTGCGCGGGCTGCCGTGGACGTAACGGTGGCGGTCGATCCGGCCGAACTTGGGCAAGGCAGCCAGGTAGCGTCGGCTCGCCGGGGTGAGCACCGTCTGGGTCCAGCGAGCGGCGGCGGCCGCGTGCGGATTGAACCAGTCGAGTACCGACGGGTCCAGCATCGCCTGGTCGTGATTGCCCAGCACGGCTTTGGCGCGCACCGACCGGAGCCGGTCGATCACCGCGTTCGGGTCGGGTCCATAGCCGACCGTATCGCCGAGCACGAGGATTCGGTCGACGGGCGGCATCGCCGCGAGCACGGCGTCGAGCGCCTCGAGATTGCTGTGGATGTCGGAGAGCAGCGCGAGGGTCGGCCCGCCGCCAGGCTTAGGCGTAGACGCGTTCGTGGGCGTAGGTGAACAGGATGCGCAACGTGGCGGCAACCGGGACCGCCACGAAGAGCCCGAGGATCCCCCCGAGATAGCCGCCCACGACGAAGGCGATGATGATGATCATGGGGCTGAGGTGCACGGCGTCGCCGAACACCTTGGGTGAGATGAAGTTGTAGATCACGTTCGAGATCACGAAGTAGATCACAAGCACCAGGATCACCTTGCCCGAGGACTGCGAGACAAAGGCCGCGATCGCCACCGCTGGTAGGGCGCCCAGGAACGGGCCGATGAAGGGAATGAAGGCCGTCACGCCGGCCACGATGCCCAAGGCTAGCGCGTAGGGGACGCCGACGAACCACATCGCAAGCCCGGTGACCAACCCCACCAGGGCGCAGATCGCCAGCTGGCCGCGCATATAGGCTCCCAGCATGCGGTAAATGTCGGCCGCGACCTCGTGGGCGTCGGTGCGGTAGCCGTGCGGCACCAGCTCTTTGAAGAAGCGCCGGATGCTGTGGGCATCCTTGACGAGAAAGAAGGCAACGAGCAGGACGATCAGGGTCTGGAACAACCAGTTGACGAGCATGAAGACGTTTTCCACGACCGACGACAGGTGCCCGGCGAGCAGGCCGGGCAGGTTGTGCACCGAGTCGTTGTACGCCTGGCGCAGATCGATCGGGACCCCGAGCACCGAGACCACATGCTCCTTGTCGGCGAGGTCCTGGAAGTAGCTGGCGATCGCCGGACCCTGCGCAACGAGCGAGCTGAACTCGTGCTGAATGAGCGGGACCAGGAAGATAACGCCCGCAGCCAGGGCCGCGCCGAGGACGCCATAGAGCAGCAGCACGGCCACGATCCGCGGTACCCGACGCCGCTCGGCGGCATTGACGACCGGGTCGAGCATGAGGGCCAGGATGCCGGCGACGATGAACGGGCCAAGGATGCCGCGGATGGCTATGGCCAGGATCAGCGCGAGGGTGGCCAGCACCCCGAGAAAGATCAGGGCGCGGAAGTCACGACTCCGCCACAGCTCGTCGACCCGGCGGTGCTGGATCACAGGGGTCTCACGTATAGAGGAAACGATTGGAGGGCGGCGCGGCATGCGCGCCCGGCTACGGGCACCCGGCTATTTTGACGGACTGGACTCGTAGACGGGCGTCAAAACCGCCGCGCGCTGACTGCAGCGGATGATCAGCCAGGCGACGCCGGCCGCCATGGTCAGGTCCCCGATGCTCACGAGGGACGAGTGGCCGAACAGGCTCGGGATGGTGAAGACGTCGCCCAGGAACCATAGGCCCTGTGGATGCACAAGCAGGACGTGAAGTGGGTCCAGGCCTGTCCGCAGCAAGGGTAGCGCGGGTGATGTCGGATCGAAACCGGACGGTAAGAGCACCGACATGCGGCCACCGAAGCTGAGGATCACGATCAGGTTGGACGTAAGCCCAGCCCCAAAGATCAGAGCACCCGGCAGCCGACGGTTGAACCACACCACCGCCAAAAGCAGGATGGCACCGATCACGTTCAGCGGACGGCCGACCGTCACGGCCGCGCTGGAGTGCCAGGTCCCGACCACGGCGATCGCGACCTTGCAAATGAAGGCCGCAAAGAGCAACTCGACATGGTGCACCCGAATTTGGGCCAGTCGACGGACGTCCCCACCGATCAGGACGGCAATGACCAGTGCCCCTGCGATGACCGCAAAGAACAGGAACATGGGCTAGCCGGAAACGGCTTTGAGAACGTGCGCCGACGGAATGTCGCGCAGGCTCGCGTTGCGAAGGTTCTTGAAGGCTAAGCCAACCACCGCGGAACAGA
>Ga0066704_10000301_pt1 | contig 16531 bp, 13 predicted proteins | sample GraSoiAngelo_153_FD_66458 | JGI IMG/M metagenome (GOLD analysis project Ga0066704, IMG submission 66458) | Grasslands soil microbial communities from the Angelo Coastal Reserve, California, USA - 14_1009_12_40cm | ecosystem: Environmental > Terrestrial > Soil > Grasslands | place: USA... | reverse complement strand
CTCTTCGCCGGGACCGGCGCCAACCCGCGCGCGTACTCGGTCATGGACCAGGACAAGCTCAATCACGTCCTGACCGCCAAGCCCCACGAGCGCCGCGTCTTCATCGAGGAGGCGGCCGGCATCGCGCGCTACAAGCAGCAGCGCAACGAGACGCAAGGCAAGCTCGACGCCGCCCGCCAGAACCTGGTGCGCGTGCGCGACGTCATGGACGAGGTGCGGCGCCAGCTCGGATCGCTGGAGCGGCAGGCGCGCAAGGCGCAGCAGTACAAGACGCTGCAGGGCGAGCGCCGCGAGCTCGCGCTGGCGCTGGCCGCCGCCGACTTCGCCGGGCTCACCGCCCAGGCCCAGGCGCTGGCCCAGGAGCTCGCCGGCCTGCGCGACGGCGAGCAGGGCGTGCGCTCGCGACTGAGCGGACTGGCCGCGCGCGAGGCCCAGCAGCGCGAGGTGCTCCAGGGGAGCGAGCATCGGCTGGGCGACCTCCGGCAATCGGTGCAGAAGATCCAGGGCGAGCTCGAGCGCCTGCTGGAGCGCCGCGAGCAGATGGGCGTGCAGCTGCAGGAGCTGAGCAACGAGGCCCTCCGCCTCGACGAAGAGGTGCGGGCGACGACGGAGCGCCTGGCCGCCATCGTCGGCGAGCGCGCGAGCGCGCGCGAGGCGCTGGCCGAAGCCGAGCGGGTCGGCGGCGAGCGTGGCGCCGGGGTCGAAGCGCTGGACGGCGAGGTCGCCCGTCATCGAGCCGGGCTCGCCGCGGAACGCGACCGGCTGGAGGCGCTGCGACTCGAGCAGGTGCGGGTCGCCGCCGAGCGCATCGACCTCACGCGCCAGGCCGGCGAGCTGCGGGAGCGCCAGGCCCAGCTCGGCCGGCGCGGCGAGCGCCTGGCCCAGGAGCTGGCCGAGGCGCAGGCCGAGGCCGAGCGGTTGACCGGACAGCGCGCGGCCCTCGAGTCGGAGCGCGACCGCGCGGTGTCCGAGCTGTCGTCGCTCGCGGCCGAGCGGGAGCGGCTCGCGCAGACGCTCGCGGAGCGCGAGCGTCGGCTGGCCGAGGTCGAATCCGCGCTGGCCGAGGCGCGCGTCGATCTCGCCGCGCGAGGCTCGAGCCGCGCCGCGCTGCAGGAGCTCGAGCTCGCGCGCGAGGGCTACGGCGCCGGCGTTCGCGCGGTCTTCGACGGCGGCACGCCGGCGCTCACCGGGGTGGTCGGCACCGTCGCCGACCTCCTCGAGGTCGAGCCCGGGCTCGAGCGGGCGGTGGAGGCGGTGCTGGGCGAGCGGCTGCAGTGGATCGTGGTCGAGCGCTTCGAGCACGCCCGGGCCGCGGTGGCGTGGCTGCGCGAGCGCGATTCGGGCTCCGCGACGTTCCTGCCGCTCGAGCGCCTGGCGGAGGAGAACGGGCGGCGGATCCACGCGAACCCCGACGGCGCGCCGACGAATCTGCGCTGGGTCGTGAACCACGTGACGGCACGGACGACGGGGGTCCTGCACCACCTGCTCGGGCAGGTCGCCGTCGTCGAGCACCTCGATCAGGCCGAGGCGCTCTGGCGGCGCAACGGCGTCGTGGCGACGTACGTCACGCCGACCGGCGAGGTCCTCTCCCCGACGGGCCGCCTGCGCGGCGGCGCCGAGGGCACCGCCACGCCGCAGTCGCTCCTGACCCGCAAGCGCCAGCTGCGCGAGCTCGACGACGAGGTGGCGCGGCTCACCGACACGGTCGAGAGCCATCAGGCCACCGTTGCTGCGCTCGCCGCCGAGGTCGCCACGCTGCGGGCACGGGTCGGCGGCCTCGAGCAGTCGGTGCAGGCACGGCAGGCGGCGCGCGTCGCCAGCGAGAAGGATCTCGAACAGTCGGTGCGCGAGCACGAGCGGGTCCACCGTCACGTCGACACGATCGCCGCCGAGGCCCGCCAGATCGCCGGCGAGGCCGCCGAGACGGATTCGCTGCTGGCCCGGCTCGCGCAGCACGTCGAGGTGGCGCGCGCGGCCGAGGCGCGGCACGAGGCGGCGATGGCCGCGCTGCGGGCCTCGATCGAGGCCGCCCAGGAGTCGGAGACGGCGCTGGTGACCCGGCTGACGAGCGGCCGTGTGGAGCTGGCGGCGGTCCGCGAGCGGGCCGACGCGCTCCGGCGGGAGCTCGGCCGGCTCGACGAGATGGACGTGGACTTCGCCACGCGCATCGAACAGGGGCGCCAGCGGCAGGTCCAGCTCGCCGAGCGGCGCGCGTGGCTCGCGGCCGAACGCGCGCGCACCGACGACGCGGCGCGCGACGTTGCCGTGGAGCGCGACCGGCGCGAGGACGAGGCGCGGCAGGCCGGGGAGAGCCACCAGGCGCTGGTCGACGGGCTGCGCGCGGTCGAGGAGGAGGCGCGGGGCGTGCAGGCCGAGCTCGGCCGGCTCGTGTCCGGCATCCACGCGGTCGAGCTGAAGGCGACCGAGGGCCGCGTGCGGCGTGAGGAGCTGGCGCAGGAGGCCTATCGTACCCACGGCGTCGACGCCGCCACGCTGCTCGACCGGCACGATCCCTCGCGCGATCTGGTCGCCGTCCGCGAGCGCGTGACCGAGCTGGACGAGCGCCTGGAGGCCATCGGGCCGGTGAACCTCGTCGCCGACGAGGAGTATCGCGAGCTCGACGAGCGGCTCACGTTCCTGAAGACGCAGCACGACGACCTCACGGGCTCGATCAAGGATCTCGAGAAGGCGCTGCGAGGCATGACGCGCACCGCGCAGGAGCGGTTCACGCAGGCCTTCGAGGAGATCAACCGGCACTTCGCCGAGATCTTCCAGCGGCTCTTCGAGGGCGGCCGGGCCGAGCTGCGGCTGGTGGAGGCCGAGGAGGGCGGCGATCCGCTCGACACCGGTGTCGAGCTGATGGCACAGCCGCGCGGCAAGCGGCTGCAGTCCGTCTCGCTGATGTCGGGAGGCGAGCGGGCGCTGACCGGGCTGGCGCTGCTCTTCGCGATCTTCTACTTCCGGCCGAGCCCGTTCTGCGTGCTCGACGAAGTCGACGCCCCCCTGGACGACGCCAACATCCACCGGTTCCTGCGCGTGCTGCGCGAGCTGACCAGCCAGACCCAGTTCCTGGTCATCACGCACAATCGCAAGACGATGGAGGCGGCCGACATCCTCTACGGCGTGACGATGGAGGAGCCGGGGCTCTCCAAGCTGGTCTCCGTCAATCTCGCCGCCGCGGTCGCCGTCGCGACCCCCCCGGCGTGAAAAGCGCCGGGCGATAGGCTAGACTCGGCGGCGGCGAAGATGTTGTCAGTCGGCGCCTATCTCCGGGAGTTGCGTCAGCGGCGAGGAGTCTCCCTCGAGGAGATCGCCCGCACCACGCGCGTGGCTCAGCGGTATCTCGAGGCGATCGAGACCGAGGCCTTCGAGACGTTGCCCGCGCCCGTCTTCATCCGTGGCTTCATCCGTGCCTACTGCCAGGCCCTCGGCGAGCCGCCCGAGGAGGCGCTGGCGGTCTACGACGGGCGCGAGGCGCGAACGGTACCGACGGCGCCGCATCCGGTGCCGCCCCGGGCCACGACGGATTCCGAACCGCGGGCCCGTGGCGCCGTGCTGGTCAGCTTCGTCCTGCTCGTCGTCCTCGGCATGGCGTTGTTCACGGTCGCGCTGCTGATCCATCCGCGCGAGCGGGCGGAGCGCGTGGCCGTGGACGTGCGGCCCGAGCCGCGTCCGGAGACCCGGCCGGTCCCGCCGCCCATCGACATGTCGCGTCCGATCCCCGTCACGCCGGCACCGCGCGCGACGCCAGGGCCGGCGCCGGCGACGCCGGCCGCGCCGCCCTCGACAATCCCGCCGCCTGTCGCTGCCCCGCGCACGACGCCAGGGCCAGCGCCGGCGACGCCGTCGGCGCCGCCCTCGACGACTCCGCCGCCCGTCGTTGCCGTCACGCCGAGCCCCCCGGCTTCGCCGGCGGCGGCGCCCGTCCCGCCCGTGACGCCGGCCGCCGTGCCGCCGCCGAATCTCGAGGGCTTCAGCGAAGCCACGTCGCCGTATCGGCTCGTGGCCCGGACCAACGAGACGACGTGGATCCGCGTGCGGACCGAGGACGGCCGCACGAGCGAGGAGAACGTGCCCGCGGGCGAAGTGCGCGAGTGGATCTCGAACCGCCCGTTCGTTCTCACCATCGGCAACGCCGGCGGTGTCTCCTTCGAGCTGAACGGTCGTCCGCTGCCGGCGCTCGGCGCCAAGGGCGCCGTCATTCAGCGGCTGGTCCTGCCCCCCGAGTCTCGCTGAGCCGGCCTCGCCCGCCGCCGTCACGCGGCTGGTATAAACTAGCGTTCTATGAAGTTTTTCTCCGGCCTCGGTGAGAAGCTGCGCGACGGGCTCAGACGCTCGCAGGAGTATCTCGGCGCCGGGCTCGGCACGGTGCTCGAGCCCGAGCGCCCGATCGACGAGAGCCTCTGGGAAGAGCTCGAGGAGCTCCTCATCGCCGCGGACCTCGGCGCGGTCATGGCGGCGGATTTCGTCAACCGCGGCCGCGAGGAGGTCATGTACGGCACGGTGACGCGGGCCGGTCAACTCCGTCCCGTGCTCCGCCGCTTCCTGCTCGACACCCTCGGTCCTGCCCGGCCGCTGGCGCTCGACGCCCGGCCGAGCGTGATCCTCATGCTGGGCGTCAACGGCTCCGGCAAGACCACGACGTGCGCCAAGCTCGCGGCTGCCCTCAAGGCCGACGGCCGACACGTGCTGCTCGCCGCCGCCGACACGTTCCGGGCGGCCGCCATCGAGCAGCTCGAGACGTGGGGCCAGCGCGTCGACGTCGAAGTCGTCCGCCAGGCGGCCGGCTCCGATCCCGCAGCGGTGGTCTTCGACGCGCTGAAGGCGGCGATGGCGCGCAGCGCCGACGCGCTGATCATCGACACCGCCGGCCGGCTGCACACCAAGACGAACCTCATGGACGAGCTGGCCAAGCTCAAGCGCGTCATCCAGCGACAGGCGCCGGGCGCGCCCCACGAGTCGCTGATGGTCCTCGACGCGCCGACCGGCCAGAACGGCTTCGCGCAGGCCAAGATGTTCAACGAGGCGATCGGGTTGACCGGCGTCGCGCTCACCAAGCTCGACGGCACCGCCAAGGGCGGCATCATCGTGCGCATCGTGCGCGAGCTGAAGCTCCCGGTGACGCTGGTCGGCGTGGGCGAGAAGATCGACGACCTGCAGCCGTTCGACCCCGCGCGCTTCGTCGACGCGCTGGTTCCCGAGCAATGAAGCCCCGGGCTCCTGGATCCCGGCACCCTAGGCCAGGCCACCTGCGGTGCGAGCCGGCCTCGCGGACCTCGCTACAATGAGCGACGCCGGCTTCCTGCGCCGGGCGCTCGAGCTGGCGGAGCGCGGCCGCGGCCTCACGTCGCCCAACCCGATGGTCGGCGCCGTCGTCGTCCGCGACGGCCGGATCGTCGGGGAGGGCGTGCACCTGAAGGCCGGTGGTCCCCACGCCGAGATCGACGCGCTCGCGGTCGCCGGCGACGCTGCCCGCGGCGCGACCCTCTACGTCACCCTGGAGCCCTGCACGCACCACGGCCGCACGCCGCCGTGCGCGCCGGTCGTCGTGGGGGCCGGCGTGGTGCGCGTCGTGGCCGCGCTCGTCGATCCGAATCCGCTCGTCGCCGGCGGCGGCGCCGCGCGGCTGCGCGAGGCCGGCGTCACCGTGGAGATCGGTCTCCTGGCCGATGAGGCCGAGCGCCAGAACCGCACCTGGCTGACCGCGGTGCGCGAGCGGCGCCCGCACGTGACGCTGAAGGCGGCCGCCACGCTCGACGGCAAGCTGGCCGACGTGCACGGCACCTCGAAGTGGATCACCGGCGAGCCGGCCCGCCTGCACGCCCACCGCCTGCGTGCCGAGTCGGACGCGATCGTCGTCGGCGTCACCACCGCCCTCCGTGACGACCCTGCGCTGACGGTGCGCCTGGAGCGGCCGTGGCCGCGCGAGCCGTACCGGGTCGTGCTCGACACGAACGCCCGCCTCGGTCCCGACGCGCGGCTCGTCCACGCGGGAACGCCGGCGCGGGCGATCGTCGTGGTCGGCGACGCGGCGCCCTCCCCGCGCGTGACGGCGCTGGAGAACGCCGGCGTCACGGTGCTGCGCTGTCCAGCACAGGAGGGACGGGTCGACGTCACGGCCCTGGTGGCGCGGCTGTTCGAGCTCGACGTGCGGGCGGTGCTCGTCGAGGGCGGCGGCGAGACGCACGCGGCGTTCCTCGACGCCGGCCTCGTGGACCGCGTGGCCCTCTTCCTCGCACCGCTGCTGCTGGGCGGCCGCGACGCCGCCGGCGTGCTCGGCGGCGCCGGGCGCGAGCTCAAGAGCGCCGTGCGGCTCGGCCCGGTCAGCGTCGCCCGCCTCGGCGATGACCTCTTCCTGGAGGCCGACGTCGTCAGAGAGCCGGCCTCGCCCGACACACGTGGCCCCGGCGTCTCCGCCAGGGGCCCGGGTGGCCCCTAGCAATGTTCACCGGGATCGTCGAAGAGATCGGCGAGGTGCGAAACGTCGAGCGGCGGGGCGACGTGATGCGCCTCGACCTCGCGGCCCGCGTGGCGGTCGAGGGCAGCGAGGTCGGTGCGAGCGTCGCCGTCAACGGCGTGTGCCTCACCGTGGTGACGACGCGCGCGGGAAGCCTCGCCTTCGAGGTGGGCCCGGAGACGCTCGAGCGCACGACGCTGGGCCGGGTGAAGGCCGGCGACCCGGTGAATCTCGAGCGACCGCTCCGGTTCGGCGGCACGGTGGGCGGCCACCTCGTGCTGGGGCACGTCGATGGGATCGGAACCGTGATCGATGTGACCCGTGTAGAATCGACGGCGCGGGTGCGGATCGCCCTGCCGGGGCCCGAGCTGGCGCCGCTGCTGGTGCCGCAGGGGTCGGTTGCGGTCGACGGAGTGAGCCTGACCGTCGCGGCGCTCGAGGCGCAGGCGTTCGAGGTCATGGTCATCCCGCACACGCTGGCGGCCACCACCTTCGGGCGGCTCGGCCGGGGTCAGGCGGTCAACATCGAGACCGACGTGATCGGCAAGTATCTGCAGCGGTCGCTCGCCCTGCGGGGGACGCCATGAGCGTGTTCGCTTCGATCGAGGAGGGCATCGAGGAGATCCGCCTGGGCCGGATCCTGCTGGTCGTCGACGACGAAGACCGCGAGAACGAGGGCGACCTCGTGATGGCGGCCGACAAGGCCACGCCGGAGGCCGTCAACTTCATGGCGACCCACGGCCGCGGCCTGATCTGCATGCCGATGACCGGCGAGCGGCTCGACGAGCTCAAGCTGGGCATGATGGTCGCCGAGAACACCGCGCCGATGGGCACCGCCTTCACCGTCACCGTCGATGCGCGCCGCGGGGTGACCACCGGCACGTCGGCCTACGACCGCGCCGTGACGATCCGCACGCTCGTCGATCCCCACATGCGGGCCGACGACCTGACCGTGCCCGGCCACATCTTTCCGCTGCGGGCCAAGGAAGGCGGCGTGCTCCGCCGCGCCGGCCACACCGAGGCGGCGGTGGACCTCGCCCGGCTGGCCGGCTGCTACCCGGCCGGCGTCATCTGCGAGGTGCTCGACGAGAGCGGTGGGATGGCCCGGCTGGCTGAGCTCACCGACCTGGCCCGGCGCTACACGCTGAAGATGATCACGATCCGCGATCTCATCGAGTACCGCACGCGCAAGGAGAAGCTCGTGCGCCGGATCGCCTCCACGCGGCTGCCGACCGACTTCGGCCAGTTCACCGCGCTGGCCTACGAGGCGACCGTGTACGACCGCATCCACCTCGCCCTCGTGATGGGCGAGGTGGCGGGCGACACGCCGGTGCTCGTGCGGATGCACTCCGAGTGCCTCACCGGCGACGTGTTTCATTCGTTGCGCTGCGACTGCGGCTCTCAGCTGCTCAAGGCCATGGCGGCCATCAAGGAGGCCGGGCGGGGCGTCATCGTGTACCTGCGCCAGGAGGGCCGCGGGATCGGTCTGCACAACAAGATCCGCGCCTACGAGCTGCAGGAGCAGGGGATGGACACCGTAGAGGCCAACCAGGCGCTCGGCTTCAAGGCCGACCTGCGCGACTACGGCATCGGCGCCCAGATCCTGGTGGACCTCGGATTGAAGAACCTCCGACTGCTGACGAACAATCCGACCAAGCGCGCCGGCCTGGAGGGCTACGGGCTGCAGGTCGTCGAACGTCTGCCGCTCGAGGTGCCCCCGAATCCGGAGAATCGCAAGTACCTGAGCACCAAGCGGGACAAGCTCGGCCACATGTTGACCTCCGACCTCGACTGACGATGGCCGGTCGCGCGCCGCGCCCCCGAAGGCGGGACCGGCCGGTCCAGCGCGACCGCGCCGTGAGGTTCGCCGTCGTGGCCGGCCGATTCAACGAGCACATCACCAAGCGGCTGGTGGCCGGCGCGCTGCGCGCGCTGGCGGCGGCCGGCGTCCAGGACGAAGCGGTCGAGGTGCACTGGGTGCCCGGCTCCTTCGAGCTGGCGCAAGCCGCCAATCACCTGGCGCGGACGCGCCGCTACGCCGCCATCGTCTGCCTCGGCTGCGTGATCAAGGGCGAGACGCCGCACTTCGACTTCGTGGCCGGGCAGGCGGCCGCCGGCATCCAGCGCGTGGCGCTCGAGACCGGCGTGCCGGCGACCTTCGGGCTCGTCACCGCGCTCACCGAGGAGCAGGCGCTCGAGCGCTCGGGCGGCAAGGTGGCCAACCGCGGCACCGAGGCCGCCGAGGCCGCCATCGAGATGGCCGCATTCATGCAGAACGTGGCGAGACATGGGAAAGCGGCGAAAGGCTAGGGAAGTCGCGCTGCAGTTCCTCTACCAGCTCGACCTGCACGAGGTGGACGACCCCGCCTCGCAGGAGGCCGAGTTCTGGGCGCGCCACCCGGTTGACCCCGCCACCCAGGCGTTCGCCGAGGCGCTGGTGCGGGGCAGCAAGCAGCACCAGGCGAAGATCGATCAGCTCCTCGCCGAGTACGCCGAGCACTGGGACCTCGATCGCATGGCGGTCGTGGACCGCAATATTCTGAGGATGGCGGCCTACGAGCTGCTGTGGCAGCCGGACGTCCCGCCCAAGGCCGTGATCAACGAGGCCATCGAGATCGCCAAGAAGTTCGGGACCGCCGAGTCCAGCCGCTTCATCAACGGCATCCTCGACCGGATCCTCCGCGAGCGTCGGCCCGCCACCGCCTGAGCGGCGGCCCTCAGCGTGCGGTACGCGATCCTGTCCGACATCCACGGCAACCTCGAGGCCTTGCGCGCCGTCCTCGCCGACTGCGCCGCCGGCGCCGATGCCGTGCTCTGTCTGGGCGACACCGTCGGCTACGGCGCCGAGCCGCTGGCGTGCGTCGAGCTCGTCGCCGAGCGCGCCGAGGCGGTGGTCGGCGGCAACCACGAGCACGCGGTGGCGGGGCGGCTGGATCTCGCCTGGTTCAATCGCTACGCGCGCGCGGCGGCGGAGTGGACCCGCGAGCAGCTCGACGACGACCACCGCGCCTATCTCGGCGCGCTGCCGCTGGTGCGCGAGGTGGCCGAGGCCACGCTCGTGCACGCCTCGCCGGCCCAGCCGGAGGAGTGGGATTATCTGGTCAGCGCCGAGGATGGGTTCGCGGCGTTCGCCCACTTCGCGACGCGCTGGTGCTTCGTCGGCCACAGTCACGTGCCGGGCGCGTGGTCGCTCGGCTCCGCGGGGCCCGAGCATCATCCGGGGGTCGTGCGCCTGCCGCAGGAGCGAGGGCGCCGCTACATCGTGAACGTCGGCAGCGTGGGCCAGCCGCGTGACCGCGATCCGCGCGCGGCCTACGCGGTGTGGGACGCCGAGGCCGGGCACGTCGAGATCCGCCGGGTGACGTACGACGTGACGGCGGCGCGCCGGAAGATCGTCGCCGCCGGCCTGCCGCGCTTCCTCGCCGACCGCCTGGCGGCCGGCGCCTGAGGCCCGGCGCGCTCGTGCGCGACCGCGTCGTCCCGGCGGCGCTGCTGGCCGCCAGCGCCGGCGTGCTGGCGCTGGCGTTCCCGCGCGCCAACTGGGAGAGCGTCGCCTGGTACGCGCTGGCGCCGTTGCTCGTCGTCGCGCTCGTCACGACGCCGCGGGCGGCCTTCGCCTGGGGCTGGCTCCACGGCACCGTCTTCTTCCTCGTCCTGCTGCGCTGGCTGGACTTCACGTTTCGGACCTTCAGCGAGATCCCGTGGCCGCTCACGTGGGGGCCGACGTTCCTGCTGGCGGCGTGGTGCGGACTGTTCGTCGCGATCGTGAGCGGCCTCGTCGGCTGGCTCGGCCGCCGCCGCTCGCCGGCGTGGGCGCTCGCCACCGCGCCGTGCCTCTGGGTCGGCGCCGAGTGGCTGCGCGGCCATCTGCTCGGCGGATTTCCGTGGGGCACGCTGGGCTACTCGCAGTACCTGAGGCTGCCGGTCATCCAGGTGGCCGAGCTGGGCGGGGTCCATGCCGTGTCGTTCGTCCTGCTCGCTGCCAACGCCGCGCTGGCCGGCGTCGTGCTGCTGCCGTGGCGGCGGGCCCTGCTCGGCCTCGGACTGGCCGCGGCGCTTGTCCTGGGCGTGCTCGTCTTCGGCGCCTGGCGCCTGGGCGAGCCGCCGCGGCCCGGCGAGCTCGGCGTGGCGCTCATGCAGCCGGCCATCGAGCAGCCACTCAAGTGGAATCCCGAGCACGTCGTCGTGACGCTGGGGATCTATCTCGAGCTCACCCGCCAGGCCGGGGGCGCGCAGCCCGACCTGATCGTGTGGCCGGAGACTGCGTCGCCGACGGCGCTGCGGCGCGATCCGGGCCTGCTCGCCACGCTGACGGCGCTGTCCGGGCAGCTCCACGCGGCGCTCCTCATCGGGTCCGTCGACGTGCTCGACGCCCCGCCCAACCGCCTCTCCAACGCCGCGTTCCTCGTCACCGAGCGGGGAATCGTCGGCAGGTATGATAAGATTCATCTCGTTCCGTTCGGAGAATACGTGCCGCTCTCGAGAGTCATCGGGTTTGTCAGGGGCTGGGCGGAGTTCATCGCCGATCTCGAGCCCGGCTCCCGCACCGTGGTGTTCCCGGGTCCGCCCGCCCCGTTCGGCGTGGTGATCTGTTACGAAGGCATCTTCCCCGATCTCTTTCGCGAGTTCGTGAACGGCGGCGCGCGCGTGATGGTGAACATGACGAACGACGGATGGTTCGGCCGGACCAGCGGCCCCGAACAGCACCTGGCGATGTACCCGTTCCGGGCCGTCGAGCACCGGATCGCGGTCGTGCGCGCCGCCAACACCGGCGTCTCCGCCTTCATCGCCCCCACCGGCCGGATCGTGGGCCGCCTGGGCCTGTTCCAGCGCGGCGTCCTGGCCGATCGCGTGCCGCTGCGGCATGGCCGCACGCTGTTCACCAGGCTCGGCGACTGGGTGGCGTGGACCTCGCTGGCCGTCGCGGCCGCCTCGGTCGGCGTGGCGGCGCGGAGCCGGGCATGATCGGCGACTTCAAGCGCGACGTCACCGAGCTGACCGGGCGGCTCGACGAGCTCCGGAGGCATCTTTGACCTGGCGGCCAAGGAGCAGCGTGTGGCCGCGCTCGACGCCGAGATGGCGTCGCCGGCCTTCTGGGAAGACAACCGCCGCGCGCAGGACCTGATCCGCGAGCGGGCCGAGCTCGCGCGCACGCTCGGCCGCGTCGGCGAGCTCACCACCCAGGCCTCCGATCTGGACGTGCTGGTCGAGCTGGCCCAGGAATCGGGCGACGACGGCAGCCTCGACGCCGACATCACCGAGGGCCTGGCGCGGCTCCGGCGCGAGCTGGACGAGTTCGAGCTCAAGGTCATGCTGTCGGGCTCGCACGACGCCAAGGCCGCGATCCTGTCCATCCACCCGGGCGCCGGCGGCACCGAGTCGCAGGACTGGGCGCAGATGCTCATGCGCATGTACCTGCGCTGGTGCGAGCGCGCGGGCTTCAAGGCCGAGGTGGTCGACCTGCTGCCCGGCGAGGAAGCCGGCATCAAGTCGGCGACGATCGAGGTCACCGGCGAGTACGCCTACGGCTATCTCAAGGGCGAGGCCGGCGTGCATCGTCTCATCCGGATCTCGCCGTTCGACGCCTCCAGCCGCAGGCAGACGAGCTTCGCCTCGGTGTCGGTCGTCCCCGAGGTCGACGACGTGGAGGTCGAGATCCGCGACGACGAGATCCGCGTGGACGTCTTCCGCTCCTCCGGTCCCGGCGGCCAGGGCGTCAACACCGCGGACTCGGCGGTGCGGATCACGCACCTGCCGACCAACATCGTCGTCTCCTGCCAGAACGAGCGCTCGCAGCTGCGCAACCGCGACACCGCCATGCGGATCCTCAAGGCCCGGCTGTACGAGATCGCCGAGCAGAAGCAGAAGGAGGACATCGCCGAGCTGACCGGCGCCAAGAAGGAGATCGCCTTCGGCAGCCAGATCCGCTCCTACACCTTCCATCCCCAGCAGCGGATCAAGGACCACCGGACCAACCTCGAGGTCGGCAACGTGGAAGCGGTGATGGACGGCGACATCGACCAGTTCATCAAGGCGTATCTTCTGTGGGCGCAGGGACAGCAGGCGTGAGACCGGCGTGAGCGACCACGAAGGCAACGAGCTGATCCGCCAGCGGCACGAGAAGCTGGAGGCGGTGCGCCGGCGCGGCGTCGACCCGTTCGGGGCGCGCTATCCGGTCACGCACTGGGCGGGGCCGCTGCACGAGCGGCTCGCCAAGGCGACCGACGACGAGCTGAAGGCAGTGGGGCCGGTGAGTGTGGCCGGCCGCATCGTGGCGCTGCGTCACCACGGCAAGACGTGCTTCGCCCACCTGATGGACCAGACCGGCCGCCTGCAGCTCTACGCGCGGGCCGATCAGCTCGGCGACGACTTCGCGCCGTTCACCGAGCTCGACCTCGGGGACTTCGTCGGGGTCACCGGCGGGATGATGCGCACGCGCACCGGCGAGCTGACGCTGGCCGTCGAGGCGTTCACGTTCCTGGCCAAGTCGCTGCGGCCGCTGCCGGAGAAGTGGCACGGCCTCAAGGACGTGGAGACGCGGTACCGCCAGCGCTACGTCGACCTGATCGTCAACCCCGAGGCCCGCGAGGTGTTCCAGCTCCGTGCGCGCATCGTGAAGTTCCTGCGCGCGTTCCTCGACGCCCGCGGCTTCCTGGAGGTCGAGACGCCGATGATGCAGCCGATCCCCGGCGGCGCCATCGCGCGGCCGTTCAAGACGCACCACAACGCGCTCGACATGGACCTCTACCTGCGCATCGCGCCCGAGCTGTACCTCAAGCGGCTGGTGGTCGGCGGCTTCGAGCGCGTGTACGAGATCAACCGGAACTTCCGGAACGAGGGCATGTCCACCCAGCACAACCCGGAATTCACGACGCTGGAGTTCTACCAGGCCTACGCCGACTACACCGACCTCATGCAGCTGACCGAGACGATGTTCGTCGAGATGGCCCAGACGCTGCTGGGTCGGCTGACGCTGACGTGGGGGGAGCACGTGATCGACCTCACGGCCCCCTGGCGCCGGCTGCCGTTCTTCACCGGCGTGTCGGAGGCGCTCGGGGTGACCGTCACGCCCGAGACCGACGCGGCCGTGCTGGCCCGCGCCGGCAAGGTCGTGGGGCTCGACGTCGACGGCCAGCCGGCCGACCGGATCTGGAAGGAGGCGTTCGAGACGCTGATCGAGCCGACGCTCGTGCAGCCGACGTTCGTGACCGACTTTCCGATCGAGCTGTCGCCGCTGGCCAAGCGCAAGCGCGAGAATCCGAGGCTGGTCGAGCGCTTCGAGGTCTACATCGGCCGCCGCGAGATGGTCAACGCCTACAGCGAGCTCAACGACCCCGTCGACCAGCTCGAGCGCTTCCGCGAGCAGGCGGCGCTGCAGGCGCGCGGTGACGACGAGGCCCACTGGCTCGACGAGGACTACGTCCGCGCCCTGGAATACGGCATGCCGCCGGCGGCCGGCGAGGGCGTCGGCATCGACCGCCTGGTCATGCTGTTCGCCGACCAGCCCTCGATCCGCGAGGTGATCCTGTTCCCCCACCTCCGGCCGGAGACGCCCGGCTCGTGACGCGCGGCCTGCCCTACGAGCTCTTCCTGGGGTTCCGCTACCTCGGCTCGCGCGGCCATCGCGCGAACCTCTCGCTGTTCGCCTGGATCGGCGTGGGCAGCGTCTTCCTCGGGGTGGCGGCGCTCATCATCGTCCAGGCCGTGATGACGGGGTTTCAGGACGGGATCCGCGACCGCATCATCTCGGCCAGCCCCCACGTCGTCATCTTCCAGACCGGGGCCTCCGGCATGCTCGACGCTGACCGGGTGGCGGCTGTCGTGCGCCAGGTGCCGGGCGTGCGGGGCGCCACGCCGTTCGTGCTCCAGCAGGCGCTCTTCACCAGTCCGTCGGGCGACGCCCACGGCGGTCTCGTACGCGGCGTGGACACCGCCGACGGCAGCGTCATGGCCGACCTGCGCGCGCAGCTCCGGAACGGGCGCGCGGAGGCGATCGCCGAGGGCGAGGGGGGCATCCTGCTCGGCAGCGAGCTGGCCCGGCTACTCGGCGTCCTGCCGGGCGACGCCGTCACCGCGATCTCGCCGAAGGCCGCGATCACCGCCGTCGGCATGATCCCGAAGATGCGCCGCTACACGGTGGCGGGCACCGTGCAGGTCGGCATGCACGAGTACGACGCGTCGATCGCGTACGTGTCGGTGGCGGCGGCGCGCGATTTCGCGGGGCTGCCCGGAGTGACCGGCGTCGAGGTGAAGCTGGCCGACCCGTTCGCAGTCGGTGGCATCGGTCGCGAGATCAGCCGCCGGCTCGGCTTCGCCTACTGGGTGCGCGACTGGCGCGAGATGAACCGCAACCTCTTCAACGCGCTGCAGCTCGAGAAGCTGGCGCTGTTCCTGATCCTCGCGATCATCTCGCTGGTGGCGGCGTTCGCAATCCTCGGCCACCTCGTGCTCCTGGTGGCCGACAAGCGCAAGGAGATCGGCATCCTCAAGTCCATCGGGGCCACCCGGCCCTCGATCACCGCCGTCTTCCTGACGGTGGGCCTGGCGATCTACGTCGTGGGCACCCTGGCCGGCAGCCTGGTCGCGTTGACGCTGATCTGGGTGCAGAACACTTACAAGATCATCCGGCTGGCCGGCGACGTCTATCAGATCGACTACCTGCCGATGCGACTGTCGGCCGCCGACTTCCTGATGACCGTCAGCGTGACGCTGGTCCTGTCGTTCCTGGCCACGATCGTCCCCGCCCGCCGCGCCGGCAAGCTCAACCCCGTCGACGTGCTGAGATATGAGTAAGCGGGTTCTCTTCCAGACCGTCGGGGCGGCTGCGCCCGGCGCAGCCGCCCCGACGGCGACGACGAAGGATGCCTGACTCGGCGCCGCCCCTGCTCGTCGGCGAAGACCTCGAGCGCGAGTTTCGCACCGGGCCCGAGGTGGTCCGCGTCCTGCGCGGCGCCTCCGTCACCGTGCACACGAGTGAAGTCGTCGCGCTGATCGGCGCCTCCGGGGTGGGCAAGTCCACGCTGCTGCACGTGCTCGGCGCGCTCGATCGGCCCTCCGGCGGGCGGGTGCTCTTCGACGGCGAGGATCTCTTCGCCCGGGGCGAGATCGCGCTGGCCCGCTATCGCCGCCAGGAAGTCGGCTTCATCTTCCAGTTCTACAATCTCCTCGGCGAGATGTCGGCGCTGGAGAACGCGATGCTGCCCGCGCTCGTCGCGCGCCAGCCACGGGGCGAGGCCCGCGAGCGGGCGGCGGCGGCGCTGGCCGAAGTCGGCCTCGGCGACCGGCTGCATCACCGGCCCGGCGAGTTGTCGGGCGGCGAGCAGCAGCGGGTGGCGGTGGCGCGGGCGCTCATGAACGGACCCCGCGTGATCCTGGCCGACGAGCCGACGGGCAACCTCGACCCCAAAACGAGCGAAGTCGTCTACGATCTCTTTCTTCAGTTGCAGGCCGCGCGCGGCATCGCCTTTCTGATTGCCACCCACAACCCCGACCTCGCCCGTCGCGCCGACCGCATTTATCGCCTCGTGGAGGGCCGCGCGCGCGAGGTGAGCGGAACGGTCGGGACGGCCGCGGGGTTGCCAGTGTAGATGGCTTGAGATTCGCAGAGTTACTTGCTCGTGAAGAAAAAGGGCTAGCGGCGGTGGGGGGCGCGGGATATACTGAACTCGGTTTTCACTAACTAGCCGTCTTCGCAGGAAAAACCGGCGCCGAGTGGGCGACGAAAGGGGTAGGGCTTAAAGTGTTCGAACGGTTCACCGAGCGGGCGCGACGGGTCATCATCCTGGCTCGCGAAGAAGCGGGCCGTTTCCGCCACGACTTCGTCGGAACCGAGCACGTGCTGCTCGGGCTCATCCGCGACGGTGAGGGGATCGCGACCGCGGTCCTGCAGCGTCTCGGGCTCCGACTGGAGAACGTCAAAGCCGAGGTCGAGCGCGCGCTCGCCGGCTTCCCCAAGACGCTCACGTTCGGCGAGGTGCCCTTCACCCCGCAGGCCAAGCGCGTCCTCGAGCTGTCGATCGAGGAGGCGCGCCAGCTCGGTCACAATTACATCGGGACCGAGCACCTGCTGCTGGG